>Ga0265780_10011725_pt1 | contig 10343 bp, 10 predicted proteins | sample P1T30metagenome_FD_192432 | JGI IMG/M metagenome (GOLD analysis project Ga0265780, IMG submission 192432) | Plant litter microbial communities from East Loma Ridge, Irvine, California - P1 T30 | ecosystem: Environmental > Terrestrial > Plant litter > Unclassified | place: USA: California... | reverse complement strand
GGTCAGGGTCGTCGCGGTGCTCGCGGGTACTTGCGAAAGCCCGTAGCCGAACAGGACGTACCCGGCGAACATCGGCACGAGTGCCATGTACGCCCCCACGGTGAACGCTTCCCGCGACGCAAGGAGTGGCCCGCCCGTGATGAGTAGGACGGGGAGGAGCAGAAGTCCTCCGCCGCCGAACACGGCCCCCATCGATGCTGCCCGGCCGAGGCCGTCGTGCATGAGGCGGTGGGCCGCCCATGAGTAGCCGGCGTAGGTGACCCCGGCGACCAGGCCGAGCGCGATCCCGGCCAGCGTAGACGTGAGCGCTCCGCTGTGGCCGTCGAGCTTGGACAGGCACAGAAGGGTGCTGCCGATGACGCCGAGCGCGGCAGCGACCATCCACGGCCGGCTGAGCGTGCTGCGGTCGATGACGCGTTCCAGCACTCCCGAGGCCAAGGGCGCGGAGGCGAGCGAGACGACGGAACCAATCGCGACCCCGGCGAGGTGCATGGAGCTGTAGAACACCAGCGGATAGACCGCAACGGCCACCGCGCCGGCCGCGACGACCCGCCAGCGCCGTTGCAGGGCGGGCCGTTTTCGGCGCAGTGCCGGCACCGCAATCGTTGCTTGCAGAACGCCCCCGAGCCCCAGGGACACGGCGCCGATCGCGAGTGGTCCCACAGCCGGGGCGAACGTCGCCGCTGTGCCAGTGGTACCCCAGAGCAGCGCAGCGACAATGATCGCGCCGACGCCGACCATCCGGGTGTTCACAGTCCTGCCACCAATGCTGCGGCGAGGGTGCGCGCGCGGGCGAGCCGCGTCGAGTCGCCTTCAAGGCCTGCGCGGGCCATTGCCCCTTCGAGGAGGAACGAGCAGTGTTCAGCCACCGCGGCTGCATTGGCGGGCGGTGTCAGTTCCATGAGGTGGGAGACCAGGATCGATTCGACCTGCTCCTTGTGCCTGCGGACGGCGTCACGGCCAGCCGCGCCGACGGGCAGCTCAGCGGCAGCGTTCAGCAGCCCACACCCGCGGAAGCCGTGCTCGTAGCCGAGTTCGGCGTGATCGATGTACGCATCGAACACGGCGGCGACCCGCTCCGCGGCAGTGCTCGAACCGCTGACTCGGGCGGCGTACAGGCCCAACCACTCCTGGTGTCGGGCCTCGATGTAGGCGCTCACCAGCTCATCCTTGGAGGCGAAGTTGTTGTAGAGGCTCATCTTCGCCACCCCGGCTGCGGCGGTGATCGAGTTGATCCCCGTCGCCTCGATTCCGTGCGCGTAGAACAAGCGCGCAGCAGCACCGAGCACACGGTCTCGAGCAGACGCAGGACCTTCTGACATGCCACCACCCTCCCATTAGGTAGATCAGTCTACCTAATGGGAGGGCTTCTCGATCGTGTCTGGTAGACGATCCCCTATCGGGCAGTCAGAAACGATCGTTCATGGAGCGATCAAAAGCATGCTCATCCATAACCCCACTCGACCATAATGAATGTTATATCAATTTGGGACATCCAGGGCCTCAGATCGGCGACAGGAACACCGCGGCGCGCCTCCCTTACTCGGCGGTAGCCAACCGCTGGAACTCACCCATCAGGGCCGTCAATCGAGCGTCAGATACGAGTCCGGCCTCGAGGTTGTAGAGCAAATACTGAGGTTTGCGATGAGAGTCGCGACGCTCAAGGGGCGGAATGCCGAGCTCAGTCTCCAGGTCTTTCGCGAACCTGGTCACACGCCGGGTGTACGACGAGGCCGCGGCCGTGATGGCCGCTGAGACCTCGGTGTCTCGGCTCCCGCCGTTGTCACCGTCGTACAGCACCGAGTGGTCAACACCGAAGACAGCCAGAAGACCCATGAAGCGGTGGATGTTGTACTTGCCCATGCAGTCGACGATGATGATCCCCTTCGCCGGCACAGGCATTGAATTTCGGGTCGTGAGGTACGCGTAGAGTCCTGCTTCACTTGGCCCTTCAACAAGGATCACGCGCTGCGCGAAGAAAGCGGCGGCACGAGTGGGCTGCAACCAGAGCTCCATCTTCAGAGCTGCCATGGCTGCTTCCCGATCGATTCTGTCCGGCTCAAGAGCGCCCGGCACGATGGAATCGTCGAGCGCCAGTGCGTCACGGAAGAGTTCGTCTAGCTCCTCTTGCCCAATCTGGAACGCAGTCGTAATTCCTGCGTCTCGGCGCAGTCGAATGACCTTCGTTAGGTCGTTCATGGTGCGGCTCACGAAACGGGAGCTATGCGTGGTGAGCAACACCTGTGTGTCGTCATCCTTCGCCAGCGCGATGAGACTCTCGTGGAGCACTTCCTCTTGTGAGGGGTGAAGGAACGCCTCCGGCTCTTCGAAGAGAATCCAATTTAGTTGCGGTGAGAACTCTTTCTTGACAGCTCCCGTCCCCGCCACCGCACCACTCGAGTGCTTCGCAGCGAGCTTGATCAAGGTGTACACGAGGTGCCGTTGGAAACCAGCGCCGAATCGGAGCTGATCAATCTCGCCGCCGTGTGTCTTGTCGATGAGCTGCGGCCGAATAAGCGTCTTGAGGATGTCCTCCGGCTGAATGCCCTGGATGCCGAGATTGAACGACGAGTCCCAGCTCGCAATCTCTCCAGTCACCTCTTTTTCGAGAGCCTCAATGGAAGATCCATCGCTGCTTTTGTGAGTCTTGATCTGTCCCTCGAATGTCTGGAAAGCCTCGGTGAGAGCCTTGTATGCGGGACTCGTGGCAATGACTTTCGACACAACGGTGGCGACCAATTCACGCAAGCTAGAGGGCCCCGAAAGCTTCGTGTGGTCGTCGATCTTGCTGACAGCTGGGATGTACACCAAGCTGCCGACCTTGGCCGATCCGACGTTCTTCGCACCGTAGAAGAGTGTGTCGGACAGCACACCGTCGACGTATGCGTAGAAGCCCGATCGAGCTTTTCCGTCTGGGCCTGGTCCCGCCTTCAGATAATTGCGGACCCTGAAGGTCCCCTGCTCGCTCCGGTATTCGTCCTTGAGCTGGGCCAGTTCATCTGCAGTCGGCTCGAACTCGATTTCGACCCAAGACTCGGTATCCGCCGATGCCACCTTGCAACCGTCGCGGGACTCGTCCCACTTGAGGTCCGCGTAGAACAGCCTGATTGCGTCGACCAAGTTGCTTTTCCCGGCATTGTTGGCGCCGACGACGAGCGAAACGTCCTGTAGGCGCACCGTGGCGTCGTGAACGCTCCGCACATTGTGGATGACGACTTCTACTGCTCGCATGGCTCCCCCAGGGCTTCGCTTTGATCTACGCGGCCGACCCTACCTAGCCCCGGAGTATCGAGGGGAACCGAGTCACGTCCCTGGCCGTCTCAATAGGTCAGTCCGAAACGCGTCTCGGTGACGGGTCCCCTATCGGGAGTCAACGTCTATGCGGACCCGGTGGCCTGTCGCCATCGGCTCGACCGTGAACTGTCCTGTCGCGCGCACGAGCTCTGAGAGCTTGGCGTAGCCCCAGTTGCGGGAGTCGAATTCTGGCTGCCACTTGCGCAAAAGTTGCCCGACCGAGGCAAGGTTTGCCCAGCCGTCCTCGGAGGAAGCCGTGCTCACGCTGCTCCGCAGTCCCTCGATGAGACGCTCGTCATCTTGCGGCGACGACACCGCCGCGCGCTCGAGCGTGGGCGCCGTGGGGGCCGCCTCACTGGTGGTAACTCCGAGAACGTCGAGGTAGGTGAACTGGTCGCAGGCGTTGCGGAACCATGTGGGCGTCTTCCGCTCTCCGAACCCGTAAACGGTGATGCCCTCTTCGCGGATGCGGGAGGCAAGTCGGGTGAAGTCGCTATCTGACGACACGATGCAAAACCCCTGGAACCGGCCCGTGTAGAGCAGGTCCATGGCGTCGATGATGAGTGCGCTGTCTGTCGAGTTCTTGCCCTTGGTGTGGGCGAACTGCTGCATGGGCTGAATGACGTGCTCGCTGGCCGCCGTTTTCCAGCTGCCGAGCTGCGCGGTGGTCCAGTCGCCGTAGACCCTCTTCACGGACGCGGTCCCGAACCGGGCAACTTCCGCAAGGACGGCCCCGATCCGTGACGGAGGAACGTTGTCTGCGTCGACGAGGACTGCGAGCAGCTCACTGGGCGCGTTCATACTCAGAGCCTGCCAGCCTAGGACGCACCCTGGCGGCTCGTAGAGCTGTTGTCTGCCGACTGCTCCTACCCGAAGTATGAGCTGGCCGACTCATGTAATCGGCGAGGATGTGTCCATGACCTGGGCTGATGATCGACCCGAGAACAAGCGAGCAACGCGAATCTTCTGGTTTGTTTTGCTGGGGATCGTGATCGCCATCGCGGCCGTGACGGTCCAAGTTGTCAGCGACTCAGGCTCGAAGGACGAGGCCTCGTCGTGCGTCACCGCGTTTGAGGAAGCAGCCGACATCCCGGCCGGGGACAATGCCAACGGTCCACTTCTGCGGACAGCCCGGGAATGCACCTCAGTGGATGAGTGGACACGCGCTTTCCAAGACAACCCCGCTGCCTTTGGCCTTGCGGACTACCCCGGCGCGGCCGATCTGGGCCTTTATTTGGGCACCGTGTGCGACGGACAAAGCACCACGCTCTGCCAGGAGGCCGCCCGAAAAGGACTGTAGGTACCGCCCGAGTGCCCGGTCTGCGATCGACTATCGGGCGCCCAGTCGACCTCATGTCTGCAAGTCGGGCTCATCGGCAACGCGCTCGCACACACCTTCGTTGCGTGGCAAATGCACAAAGATCAGGTGCGACCGGGCAGCCTGAGAAGGGCCGATTCCTTCATCAATAGCTCGCGCTCAATCCTCCAGCCTCTGTATCGGCCCCATATTCTGAGACACACATGGAACGAAGAGGGGTATGCCATGACGCTGTGGGGCGATCGCTTTCGAACGCATACGCTTTGGGCTGAGCTGGAGCGCGCACGCCAGGCCGTCAATGAAATGAAGATCGATGCCCAAGACGGGCCCGGGCAGCAAATGCTTGCGTACGTTGGCGCCGTCGTCGAGCTCCTGGAAAAACGTCACGACGGATCAGAAGCTCTCGAAGTCGCACCATCCATGCTTGACGCGACGTATTCGGCCGTCTCGAATTGGGCTGACTACATCGAATACGTGAATAGCGGCACCTACACGTCTGACCAATTGCTGCAACCCACTGACAGCGTTATTGCGTCTCTTGCTAGCTGGCCTCCTCTGAAACCAGCTCGCTACATCAGCGGTATCGCGGCCTCCGTGGACGCCTTCGGAAGCAAGACGGCATCAATCTTGGCGGAACTCGACAGCAAAGCTGACGGACTTCGCTCCAGCTTGGTGAGCGTCGAAGAACAACGCAGCACTCTCGAGCTCGCTATGGATACGGAAAACCAGCGCGTAAGGGAAGCGCTGGCCCGGTTCGAGACGACATCCGCCGAAGAAATGCAGGGGATTCGTGACGACCAACAGAGCAGTCTGGAGGCGCAGAAAGCACGGTGGGAGGAAGAAGAAAATGACGCTCGCGAGCAAGCTGCTCTGCTCCTCACGACACTGAGCGACCATGAGAAGACGGCTCGAGACACCGTTCATGCGACGACGGCTCTGAGTGTCGCCACGGACTACGGCAAGTACGCCCGAAACAAGACCTTCGCGGCATGGGTCTGCGACATTGCCGGGGCTCTTGTTGGTGCCAGCGGCGTGGTTGCGATCTTGGTGCATCTGTTTTCCATCAGCCCCGAGAGCGACAGCAACGTAGGGCTCTCGGTAACGCGCTTGGCCGCGTCGCTTGGCACTCTTGGTATTGCTGCTCTCCTCGGACGGCGAGGTGCCCAGCACCACCGAGAGGCACGGGCCGCCAAGCGGACCGATCTCGCCCTCAGAAAAGTCGGACCCTTCATCGTCACTTTGCCTGAGGACGAGCAGCAGTTGATCATTCAGGAGTTCACGGACCGCGTCTTCATCCGTGGAGAGCTCGACGGGGAGAACGCCGGAAGCACGACGTCCCTCACTGAAAAGATTCGCGACCTCCGCGGAAAGCGGACCGACGCAAAAGATGCGGCAGCTTAGGCGTTTCCGACGTAGAACCTAGGCAGAGCGTTGGAGAGCTCGATAGACAGTCGAGCGGGCGACGCCGAAGAGCTCGGCGATCTCGCTCGTCGTGTGAGCGCCGGTGCGGTGCAGCTGCACGAGGTGCTTCTCCTGCGACGAGGTGAGCTTGGGCTTTCGGCCGCGGAGCTTGCCGGCGGCCTTGGCGATCGCCATGCCCTCCCGGGTACGGGCACGGATGAGGTCGGCCTCGAACTCGGCGACCATGCCGAGGACGTTGAACTGGAGCCGGCCGACCGGGTCGGTGGGGTCGTATACCTCTCCCCCGAGATTTAGCGCGACACCCTTCTTGGTCAGCTCGTCCGCGATATCGGTCGCATCTCGGAGTGAACGGGCGAGGCGGTCGAGCTTGGTGACCACGAGGACGTCGCCGGCACGGCACGCTGCCAGCGACTCCCGGAGGCCCGGCCTGGCTCGAGTGGTGCCCGAGAGACCGTGGTCAACATGCACGTGCTGTTCGTCAACACCAAGTGCTGCGAGACCGCCACGTTGTGCCGCGAGATATTGTCCCGAAGTCGACACGCGGGCATAGCCGATGAGCATCTGACGACTGTAGCGTTTAGACCCCCGTCACCGGACATTTTTGCGGGACAGGCATACGCGAATCCGCAGGCCAGGCGCCCCTTGACCTCAACCGACCGAGATGGGCCCGAGAAGGTGTACCGATGAACGACCGTCTAACGGGCGCGCGGTCTGCGGGTTCCCAAAAACCCGGACCGGTTCAGAACGCCGTTTTGGACCGGTCGCCGTTTCTGGGCGGCAGATTCGACCACCGGGCGAGCCCACCCAGAATCGATCGCTTACGAGCCACTCATACCTTCTGCATCCAGCACCAACACGACAGGGCCCGAAGTCACTGAAAGCGAGTTCGGGCCCTGTCGTCTTCGCATGCATATCCGGCGGGCTAACTTTCGGCGATGCTGTCGCTGACTGGAGACATAGGTGGCGCTTCCCGCACGGGGTTTCTCTCGATGCTTTGACTACCGGAAGAGCCCAGCGTTTTCCGTGATCCAGTCAGGGATGGAACGAGGGGGCCGTCCAAGGATGTCCTCGACGGTCGAGGTCTTCTCGGTGCTGGCACCCGACGCGAAGGACTCAACATCGATTCCGATGATGAGCTCAACAGTCCATTCGGACATTCCGAGCGACAGCAGTGCGGCTCGCTGTTCGTCGGGGGTCCGATGCGTGTAGGTGACGGTGCGGCCGATCGCTCGGGAGATGTGCTCCGCGATAGCGTCAACACCAAGCCCGTCGGGACCCGTTAGGTGGTAGGCCCTGCGGACCGGTCCGCTTGCTTCACCGCTCATAATGAGTCGGGCCGCGACGTCCCCAACGTCGCGGACATCGATGAGGTTCGCGTGCCGCGTTCCGGCCGCCCCTCCCCAGAGGTTGTTCTTGATGAGCTGGGCCTGTGCACCGATGACAGCGGTGAAAGTCATGGGCCGCAGCAGGCTAAAGCCGATGTCCACCTTGCTGAGGTGGTCCTCAACTTTCAGGTGCCAGTCCAGCGGATGGATGCGCGAGGGCCAGCTCCAGGAACTTACCTTCACCACATGCTCAACGCCGGCCTGCACCGCTGCGTCAATGAGTGCGATCTCCTGACGAGCTTGGTCGTCAGAGCTGCCCAAGGAGATGACGAGCACGCTTGCGCCGTCGACGGCGGATGCGATGGACCCGGGGTCCGCGTAGTCGATCCGGACGTTCGTCAGCTGAGGCCTGTCGCCGTCGAGTGCACGCAACGTCCGGCTCAACGAACGCACTGTGGCTCCTGCGTTTACCAGCTCTTCCACGATCACGCTGCCGACCTGGCCGGTCGCGCCAGCGACCGCGACAACTCCTCGTTCAGGTGCTTTGTTCATATCTCTCTGCCTTCTCTAAGCGTTCGGGGTGTCCGAACGAGTGGTCCGTCGGACCCTGACGACGACCGTCGGACAGGTGGCCTGAAACCCTCACACCCGACTATGCTATGCACCATAGCATAGTGCTTCAGGCTCGCAAGAAGATGAGAAAGGATGGTCTTCATGTCAGAGAGTGTCCGAGACGCGATGATCAACCAGGCGTGGTTCTTGATCGCCGAGCGAGGACTTGAAGGCATGTCCATGCGCGAAGTGCTCGCGCGCACCGGCGCACCGCGCGGATCGGTGTACCACCACTTCCCTCGCGGCCGCGCCGAACTGATCGAGCTCGCCCTCGACCGTTCCCGAGAATGGATGCAGGATCAGATCGCTGCAATTCCGGCGCGGACCGCCAAGGATGTGGTCTCCGGCTACCTCGATATTTGGCGGCGAGTGGTCGAGGGTTCAGACTTCCGCGCGGGGTGCGCAATGGCGGGGGTGACAACTGGCGGACCCGATTCCGTGATGCTCGACAGGGCTCAGGCCGCGTTCACCGCCACGGGCGGATCACTCGCCGCTCGATTCGAGGAAGTTGGGGTGACGCCGACTGAGGCGGCGCAGCGCGCCACGCTTCTCGTCATCGCCGCAGAGGGCGCCGTCGTCTTGGCCCGCGCGTGGCGAAACAGCGACCCGCTCGACCTGGTCGGAACGCACTTCGGTTAAGTGCGCGAACTGCGCCGGCGTGGTACTGCGCCACCTCGAGACTTAGCGCGGCCAACGCCCCTTGCGTCAACCTAGATACTTCTGTAGTATCGAATCATGCCAGGCGCGAGCACCCAGTTCTCCATCGCCGTGCACGTGTTGGCGGCGATCGCGCACTATGACGGAACCTTCACTTCCGAACACCTCGCGGGGAGTGTGAACACCAACCCCGTTTTCGTCAAGCGAATCCTGGTCAAGTTGTCGAAGGCGCACCTCGTAAATTCGACCGTTGGCAAGTCCGGTGGCTACGCCCTGGCAAGAGATCCCGGAAGCATCTCACTTCTGGACATCTACTCAGCAGTCACTCCGCCGGAGCCGTTCGCAATCCACGCTTATCCCGAGAGGGCGGACTGTGTCGTGAGCCGCAACATCAAGGACGTCCTGGGCGATGTACGCGCTGAGGCGCAAGTGGTTCTCGAAAGTGAACTGCGGAGATCTTCATTGGCCGACGTGGTCGCGAAGATCAGGGCTCGGTCCACCTAGTCACGGATGGGCCCGGGGCAATACGCCCTTTTTTTTGACCAATTTAGATACTGATCAAGTATCTATACAACGGAGGGAACGGACATGTCCGGAACAAACAAAAAGGGCACTGCGAATGGCACGCCGACTGCAGTATTGATCGGCGTGACCGGAGGGTTCGGCCAAGCACTGGCTCGGCTTCTCGCGAACGAGGGCTTCCGACTGGTACTTGCCGCCCGGAGCGAGAACGATGCTGCAACGCTTACGGGCCGCAAGGACGGTTCGGCAATCTATGTGCGCGCCGACGTATCCGACCCGGAAAGCCTCGAAAACCTAGCGGCCAGGTCCTTCGAACACCTCGGCCAAATCGATGCCGTGGTGAACCTTGCAGGCGTCTCTCCCCGCAAGGCAATGCTCGAGTACACGCCAGCGGACGTCGACTCGTTGCTCTCGATTAACGTGAAGGGCCCGATCTTCGTGACCCAGGCATTCCTGCCAAGATTGCTCAAGCAGGACGGCGCCGGAGTCGTCGTGCATCTCGGCGGCGCGATGGATGGCCGCGTGGGTCTTCCGATGATGAGCGCCTACGCGGCGACCCGCAGCGCGTTGGCCGGCTATGTGCAGGCTTCAAACCGCGAGCTCGACGGTACCGATGTGTCCCTTTCCTTCTTCGGGCCGGCACCGGCGAACACCGAATCGGAGTCGGCCTTCTTCGACATGTGGCGCAAGATGGGCACCTCGCTGGTCGAGCCTGAGGAGGTCGCGGCCGAGATTCTCACCACGATCCGCACCCGACGTCGGTTGCACGTCATGGGCGGGGGGATGCTGCGAATGATGGCCTTCGTGAACTCCATCTCACCGTCCGCCGCCGATGCGATCGGTCTCCGAAAGTTCGGGAAACTCGTCACCAAGTACTCCCCGCGCTGAGTCTCCGCCCCGGGTGCGGGTATGCGGATGACGGTGGCGAAGGCCGGTACGTGCTCGGCCCTGTCGAAGGCGTCGATCGTGGCGTCATGGACTTTTTGAAGGCCTTCTTCGAAGGGGAGACCGCGCAGCTCATTAAAGATGCTCTCCACGCCCCCGGGGCCGCGCCAGCCGGCGTCGTGGATGGCGGCAATGAAGGCCGGGGTGTCCATGCCCCCGGCGTCATCGAGACCCCGATGATCGCCGCCACCCTTGCCACCGAGGAAGGCCGCATCGCCATGGCAGAGGGCGCACCCGCGCCTTATAAC
>Ga0265780_10011724_pt1 | contig 10343 bp, 8 predicted proteins | sample P1T30metagenome_FD_192432 | JGI IMG/M metagenome (GOLD analysis project Ga0265780, IMG submission 192432) | Plant litter microbial communities from East Loma Ridge, Irvine, California - P1 T30 | ecosystem: Environmental > Terrestrial > Plant litter > Unclassified | place: USA: California... | reverse complement strand
TTCATGGTTGATGATTGATTGTAGAAATTAGACTACAACAATATCAAAATGTTACATTTATTGCTTAGTAAATACGGTGGATTCGCCGTTTTGCTTCAGTATAAAGCTGTTAGGGGTAAACTCCATAACAATACCGGCGGCATCATGCGTAAAAGAGGTGTTGCTTATGGCGGTAACATAAAATGTACCCTGCTCATCGGCGTGCACGCGCAGCTTGCCGTCAACCGCTTTTACATTAATGGTAAAGGGCAGCTTTGGGTTTGCGTAATTGCCCTCATACGTTGTGAGAAGCGCCTGGTCTATACTGAAATTTATAAACGACGGAAAGCGGTAAGGCAGCTTATAATAGCAGCTTAATATACCCATAATAAGGTCTTCGGTACCAATGTTTTTAGCATTGGCAAGTATAGAAAAGCTAAGGTCTTCTTTAGGATAATAGCACGTTACTGATGTAAAGCCTTCAATAGTGCCGGTGTGGCCTATGTATCGCCTCTCGGCAAACGGGTAAAAAAACACACCCATGCCATTGCCGGTTTCGCTCTCGGTCATCAGCTTTAGCGATTCAGGTTTCAGAAGCTTGCCGGTAAACAGCGCGCGCATAAAACGGGTCATATCGGTAGGGGTGCTTTGCAGCCCGTATGCCCCGCCGGAAACCGACTCATGCCATTCAGGCGCTTTTTCCCAGGCATTGTTGTTAAAGAGGTAAGAATACGCTTCTTTTTTCTTAGGGTTTATTTTGCCAAAGCCGTACGTGTTTTTTATTTGTGCACGGCCTGCTATGCGGCCGGCCACATTTTCTTTATACGTTTTTTTAGTAATATCCTGTATAATGTAGCCGAGCAGCAGGTAGTTGCCTGCACTATAGGCAGCGCGTTCGCCGGGCGCAAAGGCGGGGGTGCCTGCCTGCAGCCTATCGGCCATGGCTTTGCGGTTTTGCAGCTCATACTGGTAGGAAGCAAAATCGGCAGCTGCAGAATAATCAAAGATACCGCTGGTATGGTCCAGCATCTGGTTTATGGTTATTATTTCCGCATTGGGCATTTTCGGGAAAAACTCCGAAAGCTTAGTGGTAAGCTTTAGTTTCTTTTCTTCTACCAGTTGCAGAATAATGGCAGCCGTAAACATCTCTGTCGCCTGGCCTATTTTATACCGGGTATCGGTGGTAGCCTTTGTTTTAGCCTGTACATCAGCAAAGCCATAGCTCTCCTGAAACACCACCTGGTCTTTCTCGCGAATGGTAAGCGACCCCATAAACTTTCCGTTGCTGTACAGGTAGTTTAAAAGGCTGTCTATCTTGTTATACTTAGCCCCATCAGTATCCTGGGCCATGGCGGCCTGGGCAAGTACAATACAAAGTATGAGTAGTGCTTTTTTCATGATTTTATAACTAAAAAAATACAAACATATTGTTTTATATTAGATGCAACAAAATCTCCTTTATATGTCATCTGTAAAATTACTTTCAAATTTACCAATAAACGACTTAACTCCTGAAACCGATTACCTAGGTCTGATTGATAAAGGCAATCTCATAAAGTCCTTCCTTATCGGGAACAAGGACCAATTTAATGAAATTAAAATGTTCTCCTTATATGGTGAGTGGGGGAGTGGTAAGAGCAGTTTGATGAAATATCTTGAGAAAGAGCTTAAGGGCGATTTTAATACTTATTTTTTCGAAGCGTGGGAGTATGAAAAAGACGAAAATCTTGCCATGTCTTTATTGGAGTTTATAGATACTAAATCTATAGATAGCGGTGAAAAATTTTGCGACACCTTGTTGAATTATGGCAAAAGAATTTTTAAAGGACTTGGAAAGTCGCTAAAGTTTGATATTATGGGTGCAGGGTTTGAATTGAAAGAACTCATTGATGAGTTTAGTAACCAGCCAAAGTTAACTTTTGTTCAAGCTTTAGAAAAATTCAAAGATGAATTTAAGGTAATGGAGGATAGGATTATTGCTGATTCAAAGGCAAAGGGCCATGAAAAAGCATATAATATTGTCTTTATTGATGACCTTGATCGCTGTGAGCCGGAGCAGGTCTTGAATCTTCTCTCAGCAATCAAACTCTTTTTTACTTATGGGCAAAGAACTATTTTCTTTTGCGGGATAGACAAAAAAGCAGTTGAAGAAGCAGTTAAAACTAAATATGGCGAGGTTGTAAAATCAAATGAATATCTTGAAAAGATATTTGATATTTCGTTTTCAATGCCTATTAGCGTAAATGCTATAAAATTAGTTAATCATTTTTTCGAACAAAAGATGATCGACTTTGGTTTTAAAGAAAAACAAGATTTGCGAGAACTAATAGCAAATTTTTTTAAAGAGATTAAATTTACTAATCCCAGAAAACTAAAGAAAGTATTGAATAAATTCAATTTACTTAAAAACATATTAGGCTTAAGCGAAGAGGAGTATCTTCCTAACATTGTGGGTGACAACATTAGTTATTTTGAAATTATCTATACGTTATATCTATTAATATTACATGAGTTCTATTCGGAAATATTTTTTCAGCATTTGGATACTACTAGAAAACAATCAAACTTTCAAAAAGATTATAATAATAGGGGCGAGTATAAAATAGGTTCTATGGGAAGTTATGTGAGCGATGATAGATATAACAAATGTGAATTTCCATTAAAAAATGTTTGTCAAATAAATGATAATAACATAGAAGAATTTGGCTTTACATTTTGTCCTACAAATTTCACAAAAATCATTCAAAGTAAATATGCTGAGGAGAAAGCAATTATACACAAAAAATTTGTATTAGAAGAAGGTTATGAAATTGAAGGTTATTTCTTTGATTATATCCAAGAATATATTGATTTTATTAAAAATGACAAACATATTTCAAATTGCTCACTAATTCATATTAAGGATTTAATTCATAGACTTTTATAGGTTAATTTATTTGGTGGTTTAATAGTTTAGTTTTGATAAAAGATTAAATCGCCAAATTCATTCATTAATGTGCCTCAAGCCAGTTTAGGCCGGTACCCATATCTACTTCAAGCGGAACATCCAGTATAAAGGCATTTTCCATTTCATGCTTAATAAGCGGCTTAATGGTTTCCAGCTCGCTGTTGTGTACATCAAACACAAGCTCATCATGCACTTGCAGCAGCATCTTGCTCTTCCAGTTTTCGGCTTCCAGCCTTTTTTGTATGTTAATCATTGCAATCTTGATGATGTCGGCCGCGCTGCCCTGTATGGGGGCATTAACAGCATTTCGCTCGGCTGCACCGCGCACCACCTGGTTTTGCGAGTTGATGTCTTTTAAATACCTCCTGCGGCCGGTAATGGTTTTTACAAACCCGTTTTCGCGGGCAATTTCTACCTGCTCGCCAATAAATTGTTTAAGCCTTGGGTAGGTGGCATAATATGCATCTATAAGGTCTTTAGACTCGCCCCTGCTTAGTGACGTCTGGTTGCTTAACCCAAATGCCGAAACACCATACACAATACCAAAGTTTACTGTTTTGGCATGGCTGCGCTGCTCGCGGGTTACCTCTTCCAGCGCTACATTAAATACCTTGGCGGCGGTACTGGCGTGAATATCCTCTCCATTCCGGAACGAGCGAATCATCTCCGGGTCGCCACTCAGGGCGGCTATGATTCGCAATTCAATCTGCGAGTAGTCGGCACTTAGTATAGTATGCTCTGCATCGCGGGCAATAAAAGCCCTGCGTATCTGCCTGCCGCGCTGCGTGCGTATGGGTATGTTTTGCAGGTTAGGGTTGTTGCTGCTCAGTCGGCCGGTTGCGGCTACTGTTTGCATATAGTCAGTATGCACGCGGCCTGTAGTGGCCTGTACTTGTAGTGGCAGTGCATCTACATAGGTATTTTGAAGTTTAACCAGCTGTCGCCATTCTAAAAGGTCGGCCACAATAGGGTAGTCCTTCGCCATGTAAGACAGTACTTCTTCGCCGGTGGCATACTGCCCCGTTTTGGTTTTCTTTTGCTTGGCGCCGCCTATTTTAAGCTTGTCAAATAAAATCTCTCCCAACTGCTTGGGCGACCCCAGGTTAAAGGTTTGGCCGGCGGCCTCATATATTTTTTGTTCCAGTGCCTTGGCATCGCTGGCAAGCTCTGTAGAAAGTTCTTTAAGATAAGGCACATCAAGGTTAATGCCTTCTGTTTCCATACGGGCCAGTACCGGCATCAGCGGAATCTCGATATCATCAAACAGTTTTTGTGTTTGGGTACGCTCCAGCTGCGGGGCAAAAAGCTCCTTAAGCTGTAGTGTTATATCGGCATCTTCCACAGCATATTCTTTAATTACCTCAAGCTCTACATCGCGCATGGTTTTCTGGCCCTTGCCTTTTTTGCCAATAAGCGCCTCAATGGGCATAGGCGAATACTTAAGGTAGGTTTCGGCTAAAACATCCATGCCGTGGCGCATATCGGGGTTGATGAGGTAATGCGCAATCATGGTGTCAAAAAATTTGCCCTTAACGGTAATGTTGTAGTTGGCCAGTATCTCCAGGTCGTACTTAAGGTTTTGGCCTACTTTTTCTATAGCCTCATTTTCAAAGAAGGGACGAAATTTATCAACCAATTCCTGTGCTTCGGCCCTGTCGGCAGGCACGGGCACATAAAACCCCTTACCTTTCTCCCAGCTAAAAGACATGCCTACAAGCTCTGCCGTAAGAGTGCACACGCCCGTGGTTTCGGTATCAAAGCTTACGGTGGTTTGCTTTAGCAGGTTGCTTATTAAAAAGTTTACCGCCATGCCCTGGGCCACCTGGTAATGGTGGTCTGTAGTTTCCAGCGTGGCATAAAAGCCGGTATTGCCGGTTTCCTGGTTTGCAGCGCCTTCTTCAAAAAGAGAAAACTGCTGGTCGTTCCTGGTAATGGTTTTGGTAGGCGAAAAGCCTTGTGTGGCTACATCATCATATTCTTCGCCATGGGCAAACAGTTTCTGGAACTGCTCTGCCAGGCGGCGGAACTCCAGCTCATTAAATATGGCTTCTACTTTTTCTGTGTCGGGTTTTGTAAGCTCGTAGTCGGTTTCATTAAACGTAACATTGCAGTCGGTTATAATGGTAGCCAGCTTTTTGCTCATCATGCCCTTTTCTTTATTGGCCTCAATGTTTTCGCGCAGCTTGCCTTTCAACTCGTGTGTATTGGCAAGCAGGTTTTCCATACTGCCATAGTCTTTCAGTAATTTTTTGGCGGTCTTTTCTCCCACGCCCGGTAACCCCGGAATGTTATCTACGGCGTCGCCCATCATGCCCAGAAAGTCAATAACCTGTTCCGGCCTTTCAATTTCAAAACGTTCCAATACTTCCGGCACACCCCAAATTTCTATACCGTTGCCCAGGCGGGCGGGGCGGTACATAAATATGTTTTCGCTTACCAGCTGTGCAAAATCTTTATCGGGGGTAACCATGTAAACCTGGTAACCCTGTTTTTCTGCCTGCTTGGCCAGGGTACCTATAAGGTCGTCGGCTTCACAGCCGGCTTCTTCTACAAAAGGTATGTGCATGGCCCTCAGTATGTCCTGTATATAAGGTATTGCAATTTTAATGGCTTCGGGAGTAGCATCGCGGTTGGCTTTATATTCTACATACATTTCTGTACGCACGGCGCTGCCTTCTTTATCAAAAGCAACGGCAAGATGATCCGGGCGCTCACGCTTAATAACGTCTATAAGCGAGTTCATAAAGCCCAGGATGGCGCTAGTATCCATGCCTTTTGAGTTGATCCTTGGGTTTTTTATAAAGGCATAATAGCCGCGGAATATAAGTGCATATGCATCAAGAAGGAAAAGCCGTTTTTGCTGTGACATGAAAAATTTATTTGCCGTAAAAATAAGCAAACCGATGCACAAATAGAAATTTTATAATAAGGGAACACCCCAAAGCTTTTGTAAGCTGTGGGGTGCTGTATATATGGAGTTGATAGTTTTCGGGTAACTGTATTGCCGTTTCCTGATATCAAAATTAGGCTACAGTTTCTGAAAAAAATGCTAAGGATATCTTATGGTTTTGGTAAAAATATGGACTCCCGATTCCCTCTGGAGTATATGAGTGAATCTCTATGTAACAACCTTTTGGGAGGGCAATGCCATTATTGCTTTTAAACCGCAGCCTTCTTCTCTACACTCAGCGGCCCTGAACCAAAATATGCAATAATCAACGTCCCACCCGTCATCGAAATGTTTTTCATGAAGGCTATCATATCCATTTGTTTTGCCATAGCATCTTCAATAGTCCAGAAGTTGTGCATAATAAACGTTACCGGTAATAAGAAAGCTACCAGTGTCCAGGCACCCCAGCGGGCTTTGTAACCTGCAATGATGGTTATGGCGCCAAATAGTTCCATTAGGCCGGTAAAGGGCACCAGCAGGTTTGCCGCCGGAACTCCCTTAGCTGCAGCATAGCCAATAGACTCAGCGCCAAAGTGACCAAAAGACGACATTAAAAAAATTAGCGTGAACAGTATCCTGCCCAGCAAAAGTGCATATTTCATTTTTTTGAAATTAAATTGGTTAATAATGGTGTAAAAGTATTTACATTTGCTATATTAAAGTAAGTACTATACGGTTGTATAGCGCTATAAAACACTATAGCAATGGAGAAATCAATGCGCAATCCGGAAAAGTTAGACCACTCAGCATGTACATCGGCCATGGTGCCCGTGCGCGATGCGCTGGATTTACTTAGCGGAAAATGGAAGCTGCCTATAATAATTGCATTGACCTTTGGGGCGAAGCGTTTTGGGGGGCTATCGCGCGAAATACCTAAAATAACCGACAGGATGCTGAGCAAAGAGCTGCGCGACCTCGAAATAAATGGCCTGGTTAACCGTACTGTGCATGACAGCATACCTGTAGTGGTAGAATATTCGCTTACAGAATACGGCTATTCTTTAGATGATGTTATTAAAGCCCTGCATACCTGGGGCACCAACCACCGCCAGCGCTACCGCGATGCTGACAAAAAGTAAGTATGGACTGACATATTGTTTGTGGCATACTTTATGATGCCTGACATTTAATAATTTACACTTAATGTTCCGCAGAGTTTTATTTTTTCTTGGTGTATTGCTGCTTGTGGCAGAAGTATATACGTTTCAGGCCCTTAAAACCGTAATCAAACCCCGATGGGCACAATGGCTATACATAGCTGTTTCGGTGGGTATTATTGTTTATATCTCTTATTCTTTTGCTACATACGACAGCCGGCAGGGGCAAACCAAAAAGTCGCTCTATGCCATGGCACTGCTGCTTTTAACTTTAGTCCCTAAACTGCTTATTGCCATAGTGATGCTGGGCGAAGATGTGGTGCGTATTTTTACAGGCGTTTACACATCGTTTACCGGCACGCGCGAGGGCGACTTCTTACCCGACAGGCGCCGTTTTGTAAGCATGGCCGCACTGGGCATAGCAGCCATACCCTTTTTATCTATGCTGTATGGCATTACGGTAGGTAAGTACAATTTTAAGGTGCGAAAGCAAACCCTCAGGTTTCCTGACCTGCCCGATAATTTTGATGGCTTTACCATCCTGCAGATAAGCGATGTGCACAGCGGCAGCCTTGATGATAAAGAAAAGATTGAATATGCTATTGACCTTATCAATCAGCAGCATAAAGATGTTATATTGTTTACAGGCGATATTGTAAACAATGTGGCCGAAGAGATGCACCCCTGGATTGAAACCTTTAAAAAAATCGAAATGCCGGAGTTTGGCAAATATTCTACCCTGGGCAACCATGACTATGGCGAGTATATAGAACTTTCGCCAAAGGATAAGGCAGATAACTTTGAGGCCATTAAAGACCTGCACCGCCAGATAGACTTTAAACTGATGCTTAACGAGAATAAAAAACTGCGCAAAGGCGACCAGGAAATTGCCCTGATAGGTGTAGAGAACTGGGGGCATAACTTCCGTAAGGCAGGCGATTTAAAAAAGGCATCGGCGGGGCTTACCCCAATAGATTTTAAAGTACTGATGAGCCATGACCCATCGCACTGGGATTACGAGGTAAAGCACAGCGATAATAACTATCACCTTACCTTTAGCGGGCACACCCATGGTATGCAGTTTGGTATAGAAATACCCGGCTTTTTGCGCTGGAGCCCCGTGCAGTATGTTTACAAGCAATGGGCAGGGCTATACAAGCATATGGGCAGGTATATTTATGTAAACCGTGGCTTTGGGTTTCATGGATATAGCGGCAGGACGGGTATTTGGCCCGAAATTACCGTTATCACGCTAAAAAAAGCTTAAAAAAAATGTGGGTATGGTAAAAATGTTATATTTGTATGAAAATTTACCATAATTAAGGTTTTAAATTTCAATTAAACTACCGTTTTATGTCAAAATTCGGAGAACTTATAAGCTCTCAAGTTCCGGTACTGATAGACTTTTATACAGAGTGGAATGAGCCATCAGTATCTATGCACCCTGTTATAAGGGATGTAGCTGCAGCGCTGGGCGACAAAGCAAAAGTTATAAAGATTGATGTGGATAAAAACCAGGAACTGGCCGAGGCGCTACGTATCAAGGGGCTTCCTACACTCATGATTTATAAGGACGGGCAAATGGTATGGAGGCAAAGCGGCGAGCTTGATGCCAACACTATTATAGGCCTTGTGCAGGAGCAGATTTAAGCCAAAACACCAAACGTATATCCTTCATTTTTTAAGTGGGCAATAGCCCTTGGCAACGCATATTTTACATTTTCCGATGCCTTAATGCTATCATGAAATATAATAATGCTGCCCGGTGCAACATTATTTATAACATTGTCAAGGCATTTTTGCGGCGTAATGGTCTGGTCAAAATCAGCGCTTAAAACATCCCACATTATAATTTTATATCCTTTTTTGCGGATGGCCTTTGCCTGCGCACTCTTTATCTTTCCATAAGGAGGGCGGAACAGCTTTGCCGGTTGTGGTATGTGCTGTGCTATAACCTGCTCACACTTCTCAAAATTCTCAATATAATATTGGTAGTCATTTTGCCAGCCGTTGAGGTGGTTAAACGTATGGTTGCCTATGGTATGGCCTGCTTCGATAACCTGCTGAAACACTTCAGGGTGCTTGCGGATATTATCTCCTATGCAAAAAAAAGTGGCTTTTATGTTGTGTTCTTTAAGTGTAGAGAGCACCCATGAGGTAATTTCCGGTACGGGGCCGTCATCAAAAGTAAGGTACACGGTTTTGCCTGTGCGGGGCATATCCCATACAAACCCGCTAAGGAGTCTTTTTATAAACCGCGCTGTTTTTACCCAGTATGTTTTCATTACATTTAGCGACTTAGCGGCTTCATTATTCATTCTCCAGCCCCAGCAGTTTTAGTTTTGCGTTATAGGCATTAAAATCTTTGCGGCTTTTGTTGTATAAATCCATGTCGCCATTTTCCCGGTAAATGTGCAGCAGGCGGCGGTAGCCCTGCAGGTCGCCCATAATATCTGAAGCCACTTCCTGTTTATCGATAGCCGGCAGGCTGCACCAGTAGTCCAGGTTTTGCCTGTATTTGGCAATAAGCTGTGCCGTAAGCTTTCGGGCCTTGTCTTTTTTACCCACCTTGTAGTAGCCCTCAATAAACGGATTTACAAAAGGGTAGTAGCCAAAATAGTCTACCGGCATTTTTGCCATGGCAAGGTCAATAATGTTTTCTGCCTTTTGCAGTTTACCTTCGGCAATAAGGGCCTCCATAAGGCGCGCCATATTGCTGCGGTAGCTAAGGCTGTTGCGGCGTGTTTCAGGGTCGTGGTAAATGTTTGGGCTTTCTCCATTGCCCCAATCCCAGCCCATAACAATGTTATACATTTTATCAGTATCTATGCCGCCCATATCAAGCGCCGTGCCTCCTTCGGGCATGGGTGTTTTTATGGGTACCAGTTTAAACACCATGCCATCAAGCTGCATGTAGTCGCGCATCCACAGGTATTCATCTTTGCTGGAGCTGCCTCCTGAGAAATACACCGGCCTTTTCCAGTTGTTTTTAGCAATGATATCCAGCATCATGATGCGGTTTTTGTACAGTGCGCTTTGTGGCAGGTTTATATCAATGTAGGGTACGATAGAATCATACTGATGCGGTGCCACTACCTTGTTTTTAATAATGTCTGCCTTATTTACCGCCAGCCTTATCTTATTGGTAGGGTAGTAGTTTACCCAATGCCCGTTGCGCAGTTCTTTTTTAGCGGCAATGGTATCAAGGGCTATAAAATCCATAAGCTGGTTGAGGTCTATGCGCTTATTTGTAGTAGGTGCATAAATTACCACATCGCGAGAACCCTGCTGGTACTGGTCGTGCGTAAAGCCTATAGGCATAGGGTCGCTATCATAAGCGCGGGCCTTCATCTGGTCAATATACCAGTCG
>Ga0265780_10011723_pt1 | contig 10343 bp, 7 predicted proteins | sample P1T30metagenome_FD_192432 | JGI IMG/M metagenome (GOLD analysis project Ga0265780, IMG submission 192432) | Plant litter microbial communities from East Loma Ridge, Irvine, California - P1 T30 | ecosystem: Environmental > Terrestrial > Plant litter > Unclassified | place: USA: California... | reverse complement strand
GAGGTGCCCAGGTGGGGCTGAAGATGCCGGATTCGATTGTGGAGTGGATTTTTGTGGCGTGCGGTTTTGTGTAGGAGCGGAAGAGTTGGGCGTCGAGTTGGGAGAGGACGTCGCGGATGCGGTTTGTCTCGTCGGTTAGTTGGACGCTGAAGAGGGTTTCGAAGAGGGTGAGAAGTTGGGGCGTTATTTCGGACTGGAAGGCGGACATGTTGGCGAGGGTTAGGAGGAGGCGGATGGACTGAGATTGATTAGTAAAGGATGTGAGGTCAGGGTTGGTGTAGCTTACCTTCTTGTTGGCATCAACCCTACCCCAGTCATTACCGTTCTGATCATCTTGCTCGTCGATGGTTAGATCATCACTCTTAATCTCGAACTCGGGACCCAAGGCTTGTCTGCCTCGCTCTGCGCATTCAACCATCCCGCTAAGCGTCCTGTACAAGCTGGTGACGAACTGACTCCTAACCATCTGCAGCAGCTTATTGCTCGGTGGTACAACAACGTCCACTCTCGTCTTGCTCGATGCCTCAACATACAGTATCTTTTGCAGGTTGTTGAGCAGAAAGCTTTGTACTGCGAGGAAACGCTGGGGTAGGTTCGTGGTATCTTTGCGGTCGACATGACGAGTCCAGTCTTCCAACACCTTCAACTTTTCGGCATCCGTGTTCCAAGCGGCACATACAGCCTGAATGCAGCGTTCGCGCACACCGCCAAGGAGCAAGCGCAGTGCTTCGTCAATGCGTCCGCTGCCTCCTGACTCAGGAACTTGAAGCGATGCCAGTTCGTTGGCTGCGGTGCCAATAAGGACAAGCATCTTGGACAGATAGTGAGATCCAGAGAGTGCATTCGCGTTAGGAGGCCAGAAAGCATACTTCTCCCAAGATTCACCGCGACTAGGTGATGGTGGCGGCGCTTTCGCAGGATCGAACCTAGACCTTGACGCCGACATGGGACTCAAAGCGGCGCTCAGTGGCGTTCCGGGTGTGGTTGGTGTCGGGCTCATTGGAAGTGGCGACATCAGCATAGAAACGTCCTCAATGGGAGGGTCCGAGAAGAACGAAAACAGATGGTCCCGCAGGATACTGATGAGTTCGGTCGTACCTCTCTCAAGCTCAGCTTTGTTCTCACTACTGAGTCGGTGGTGGACAGATGACTGGTTGTGATGGCCTGTTGGCAAGTTCCGTTGCGCGCGACCGGAGAGGAATGACTGGACAATCTCCCAGTATTCAACTAGTTCAGCAAGCAACCCGGACTTGTTCGAGAGTAGGGTCGTCATAGAGGCATACACGTGTTCCCAGAACTCCGTCACTTTCGGGGTGTCAAGCTTCGAAGGCTCAGCGCTGACGTTGCTGCTAGTAGGGACTGATCGCAGATGCTTTTGCAGCATGCGCATGCTTGGCTTCTCGCCGTTCGCCAGATGACGACGAAGGATCTCGATCTCAACAAGCGAGTGTTGGCACTTGGAGTTAAGCTGGAATTTAAGGTGTTCGTAGCGTGAGAGCAACCACACCCAAATCGGGTTCTCCTCCACACCCAGCTCGAGCATGATTGAGATGATGCTCAGATACTCGTCCGACTTGGTGTCCTCGGTTCCAGTCTGTAGGTGCGTGAAATGCGCTGCAGTCAGGCGCTTCCAGGACTCGCGCTTAAAACGCTCAATCTGCCGCTCGACGTCTGACCACATCCTAGCCGTCACAATGACTTGATGTATCTCGGCATCGGTCAGTGGCCTCTGATTAGACGTGGCCTGTTCTACAATGTATCGGGCTTCGTCTGCGTATTTCCTTGCGCGTTTGTATTCTTCGGTGATTGTCTCGTGATCCTTCCGGCGTATGGCATCTTGAATGGCTGATCCGACTTCAAACAGACCCCGATGGTGCTCCACAGACTCCATGATGGACTTCAATGTCTCTTCCCGCTCGCGTCCGTTCAACGCTGGGCCCCAGACTTCTTCCGCTTTGACAGCGACTTCGGTCAGCGGTACCTTGATGCCATGGACACCGTATTCGCTCTCCTTGACGAGCGCATTCTTCCTCTTCTCCGCAGGCACCGCATCAACCATGCCTGGTGCCAGAGATGCGCTTGTCTTTCGGCCTGAGAAGCTCGACCGAGCCCTGGGTCTGCCGGTGCCAGGTTGTAAATCCTTGTTGGGCGCTTCCACCTGCTCCTTCCCTTGGTCCCGCATCTCATTATATACACGGTCGATTGTAGCTTTCGCGCCTACGAAGCGATCGAAGTTGGATTCGACGAGAACTTTGAGCGAAGCAGACTTCTTCTCGATCGACCGGGAAAGGAAGTCAAGACCGGCGAGGAGGGAGTCGGTGGAGGCTTCATTGTGGACTTGCGAGAGGAAGAGGGAGGGCGAGAAGGTAGTGGAGCTCAAGAGGAAGCGGTTGCCTGTGTGTCCATTAGACAGGCCCTGTATGTATTGCTATATCTCTGAAACCTACGCAGCTTGATATCATCCTCGACCTGAATGTTCTTCGCCCGCAGCACCTGCACTACACTCGGGTACATGCCCAACGGGTCCTGTTCGTCCTTCTGAACCAACGTCTCCACGCCATCTTTCGAGCGCTCTGCTCCCGGAACCTGACGCGAGAATCTTGCGCTAGGCTCTAACACTGAGTATCGCGATTTGGACCGCCGTATCGATTGTTTCGTGGCTTTGGGTATGGGCTCGTCGAACGTATCCTCTTCGTCGGCTTCGTCCTTCTCCTGTGGCCAGGTTGCGGGGTACAGTGTCGTGAGATTGTACTTGTTCAGAATCTCGGTTTCTATAGAGGAACTCATCGCAGCTATCGTAAGCTCTGTCCGATCACGATCTCTAGAAATGTGGTGGTGCAACCTCGGAATGCTGCGTGTCGCAAGTGGCAGCTCACTGAGACGCGGTTGCGACCGCCAATCAGGCGCGCGGAGGTCTTGGCGGAAGGTGCGACAGCCACAGCGAGCTTGACCTGCATCTCCCAACATCACGAACGACGTTTGTGACTCCGACTGAGGCCTGTTCATCACATCAATGCGTCACACACATCACCTTTCGTTGTCAAGGTCCATCATCACTCTCAGACATGACTTTTTGGTATAGCCATGCAGGCATCACAGTCCGCCCCTCATCATCGTATAGTGATCTATCAAAGTAATGTATTCATTGACCCCAGTTTGATGACCTACCAATATCTTGATGGTTCTTTCTTGCATGGCTATAGTATCAAAGGTATCTGAGTTATGCTATCGTCATCCAAGTTTACTCTCACCCTAGGTTCGATTACCACAGTCTCACATCAATTTGGCCATGGATCCCTAACGTCCTCTCTTACTGCTGATAAGACAGCTACCTCTTGCCTTTACCACATGTCTCTCCAGGTGAGACACGGAGTCTTTCCTTCAGCAATAGTCTCGTTGTCTCATCCAATATATAAACGATCTTTGCTACCTCCCAACCGTCTTCCATCCTCTCTCTACTTCCTCTTTCTCTGTCCCATCTCTTACATTGCATCAACAACTCAACAATGCTACATCTCAAGATCAATCCAATCCCGCACACAGATACCATGAGTCCCTCAACATCGGACTCAGGCCCAGGCGAGGTATCTGCAGACTTAATGGCTGAGACAGTGTCGAGGTCTTCGTCAAGGTCTTCGTCAAGGTCTCCGTCAAGGTCTCCGTCAAGGTCTTCTTCAAGGTCTCCGTTAAGGTCTTCGTCAAGATCTTCTTCAGTCGTCAATGTTCAAATCAAAGAGACGATCTTGGAAACTGCACTGAAAGCCCAAATCAGGATTTTGAGACGCGAATTGGCGGAATTGCAGGCAAAATTGGACAAGCTTGAAGCCAAGGAGTTGCGTCGCGGCGCACTCAAGAAGCACACCTTTTACGAGGAACCTTTTGTCATGTAATTATATTTTCAACAACTCTGAACTCACAGCTAACAATCTTCAGTTCTTTCCCCGAGGACGAAGAGGTCTATCTTGCCTCTGAAGATAAGCAGCACGGCGAGATGCCTGAGTACTTTTACCGTGCATTCCACGAGACCTCTGGCACCTTGAGCTGCTACGTGACCAAAGACTGCTGGCCCAGTGTGCATCCAAAGTACAAGAAAGGGGCCGCGTTCCAGTCTCTCAATGAGTTCTTACCGGTGCGAGATTTGACTTTCGAACGGGTCATGCGACACTTCAATTGGCAACAGAAGAACCCGACCACCTCCTACATATCGGTCTTCGATAACTACGGTAAGTACTACTCTCGATCTTCACGATTTGATATTAACCCTGCATTAGCCATGGCAGAACGACGAGTGCACTTCTTGTACCACGAGAGCGCACGCCACCCACGTCGCATCTCTGTTGCTCGTTGCATCAATCGAGATTTCAAGCCTGCTTTTTTTGAGACGACAGAGATTCTGTCTGCGGACCTTATCGAGGCTGCCAAATCGAAACGTCTCGGTAAAAAGACGATCACCGATAGTGCAAAGTCTCCGGAGGTTGCTACTAGACAGAAATCACTCGCTAACTGTTCGCCTTCTCCGACTCCCGTCAACACAGGTGAAGATACAGAATCTACGCCGGAAAAGGCCCAGGAGAATACCATCGTCCCCAAGGAAACACGCAAGGTCAAGATACCTATCTGGGTTCGAAAGAGCGCAGTACCGGAGGATCGCGCGGACATCACTATCCAAGAGTTCGAAGCTTCTGGTTCGGATATCTGGTTGTCAGTACGGGAGAACCAAGAGAATGGCTTAAATCTTCCCACGGCCTGTCGCGGTCAGCCAGAGGAATGGCTTGCCGGTGGCGTCATACCCAAGGAATATGTCGACCATGTATGGCCCTTCGATGGTACGAAGGTTCACACCCATGACGGAGATAAAGTCGTGACAAGCTCAGCGGAGGTCGACTATGAGTTCGGACCAAAAGACCGGATCTGGCGCTCAAAGACCGAGATGCGTAACCTCGAACAAGCTTTCAAGCGCAACAGGATCGAGAAGCGCAAGTCTGCAGATGTTAATTCTGCATCCTCAAAACGCCAAAAGCCAGATACCGAGTCTTAGCTCTTGGATCTCAACGCCCTCAGACCTTACTTCCCGCCCTCTATGCGCAGAGATATCGATGCTGAACCGGACTCTGACGACGAAGTCACTCTGTTCCCGGATAGCATCTGAGTCAAGATACGCATCCCTTCTCCTCTGCATGGATCGCACAAGTTGGTTTTTCAGCCCAAAGATTACGCCTATCAAGCTCCCGATTCAGTCCTGCCATTTCGTCTACCTCGATAAACCACGGGTCCTACATAACATCCCATGAGCTTTTGACTTGCGACTTCTACCGCCCGTATTCCTCACCTCCCTTTTCCTTCCTTGTCTTTCCTCCTCAAAAGTCTTGCTTTCATGTTCTGTGCGTTCCCGTCAAACGGTGGAGTCGGACCGCGCAGGCCCTCTCGCACATCACCACTGATCAAGTCCGCCTGTCTGAGCTTCGTGCTTTTGATCAAGGCTTCTAGCATGGACTTTAGAAGTCGTTTCTCGAACACAGAGATGGTCTCGGATGTTAGATCAGGGTTGAGGGCTACATGGGGCTCTTTGATGTGCGGCATGCTTTCTTGTTTCTCACATTGCTTCATAAATTCGACATTACAATCCTTTACCAATCAATACTTTCTGCGTGTAATCTTCAAATTGATCCAAACTCTTCTCATAGTGACTTGACAACATGATGTAGACGCGTGGACTTTGACGATACTCAGTCCACTTTAGAATGACTTCATCGAATCTCCAGATATGCGCAGCTATGAGTGAATAATGCCGTTCCAGGGGCCTAATTATGTAGTTAGTCCAACGGGTGCGGGGCGATGTGCAGCCAGATTGGCGGCAGGCGACCCCACCAAAAGCCGCCCGGAGCCCCCAGCTCCATGGGCCTTGCATGTGCGGCTGTGCAAGTGGCGAAGGACCGGACGAACCACGAATGCTCTCAGCCCTCGAACCTTCTCTCCTTACACGCCTCTTCCAAGGTCAAAAGCCTTTGGATTCTCCTCCCTATTATCACTTCCCACCACATTACTAGGGAATCTATTTGAGTAGCACGACTGCATCCGCTGCTTCAATTTCCGCAGAAATGCCTGCGCCACTGGCCAAAGGTGAGTACGGACAACTCCACTTATGCATGTTGCTGCGGTGTCCCCAGCATATCCAACGTTATTTCTCTCGTCGCGTATTCCTTTGCTGTTTACTGTACTTTCCTATGCCAACCTGCCTGCAGGCACCGGCGCGCGCTTCGCATCTCCGCAAGGCAACACTCAAACCCCGCCGCATCGTCCTAACCACCCTTTCACATCAGGCCTTATAATTGCCGCGTCCGTTATCGTCGCCGCGGGTATCGCCATCTACGAGTCTCCCCAAGTGCGACAATGGGCCGATCAAACCCGTCGCAAGATCGCCATCGCGCTGCATAACCTTGGCGATGACATTCAGCCTCGCCGCCCGAGCGAATCGTCCGATGACTTTGAAGCCAGGAAGCAACGGAGGGAGGAGTTGATCAGAAGGAATAGGAATGAACTGATCAGACGGGCGAGGGAAGAGGGCATCGCTGTCGATTTGGATGAGCTGGCTCGGATCGGTGCCGAGACAGCTGAGGTGGCTGCCAGGCGGTCGAGGGCTGATCGGACGAGAAGCTTCGACGACATGGTCGGCAGCGATGGCATGCTCAGGGACAACGCGACGGCAACTGGCAAGGACAACTCGAATGGCAATCTCAAGAAGCGTGGTGCTGCTGGCTTTGCCGCCGGCTCCGCTGCCGCTGCTACCATGGCCAACCCTTTCTCCGACGACCAAGTCCTCTTCGACCACGACGAAGACGAAGCGCCCTCACCCAAGCCGTTCACATACGAAGAATCTGCCGCCCGCGGAAGCTCCGCTACAATCGTAGCCGACGTCCCCTCCACACCCACCACCGGCACACTCGTCGACCTAACACCCGACCCTGAGCACTCCCTCCCCGAGACCCCATCGCCCGCGCAACCCGCCCAAGAAGACGCCGACCAAGCCGCCCAATCCTTCTACTCCTTCACCTCCTCGCAAGCAGGCGAACCCACTCCCTCCCACCCCTTCTTCGACGACAACGACGCCGAGCACCTCTCCACCGGCACCCTAACCCCGCGCTCCGAGCGCTCCATGACCATGAGCGGCTCCGTCGCCTCCGCCCACGCCAACGACATCGCCATCCTCAGCATGCCCAACAGCGAACAAAACGACACAGACCACGACGCGCGTTCAGAAAGCGGGTTTACAGATGCCTTTTCCGAGGGCGGCTTCAGCGAGTTCGACGGCGACAGGCAGGGCATAATGACGCCTACGAGCTGGACGGATGTGGGTAGTGATGATGATAGTGAGTGGGGTGGTGCTGGACAGGCGGGGCATGTGAGTCAGATACATCAGTAGATGTAGATGGGTCGGAAGTTGGGACAGGGAGTTTCGCTTGTTGGCTTCAAAACGATACTATAGGGCGGCTCGGCGTTGAAGGGTATACTTGGGATCAGACATGATCCGGCGTTTTGATTTAGATGGGAATGGGGTCATGGATAACTAGGCAGCTGTTATCGCTATCATATTCTTAACATATATCTTCGCTAACAAGGACATCAGTGACCCATTCTGAGCGACCGCCCACTTCTCCCAGCTAGGTTGTGGGATCCTGGTGCAACTCTTGCCGTTCCATGGTAGACGTATCGTCACCAGAACATAGGATGGGACAACCAGCTCAACAGGGTCCAGAGAGAAGCGAGCACGTGCGGACGACTGCCTGAATTCTCGCCTGAAATACTGAGTCTCCGTCGCTTTCTCTCTCTCTCTCCATCTCTTTACACTTTCGCCTCAGCACTGCTCCTCCTTGTCCTAGACGAGTCAACTCCAGTTCATCTCTCAGATGGCGAATACTGTCGCCCTCGGCCTTTCAAATGACCTACCGACCCACGACCATGTGGACTGGTCTGTCGCCAAGAACTACTTCATGTATCGACGCAGCCTCGATCGCGCCATTAGAGACCGATGTTACCACTACCACAACCCCGATGACGATGGAACATGGTGCAACAACCACAGCGAACCCGATCCTGAATTCGTCTTCATGCCGCTACAAGTAAACGGCAAGATTCAGGTTAGCAACACATTCAATCTACCCGGGCTGCCAGCAGAGCTAATTTTGAATATCGCAGACCGCCTGGCACCGATCGACTTACTCAGCTTCCGCACAACTTGCAAGTACATGCGGAGTCTGACGTGCACTAAGGATGCTCGATCGTGCTTACTACAACTAAGTGCTGAAGATCTCGACGAACACGTATGGCAGCATCGCAAGGAATGCTTCAACAGGATGGCGGAGTATAAGGACTTTAACAACGCTCTTTACAGATACACTCTACGTGGTAAGCTTCTTTGCAGCTACTGCATGGACCTGCACCCGGTTTTCTCCTTCGACGCAGCTGGGAAATCCGCACATGGCACCAGGGTTACATACCGAAGACGCTGTACAGCATCGACAGCCAAAGCGTATCTGTGTCCGCACATACAACTAAGCTTTGAAGATTTGCACCAACTCCACCAAGGCCCCGCCAATAGTCTTACATGCAGGATTTGCACCGCAAGCTGCACGTCAGGGACCAAGTCGACTACCTCGAGGGACTACTGCTCGCTGTCTCAAAGAATGTTCCTACCCTTAGGAAGCAACCGCTACATGTGGCCAACCACAGGCTGTCTCCCCATCAGAGGCGGTACACTTCACTGCAACTCCTTCTCCGCCAAATCCGCGATACTGTCCACCCTCCGCAAAGTCATTCAGAACGCTAACATGTACGTCTGCCCACATGTACACAGTAAAGAAAAGGTCTGCGAGATGCTTGGATTTATGATTGAAGATGCGCTGTTCCGCCGCCACAAGCGAAAGCGTAGCTTTTATGATTCTGCGCCGTACAAGGCATCTCAATTTTCGAGTTGTGCCTAGCCGGGCTGTATAGCTGGGTTTGTGGTTCGTCTGGAAGAGGCGGGGATTACTGTTGAGACGGCTATGGAGGTGAAGATTACGACGGTTAGAGCGGAGAGTTGGGTGGTGAGTACGCAGCTTCCAGTGGCCGAGGTGCGGAAGTAGGGAGCTGTTGAAGGCGTTTCTGGACTATGATGTGCGAAATTTCGGTTTATGGTATCGAGAAGACGCAAGGAGTGACTCAGGTCAGATAAACAGTCATGCCCCAATAATTTAGTCCACCCATCACATGTACTTCCACCTCCGCTATACCTATTCTTCTCGCTGACAAAAAGTACCAGTGCACACTTTCGAGCCACAGCTACCAGATTTTTCTTTTCGTAATGGGCTCACCGTCATCGGATGGTTTTGATTGGACGAGCCAACCTGAAGGGTGCGACCAATCCATGGGTAGGTACATTCGCGCACGTGATCGCTAGCGCACTGCTGCCTTAATTTCCATGCTTTTAATCAGCGCAAGAAATTTCCACCACCCTGTTTTTCTTTACCTCGACTCTTACCTCACCACTCTTTTTACGAAGCTTTCTTCAGGAAAGCCATAACCGACAGCCCCAGCATCATGTATGGAGCACCAGTGCGTCACTTTCGGCACAATGTCGCTGACCATTCTGCCGCGAAAGACTATTTCATACATCGACACAAGCTCGACCGTTTCCCTGGAAAAGATAGCAGCAATTACCACAAGCCAGATCCCGCCTTCATACTGATGCCGCGAAAAGCGCGCAGCGAGGTCTATCATGTCGACGATGGAAAAAACATGCTCCGTCTACCTGGAGAGCTGATTCTGGAAATCCTCGAACTGCTACCGCCTATAGACGCACTAAGCCTTCGAATGACATGCAGATACATCTGGGGTTTGTCGTCTTCAACAAACTTCCTGAGTCGCTTGACCCTACAGGACGCAGACTTCGACGAATACGCGTGGCGATTGCGCAAAGATTGCTTTAACCGACTCGTTGAGTACGAAGAGGCCAACGACAACTATAGACGGTATACCCCGCGCGATAGACTCCTATGCAGCTACTGTCTAGACTTTCATCCACGCTCAGCTTTCGGGGCGCTAGAAAGAGAATGTGCGGCTGTAAACGCCCACGAGAGACAATGCACGGCATCAGCGAGCACCATCTACATCTGCCCACACACACAGATGGCTTTTGAGGACTTCCTCAGACTTTCCAGAACACCCAGCGCAGACTATCTTTGGCCAGCGTGCACGCAGCTGTGTAGCTCATACATCACATCATGCAAGCGATTCGAATTTTTCCGGATACATCAACCGATACCTATATTTCCAACAGGCAAAGATGAACTAGGGGAACGGACCGA
>Ga0265780_10011722_pt1 | contig 10344 bp, 13 predicted proteins | sample P1T30metagenome_FD_192432 | JGI IMG/M metagenome (GOLD analysis project Ga0265780, IMG submission 192432) | Plant litter microbial communities from East Loma Ridge, Irvine, California - P1 T30 | ecosystem: Environmental > Terrestrial > Plant litter > Unclassified | place: USA: California... | reverse complement strand
CTTCTGTGAGGTATACAATAACAGAGGTGAGCTTACTCTCCATTAAACTCCTTTTGATCTGTCTTGAAGACCTAAACGCAAGTTCATTCTCCCAAACTACCTGGGCAATCGTCAAATCCGTCTCTTCACATATCTTGTTCAATTCCTCAGCCGTACTGAACAAATACTTTGGCTGTCCAGATCTAGCTCCCCCTTCTTTCTCTGAGGTGGGGCTGATAGGAGAAGGAGTATCCTCTGTTAAACCGTGGGTTTGATCCCTCCTTGCTGGAGTTGCGTCTTTGGGGTCTATATCCCTGTAATATAGATTCTCGGCTGTTTGAGTCTCACTATTCACCTTTTTATTAGTTTGACATTGAGGTGATTGATGGAAAGGCTTACGACGAAACCACCTCCGACGCTGAAATATTCGTTAGTTCCGAGCAGGTCTCCGGACTCGTTGAACACCATGAATCGAACACCATTCGGATGGGCAGGTAATGGATTCAGGTGCCATGTCTGCCATTAGCCTCTTACCCACTTCTTAACAAATGAGTCGCAAAGAACTCACAAGATCCTTGTTGATATCGAATTTCACCCTCTTCCCACCTTTCCCTACACCCAGTAAGACCTCTCCAACAGCTTTAACTTCATCCATAACCACCCCTAAACGTCCTACTTCGACAGTTACCGGATCTTCACCCATTAAACCCAGCAGTACTGCGTGAGGAGTCATATGTCCCAATCCTGTCGCTGCTAGTGACCCATGAAGGGAGACTTTTAGGGTATGTATATGTGGGATGAGATTGGTTGGGAGGGAGGTAATGAAGATCTTTGCTGCCCTTCTCATTATCTCCTGACTCTGATACGTAGGAGATAGGAATGGAAGACCTACCTCATTGGCCCTACTGTATGGGACGAGCTTGGCCCTATTCCTATTGAAAACAAGTCAAAGGTGGAAATGACGGCGTGTTCAGCTTTGGGCGGTAGACCCACATTGTCGTTAGATATCGGTGGTCGTTGGATATTGGTAGATGATGGTGCTGCTCTAGCTGAATTGGAGTTTGAAGTTGATGTATAGCGGTATGAACATAAAGCTGGAGGGTATGCGCGACGGGTTGTCTGTATCTTCAGCATTAACCGCCAAATGTCTACACGGGACTTACAGTGTGAGCTACACGCCTCGCCAGGAAATTCAGTCGTCCCAGCATCATTATCCACCTATTGGTCTCTTGCAGTCGTATAGCCAAATGTTGAAGGAAATATGGTCTCGCGCCTCCGTTTCTTTGATTTCACTAGTCAAAAGATAAGCCTTATCTCCAAAGGATCAGTCGGTTCGAGTCGAAAGATAGAGATAGCAAAACAACATTGAGATATCGCATCCTCCTGATATCATCAGGTTCGGCATTGCCTTGACATATATGGACCTTGGAAATGACTGTGTACAGTGAAGGGTATCAACCTATGGGTATGGCCAATCTAATCAAGCGATTTTCCAATCATTTCATCCAGTGCGGGGCATGCGGGGAAGACCGGATAGCCGATTTCTAGATTATGTGCATGTATTGATATGGTAGTGCAATGTGCTGATGATCTGCTGCTATGCTCGTGCCCAGCCTGTGATAGAAGAGAAAGACTATCATGAATCGAGTAGGTCTTCAGGTTCTACCCGGACAGCTCGTCCGGCGTCTTCAATATTTCTTCGCCTCCATCCCCTCTGGCGGTTGTACCTTTGTCGATTCTGCTCATCAGCTTCGTCCCTGAGAAAGCAGGAGCGTAGAGCTACTCACCCTGTCCGATCTTGCTCCAATCCGTACTAAGTGTAGTGCCTCCACTCTCGGTATATGATTTAATCATTGCCCTCCGCGTATCGTCACTGGCATCCTTGTATATCGTCGAGAATAGTTTCTGCAGGGCTGCTTCACCTCCTGCATTCTGGCTGTCAGCTGGAGCTTAGAAGCTGTCTCAGACCAATCGACCCCAAGGCGAATCTTTTTTCTGGGGAATGGGGAGCATGTGGAGAAAGGGGATACTCACAGGATCCTTCGATTCCTCCTCCTCCTCATCCACAACAGTATCCCAATTCTTCCTCTTCGGCTTCGGTTTATCGACCGGAACCTCACTCGCTGAAGGTTGGATAGGTTGCGAAGGACCTGCACGTTGAGTCTCGCCATTTAAAAGGAGGGTTGGCCAATTGATACCATCTACTTTCGCCAACTTCAGTTCAATCTACGCCATCAGCTTCTCGTAATCCTCTAGATTTGGTCAGCTGACCTTGGTAGATAGGATACGGTATGATGAGTCGGAAGGCTTGATCTCGGCATATAATGGTGCAAAGGTGATTTTGCGCTTCGACCCAGACCCAGCATTTTCCAAGTCAGGTAAACTGATGTCCACCTACTACATCAGCCATATATACAACCTGAACGAGAGCACTCACAGATCCCGAGCTAAATGCCACTTCCACTTGCTCCTTGACCCCCTCCGCCGCATACCCCTTGAGGTAAACAGCAGCTATCAGATGCGTTGAAGTCTGATAATAGTCGTGCCTTTCCATTAGCATCTCCATTGCATTCCCCGCATAACGAGGACAGATATAGGACGTACCTAGGTCGGTCCATCTCGTTGTTTGTCATCATGCGCAGTTATCTAACTCTACTTTCGTTGATTGCCAGAATATCATGAAATGTCAAGAATACCGTTCATACTTCCAGAATAGACCGTCTAGCCATGATCGGCCTTACTTTCCCACGGTTGATCAGCAATGAAACGGAATCAAATCCAAGAAAAGCTCGGCAGGGTAAATTGCCATACTCTTCGGACAATTACGAGGGCCGCGTCAGAGATGTGTGGATATGAGGTAGCACATTGGTTGGTACGTGTAGTGTTCTAGAAACACTGACGCGATCGAAGCAATTCACAGTCGCGTCGTCGTGTTTTGTGGAGCGTGTGAGTTCAAATGTCGATTCTTACAAAGGCAGATGCATTTGAAGATAAGGATATGCATGCGCAGTAACGATGATGACGGATGGACAGGAGTACTCGCGTGCCAAAGCAGACTGTGTCAGGGGAAGGAACGGTTCTCAGGGGCTTTAATTATTCCTGCAAAAGTGATTAGCTGGGGCCGAGCCAGGGGGAAATACCGTTAAATCCGGACTTCAGGGTATATTGGTTGATTGTTTTGAACAGCCTTTGTATCCTTGGTTCAATTCGCCGCTGACTGTTTCGTCTCAGTTTGTTTCATTCAGTCATATTCTAGGAGCTCGGACTGTTTTTCATACCCCATTATACCATCACTGCACAGCTCTGCACATACACTCTCGCTCAGTACCCATACAACTCAATCGAACTCAAGAAACACGGCTAGCCCGACATAGATATCCCTTCGCCCCCGTCCATCTCGCCAAGAACTTCCCTTTGCCTATTGCTCCTTTCGCGATAAACTCGATTCGATCTCAAACGTTCCTTCTATCAACTTTACTATCATTAATCAACGTCTCGACGATACTGTATCTCTTTCGCATCAACACCATCCTATATCAATAGAAATCTACAAATTGACTTGAACCTGAAATACTCGAATCACCATGAGGATCGGCACTTCCCTCACCCTTCCTTTCCTACTCCCCTTCCTCCCTTCCGTCTTATCCCAAGTCACCGTCTACACTGGTATTCCCGGTTTGGCAACTGGCACAGAAGAGGGAGCATCGGCAACAGCTGCTGGACCTGGTGGATTCACGACCAACCTACCCGCATACGATACAACCCGTTTAACGGGTCCTGCACCCATCTCTCCACCCCTTAATAGTTATTCCCTAGGTGTTCCCTCGACGGACCTACTGCCTGCAGAGCGCCCTTTGTCGAAGCCAATCCGTGGTAATCTGTTGGGATTCAGTGTGGAGTTATCGGTCGCCGATTCGATCTTGGGTTCAACGGGAGAGGTCTTGAAACCGCAATTTTTAAATTACCTGGCCAATATTCAACAACGATCTGGAGTTGGACCACAAGTTCGAGTAGGAGGAAACAGTCAGGAAGGAAGTTCAATCTTTGTCGAAGGTACTTCCAATGGTAGGCTCATTGAAAAGATTAAAGTATCCGATTATCCCGTGAGTGCCCTCTTGTCCTTCTAATAATAGGACGACGCTGATATCAGACTGCTACTCCCATCATCAACTACAGCCCTGCTCTGTTTGATGCAATGCTCAACATCACGGCCAACACTCAGACAGAATGGTTCTTTGGTATCTCCTTCAACGAGACTGCCGTCGCTACCTCATCACCCAACGGTCCCCTTGCCGCTCAGTACGCAGCGCAAATCCTTGGAACACACTTGAAAGGACTACAAATCGGTAACGAACCTGATCTTTACGTCGATCATCAGAAGCGACCGGCCGGATGGACAGTCCAAGACTACGTAACTGAATTCGGACACACTGCCGACGATATCGTTGCTGGAGCGCCTGCCCTCGCTGGTATCGATCCAATCTTCATGGGTCCTTCCCTTTGTTGTGAGCGAGTAGGATTCGAGATGCCCGACGTCTTGGCTGCCGGATGGCTCGATCAGCACAAGGATACCATTTCCGCCATTACCGTCCAGAATTACCCCGAGAACAATTGCGGAATCAATGGACAGTACACCAACCCACAAGATGTCTTCTATAGGTATCTCAACCATACTAGTGCAGAATGGTTGACTGCCCAATATGGCGATGTCGCTCAGGCTGGTCTGGAGAACAACAAGAATTTGGTCATGATGGAAATGAACACTGCTTCGTGTGGTGGTTTCCCTGGATTGAGTGATAGTTTCGGTGCCGCCATGTGGTACGTCTCTCTCCGTGGATGAGATCTGTGCTAATAGACAGGGCTGCTGATTGGGCACTGCAACTTGGTACATACAACTTTACAACTGTATTAATGCACGTTGGTGGTCAGAATGTCTACTACAATGTAAGCTATAATTACCCAGTACATCGACGTGAGCTGACATCCAGCCCTTCACCCCACCTCCCAGCAACATGTCTCGAGTCTACGAATGGACAACCGGATCAGTCTACTACTCGACATTGTTGATCGCTGAACTATTTGGTAAATCCGAGAACTCCCGAATCGTCGACATGACCCATACTTCCTCCATCGCCACGACAGTTACTACCAACTACAACGAGGATGGATCTACATACGATACCACTCAATCCGACGACATGTACCACCCCTCTTACCTAGTTTACGACGGTGATACCCCAGCTCGAGTTGCTTTATTCAACTTCATTTCCGACCCAACCGGTGCATCCGATTCTCAAGTTACATTAAACTTCAACAATACCGCAGCTCCTGCATCTGTCAGTGTTCGATACCTCCGTTCACCACAGGTTGAGGAACAATACAACATTACATGGGCTGGTCAGACTATGGGTACATCATTCGCTTCGGACGGTACATTGAAAGGCGATCGTGTAACAGACACAATCACCTGTAACGACGGAGTGTGTATTATCCCGGTTTACGCACCATCAGTCGCTCTAGTATTCTTGACGGACGACGCATTATCTTCGAGTACACCAAGTGAAACAGCTGCTCCTTTCGCTACTACCGTCATTGGTTTGGGAGATGCTACCGTCGACCCAAGAGTGTTAGAAACGAGTAACGGTCAAAACGGTGGAAAGGGAAGTACTAGTAAAGGCAGTGCTGCCAGTGACGATGGTGCGAGAAGGGCGCAGATCGGAGTAGGAAGTCTAGTCGCAGGTCTAGGATTGGCTTTGGCTCTATTATAAGAGTGAAAATAAGAGTCAAGGCAGAGCCTTGAATCTGAATCGAGGCTGCTCATAGTCCGGCCCGTAGTCCCCTCGGAGGATTACTTGTTATATTACTGTTTATACGTTTATCTGTAACGACAATCACGACCTAGTTTTAATTAGGGCTTGCGATTTTATACATGTAGCAATGCATCCTAGTTATCATCTTGCCTTCGTGAATAACCCACTTGACTGCCCCCACCCTGATATTACGTGGAACCAACCGGAAGCAAATTACCTGATTCGTCAATCTACGCGATCACCCTTCCACGTCTACCGCGGATCCCACACATTAATCAGCATATACATCCCTCCCCTGTATACACTTTACTCATATCCTTATACATATCAAAATGAAGTTATCAGGTGCTCTACTAGCAGTTCTGCCATTCTTGGCTACTACATTCGCGTCCGATGTACTCGATTTAACAGAGGCGACTTTCAAGTCATCTGTCCTAGGAGAGGATCTAGCTTTAGTCGAGTAAGTTACCAGCTCCCTTTGTCCTGGACGTGACTGACTCATAGATTCTTCGCCCCTTGTATGTATTACCTTGAGATATTGAAATGAAGCTAATTGGGAAGGGTGTGGACATTGTAAAAAGTAAGTACTGCTTAGCTAGTGGAGCGTGTGAAGTGGTGTGCATTGAGCTGATGATAGCTTGGCGCCAGAGTACGAGACTGCCGCTACCACCCTAAAGTCCAAGGGTGATATCAAGCTCGCCAAGGTTAGTCTTTACTCCTCACATATGTTCACACCCACTCTTTCCTGTCTGCTCATTCCTCCTGATTCCCATGGCAATCTTCCTGCCTCAAAGAGACGCTGACGAGAAGGTCGACTGTACAGAGAACCAGCCCTTGTGTAACGAGTACGGAGTATCTGGATACCCTACCTTGAAGGTCTTCAGGAACGGTACTCCTCAGGATTACGCTGGACCAAGAAAGGCCGATGGTATCATTTCTTACATGGTCAAGTAAGCTCTCGACCACTCGTAAATCGCAGAGCTGATGTTAGGCAATCGCTACCTGCTATCTCTCAGGTCACCTCTGCTTCCCATGACGAGTTTACCAAGTCTGACAAAGTGTATGTCCCCCTTCGGCCTGAGAAAGCTTGATAGCGAGTGAAGGGCTAACTCGCAGCGTTCTAGTATCTTACGGAGAGACCATCCCTGGGTTCGACGAGTACGCCAACTCTGCCCGTGATTCTTACCTATTCGGACACTATGCAGACTCCAAGCTCCCCACTCTTCCCGAATCCGTCTCTCTACCCGCCATCATCCTCTTCAAACAGTTCGACGAGGGATACGCCGTCTTCCCCGCCGACAAGGTTTCTTCCGCCTCTTCCGAGTCTTTAGCCGCCTTCGTCAAGGAGAACTCTGTCCCCTTATTCGACGAGATCTCACCAGAGAACTTTGGAACTTACGCTGGACAAGGACTTCCCATCGCCTACCTCTTCGCTGATCCCGAGGCAGCTTCCGAGAGGGATGCGCTAGTCAAGGAATTGTCTCCATTGGCCAAAGAACACAAGGGTAAAATGTCATTCGTCCATATCGACGCAATCAAATTTATCGAACATGGTAAATCCCTAAACCTCGCCGGTGACAAATGGCCAGCATTCGTCATTCAGGATTTGGCCGAAGGAACAAAGTACCCATTGACTGAATCTGTTTCTAAGGCAAACATTGAGAAGTTCGTCAAGTCTTTCGCCAATGGTGAGATCAAGCCAAGTATCAAGTCCGAGTCTGTTCCTACTACCAACGACGCGCCTGTATTCCACTTAGTCTCTGACCAGTGGGATGAGGTTTTGGGAGACAAGGAGAAGGATATCTTGGTTGAATTCTTTGCCCCATGGTGTGGACATTGTCGTACGTCAGCTGTATGCCTCTCTTTCGCTTCAGCTGATCATCAGAGCGATTGGCCCCAGTCTGGGAGACTCTCGGTGAGAAATACGAAAAGAATTCAAATATCGTCATGTACGTCTATCTACCGGCTCACGGAGTACCAGCTAACAATCAGTGCCCAGATGGACGCTACCCTAAACGACATTCCCCCATCAGCACCATTCAAGGTCCAAGGATTCCCAACTCTCAAGTTTAAGCCCGCCGGATCTTTAGAATTCATCGATTACAGTGGAGATCGATCTTTGGAAAGCTTGATTGAGTTTGTTGAGATCAACAAGAGATCTGCGCCTGTTGAGGATGATGAGGAAGTAGAAGATGAGGAGGAGGATGATGTTATCGGACACGATGAGCTTTAAACTGGTACCAGTGAGAGTCATCGATGAATTGAATGGAGAAGTGCGAGGACAGGAAAAGGATATAGATCTTGAGCGAGTAGATGTTTCTCTGACGATTGATGCAGTGCTATGACTCTGCTTTCTGCCTAAGTCGACATGACAGAGTCACATTTGGAGCTCGCTGATCCTTGAGCGCTGTAGGAGAACGAAGACTAGATTTTTGCAGGTAGTAATCTCGGTCAAGAACCGGCGCGTCGACGTCATGTAAATATTTCAGATTGATCGTCCCTTCTGTGCATTACAGGATTTACATATTCAACGTGCCCGAACGATAGCTATGGTGAGCTAGATGTGTCCCTGAGTCCAACGCAGCTGACCAGCAGGCATTCGAAGTTAGTCACCCTACCTCACACCCATGAACTCAACTGCCTAAGCTCAAGCTAATCTCCAGCCAGCAGCTAAACGTTCTCGCCCAACTGTCGGTTCTGCACTCAAAAAGAAGGAAGCTCCAGCTCCAGATTACGAGAAGGGAGTCGAATATTGGAATGGGATTGAAGCGAGCGTTGATGGTGTTCTAGGCGGTTTCGGAGAAGGTGTACGTCCAGCTAATTTACTGATTCAAGGTAACTTGACTGATTAATAGCCTGTCCCACATATTGAATCTCTTTCATCGAGACTGTTTATACTATCATTGCTCCCTTCCCTGCATACTTTCGTATCCCCACTTACACCCGCTCCGCAACCTCGGAACACAAGATTAAGGGCTTTAGATGTAGGAGCCGGTATTGGACGAGTAACAAGAGATGTGTTATTACCTTTATTCGACGATGTCATCTTGACGGAACCCGTCGACAAGTTTGTTAGAGAAGCTCGGAAACAGGCGGAAGGATGGTTGGATGTGAAGAGGGGCGAAAAGAGGGTATGGGTGATTAAAGAGGGATTACAGGGATTTGAACCTTCTAATCCGGGTGGATCTGAGTCGTTGGGTGTAGTCGGAGGTGATGGGAAGATCTTTGAGGGTGTTTACGATGTGTAAGTCAAAAGTCATCAGCTGAGGGTGTTGTAAAAGGGAGATAGGGGAAAGCTGACAAGTAGCGTCTGGTGTCAATGGTGTCTAGGTATGCTCAGGCATCGTTTTGTTACAAAGAGAGAACTGATATCAGGTCATACATCACACTCGGAACTGGTAGACTTCCTACGTCGAGCAAAAGCTGCTTTGAGGGATGAAGAATCTTTAATCATAGTAAAAGAGAATACTTGTGAAGATGGACCTGATGGGCTTGCAAAGGAATTTTTGGATGAGGAGGATAGTAGTTTGACTAGGTACGTCTTTGTCTTCCTTCTTTCCTTCATTATACTCCCTTCTTATCGCCGTATCTCCTTGTCATTGTCATGTCTCGATTCCCCGCTACCTCCTTCGGATGGTTCTTCGATTCCCGGTACTCATACTCCTCCGTGTGCTCTTCTCGCTCCGCGACCAATCGAGCCGATGAACGAACGGCATTTGGTCTACTGAGAGAGCTGTTGCTGACAACAGGTCAAATGGAAAATGGCTAGAAGTCTTCAATGATGCCGGTCTCAAACTAGTCAAAGAAGAAGTCCAGGTGGGTATGCCAGAAGAGCTATTTGTCGTCAAGACGTAAGTCAATATTCGTTCAGGGAATTAGCGTGGACTGATGAGTAGGTATGCGTTACGCTGAGGTAGTTTCTAGATTGTATGTATGAGTAGGATGTATAAGTGCATTTCTCGCTGCTATGAGTGCCCGCATGTCTGTCCGGACTCGAGGTGGAGAAGCCTGAACACCAGAGGCTAGTCAGAGTGTATAGCAAGAAGAGTTGAAGGCGACCTGGTGATCAAGAGCCCGTGTGCGTGGTTCAAGAGTAAAAGCAAGCCGCATAGTGAGTCGGGGATATGTATGTATCAATCTATATATCCGTTGTATCGACTAGGTAGAGGTGATGGAGGCTACCCATTTGACGCGTCTGGGAATCCCACAATCGCCAGTATCGGCGATAAGATCCGGCCTAGCACATCCGACCGCTAGGCCGACTTCCGCTCGAACGCCACACTTCCACCTCCCGGTGATTATCGGAGTTATCCCGCTCCTCCGCCTGGTTGTCTATGTTTAATCCTGCATTGCACAACCTTGTCCATCAACCAGGGATTCGTAAGTAACACCCCCCCTTGCTATATCATACACACAGGTGCTAAGTGTATAGACAATGCCTCACAACATCCCCATCGTCAAGAAGCGAACAAAGCACTTCAAGCGACATCAGAGTGATCGATACCACGGTGTTGCCGAATCATGGAGGAAGCCTAAGGGTATTGATAACAGGGTG
>Ga0265780_10011721_pt1 | contig 10344 bp, 10 predicted proteins | sample P1T30metagenome_FD_192432 | JGI IMG/M metagenome (GOLD analysis project Ga0265780, IMG submission 192432) | Plant litter microbial communities from East Loma Ridge, Irvine, California - P1 T30 | ecosystem: Environmental > Terrestrial > Plant litter > Unclassified | place: USA: California... | reverse complement strand
GGCCTCGACCACCATGACGATCTGCGCCATGTGACTGGCCAGCACCCGCGCCTCGCTGGTGAGCAGCAGAGGTGGCGAATCGAAGATCACGACGCGGTCCGGATAGCGGTTGGCGATCTCGTAGACCAGGTTGCGCATGGTCTGGCTGGCCAGCAGCTCGGTCGCGCGCGGGTTGCTGGTACCGGCCGACAGGATCGACAGGGTGTCGACGTTGGTGCGCAGCAGCACGTCCCCGACGTCGAGCTTGTCGTTCAACAGGACGTCCATCAGGCCCGGCTGGGCTGGCAGGCCGAGTGTGCCCAGCACCGAGGGGCGCGCCACGTCGGCGTCGACCAGCAGTACGGTGTGGTCCAGCTCCATCGCGATGCTCATGGCCAGGTTGATGGCGGTGAAGGTCTTGCCTTCGCCCGACAGCGAACTGGTCACCATGATCAGGTTGTTTGGCTTGTCGCCTTCGGTACGCGGCGCGAACGCATGCTTGAGCAGTGGGCGCTTGATGATCCGGAACTCCTCGACCACGGGAGTGCGGCCGGCGGCTGCGGTGACCATGCCCATGTCGCGCATGCGGTCGAGGTCGAGGTCGAGCTGGGGCCTGCGTACCGGGACCGCTGCCGGCGCAGTTGCCGGCGCCGGTACCTGGGCTGCCGGTTCCGGCGTCGCTGGCGTGGCGGCAGCCGTGGGGGCCGGGCTCACGGGCGGCACCGCCGCGGCCGCACTGTCTTCGATCACGGCAGCCACGTCCTCATGGGTTTTCCGCGCCGCCAGCGACCGCGCCGCGCTGCTTTCTTGTTCGATGCGGCGTGCCGCTTTTTCAATAATGCTCACTTGGACTCCTGCCTGTTGTTCGGCGGCGGCTCACGCCGCGCCTTTGACGATCGTGAGAGCGATCACGCAGCTGTAGGCCCCGACCAGTACGAAGACCGAAGCGCCCAGCGCCCACAGTCGACGCTTCTGCCGGATCTTCTGTTCGTCGGTCCAGGTCATACTGACCGTGCCCAGCACTGGCATCCCGGTCGCTTCGCGCAGCGAGGACAGCGACAGGAAGGTCGGCCTGATCTGGCTCATCAGCAGCGCGACGGCGAGGCCGGCCGCCAGCGCGGCGGCGAACACCAGGCTGGCCAGGCGCAGGCGGTTCGGGCCGGTCGGGATCGAGGGGGCGGTCGGAGGGTCGATCACGCGGAAGGTCAGCATGTCGGTGGCCGTCGACAGGTCGCCCGACAGCTTGGCGGTTTCGCGACGCTCCAGCAGCTTCTGGTAGTTCTCGCGGTTGATCTCGTAATCGCGGTTGAGCTGGGCCATCTGGGCCTCGATTTCCGGCGCGCCGGTGAGCTGGGCGCGCAGGGCGCCCACGCGCGAGGCATAGGTGTCGACGCGTGCCTTGAGCGAGGCCACGCGCGCTTCCGCCACCGACAGCTGCACGTTCATCTGCTGCAGCATCGGGCTGTAGCTGGCGCCCGGGTCGGCGCTGCGCTTGCGCTTCTTGATCTCTTCCTTCTTCTGCGCATCGAGTTCGGCCAGCAGGCGCTTGCCGGCGACGATGTCAGGATGGGCGTCGGTGTACTGCATGCGCAGCTGGTCGATGTTCTTCTGGATGGCGGCGATGCGGCCTTCCAGTTCCGGGTTGGCGCCGGCCGGATCGGCGACCTCCGTCGCCAGCGCGGCAGGATCGTCGCCGCTCATCTGGCGCTTGATCGCGTTGCGCGCCTGCTCGGCCTCGGCCAACTCCAGGCGCGCCTGGTTCAGGGCTTCGTTCATCTCGCCCAGGCGGCTACCGGAATCGCCCTGCGCTGAGAACATGCCCAAGTGGGTGAGCTTGAATTCCTTTAGCCGGTTTTCGGCTGTCACCAGCTTCTCTTCGTAGCTCTTGATCTGGTCGTCGATAAACTGGATTGCCTTGTCCGACTCTTGCTTCTTGCCGCCAAAACTGCCTTCAAGGAAGATGGTGAGCAGCGACTGGACGATGTCGCGTGCCTTGCGCGGATCGGGATCGTGGTAGGTGATCGTATAGATGTCGTCACGTTCGGTGCCGCCGATGCGAATCTTGTCGATCAGGTCATCCACGAGCTGTTCGTGCTCTTTCTGGGTCTTGGCCTTGACGTCGAGATCGACCATGCGGATGACGCGCTCGACGTTGGGACGGCTGATCAGGGTGCGGCGCATGAACATCACCTGCTGCTCGATGTTCGGCAGGGCAGTCATGCTCGACAGAAGCGGCTTAAGAATACTCTGGGTATCGACATAGACGCGTGCGCTAGCTTCGTAGTTGTTGGGCAGTGAAAAAACAACAACCCAGCCGGCGATAGCGACGATCCACGCAACGACGACCGCATACCAGCGGTATTTGCCTATTGCCTTGAGGAATGTCAGGATGACGGCGGAAATTTCAGCCATGTTGTTAATCTCGGAAAGTCAGCATGTCTTTGACTGCTTGTTGCTAGTCAGATGACGGGGTTCAATGATCGCTTGCGCTAGGAGTAATTGCAATTGCATAATGGAAAATCGTAGCTGCAGAGCCACCGATCGAACGAGATTCCAACACTTCGTTAATCAGAAGAAATGAACGCAGCACGATCACATTGTAATTTTTGTATTCAAACTAGTTCATCATACAACATGTAGCCGAATGGCACTTTTTCTACTGTGCATGTGATGTCCGATGATTTGTTGCTAGGAAAAAATTTTGTTTCCGTATTCTATTGCCACACTGTATAAAAGGCTATCTTGGTGGCAATCGTGTGCAGCCCTGCTGCTGTTCGTCTGCAGCACGTCGGCAACCGCAGGGGACCTGGTATCGACGGTCGCAAGCGTCAAGCGCAGCATCGTCGCCATCGGCAGCCACCTGCCGACCCGCAGCCCGGCTGTCAGCTTCAGCGGCACCGGTTTCGTGGTGGGCGATGGCCTAACCGTAATCACTAACGCACATGTACTGCCAAACGTAATCGATTCGGAACGTAAGGAAACCCTAGGCATCGTACTGGCGGCCGGCGAGGGCGTTCAGTTCCGTCCCGCCGTGCTGGAAGCATTAGACCGCGAGCATGACCTGGCCCGCCTGCGCCTGAGCGGCGCGCCGCTGCCGGCCCTGCGCTTGGGAGAACCGGATGCAAGCGCCGAAGGCATGGCGCTGGCCTTCACCGGTTTCCCGCTGGGCGTCACCCTTGGCCTGCATCCCGCGACGCACCGCGCCACCTTGGCCGCGATCACCCCGGCCGTTATGCCGACGCGCACGACCCAAGGTCTGAACGCCAGCGTGGTCGCCCAATTGCGCAAATCGCCTTTCCACCTGTACCAGCTCGATGCCACCGCCTATCCGGGCAACAGTGGCAGCCCTCTCTACGATCCGGACAGCGGCGCAGTGGTCGGCGTCATCACCATGGGTCTCTTAAAAGGCAACAAGGAGAGCGCGATCACCAACCCGAGCGGCATCACTTATGCGGTGCCGGTGAGATTTGTGCATGCGTTAATGCAACAGAAATCGCCCTGAGGCCCGGATTTATGTCGCACCGGTTGTACACGAAGAGGGATGGGTTAAAATACTGGCAAGCAAAAAATGGCGAATTTGTAGCTCTTGTGTAAGAGTCTTGCATGCGCTGACCTGAAGGCGGTGTCTATCGCCAAGCAACGAGGAAGAGTATATGTTGAACACGAAAAACTGGTTGGGCCTGCTGTCCGCCGGCGTTCTGGTCCTGGTCCTGGGCGGCTGTGCCACGACGGGCGCCGGTGCGGGAGTGGAGACGAGCGCGGCGGCGGCGCCGGCCGACTACCTGATCGGTCCTGGCGACAACATCAACATCATCGTCTGGCGCAACCCGGAAGTCTCGATGTCGGTGCCGGTGCGCCCGGATGGCAAGATCACCACGCCGCTGGTGGAAGACTTGCAGGCCGCAGGCAAGACCTCGACCCAGCTCGCGCGCGACATCGAGAGTGCCCTGACCAAGTACATCCAGCAACCGGTGGTGACCGTCGTGGTGACGGGCTTCGTCGGCATGTACTCCGAACAGATCCGCGTGATCGGCCAGGCGATCAAGCCCCAAGCGTTGCCTTACCGCAACGGCATGTCGCTCATGGATGTTTTGATCGCAGTTGGTGGCGTGAGTGAATTTGCCTCTGGTAACCGTGCACAGATTATTCGTACGGTCGACGGCAAGCAGCAGAGGTTGCCGGTACGCCTGGACGACCTGCTAAAATCGGGGGATCTGAGCGCCAACCTGACCATGCGTCCAGGCGATGTGCTTGTTGTACCGGAGAGCTTCTTCTAAGGTGCTGTCGGAATTTCTTACAGCAGACAGGGAAAACGGTCTTAGTCTGAATCGATAAGATTGCCAAGTCCCTGATTTGATGGGGAAAGAAAGATTTGATGCTTCTTGGAATGCTTTTTGCTTCCAAGTGGTAGCTGGGTATGCACTATTGCGACTGACCCATCAACATCTATTAGGAACAAGCGTGGACAACCAGGACCCAGATTCCGTAAGCGGCACTGAAGGCGCTCCGCGTAGCCCTGGGCGTCGCCGTTTTGCCAGTACCGGTGTCAAGGCAACCGGCGTTATCCTGACGCTGGCGAGCCCACCCGGCATGGCGGTCGTGTGCAAGTCGCCATCCGGCTCTCTCTCGGGCAATCTGAAGAGCAGCCCAGGCACCCAGAATGTCGTCTGTGCGGGTCGCTCGCCGGGCTACTGGAAGCGTTGGACTAAGTCATGGCCCGCCGGCTGCTATCCATTCCCGACGAATGGCACGCCAGCCACCACGTTCGCATCGGTTTTCAGAAACGGCGCAACGACTCTGTACCAGACCGGCACGATGCTGGAAGTACTGAAGAATAACGACAACTCCCAAGACCCTTATAACCTCGGTGCGCACCTGGTCACTGCCTACCTGAACGTTGTCAGCCTGAAGATCAATTTCTTTACTGTCGACCAGCTCAAGAAGATCTGGCATGACCTGTGCACCTATGGCTATTACACGCCTACGGCCGGGAAGCGCTGGTATTCCGAGGACGTCAAGAAGTACCTCGAAAGCACCGAGAATTGATGGTCGGCCAAGCCGGCGTCATAACTGATGTGGAAACTGCTTGAAGGGCAAACCCTGAATTGCCGCGGCTGGGACGACGAATTCATGGTGTACAACGACGTCTCGGGTGATTCCCACCTGCTGGGCATCGACGCCATGGAACTGCTGCGTCGCCTGCGCTCCGGTCCTGCTTCCGAAGAGATGCTGGCCGAGGCGCTGGCGGTTGCGCCCGACGAACGTGAAGGCCTGGCGCTCACCCTGGAACAGCTTGCCGGCCTGTTCCTGATCGAGCGGCTCTGATGTCCCCCCTTTCCGACCTGGCGCGTCCCGCGCTGCATGCCGCATTGCGCGACGGTAACCTGTGCCTGCGCACGGGACCGTTCGCGCTGCGCGTGCGCTCGACGCTGCCCGCGATGGCCGAGACGCTCGCGTTGTTGTACGCCGATTACCCGGCCGCACTCGATGCTCCGTTCGCCGACTTTCACATCCACCTGCGCCGCCCGCGCGGCTTGCGCAGGTGGGTACGTCCCCAGGTTGCCTTCGACATGGACGGCACCGTCCCTTTCCAGCCATTGCCGCTGGCCCAGGCCTTTCCGATGTTCGAATGGGTATGCAACTGGTACATCTCGGCCCGGGCCCACAGCTACCTGTTGATCCATGCGGCGGCGGTCGAAAAGAACGGGCGCGTGGCCATCCTGCCGGCTCCGCCGGGATCGGGGAAGAGCACACTGTGCGCCGCCCTGGTGTGCGCCGGCTGGCGCCTGCTGACCGATGAAATGACGCTGCTGCGCCTCGACGACGGCCGGGTGCAGCCAGTGCCGCGTCCGGTCAGCCTGAAGAACGCATCGATCGGCGTGATCCGCGCCTTCGCCCCGGAAGCCGTGTTTGGTCCTGAAGTGGCCGATACCACCAAAGGCACCATCGCCCATATGAAAGCGCCGCGCGACAGCGTGCTGCGTGCCGCCGAGGCGGCTGCTCCCGCCTGGATCGTGTTTCCGCGCTACGAGGCCAACGCCAGCCTGCGCCTGGAACCGATCGCAGCAGCGCGCGCGTTCACACGCGTGGCGGAGAACTGCTTCAACTATGGCCTGCTGGGACGCGAGGGTTTCGATGCCCTCGGGCGCCTGGTGGATGCTGCGCCCGCACACGAGCTGCACTACGGGCAGCTGCCAGAGGCACTGGCGCTGTTCGATCGCCTGGCGGCCACCCCATGAAACGGCGCGCCCTGTTGCTGGAAGTTCTGCGCGCGCCCGGCGCCATGGCTACCCTCGGCCTGGCCGAGTGGGACCTGCTGCTGCGCCAGGCCGAGCACAGCGGCATGAGCGCCATCCTGTCTTGCCTGGCCGAGGAGCAGGGCCTGCTCGACCTGCTGCCGGCGCCGGTGCGCACCCAGTTTGGCTGGCTGCAGGCTCCGGTGCGGCGCCATCGCCAGGCAGTTGGCTGGGAAGTGCGCCAGTTGGCGCGCGTGCTGGCGCCGCTTGGCGTGCCGCTGCTGCTGCTCAAAGGCGCCGCCTATGCGTTGGCCGAACTGCCGGCGGGGCGGGGCCGCCTGTTTTCCGACATCGACATCCTGGTGCCGGAAGCGGCCCTGGGCGAGGTCGAGGCGGCACTGATGCTGGACGGCTGGGTGAGCGCCAATCCCGACCCCTACGACCAACGCTACTACCGCGAGTGGATGCACGAGCTGCCGCCGATGCAGCACGCGCGCCGCCAGACGATACTCGACGTGCACCACGCGATCCTGCCGCGTACCGCCGCGGTGTGGCCGAATCCGGCCCTGCTTTGGGAGGCGGCGTTGCCGTTGCCGGGGCAGCCGGGACTGCGAGTGCTGGCGCCGGTCGACATGGTGTTGCACAGCGCGGTCCACCTGTTCCACGAGGGCGAGTTCGAACACGGCTTGCGGGGCCTGTTCGACCTGCACCGCCTGCTCGTGCACTTCGGCGCCGATCTCGGGTTCTGGGAGGCCCTGCCGGCGCGCGCGCGCGCGCTTGAGGTCGAGCGTTCCCTGTTCTATGCGTTGCGCTATACATCCCTCATGCTCGGCACGCCGGTGCCGGCCACGCTACTGGCTGCAGCGGCTGGACGCCCGCCGGCGGCCGTGCTGGCCCTGATGGACGCCCTGTTCGGCCGGGTGCTACAGCCTCTGCATCCGAGCTGCGAAGACCGCTTCGGCGGGGCAGCCCGCTTTGCACTGTACTTGCGCGGCAACTGGCTGCGCATGCCGCCGCTGTTGCTGGCGCGCCACCTGCTGCACAAAGCCTTGCTCTCGCCGCGCCGGAAAGAAATTGCGGGCTGAGAGCCGTCCGGGTTGTTGACAGGTTTAAATTAACTTATTATCAACCCTGCACTCGTAGCCGACCAGCGTATTACCCTAGCGTAGGACCTGACCGAAAGGTTTCCATGACGCACGACCACGCCACGCCGTCGGCGCTCGACGGCGCCCAAGCCGAATGCAGCCTGCAGGAACATGCCGAACCGGCACGGCGCCTGGTCGGCGCCACCAGCTGCTCAGTCATGCTGCTGAGTAGTGACAGCCCCGAGGACCAGCGCATGCGCCTGGTCGCCAGCGCCGGCGAAGTGCCGGCCGCCGCGGCCGATGCCCTGGTCGCCAGTGGCGAAGGCATTTGCGGCCGGGTGCTGGCCAGCGGCCGCGCGCTGCTGGTTGACGACATCGCCCGCTCCGGATTCGCCGGCATGGCGCGCCGTTGCCGCGCCGCAGTGCCGGCCCTGATGTCGGCGCCAGTCCGGATCGACGGCCGTACGGTAGGTGTGCTCAATGCCACCGGTGCGGTGTTTTCGGAAGCCGAACTTGCGCTGTTCGAGGTCGTGGCCCTGTTCATCGGCAAGTCGGTGCAGGCTGCTCAGTTGCAGGGCCTGCTAGCGTCGCGCTTCGCCCAGCTGGCGCTGGTACGCCAAGACGCCAGCAGCGCCGTGGCCTACCAGAATCCCGACGACCTGGCGCGCATCCTGGCGCGTTCCTTCTTCAAGGAGATGATGCGGGCCGGCTTCGCGCCCGGCCAGATCGTCAGCGCCGCGACCGAGCTGATCGGGCAGCTGAACGGCAGCCTGCAGGACGGGACGCACGCCGGCGCCTGAGTCCTGGGCGCGCTTGTCAATGAAAAAAGGCCGCATCCGTGAGGATCCGGCCTTTCGGCTTTCCGGTACTGCCGGGTTGCCCCGGCAGCGGCAGGATTACTTGGCGGCCTTGCGACGACGCAGACCGGCCAGGCCGGCGAAGCCCAGGCCCAGCAGAGCCAGCGAACCCGGTTCCGGGACGGCCCTGGTGTTGGCGTCAGCCTGGCCGGCAGCGACAACGGTCCAGCTCAGCGGATCGTTCGGGTTCAGGCCGGTCGGACGGTAGGTGGTCTGCAGGTACAGGTCGTGCGAGCCGCCGTTCGGGTCGAACTGCATGTCGGTGTCGAATTTCGCTGCCTCGCGGCCGCCGGTGACGTTCAGATAGCCTTCGCTGCGGCCGGCGTACGAGTTGCTGCCGAATTCCGACAGGTAGGTGTATTGCGGCAGGCCGAAGTACACGCCGGCGCCGAACTCAGCCTCCAGGTACAGCTCGCCGTCGGTAATGCCGGTGTAGGAATTGCCGTCCGCGCTGCGATAGCTCGGGCCAAGCGAGGCATCGTAGTTGGCGGTGTTTTCGTACATGCGCAGCCAGCCGCCAGTGCCGAGGGCGCGGGTGCTCTGGCCCGAGCTGGCGGAGTAGCCTTCGACGAAGGTATCGACGATGCCGCCGAAGATACCAGTCAGATACAGGCCGTTTTGACCGCTGGTGTAGAGGTTGGCGCCGTTGGACAGGCGGGTGATGGTCGCGACGGAGAAGATACCCCAGGTGTCTTCGCTACCGACGCCATTCGGTGCCGGACGGATGCCGGGGACGGCGTCGCATGCTGCGGCAGTCGTGCAATGCACGCTGTTGGTGCCCGGATAGTTAATGGTACCTGCATCGTATGCGTTGAAGGTGATCTTGAGGTCGCCTGCAACCAGTTCGACGCCCGCGTGTGCCGGAGCAGTCATGCTGGATGCCAGGACGACTGCGGCGGCGATTCCCGAAACTTTCTTGATATTCATTTGATTCATTCCTCACAAGTTGTTGTACGCGACTCCGACGCTTGAAGACTAAGCATGAGTCGTGCCAGCTAAGATTTATGCTAGGTAAGTCTATGATATATATGTGTATTTTTTTTAAGAAACTAAGCGAGACGCCATGGCTAAGAGACCGTTGTAAGAAAAACCGACAGTGAACTAGCTAACATAGGCGTCGCTTTGCGAACAAAATTGCACTACGATATCCTCGTCCCTTACCGAACAGCGAGATGCCATGACCAGCTTTAATTACGATACTTTTGTTACTCGCAATAGCGGCTACATTGCCAAAGATACTCAAGAAAAGATTCGAACTGCACGTATTGTCTTCGCCGGCTGTGGCCTCGGCAGTGGTCCGGTGATCTGCGCCGCCCGCACCGGCTTCCAGCATTTCGTGCTGATCGACGGCGACACGGTTGATGCGCATAACCTGAACCGGCAATTCTTTGACTTTGAAGACGTCGGCATGCCCAAGGTGGAAGCGTTGAAGAAGCATATCCTGCGTATCAACCCGCAAGCGACCGTCGAGGCACACGTGGCCATGCTTGACAAGAACAATGCGGCCGATCTGGTCAGCCAGGCCGATCTGGTCTTCGACACCATCGATTTCGTCGACCTCGAGGCGGTGTTGGCCTTGCACGGCAATGCAGCAGCGCAGGGCAAGCCCATCTTCACTGCAATGAACATCGGTCTTGGTGCGGGAGTAATGTATTTTCCGCCTGGCTCAGGTAATTCGTTGCCTGCAATCCTGCAGGGGGACGTCGAAGCTGCGGCGGCAGAAGGCAATCTGAGCTACACCGCCGTGTTTCAGCGGGTAATGGGGCGCATCGGCGCCCACCTGGATCGCCAGGTAATGGAAGAGGTCGCCAAAGCACTAACCATCATGGAAGACGGTACTACATGCCCGGCGTCGCAGATCGCGGTCGGCAGTTTCTCGGTCGCGGCGCTGGCGATGGCCATGATGCACGACATGTTGGCAGGCATGGAAGTCCCCGCTGCGCCCAACATGGTCATACACAGCTTCCGCAACCACCTGACCAAGCTAGTTAATATCGCCGCCTGAGACCGGACCGTCGGGGTTGCGCACGACGTGCACGCGTGCAGGCGCCGCATGCTCGACGACAGGCGGCCGTTCGCTGAACCAGGCCGCGAGCGCGGGGTTGCTTATCATGAGCTTGCGGCGCAAGTCGTGCAGGTCGAGGATATATGGGGTAACTGCGCCATAGTAGTTCGCCTCGGGTCCGA
>Ga0265780_10011719_pt1 | contig 10345 bp, 8 predicted proteins | sample P1T30metagenome_FD_192432 | JGI IMG/M metagenome (GOLD analysis project Ga0265780, IMG submission 192432) | Plant litter microbial communities from East Loma Ridge, Irvine, California - P1 T30 | ecosystem: Environmental > Terrestrial > Plant litter > Unclassified | place: USA: California... | reverse complement strand
GACCGGGAATGCGCCGAAGTGGAATTTCAATAAATACCTGATCGGACGCGACGGCAAGGTGGTGGAATACTTCCCGAGCAAGGTGACGCCGGAAGATCCTGCGCTGGTGGGCAAGATCGAGAAGGCGCTGGGCGGCTGAGGGACTGAGCGGCGTCCCGGGACGTCCGTTGGCAGCAAGACCGTCGCCCCGGCAAAGGCCGGGGTCCAATTTTCAAGCGTTCCCGCTACCTGACGAACCAGGGCCCCGGCCTTCGCCAGGGAGACGTGCGGATTTGCGTTGTTCCCTGCGTCAGCCAGGCAGGCCCGGGGCGCCGTCACGCACCAGCACCGCCTTCACCGCACCGCGCAAGGCATTGCACACCACGATCTCCTGCGCGCGCTCCAGCGTCTCGCGCGTGATCGGGACTTCGATTGCGCCCCAGGCCGGGTCGGCGAGCAGCACGGCGCGCATCACGCCCGGCAGCACGCCGGCGGACAGCGGCGGCGTGATCCAGCGGCCGGCCACGCGCACGAACACGCTGCTGCGCCCGCCCTCCGTCAGTTCGCCGCGTTCGTTGAAGAACAGGGTGTCGAAGGCGCCGCGCGCTTCCGCCGCGCGCCAGGCGGCGTCGTAGCGGCTGCGCACGCTGGTCTTGTGGCGCAGGAACAGGCCGTCCGATCGCACCGGCTGCCCGGACAGCAGCAGCCGTACCGTTTCCGGCAGGGGTGCCAGCTCGGCGCTGTGCAGCGTGACGGCGCCGTCGGCCTGCAGCGCCAGGCGCAGGCGCTGGGGCCGGCCCGGCGCCAGCGCGGCGCAGGCAGCGGCGATATCCGCGCGCAGCGCCGCCTCGTCGCAGGGATAAGCGAAGTAAGCGGCCGAGGCGCGCAGGCGCGCCAGGTGGCGCTCCAGGTGGCGGCAACCGTCCTCGCGCGTGGCGTACATGGTCTCGAACAGTTCGAAGCCGTTCGCTAGTCCGGTGAGGAAGCGCGCCTTGAGGCGGCATTCGGCGTATTCGGACGCCGCTTCGCTGTCGTGCACGATGCCGGCGCCCACGCCCAGTTCTCCGCGCCGCACGCCGGCCTGTTCCGGCTGCAGCACCAGGGTGCGGATCGGCACCGACAGGCAGAAGTCGCCGAAGTGGGCGCCCGCAGCCGTGGGCGGTTCGATCCAGCCGATCGCGCCGGTATAGATGCCGCGCGCGGCCGGCTCCAGCTCGTGGATGATTTCCATGGTGCGGCGCTTGGGCGCGCCGGTGATCGAGCCGCAGGGGTAGAGGGCGTCGAACACCTGGCCCAGCGTGGCCTCGGGCTGCAGCTGCGCCTGCACCGTGGAGGTCATCTGCAGCACGCTGCTGTAGCGCCGCACCTCGAACAGCGCCGGCACCCCGACGCTGCCGGTGCGTGCGATGCGTCCGAGGTCGTTGCGCAGCAGGTCGACGATCATCAGGTTCTCGGCGCGGTTCTTCGGATCGGCGGCGAGCTGCTGGGCGCGCACCGTGTTCAGTTCCTCGTCATCGGAGGCCGGGGCGGTGCCCTTCATCGGCCGCGCCAGCAGGCGCCCGGCGTCGTGGCGCACGAACAGTTCGGGCGACAGCGAGACCACGCTGCGCCCGTCCGGCAGGGCGACCAGGGCGCCATACGGCACCGGCTGGCGCGCGCGCAGGCGCGCGTACAGCGCGAACGGCGGGCCGAAGGCGTCGAAGCGCAGGCGGTAGGTGTAGTTGACCTGGTAGGTGTCGCCGGCCGCGATGTAGGCGCGGATGCGGTCGATCGCGCGCGTAAAGGCGGCTTCGTCGACGTTGGCGCGCACGGCGGCGATGCCGGCGGGGTGGTCGGCGCCGGCGTCCGCCGCGCACTGCGCCAGCCAGGCCTCGACCTGTTCGCCGTCGAGCAGCGTGAAGCCCTCGAACAGCAGCACCTGGGCCAGCGGCGCCTGGCCTTCGCGCGCATCGACGGCGATGCCGAGCAGTTGTTCGCCCAGCTCGTAGCTCAGCACCGGCACCGCGTGCAGGCCGCGCGCCAGGGCGTCCTGCAGGCCGTCCAGCAGCGTCGGCCAGTCTTCGATGCGCAGGCAGGCCAGCGTGCCGGCATGGCCGCGGTACAGGCGCGAACGCGCCTGGCGCTGGCCTTCCGGGGTGGCGTCGTCGAGCAGGGCGAAGACCTCGCCGGCGGCGCACGCGGTGGCGATGGCGCCCGTCATCGCGTCAGGCGGCCAGCAGCACGGCCAGCTGCACCGGGCTGTTCTCGCCGGGCTGCTGGCGGAAGCCGGTCTTGGCGAAACGGTGCCAGCGTCCGGCCACGTAGGACATCAGCATGGCGGCGCGCGCGGCCACGTCTTCCTCGCGCCCGTGGCCCTGGGTGACGGCCACGCGCAGGGCCTGCTTGAACGCCAGCTCGACCTTGTCGTAGAACTGGTTCATGCGCAGCTGCAGGCGCTCGTCCTCGCCGACCAGCGCGTCGCCGATCAGCACGCGCGTCATGCCCGGGTTGTTGGCGGCGAAGGACAGCAGCATCTGCAGCATCGCGTGGGCCTGGGCCACGCCGTCGTCCTCGCGCCCGGCGATCTGGTTGATGAGGCCGAATACGCTCGATTCGATGAAGTCGATCAGGCCCTCGAACATCTGGGCCTTGCTGGCGAAGTGGCGGTACAGCGCGGCTTCCGAGACCGCCAGCCGGGCGGCCAGCGCCGCCGTCGTGATCTTTTCCCCTTTGGGCTGCTCGAGCATCGCCGCCAGTGCCTGGAGGATCTGCAGTTTGCGCTCGCCTGGCTTGGTGCTTGCCATGTCTTTTTATGTCTTTCAGGTGTGTTGGATGGTTTGTCGTTTAACGCAGCCGGTTCATGGATGCCGGCAGTCGAAGTACGGATTTTACTTTGACATCGACGTAGGCGGGCCGTTTGACCATCCGCGGCAGCGGGGCTTTGCCGATCGGGTCGCTGTAGCGCAGGTATTGCGTGACCCAGGCGGTGCGCAGGCCGAGCTGCTTGGCGTGCTTGAGGTTGACCAGGGTGTCCTCGACCAGGATGCAGCGCCGCGCCGCCAGGCCGTGCTTGCGCAGCAGCCGGCGCAGCATCAGCTTCGAAGGCTTGGGACGCAGCTGGCCGTGCACGCGCATGTCCTCGATCGCGATGTGATGGGAAAAATGGCGCTGCAGGCCGAGATGGCGCACCACGCCGGTCGAATACGCGGTGGGCGCGTTGGTCAGCAGGATCTTCCGGCCGGGCAGGCGTCTCAACAGCTTGTGCAGGCCGCGCTCGAAGCGCACCATTTCCTGCAGCGCGCCGATGTCGTGGGTCTGGCGCAGGAAGTCGGCCGCATCCACGTGATGGTGGCGGATCATGCCGAGCAGGGTGGCGCCGTAGCGCTTCCAGTAGCCAATGCGCGCCGCGTCCACCGCCTCGCGCGCGGCCGGCGTGACGCCGTCGCCCAGCACCCGCGCGATATAGCTGTTCATATTGGCGCTGATGGCGGGGAAGATCGCGTGGGAGGCGTCGTGCAGGGTGTTGTCGAGGTCGAACAGCCAGACGGGGGCGGGAGGTGTGGACACAGGGCGAACAGTAACGCGAAGGTGGGATGAGCGCACGTCGTCCCTGCGCAGGCAGGGACCCATTTACTGGACAGAAATAAGGATTGTAGCGAATTGGTGGGCGCAGAAATAAAAAATGCTCCCCGAAGGGAGCATCTTTTAATAAATCCTGGCGGAGCGGACGGGACTCGAACCCGCGACCCCCGGCGTGACAGGCCGGTATTCTAACCAACTGAACTACCGCTCCAGGTGGTGCCCTTGACGTGGATTGAACACGTGGCCTCTCCCTTACCAAGGGAGTGCTCTACCACTGAGCTACAAGGGCATCAATCTTCCATTTTGCAGCAACTTGCGCCGCTGCAAAATTTCAGTGAGACCGGATCATAGTGCCAAAGGCCTGTTCGGTCAAGACCTCAAGCAATAAAGAGTGTTCGATGCGGCCATCGATGATGTGCACGGTGTTCACGCCCGACTTGGCGGCGTCCAGCGCCGACGAGATTTTCGGCAGCATGCCGCCCGAAATCGTACCGTCCGCGAACATCTCGTCGATCTCGCGCGCCGACAGGTCGGTGACCAGGTTGCCGCTCTTGTCCTGCACGCCGGCGATATTGGTCATCATGATCAGCTTTTCGGCTTTCAGGATTTCCGCGATCTTGCCGGCGACGACGTCGGCGTTGATGTTGTAGGCCTGGCCGTCCTGGCCGAAGCCGATCGGCGAGATGATCGGGATGAAGGCGTCGTCCTGCAGGGCTTTCACCACGGCCGGATTGATCGCCTCGATTTCGCCGACGAAGCCGATGTCGAGGAACTCGCCCGGCTTCTCGCGGTCCGGCATCGCCATCTTGCGCGCGCGGATCAGGCCGCCGTCCTTGCCGGTCAGGCCCACCGCCTGGCCACCGTAGTGGTTGATCAGCATGACGATGTCCTGCTGGACTTCGCCGCCCAGCACCCACTCGACCACTTCCATGGTTTCTTCGTCGGTGATGCGCATGCCCTGCACGAAGGTACCTTGCTTGCCGATCTTTTTCAGCGCGTTGTCGATCTGCGGACCGCCGCCGTGCACCACGACCGGATTCATGCCGACCAGCTTGAGCAGGATGACGTCGCGCGCGAAGCCGTGCTTCAGGCGCTCGTCGGTCATCGCATTGCCACCGTATTTGATGACGATGGTCTTACCGTGAAAATTACGGATGTAGGGGAGTGCTTCGGCCAGGATCTGTGCCTTGATCTGCGGCGAGACCGCAGTCAGGTCGTTGTTCTGGTCGTCGCCCGTCAGATTGGTCAGCATAGCGTTCATTGGGGGTCTAAAAAGAATTGGCGAGATTTTACAGGCAACACGCGGCCACGAGTGGCTTTAATGGGCGCTCCATGTTGTATTTTCCGGCGCCCGCCGTTAAGGTGGATTACATATGGATACAACACGCCCATTCTGCATGCTGTCGGTACCTGCCGCGCCGGCCGCGGCAAACCGTGCATGAGCACCTGCACCCGTTGCGGCGCATCCTTCGGCTGCGCCGTGGCCGACGGCAGCGGCACGCCCTGCTGGTGCACCCGCCTGCCGCCGCTGGCCGCGCTACCGCCGGCCGGCGCCGGCTGCTGGTGCTCCAGCTGCCTGGAGCAGCATATCGCGCATGCCCGCGAGGCGGCGCGTGGCACGCCGCCGGCCCCTGCCGGCACGCCCGATTGACCGCGTTTCAACGCGCGGTGCGGAAGAAGCGCATCATTTCGCGGCTGGCGTCCGGTCCCTTGCCGTCGGTATAACTGCCGCGCGCATCGCCGCCCGACCAGGCGTGGCCGGAGCCGTGCACCACCCAGTGTTCCGCGTGGATCGCGCCGTCCGGCTGGCGGTGCACGGTGCGCGTAAAGGCGTGGCCGTCGGGCATCAGGCCCGGTTCGACCGCGACGGTTTCCTGGGGATCGCGGCGCCGTCCCGCGATCAGCGCGTCGCCATTGGCCGGATGCACGGTGGTGTCCTTGTCGCCGTGGAACACGATGATGGGCAGGGCCTTGTCGCCACCATGGTGGCGGCGGAAATCGCCCTTCATCGCCGCCATCGCCGTCGGCAGGTCGTGCGCGGCCGCGAACGGCAGGCCGGAATGCACGCCGACCGCCGCGTACAGCTCCGGATACAGGGTGCCCATGATGGCCGCCATCGCGCCGCCGGCCGACAGCCCGGCCACGTAGACCCGGCCGCGGTCGACCAGGTAGCGTTCCATCACGTCGCGCGTGATGCCGGCGATCAGCGACGGTTCGCCTTGCCCGCGCTGCTGGTCGAGCGCGTTGAACCAGTTCCAGCAGCGCGATGGATTTGCCTGCTGCGACTGGGCCGGATAGGCCACCAGGCAGCCGCTTTCCTCGGCCACCAGGTTCATCCCGGTGCCGAGCGCGAAATCGTCGGGATGCTGGGTGCAGCCGTGCAGCATCACCAGCAGCGGCGCGGGCTGGCCGGTATAACTGCCCGGTACGTACAGCTTGTAGTCGCGGGTGCCGGCCTCGTTGGTGTAGCTGGCGCCGATGAACTGGCCGGGCAGGCCGGCCGCGGCGGCGCCGCTGGAGCGCGGCGGCACGTGGAAGGGATTGCCGCCCAGGCGGCTCAGGTCGGCCAGCATGTCGGAAAAGGGATCGTAGCTGGCCTGGTTCGACGCCGCCGGTTCCGGCGGCGCCGCCCGGGCCGACTTGGCGGCTGCTCCCTGCACGGTCTTGGCGTTCTTGACCGATTCGCGGATCACGCTGCGCGCCACCGCGGGACCGCGCCGCATCAGCGTGCGGGTGGCGGCGCGCATTTGCGCCATGAATTGTTTGCTGAGGCTCATCGGCACTCCTTTTCGTGCATCGGCAGGACAGACCAGTCTTGTACCGCAAGCTTGCGTCAACCTTACGTATCAAGGTCTTGAATCGATGGGTCCGAGTTTATCTTGATGTGCCTCTGAACGAAGCGCGATAGCCTTGGATACGGTAAGCTGCGCGCCACGAATCCAACACAGTTCACCATGAGCAAGCCTCCTCTCCCGCCCGAACAGCAGACCCCGGTACCCTCGCCCTGCATCAGCCTGTGCAAGATGTCCCTGGACACCGGATTCTGCGAAGGCTGCCTGCGTACCATGGACGAGATCTGCGCCTGGAGCACGGCCGACGACGCCTTCAAGCGCGGCGTCTGGGCCGAGATCCGCCGCCGCGAAGCAGAAATCGACTTCGACGGAATGGATTAGAGTCGGCGATCTAGCACGGTCGTGCTTTTCTGTGCCATGATCGCCCGGGTATTATCCGATCAATCTATTACGAGAAGATTCCATGGCGCTGCCCACTGTCCTGCAAGACCTGTCCCTTCCCGTCATCGGGTCGCCGATGTTCATCGCCAGCGGCCCCGCGCTGGTGGCCGCGCAGTGCAAGGCCGGCATCGTCGGTTCCTTTCCGGCGCTGAACGCCCGCCCGGCAGAGCTGCTCGACACCTGGCTGACCGACCTGCAGCGCGAATTGAAGGAATTCCAGGACGCCAATCCAGGCAAGAAAGTCGGGCCGATCGCCGTCAACCAGATCGTGCACCAGTCGAACGACCGCCTGGCCCACGACGTGGCGGTCTGCGTGGCGCACCAGGTGCCGATCATCATCTCCTCGCTGCGCGCGCCGCCGCAGGAAATGCTGGACGCCGTGCATGCCTACGGCGGTATCGTGCTGCATGACGTGGTCTCGATCCGCCATGCCGAGAAGGCCTTGGCCGCCGGCGTCGACGGTTTGATCCTGGTGGCGGCCGGCGCCGGCGGCCATGCGGGTGCGCTGTCGCCCTTCGCCCTGGTGGGCGAAGTGCGCCGCTTCTTCGATGGCCCGATCGCCCTGTCCGGCGCGATCGCCACCGGCGACGCCATCCTGGCCGCCCAGGCCATGGGCGCCGACCTGGCCTATATCGGCTCGCGCTGGCTGGCCACGCGCGAATCGAACGTGGGCGACGACTACCGCAATGCCATCGTCGATTCGAGCGCGGCCGACGTGGTCTACACCAACCTGTTCACTGGCGTACACGGCAATTACCTGAAGAAATCGATCGTCGCGGCGGGGCTGGATCCGGACAACCTGCCGGTCTCCGACAAGAGCAAGATGAGCTTCGGCGCCGGCAGCGCCAAGGCCTGGCGCGACATCTGGGGCGCGGGGCAGGGCGTCGGGCTGATGGATGATGTGCCGACGGTGGCGGAGATGGTGGAGAGGTTGCAGCGGGAGTACGGGGCGGCGCGGGAGCGGCTGGGCATCAAGGGGTGATCGCCACCGTTTCGGATACTGGCCACTTGCCCTGAAACGTCGCTCCTGCGAAGCAGGGGGCCAATGTCGCCGGGCACAGGCACGCTGTAACAGTGCGCGTAAAACTTGGGTCCCTGCCTTCGCAGGGACGACGTGCGTGTGTATCGGGCCTTGTCTTCGCAGGGACGATGTACGGGTAATTAATCTCCGTCCAAGCACTTGCCCTGAAACGTCGCCCCTGCGAAGGCAGGGGCCCAATGTGCACGCGTAGTCGAAACGCACACAAAATTGGGTTCCTGCCTTCGCAGGGATGACGTGCATGTGTACCGGGCCCTGCCTTCGCAGGACGGCGGCTGTTCAGCCTTCGGTCTTCTTGTCCTCGTCCCGGATCACCCACAAGCCCGGCAAATTGCGCCAGTAGCCATGCGCATCCATGCCGAAGCCCACCACGAACTGGTTCGGGATCGTCAGCCCGACGATATCCGCCGTCACCGGTTTTACCTTGCCCAGGTCCTTGTCGGCGAACACCGCCAGCACCACCTCGGCGGCGCCCATGTCGAGCAGGCGTTGTTTTACATGGGCCAGGGTTTCGCCCTCGTCGAGGATGTCGTCGAGCACGATGATGATGCGGCCGGTCACGTCCTGGCGCGGGATCACCTTCCACACCACTTCGCCACCCTTGTCGAGGTCGCCATAGCGGGTGACGTGGATGTAGTCGAATTCGAGCGGGAAGCGCAGCTGGGGCAGCAGGCTGCCGGTGAAGACCACGGCGCCGCCCATCACGCCCAGTACCAGCGGGAAGGCGCCGGTCTCGTCCTTGTCGAAACGCGCGTTGAGCACGTCGGCAACATTGCGCACCGCGTCCTGCACCTGGCCGGGGCTGACGATTTCTTCGGCGTGGGCCATCAATTCACGCGCGCGGTTGTAGTGAAAATCTTGCATGGTTTATGAGATCGAAAACAGTGTGGGGCGATTATCCGCCGAAATGCAGGGAGACGTGCCCACCATTGGTGCGAAGCCGAGGGCTTTGCGCCATGGCCGGACAGAGCGGCGTATGATACAGGGCTTGAGAAACGACCAAGCACCACACCATGCCAGCACTTGACACCACCGGCGTGCGCGCCGGGCGCCTTGCCCAATTGCGCGCCGCGATGGCGCGCCACCAGGTCGATGCCTTCATCGTGCCGTCCGCCGATCCGCACCTGTCCGAATACCTGCCCGGGCGCTGGAAAGGGCGCGAGTGGCTGTCGGGCTTCACCGGCTCGGTCGGCACCTTCGTCGCCACGCAGGACGCGGCCGGCATCTGGACCGATGGCCGCTACTATACCCAGGCCGAACAGGAGCTGGCCGGCACCGGTATCGCGCTGATGAAGATCCCGGCCGCCACCAGCCTGCTGCACATCGAGTGGCTGGCCGAGACCCTGGCGCCGGGGCAGACCGTCGCCGTCGATGCGCGCGTGCTGGGCCTGGCCGTGGCGCGCCTGCTGGGCGATGCGCTGGCTGCGCGCGGCATCAAGCTGCGCACCGACCTCGACCTGCTCGACGAGATCTGGCCGGACCGTCCGGGCCTGCCGCTCGACGCCGTCTACGAGCATGCGGCGCCGTATGCGGTCGCGAGCCGCGCCGACAAGCTGCACGCCACCCGCAACGCGATGGCCAGGTTCGGCGCCGAACGCCACTTCATCTCGACGCTGGACGACATCGCCTACCTGTTCAACCTGCGCGGCGCCGACGTCAGCTTCAATCCGGTGTTCGTCGCGCATGCACTGGTGGAACCGGGCAGCGCCACCCTGTTCGTCGCCGACGGCAAGATCGACGCGGCCCTGCGCGCGCGCCTGGAACAGGACGGCGTGCACGTCGCCGCCTACGACCAGGCCGCCGCGGCGCTGGCCGCGCTGCCGGAAAACAGCGCGCTGCTGCTCGATCCGCGCCGCGTCACCGCCGGCATGCGCGCCGCGGTGCCGCCATCGGTGCGCGTAATGGAAGCGATCAATCCGACCACCTTCGCCAAGTCGCGCAAGCTCGATGGCGAACTCGATCACGTGCGCGCCACCATGGAGCAGGACGGCGCCGCCCTGTGCGAGTTCTTCTCCTGGCTCGAACCGCTGCTGGCCGATGCGCAGCGCGCGCCGCTGAGCGAAGTCGACATCGACACCGAGATCACCGCCGCGCGTGCGCGCCGTCCCGGTTTCGTCTCGCCCAGCTTCGGCACCATCGCCGGCTTCAATGCCAACGGCGCCATCATGCACTACCGCGCCACGCCGGAAGCCCACGCCCGCATCGAAGGAGAGGGCCTGCTGCTGATCGACTCCGGCGGCCAGTACCTGGGCGGCACCACCGACATCACGCGCGTGGTCCCGGTGGGCACGCCCACCGCCGCGCACAAGCGCGACTTCACCCTGGTCCTGAAAGGCATGATCAAGCTGTCGATGGCGCGCTTCCCGCGTGGCACCCGCGGGCCGATGCTCGACGCGCTGGCGCGCGCGCCGATGTGGGCCGCAGGCATCGACTATGGCCACGGCACCGGTCACGGCGTCGGCTACTTCCTGAACGTGCACGAAGGCCCGCAGGTCATCTCGCCGACCGCCATGCCGGAGCCGCACACGGCGAT
>Ga0265780_10011718_pt1 | contig 10345 bp, 7 predicted proteins | sample P1T30metagenome_FD_192432 | JGI IMG/M metagenome (GOLD analysis project Ga0265780, IMG submission 192432) | Plant litter microbial communities from East Loma Ridge, Irvine, California - P1 T30 | ecosystem: Environmental > Terrestrial > Plant litter > Unclassified | place: USA: California... | reverse complement strand
CTTTGCTCGGGCTTTCATCACTCGAGGTCATCACAACACAACATAGAAGAAAGTGTACTACGTACGTGTATGCCACGGCAGTTCAAACACTTTTTTGCCTACCTATGTTTGAAGCTGCAGATGCCCTGTACAGTAGTAGGTAGTGTCTTGGCGACAAACCTGATCTTCGGTTAGGTCGCGGGATCCTTTAGATAGGTAAGTACGTACCTATCTAACGTACCTGGCAAGCGAGTGAGTCAGGCAAGCGAGTGGGTCAAGATTTTGCATATTCCACCTTCAACTATTAATTATGCAAGCAATATTAAAGATATAGAAACAAAACAAATCGCATTATAAACTATATGTCCTAGCATTATGCTCAAAAGAACCACATCTACTACACTTACTTGGTGCTTTCTTACGAACACTTCTTGGCTGCTTATTGAGTAATACTAAATCAATATTCTCATCATCATCCTCGGGTTGCTCCTTAACCATAGGTCTCTGAGTACTGTCCTGACCATCCTGAATAGTCATTGATGTGGTCGTTCGAATGTACTGTTTTTTTTGTGTTCTCTTTTGCTTTTGGTGCTGATTTTCAGCTCGAAGAGTAGTCACCTCAACCGTTAAAAGTGCCTTCTCATGTACCACATTCTTAAAGCCTTTCAAAAGTTGTTGAAAGGGCTTATCATCTGATGAAGCTGATGATCTCCTTCTTTTACGATTCTCTGATAATACTAGCTAGCTTTGTCTCTTGATCTAAGGCAGAGTCTTTAGTGTTTGAGGGTTCCAAGAGGTCTGACTGCTTCGGGGTGATAGAGTAGCTTCAATAACAGGTCTAAGGTTTTCCAGAACTCTCTCTAGGTTGAATGGAACTAGCCTAGTTGCTCTAAAGCTAGATGAAATGGTTTCAACAGTCATAGTTTGTTGATAGGCTATAAAGAATGCAGGAAGGAATTCTTCCTTCGTGATATAGTTGATACTAAGCCTCATCTTGTTCTTAATCTGAGAGCCGTATGCCTTCTTCAAAGGGCCGAAACAGCTCACATCTAAAGGCTGAAGAATATGAGATGTATATGTAGGCATACACAAAGTCAGAATACAGTTCTGAAGGCAGAAGTCTCTGAATTCGGATGTTGAATAGCTGCCATGACCATCGAATATCAATAGCCTCCACTTACCCTTATAATGCTTCGTATTTTCGTGGAAGTGCTGAATCCATTCGAGGCCTAGTTTGTCGTTCGTCTATCCATTATCACTAACAGCGATTCTCCAGGTTGTTAGGATGCTAGTGTTATACTAGGTCGATAGGTGAAGCTTGCCGTTAAAGATAATAAATGGAGGGATTGCCTATCCTCTTGCATTAACTACCTCGATCGCAGTAACCCACTTCCGGTTCCCCGGCTGTTTTGTCCTTAGCCTACCCTTCCTATCTGATGATGTGATCACTTTTGAAGTTGAGATGACACCCATCTGAAAGCCAGTCTCATCGAAGTTAAAGATGTCCTCTTCCGCAACGCCGTACTTTGCGATTATGTCTCCCACCAGTTTGAACCACAAGCTAATCAGCTTTAGATCCTCAACTTCTGCTCTTTAGATATCGAACTTCCGATTGTATACACTTGAGAGCTCAGGATAGCGTTTTACAAAGTTGGCGACCTATTTTGTACCGACTGTTTGAGGGCGGGCTGGATTCTTAGCCCGAAGCATTATATTAGCTATCTCTTCAACAATTGCGCGCTAGGGAGGGAATCCGTCGGTAGATAGCTAAAGGACCTTTCGAAGAAGGACTTGCTCTTCGTTGATAGTGAATTTTCGCGAGTTGGGTGTGGTTTCTTTACGTGAGAGGACTCTAAGGTGTTGTCACGAGATGACTTCACTTCGATTGAGTCACGTGCCACGTGACATGGCGGATCAGCACCTACGGCCAACCGTACGGCTACTACTTCAGTTTTCGGATCCTTACGATCCTCTTAGATACATCGTACTTCCACCTATTCAACTACATCACGTGACCCTCTGACATTTGGAAGTACCAACCTTACACTCACCTCAACCGAGTATACCAGTACACTGCCAATAGGCAGCTCTAAGTCACAGCCGTCCCTCACCTCGAACGCGCTCCATTTCACGATCGAGCGCTTCATTGCGTTGCGACGGCTCTAACAACGCGCACACGCAGCGCAAACTACCCTTCACTGGACGAGAGGAAAAACCATCGTGCCTGCACAGATTGCTGTATCAGCCTTCACTTACAAGTTACATCACTGAGAGCCAAGGCTGCTGCAATCTCCGCAAGCACACGCACAAGGCGCAAGTATACGCCAACTCTTCCTTTTCGTCTCTCCTACTGTCAGATACCCCCATCTCTCTTTCCCAACAGCTCACTTTATGGCCAACGAGCCTACCGACGACACGCCCTCTGTCCTCGCAGCAGCACGGCAAGCACGCAGGAGCGCCATTCAGAGCATCCGCGCCAATCGACACGAACCACGCGAGCACCGCGAAACTCGCACCCTCCAACAGTCGCATAACGACTCCCTCCTCCTCGACCAAGCCGCCTTCAGGCGCTGCAATCGCATTGAGCAAGAGCAGGCAGAAGACGAGAACATGGATAACCCCGAGCGTAGAAGCCGTAGCAGCAGCTCCTCGGGTCAGTACCAACGCCGCAACGGCTCCTCTGAGCAACTCAACTCCTCCATCTTCCATCAAACTCTGGAAGAAGTCATTAAGGGCACACCCAAGAGACCTGCACCTGACCCTGGTGCCCCTGCCGATATTCCCATGATTGACTTCTCCGACTACCTGCCACTCCTCGAGGGCACAGAGAGTCAAGGACTCAGCGATAGAGAACTCATTGCTGCCACCCCCAACGACTTCGTCGCCATGGTCGATGGCAACCGCCAGTTCTGGTTCGACCTCCTATCAAGGATTCCCCCTTTCATCACCGACAACCTCGACAAGCGCAACCGCGATCTACGTAGGTACAAAGACGACAATCAGCGCCTCCGTACTGAGCGTGACAACCTCAAGAAGTCAAAAGGCAAGCAAACAGCCGATGGAGCATTCCTCACTCTCCAAGAAGAATATGAAGGTTTCAAGCACCAAGCCGAAGCAGCTCTGGAGGACCGCAATCAGCAGCTCGAGGAACTCACCAACGATCTCTGGAACAAGGATGATGAGAACAAGCTCCTCGATCAAGAATTGGATCAAATCGCTGCTGAGCGCGATCAAGCCCGAGCCGATCTGGAGCGTGAGCGTGCTACTGCTGCAACCTTACAGTCTCAAACTCAGGAGCACCGCAACATCTTCGCACGCCCTGTATTTGTACGCCCTGGTTTGCCATCAAGTCGCACCACCGAGCGCACATCCGAGCACAGCACTAGCCATAATCACCGCTCCCGCTCGCACTCTCGTCAGGCTGAAGAACGTCAAACCCCTGGCGCGCAATCTTCGTCCTCATCAGTTGCCAAATTGGACCCACGCTGGCCTAACCCTGACATGTTCAGTGGAGACAACACCAAGTACCGTGTTTGGCGCAGCAAGATGCAAGCCAAGCTCCGCGCCTCCTACGGCGTAGGCACTGAGACTGACGTAGACATCACCACGGTCCTCGACTTCGTACACAGTCGCACTGAAGGACAGGCCTGGCAGATCATTGACAATCACACCTCGAACCTTGCCAGGAACCCATGGACCTCGTTGACGGAGCTCTGGGACGAACTCGACAGCAACTACATGTCAAGAGACGAAGAAGCAAAGGCTGACATGCTATTCATGATGAACCGTCAGGTCGAAGGTGAGTCCTACCAGAAGTGGATGATCACCCTACGTGACCTGGCAGCTCGTTCAGGCCGCACTCTCAAGGCAAACGAAGTTTGGATGAAGCTCAACAACATCTATCAGAAGAAGACCATACCCTACAGGTTTGGTGATTTCGCCACTATGCACGACTTCTGCGTTAATGAGGAGGAGGCCTTTGAAGCCATGAAGACACTCCGTCCCAAGAACACCAACACCAATGATGGTGTCACCGGTCGCAGCCGTGGCCGTGGCCGTGGTGATGATGCATCCGGCTCAGGAAGCAGCAGGCCTAGCGCACGCACTAGCCGTTCTGAAGTCGCACGCTACCTGCCGCGCAAATACGAGAACATGCCTAAGGCTCGCGACCCCGACGAAGCCGAGCGCATACGCAAGAACAACCTGTGCTTCAGCTGCCGCCAACCTGGTCACGGAGCTGGTGCTCCCCAGTGTCCATTCAACATGGCTCGTGGTCGCTACGCCTTCGCCGACATCCCCCGTGAGATGACAAAGGCTCAATACGACACCTTCATTCAAGGCCGAGCCAACACGCACCTCGCCATTCAGCAATTCGAAGACGCTAATGAGCTCCCGGAGCCTGAGGAGCCTCAGTTACGCATTCAGTCTACCGGCCACCACCAAGGTCAGGGAAATGGACAGCTCCACCAATAAGTCGCTCTGGTGGGGCATCTCATGATGAAGGAACGAGGAAGATGGAAGAAGCACTCAGTTGCTGTATACAAGATGAGGCACCAAGCCATGCCCACCACATGGTCTGCACTGCCTGTATCAGCTTTAGTCAGTCCAATGTAAAAGCACGTTCATTGATTGACACTGGCGCTTCTTCCCAATTCGTCAGTTCTAACTTCATCCGCGCACATCGCTTACCAACACTTCCATGCAAACCACGACTCTGTCGCATGGCCGACGGCTCCACCGTCACCATCAATCACCAAGCCCTTCTCAACGCTCGCATTGGCGATCACATCGACCAAGCATTGTACTACGTCACCAATCTACACAATTACGACCTGGTGCTCGGCCTTTCCTGGCTCGAGGCACATAATCCTTCTCTCGACTTTGCACAACGCACCGTGCACTTCAACAAAGCCCATTGCCTTGACAATTGCTTGGTAGGCCATAAACCCTGCCTGATTTCCGTGGACGGTCGACCTCATACGACCCTCGCACTGCCCCCATCAGACCTTGACATCTGCACGATCTCTGCGGATGCCTTCATCCGCATGTCCAAGAACCCTAGTAATGAACTGGGAGTTCTTTGGCCTGGAGACTTCAACTCAGATGATGAACATGTACAAAGCTTCGCCATGACACCGGAAGACTTCGACAAGTTCATGCATGACCATCCTACCACTGATCCCCGGACCAAGTTGCCCGTCGAGTATCACGATTTCTTAGATGTCTTCAAGAACAAGAAGGACTTCGTCCTCCAACCCCACAGATCAGTTGACCATGCGATCAATCTCAAACCTGGCACTGAACCTCCTTACAAGAAAGGATTCCCAATGAACCCTGCGCAACTCGCAGCAGTCAAGAAGTACATCGATGAAGAACTGCTCAAAGGCACCATCGAGAAGTCCAACTCTCCATGCGCTTCGCCGGTGCTTATCGTGCGCAAACCAGGAGGTGGTCTCCGAGTTTGTATGGATTACCGAGCTTTGAATGCCATCACCATCAAGGATCGGTACCCCATTCCCCTCATCAAGGAAACATTGGATAGACTAGCAAAGGCTCGCTTCTATACCAAATTGGATATCGTTGCTGCCTTCAACAATCTTCGGATCAGAGAAGGTGACGAGTGGATGACAGCCTTCATCACCCGCTATGGCCTCTACCAGTATAAGGTCATGCCCTTTGGTCTTTGCAATGGCCCAGCTAGCTGGCAGAGATACATGAACGACATGATGCACAACTACCTCGACGACTTCGTCACTGTATATTTGGATGACCTCCTTATCTACTCTCCAGACTTGACATCCCACAGAGAACACGTGAGGAAGGTCCTGCTTAAATTGAGGGAAGCCGGATTGCCCGTTGATATCGACAAATGCGAGTTCCACGTTCAGCAGGTTAAATACCTCGGTCTCATCATTACACCAGATGGCCTCAAGATGGACCCTGTCAAGGTTGAAGCTATTGTCAATTGGAAGCCTTGTAACAGTGTCAAGGATATCCAGTCGTTCCTAGGATTCGCAAACTTCTACCGCAAATTCATCCGCGGCTTCTCCCTCATTGCAAAGCCTCTCACTGAACAGACCAAAAAAGACTTCACCTTCAAATGGACTGATGCTTGCCAACGAGCTTTCGATGAGCTCAAGACTCGATTCACGACAGCCCCAGTACTGGCCCATTACGATCCGAGCCGTGAGACGTGGGTCGAAACTGATGCCTCCAACTACGTCGTCGCAGGCGTACTTTCTCAGATGCATATGGGGCCTGACAGTAGGGAACTGCTCAGACCAGTAGCCTTCTTTTCAAAACGTATGGTGCCAGCCGAGTGCAACTACGACATCTACGACAAGGAGCTCTTAGCGATTGTGCGTTGCTTTGAGGAGTGGAGACCTGAGCTGATGCCTCTGGATGTCAAGGTTCTCTCCGACCATCGCAATCTGCAATGGTTCATGCAGACCAAGCAACTCAATTCACGCCAGGCTCGTTGGGCTGAGCTCCTAAGCCAGTTCAGCTTCCTCATTACCTACAGGCCTGGTGTACAGGGTGGCAAACCTGATGCGCTCACAAGGCGTTCTCAGGATCTCCCTGCAGACGATAATGATCCTCGCCTGGCAAGCCGCCAGCGCGCTATACTGCGCTCTGACAATGACGAGGCAGTCATCAAACTCGCAATCCTGCTCGCGGACGACCTACAATCTCCTGACGTGCTCGTCGGCAATCCCTTCGCTATCCTTGCCAATGAGGACATTGACGATCAGGAGGGGGGAGTGGAACTCCCTAAAGAACACAATGATGAGCCGGTCGGAGATGACGACGACGACCCACCACCACTTCAGGATGTGCTGAGATCAGCTTATTTCCATGAAGCTGTTAAACGTGAAATGGCCACCTGTCAGCAGGAGCTCGCTGAGAACAAAGTGCCTCAATTCATGAAAACCAATCGCGTCGAGCCAGCCGACTGCTCCTTCGTCCAGGGAATGCTGATGGTAAATGGTCGCCTCTACATCCCGGACTATCTCAACCTGAGAACACGCTGCATCCAAGAACACCACGATACCCCTGTGGCAGGTCATCAGGGAGTCTCAAGGACGTTTGAACTCATATCACGCACCATGTTCTGGCCAAAGATGTGGCAAGATGTCAGCCGCTACCTCCGCAACTGCTATACATGCAGGCGATCGACAGCTTCGAGGATCAAACAGCAAGGACTGCTAGCCTCTCACCACATCCCTTCATCAGCATGGAAGGAAGTAGCGGTCGACTTCATTGTCGAGCTTCCACCAAGCATCAGCTCTGTGACAAAACGAGCTTATAAGAACATCCTCACCATCACAGATAAGCTCACCCGGATGGTGTACTTCCTACCAACAGATGACATGACACCGGAATACACTGCGCGCTTATTTCACGAAAGGATCTTCTCACAACACGGCCTCCCAGCGAAAATCATATCCGATAGGGGCACGCAATTCAAAAGCACCTTCATGGAGCGTCTGTGCGTAATCCTTGGCATCCAGCAGAACCTCTCTACCGCCTTCCACCCACAGACTGATGGCGCCTCTGAACGCACCAACCAAACGCTAGAACAATATGTGCGTTCCTACTGCGGCTACTTGCAAGACGATTGGGTAGATTGGTTACCGACAGCACAGTTCGCACTCAACAACCACGTCAACACCTCGACTGGGATGTCACCCTTCTATGCTAATTACGGTCGCCACCCTCGGATGAGCTTCCTTCAGGATCTCCCTCGACCGAGCACAGCTGCTGGCTCAAACTCAGGCCGTCAACTGATGGATGAAGCAGACGTCTTTGCCAAACACATGGAAGACGTGCTAATACAAATGCAGGCTTCATCTGCGCTCGCCCAAGCCAAGCAAACAAACGACGCTGCACCTGCGCCAGTCTATCGTCCTGGACAACTCGTCTGGCTCGACTCACGCAACCTCCGCACCAAGCGTCCCTGCAAGAAGCTCGATCACAAGAACGAAGGACCGTTCGAGGTGATTGCACCTGTTGGGCGCCGATCGTACAAACTCAAATTACCTTCCTCAATGAAGATCTTCGACACCTTCCACACGAGCTTGCTCCGACCTGCAGCCAACGACCCATTGCCTGGACAGCGCATTCCCCCTCCGCCGCCAATCATCGTCGAGCGCGAAGGAGAACACGGAGAGACAACCCCAGCTGAAGAGCATGAAGTGGATGCCGTCGTCGACTCAAGACGAGTGAGACGCAAATTGGTATACACAGTCAAATGGACAGGACATGACAAAGTCACTGAGGAACCTTGGAGTAACCTCCTCCCTGGATGCGAGGTCGCTGTAGCACTGTTCCACAAGAACAACCCGTTGAAGCCAGGGCCACCATCGTCATTCAAGCATAAGTTGGAGCTCCAAGTGATGAGCTCTGAGGATGATCGGCAAGATCGTACACCGGCCGTGAAGGCAATTGCTTCAAGCACTGATCCAGAGCTGGGAACGTACACCTCATCTATTGATGAACCTGTTACTATGAGCAGTAGCGACCTCTGGTTGATTGACATCGCAGGAGCTCGTCTCTGGGAGGAGGGGAGTAATGTCACGAGATGACTTCACTTCGATTGAGTCACGTGCCACGTGACATGGCGGATCAGCACCTACGGCCAACCGTACGGCTACTACTTCAGTTTTCGGATCCTTACGATCCTCTTAGATACATCGTACTTCCACCTATTCAACTACATCACGTGACCCTCTGACACAGAGTTCATAGCCTAAATTTGACTTAGCTTCATCAGAATTAGTGATATTTAGCTAAAAATCAAAAGTTAGTAAGTTTAACATATGATTTAGATACTATTAAGATCTAAATGTAATCACACTAGTCCTAACTAAGCTATAAGCTATCTAAATCAGTACTTTAGATTAGTTAGATCTCTGAAACTTAGGCCTTCAAGCTATAGCTTAGCTAATAGTAGGCTAATAACGCTATATCTCTTAATAATAATCTATTAGTATATATTTCAGATAGACATGAAGTTAATTAAGCTCAATAAACCCTATTAGAGCTAGTAACGTGACTGTAGGGGAAGCGGCGCAGTAGGGGAAGCGGCGCACTTTACCGAGGTTAGCTTTATAAACCCCGCTTACTCCCCTGCGTTTCTTCTTCCTTCTCTATGCCTTCGTATACCGAAGAAGATATAACTAACGCTTTGAATACGTTAGTAAACGGTGAATTTAAGTCACTTCGCCGAGCTGTATTAGTCTTTCAAATTCCCGAGACATCTTTACGAAAACGAGCTCAAAAACGAAAATCAAGAATTGAAAGTCATGTTAGTCAACAGATACTAGCTCCTATCGGGGAATCAACACTTAAGAACTAAATCTACCGCGCCGCGAAGTTAGGGACTCCGATCACTCTTAAGTTAGTCAAAATTTTGGCTTCTGAAATTCAGTCTTAAGGGGTTTAAATTTCGATAAAAATGAATTCCCTCCTATCTCAGACCGATGGATCGACCGCTTTAGGACACGACACCCGCGAATTAAGACATGCTTTTCACGTACTATCGACGTAGTACGGTCTACGGTACTTGATTTTTCGACGATAAAATCGTACTTTGATAACTTAGGGGATCTTTTGCGCGAACATAAATATCCGCCTAGTGCGATCTATAACGTCGACGAAACCGGCTTTTCGATCGGATCTAGTAGAAAGTCAGTTATTCTACTTGATCGGCTGAATCAATACCGAGAAAAGAAATAGCTAGGACGACAAGAGTGGATTACTTCTCTCGAATGCGTAAACGCCGCGGGGGTGACCCTGCCGCCGTATCTGATTTTTAAAGGCGAAAATCTAAATTCAGGCTGGATCTCCGACGAAACCCCGGCAGGTTAGAAGTTGATTACATCTAAAAAAGGCTGGACTTCTGATTTAATTGGATTCGAATAGCTAAAATCACATTTTTAGCCGTTTATTAGTAAATCAACTAACTTACGACATCTCTTGATTATCGACGGTCACTCTTCTCACGTTACGGCCCGGTTTATCGTCTACTGTATTACATCGAAAATCGACCTCTTTCTACTACCGCTTGTCACGATCTGCCCCATTCACTTCACTCAGGTTACGTGACGGCGGGTCACGTGATCGCGCTAGTGCGGCTTGGCGCGCACCAGCTGGCTTACCTGCAGACGGTTCCTTACGAACCACTTAGATAGACCACTTTTACCACCTGTTTTACTACTACTGTTTCGTGCTCCTTACACCGCTACACTTATCGCATAAAACGCAGCCTCTCGATTTATCGATTTTCGGACCTCTAAAAACGGTAATTAACTTAGAGGTCGACCGAATTTTCCGACATTCTACTATACGTTCACCTCGCGTAGAA
>Ga0265780_10011717_pt1 | contig 10346 bp, 8 predicted proteins | sample P1T30metagenome_FD_192432 | JGI IMG/M metagenome (GOLD analysis project Ga0265780, IMG submission 192432) | Plant litter microbial communities from East Loma Ridge, Irvine, California - P1 T30 | ecosystem: Environmental > Terrestrial > Plant litter > Unclassified | place: USA: California... | reverse complement strand
GGCCCGATACCTGCGTCTTTTCCACCACCCGCCTGCCGGAGCGCGAAGAACTGTTCAAGTGGGTCGGCCCCACCGACAGCGCCGAGTGGGTCCTGCTCGGGCGCGCCGACCGCCACTATGCGTTACGCAGCCTGGACGATGCGCGCACGCTGCGCATCGGCACCTACAATGGCGATGCGCGCGACGCCTACCTGCGCGAACGGGGCTTCAAGGTGGATCCCGCCCACAGCGACATGATCAATCCCCAGAAACTGTTGCTTGGCCGCATAGACCTGTGGGCAGCCAGCTTGCGCCGCGGTAGCCTGGTGCTGGAGCAGAACGGCTGGTCCCGGCGCATCGTGCCTGTGCTCAGTTTCAAGCAGGTCGACGTCTACCTGGCCTGCAACCGTTCGGTTCCGGATGCAATGGTGGCGCGGATGAATGCGTCCATCGAGGCCATGAAGCGCGACGGCACCATGCGCAAGATCGACAAGCTGTACGAAACCTGGCAGCCGCCGTCCACCAGCGCGCCGTGAACGTGCTGCGCGCCGATGTTCGCCGTCAGGCAAACACGTCCGCCAGCGCATCGACCGAATCCTGGGACAGCTTGTCGATGGCACGCTTGAGCGCTTCAAAGCAGTCGGCATCGATCGCCGTGCCGACGGTTTCCGCCATGATCGCCAGCGTTTTCGGCACCGGGATCGCGGCGCGGTAGGGCCGCTCCGCCGTGATGGCGTCAAAAATATCGGCGCAGGTGATGATGCGCGTTTCCAGGCTGATCTCGTCGCCCGACAAACCGCGCGGATAGCCGCCGCCGTCGAGGCGCTCGTGGTGCGCCGCCGCCACCTTGGCCAGCTCGGCGAACGCATTGATCCGGCCCAGGATCGTTTCGGTGTAGCTGGCGTGCATTTTGACTTCGGCCCATTCTTCGATATCGAGCTTGCCGGCCTTGTCCAGCACGCTGTTGCTGACGCCCAGCTTGCCGACATCGTGCAGCAGCGCGCCGCGCTTGAGCCAGCGGCGCCGCTCGGGCGACAAACCCATCGTCTCGGCAATCATGTCGGTGTACAGCGCGACCCGCTCGCTGTGACCGCTGGTGTACGGGCTTTTGGAATCGACCACCTGGCCGAATGCGATGGCGATGTCGTCCAGATAATCTTCATCGAGCGCCACTTCGCGGCTGCGCGGCTCGAGTGCGTGTACGGCATCGGTGATGCCGGGCGACGCGTACGTGGCCCAGAAGCTGGCGCTGGTGGCCACCCGTTCGAAGGCGCGCACCAGGCTCGGGTCGAACCAGGTGCCGGCGCGGTGCTGCACTTCCTTGAGCGCCGCATCGCGCCCGTCGGCGATGACGAACACATCGATGACCTGGGCCAGCAGGGCAATGCGCGAAAACATCGGAATCGCGTCGCCTGCCAGCTTGTCCGGCTTGCCCTGGCCATTGTAGTGTTCGTCCAGGCTGAAAATGCCGTTGGCCACGGCTTCGGAAAAGCGCAGCAGGCGCGCGATGTCGGCGCCGCGCTGGCAGCGCGTGGCGATGAGGCTCTGGGCAATGGCCGGTCCGTCGCGCAAAATCGTCAGCACGCTGCGGAAACGTTCGGCCAGCCCGGCTTTGAGGCCGGTGTGTTTCAGCACGAAGTGGAGCACGCTCGGCAGGCTGTCGCCAACGGTCTTGAAGTCGCGCTTGAAGCTGAGGTCGTCGGTCATGTACAGCTCGCAGATGCGCGCCGCGTTGCTCGAACAGCCCAGGTCTTTCAGCAGCAAGGTGTAGTACAAATCCCACATGTCGTCGTCCGACAGGCCCAGCTCGCGGCCGACATGCATGCCGATCCAGCAACAGCGAATACAGTGCCCTTCCGGCTGGCCTTCGGTGATGTCAAGCGCATGGCTGAGTGCTGCAATCAGCTCGTTCAGGCGCAGCGCGCTGGCGGCAGGGGAGGGATGAGGGGAGGGATGGACGATTTGCATGGAATGGGATTATTGCCGTGTCGCAATAAACCCATTCTACGCGTTTGTTGCCTCAGCGTATCTATCTTCGCCAAAGCGTTGCGATACCGCTACAGCCTCACGCGCCGCGCAGTTTTTTGGCCAGGTCCGACATCCGGTACTGTTTGCTCATGAACGTAAACTGGTCGATGTCACCGTACTGGGCGCGCAGGGCCGGCAGCGTGTAGCCCGACACCAGGATGGTTTTCGTGGCCGGATAGTGCTGCGCCGCGTAGCGCGCCAGCTCGATGCCGTTCATTCCGTTCGGCATCATCACGTCGGTGAACAGGATATCGACATGTGCCTTGCGCTCGAGGATGTCGAGCGCGTCGTTGCCAGTGCTGGCGGTCAGGACCTCATACCCCATGCTCCGGAACAGCTCGCTTGCCACGTCCATCAGGTCGGTTTCATCTTCGACGATCAGGACGGATTCCATTTCCATCGCTTCGACGGCTTTGACCGGTGCATCGAGCCCCGGTAAATAAATGCTCACCGTGGTGCCGGTATCGAGCGCGCTGTCGAGCGTGACTTCGCCGCCCGACTGCGCAATGAACCCGTACACTTGCGACAGGCCCAGGCCGGTGCCCTTGCCGATTTCCTTGGTGGTGAAAAAAGGCTCGAAGGCACGCGCCATGACTTCCGGCGGCATGCCGTGCCCGGTATCGGTCACGTCGATGCGCACATAGCTGCCGGCTGGCAATTGCCCGACTTCATGGGTGCGCAGCGCGACGTTCCTGGTCCGGATGGTGATGCCGCCGCCGTCCGGCATGGCATGGCGGGCATTGACCACCAGGTTCAACAGGGCCGATTCGAAACGCGCCACATCGACCGCGACGGTTTCCAGATCGTCCTGCAGTTTCAGCGAAAAGGTGATGTTGGGTGCGCCCGCGCGGCGCAGCATCGTTTCGAAGCCTTCGATCAGCTGGTTCGGATCGACCAGGTCGACTTGCAGGGGTTGCTGGCGCGCGAACGACAGCAATTGCTGGGTCAGCGTGGCGCCGCGGTCGATCGCGCGCTGCATCGTGGCCACCAGGCGGCTGTCGACCGGGTCGTTCAGGCGCATGCCGAGCAAATCGAGGCTCGACGCGAGCACGCCCAGCAAATTGTTGAAATCGTGCGCGACGCCGCCGGTCAGCTGGCCGATGGCTTCCATTTTCTGCGACTGGAACAAGGCGGCATTGGCCCGTTCGAGCGCCTCGGCTGCCTCCTTGCGTTCGCTGATGTCGCGCGTCACCTTGGCAAAGCCGAGCAGTTCGCCCTGCGCGTCATGGATCGCGTCGATGATGACGTGCGCCCAGAATTGCGATCCGTCCTTGCGCAGGCGCCAGCCTTCCTGTTCGTAGCGGCCGGTGATGCGGGCCCGGTCGAGCGCCTGCGCGGGCAGGTCGACGCCACGGTCGGGCTCCGTATAAAAGCGCGAAAAGTGGGTGCCGACCACTTCTTCCTCGGCGTAGCCCTTGATGCGCTGGGCACCCGAATTCCAGTTGGTGACGATGCCCTCAGGAGAGAGCATGTAGATGGCGTAGTCGGTGACGCCCTGGACCAGCAAGCGGAAACGTTCTTCGCTCTCGCGCAGGGCCTGTTGCTGCGCCCGCTGCTCCGACATGTCGCGGGTGATCTTGGCAAAGCCGATGAAACGGCCGTCCTCGTCGCGCACCGGATCGATCACTACGCTAGCCCAGAAGCGGGTGCCATCCTTGCGCACGCGCCAGCCTTCGGCTTCGAATTTCCCGTATTCCAGCGCCGTGCGCAAGGCGTATGCGGGAACGCCGGCCTCGCGCTCCTCGTCGGTATAGAACACCGAAAAATGCTGCCCGATGATTTCGTCCGCGCGGTAACCCTTGAAGCGCTGCGCGCCGGGATTCCAGCTGCTGACGTGACCTTCCAGGTCAAGCATGTAGATCGCGTAATCGGTAACGCTGGCAATAAGCAGCTGGAAACGCCGCTCCGATGTGAGTTCTTCGGTCATGGTTCGATCGGTCATGCAGTACCTTCACGCAGGAAGTGGGACAGGCATGCGGTGCGCCTTGCAGCCTCCCGCGCGCGGTACTGAACTAGTCGACTAATTACAGATAGCAATATCATAGACCTTGCGCGCCCAATGTGGCGCGCAAAATGCACCGCGGTTCAATCGCGGGTCCGGCAAGACGACATGCGGCTTTGCGGTGCGGTCATTTTTTTAACAGACAGGCGACGGGCGGGGTTTTACTTGCAGTGAAAAAGCGGATCCGGATGTCAGGCCGCGCCTCGGGCCAGCGGCTGGCCACGCCACGGCCGATAGATCAGCAGCGTCGCCACCATGCCGCAGGCCGCCGCGGCGGCCATCCAGTAACCGGGCGCTGCCTTGTCGCCAGTCTCACCGATCAGCCACGTGCACACCACCGGCGTGAAGCCGCCGAAGATGGCCGTCGCCAGGCTGTACGCGAGCGAAAAACCGACCGTGCGCACATCGACCGGCATGATCTCGGTGAGCGCCACGACGGCCGCGCCGTTGTAGCTGGCGTAGATGAACGACAGCCACAGTTCGGCCTCGAGCATGTGCGCGAAGGTCGTGCTGTGCACCAGCCACGAGAGGACCGGATGCGCCGTCAGGATCGGCAGGGCAGTGAAGGCCAGCAGCAGCGGCCAGCGTCCGACGCGGTCCGACAGCGCGCCCATCACAGGGAGCCAGATGAAGTTCGACAGGCCGATGCAGAACGTCACCAGCAGGCTGTCCGTCGTGCTCAGCTTCAGGACATTCTTGCCGAAGGTCGGGGCGTACACGGTGATCAGGTAGAACGACACGGTGGTCATCACGACCATCATCATGCCCAGCAGAACCACGCGCCAATTGCTCAACATCGACTGCATGATTTCGCCAAACGCCGGCCGGTGCTTGCGCGCCTTGAACGCCTCGGTTTCCTGCAGCGAGCGGCGGATGACGAACACGGCCGGGATGATCGCGCAGCCGATAAAGAAAGGAATGCGCCAGGCCCATTCGGTGACCTGCGCGGCGCCCATCCACTGGTTCAGCAGGTAGCCAAGCAGCGCCGCGAACATGATGGCCGCCTGCTGGCTGGCCGATTGCCAGCTGACGAAAAAGCCCTTGTTGCCCGGGCTTGCCATCTCGGACAGGTAGACCGATACGCCGCCCAGTTCGACTCCCGCCGAAAACCCCTGCAGCAGCCGCCCGACCAGCACGAGGACCGGGGCGATGATGCCGATCTGCGCATAGCCGGGCACGAAAGCAATCAGGATGGTACCGCAGGACATGATCGCCAATGTCACGATCAGGCCCTTGCGCCGGCCGATGCGGTCGATGAAGCTGCCCAGGATGATGGCGCCGAGGGGGCGCATCAGGAAGCCGGCGCCGAAGGTGACGAACGTCATCATCAGCGAGGCCGATTCACTGGTCGACGGGAAGAAGGTGTTGGCGATATTGGTGGCGTAAAAGCCGTACAGAAAGAAGTCGAACATCTCGAGGAAGTTGCCGCTGGAAACGCGGAGGACGGTCGAGAGCCGTGATGGTGCGAGGTGAGCTTGTGACATTGAAAAAGTTCCAGGTATTGACAGTCGGGCAGGGCGCCGTCTTCCTGTCATGACAGTGGTGCGAGGCAGGGATAACAGGTGAATGATATAGGAATCGATGCCATGAGACCGGTTGAGGCCTGAAAGGACAACCTCCGGTGCCAGCGTCAATACGGAAGCCAGGCAGGTCGTCTCTGATAAAATTTGCCCACGCACAACACGTTGAAAGCTGTCGATGAACGCCCTGATGCATGCCACCTTCGGCATTGTCGATTTCTGGACCTTTTTTCTGGGCACGCTCTTCATCGTGCTGCTGCCCGGACCGAATTCCCTGTATGTCCTGAGCGTGGCCGCCCAGCGCGGCGTGCGCCAGGGGTACCTCGGCGCATGCGGCGTCTTTGTCGGCGACTGGATCCTGATGATTTTGTCGAGCTGCGGTGCGGCGTCGCTGCTCAAGACCAGCCCGGTCCTGTTCATGGCGGTCAAATATGTCGGCGCGGCGTACCTGGGCTGGATCGGCCTGCAGATGCTGATCGGTTGCTGGCGCCGCCTGCGCGCAGGTACGGAAGCGTTGGAAGCCGCGGCGCCGGTAACGCGCGACAGTCATCCATTCAAGAAGGCGCTGGCGGTCAGCCTGATGAACCCCAAGGCAATCCTCTTTTTTATTTCCTTCTTCGTGCAGTTCGTCGATCCGGCATTTCACTCGTCGCTGCTGTCGTTCACCGTGCTCGGGCTGGTGTGCCAGCTCCTCAGTTTTACTTACTTGACGGCGCTGATTTTCCTTGGCACCAGGCTCGCGGCAGCGTTCCGGCGCCAGCGCCGCCTGTCGACCGGCTTGTCGGCCGGCGTCGGCGCGCTGTTCATGGGTTTTGGCGTGAAGCTGGCGACCGCGACCTTGTAGACGTGGGACGTAAAAAAAACCCCGGTGGCGCCTGAGCGTGACCGGGTGTTTTTGTATTCTGTTTGCGTGAATGGTGCCTCGGGCCGGAATCGAACCGGCACGCCGCGAAGCGGCAGATTTTGAGTCTGCTGTGTCTACCAGTTCCACCACCAAGGCATGCACGCAAGGACCGCATTATAGACTACACGTCCGCAGAAAACGAGTTTTTTTGCAGGGCCACGCGCTGCGCCGCGAGCAGCAGGAAAAAAAATCTGCGGCATGAACGCGGCGGCGGGTTAGACTTTTGGCATCCCTTCACCTGGTGAAACCATGGCCAAGCTCGATCTTTCCACCATCCCCGAACGGCGCGGCACCGATTACCCGGCTGAATTTGCCAGTCAGATGGGGCAGCGGATGCGCCAGGCCCTGGGCGCCGCCGGCGGCCTGACGCAGTTCGGCGTGAACCGCCTGGAACTGCCCGCCGGTTCCTGGTCATCGCAGCGCCACTGGCACAGCCTGGAAGACGAATTTGTGTACGTGCTGGCCGGCGAGGTGGTGCTGGTCACCGATGCTGGTGAGGAAATCATGCGGGCCGGGGATTGCGCGGCGTTTCCTGCAAATGCACCGAATGGCCACCACCTCATCAACCGCGGCAGTGGGCTGGCAGTGTGCCTGGAGGTGGGCTCGCGCAATGCCCGGGACCGCGTCGTGTATGCCGATATCGACATGGTGAGCGAGCCGGGGATCGACGGCTACCTGCACCGCGACGGCAGGGCGTATCCCGAGAAGTAGTCAGCAGGCGAGCTGGCGCTGCAGCACGCGCAAGGCGCGCAGCGGGCCGGCGATGTCGGCTGTATAGGGATGCAGGGTGACGGCGATGTCGGCTGCGGAATCACCCAACCAGCGGTGCCGGCGCGGCCGGTAGCGCACGCTGGCGGCGTCTTCCACGGTTTTGATGTAGCCGAGCTGGTCGAGCGATTCGTCCAGCGTACTGAGAAGGTGCCTTGCCTGGAAACGCGTCTGGACCTGGAAGCTGCCCGGCAGCAGCGCAAAGGCCGGCAGCAGGCCGCCGGCCAGCACGGGAGCGACGATGCAGGCCAGCGGCGCCCTGGGGTCGAGCAGGTGGACCAGGATGGCGATCAGCGGCAAGCCCAGTATCAGCGTGACGGCATACAAGCCAAGCTGGCGCCAGGTGCGGATCGGGCACAGCAGGTGGCGCCTGGCGTGGTTGCGGACCACTGCACTCAGGGTGACGTTTTTCATGGGGCCTCCGGGGACGCCGCGCGCTTGCGGCATCTACCATTCTGAAAGGAGGCTCCCCAGCCAAAGTTGATCTTCCACAAACGCGCTTCCGGGTCCGTGCAAGGTCGAAGCGGACTACGGTTTGCGGTACAGCCTGAAGCGTTCATCGCGGTCGGACGGGCGGCGGCCCTCCCACAGCAGCGTCCAGCCGGTGACGTCGAAGCCCTGGCGCACTTCCTGGTCGTCGCGGGTGCGCACGCTGTCCTGGGTCAGCACGTAGTCGCACGCAGTACTGTCGATGCGCGAGAACGGCAGCTGGCCGTAATAGGCCATCGACGCGCGCTGGGCCGGTCCGACGTTCGAATCGATGCAGTTCGCTCCGGCCGGCAGGGTGGCGGCGATCTGGCGTGCCACGATGGCGTAGCTGCGGGCGTAGTTCAGGTCGGGCAGGAATAGTGTCATCAGCAACACCCACAGCAGGATCAGGCCGCCCGACGACAGCACCACCGCGCGCCACAACACGGAAGGCTGGCGCGAAATGCGCCAATACACCAGCACGATCCAGCCGATGGTCGTGGCGGCCGCGACGATGAACGAGACAATGCCGAATTCCGGTGTAAAGCCGGGGACGAGTTTCAGGGCATTCCTGGCCAGGCGCGCCGGCGTGCCGGTCAGCTTGGCAATCCAGAACAACCAGACGATCGCGCCGGCCATGGTCAGCACCATGACGGAAAACCAGTCGATGGCGTTGATGGCGCCGCGTTTCATCGTGGGCAGGCCGAAGCCGGCCATCAGCGCCAGCGGCGGCAGGAGCTTGAGTAAATCACCGTTTTCCAGCACCGGGTCGCATACCATCAGCAGCGCCAGCACGACGACAAAGCACAGCGGCAGGACAATGTGCAGCATGTCGCGCTCGCGCCGCCAGGCGTAGATTGCCCACATGGCAAACGGCCACGCCGGCCAGAAAAACCAGATGCCGACGCGGAAAAAAGCTTTTGTCGAGGTCCAGTTCGGCAGCCCGAACTGGTCGCCGTTCCAGATGATCCACTCGGCAATGGGTTGCATGCCGTAAGGTTGCAGGAGCAGCGACGGCCCAATCCAGACCAGCGCGATGGCGCCCGCTGCCAGGACCGCCAGGCCGATATGGCGCAGCGCATTCGGGATCGGCTGGCGCAGGAGCCGGGTACAGGCGAACAGGGCCAGGATCAGTGCGATGGGCGAGATGTAGCCGCGTGTCAGCGTCAGGGCGCCCAGGGCCAGGCCGATGAGGCCGGCATTCCGTGGCGACGGCAATTCGATATAGCGTACCGCGCGGTAAAGGAAATACGCCAGCAGCGAGCCCTGCAGCGTGGTGGCCAGGGTTTCGTGGCTGTGCAGCAGCAGGCCCAGCGAGCCGAGATAGATCAGGACGGCGGTGTCGGCCAGCGTGCGGCCATAGTCGTCCGGTTCGGGCTGCCCGCCAAAGGCCAGGCGCAGCGGCTGTGCTTCGGCGCGCCGCCCCAGGTGGAAAGCGGTGTACCAGAGCGAGGCGGTGCCGAGCACGAAGACGCCGATGGTGGACACGCGCGCGGCCAGCACGTCGCCCAGTAGCCAGCCGAAGAGCTTGATGCAGATGGCGCCCAGCCAGAACGCCAGCGGGCCGTCTTCCACCGAGGCCATGCCGGCGATATTCGGGTAGAGCCAGTCGTTGAGCGTGCCGTGCGCCATGGTCCACATGATGCCGAAGCTGCCGGCGTCGTCCTTCCACGGATCGCGCCCGATCAGGCCCGGCAGGATGTACAGCAGGCCCAGGGCGAACAGGGCCCAGCGGGGCAGGGCGAGGGTGGCGGAAGCGGGGAGGCGGACTGGTTTCATCAAGTCGATGTTGTTGCTGGCAATGAATGACGCGTAGTATAGCTGCTGCGGTAGAGCGATGAAAAAACAAAGGAAGCCCGCGGGCTTCCTTTGTTTTTGCAAAACCTCGCGAGCGAGGCTTCAGCGCGACGACCTGGGTGAGACTTAGCCGTTTGCGACGGCAGTCTTCGAACCCACGGCGCCGAATTTCTGGCGGAATTTCTCGACGCGGCCGGCGGTATCGACGATCTTGTGCTTGCCGGTGTAGAACGGGTGCGATTCAGCCGACACCTCGATCTTGACCAGTGGGTACTCTTTGCCTTCGAAGGTGATCTTTTCGCGGCTGCTGATGGTCGAGCGGGTGATGAATTTGAAATCGCAGGACATGTCCTGGAAGACAACGTCGCGGTATTCTGGATGGGTATCGATTTTCATGATTTGCCTTGGGTTGGTTTGGTAGCCAAACAGCACTTCGTCGGTCGTCTTGCCTCTTGACCCGATTGCCGATCACTTGCCGGGGTTAAGTACTGCAACCCGCGATTATAAAGTAAAAGAGCGGCTTGCGCCGCTCCCTGTTGATGCTTCGAGCGATGAATTGTTAAGCTCAACCGCCGCGGCGCATCATGTCGAAGAACTCCACGTTGTTCTTCGTGGCCTTCATCTTGTCGAGGATGAACTCCATCGCTTCGATCTCGTCCATCGAGTACAGCAGTTTGCGCAGGATCCAGATTTTTTGCAGCTGGTCCGGCTTGATCAGCAGTTCTTCGCGGCGGGTGCCCGATTTGTTCAGGTTGATCGCCGGGTAGACGCGCTTCTCGGCCAGGCGGCGCTCGAGGTGCACTTCCATATTGCCGGTACCTTTGAATTCCTCGAAGATCACGTCGTCCATGCGCGAGCCGGTTTCGATCAGCGCCGTGGC
>Ga0265780_10011716_pt1 | contig 10346 bp, 10 predicted proteins | sample P1T30metagenome_FD_192432 | JGI IMG/M metagenome (GOLD analysis project Ga0265780, IMG submission 192432) | Plant litter microbial communities from East Loma Ridge, Irvine, California - P1 T30 | ecosystem: Environmental > Terrestrial > Plant litter > Unclassified | place: USA: California... | reverse complement strand
TGGCAAGGGCGCGACACTCACACCCTTGTCATGATCACACATCCCATGTCAGCTATGTATCGCTGCGTAGTTGTTCACTATTTTTCCGTTCACCGCCAGCAACAGTTGGTGAGAATTAGTGAAGTTTTTATGACTACCAGCCGCCATCGGTGCTTATGCTTGATGTCGAGCAATGCATTCTCACGCAATGTCACATTTGACCTGGCGTGGGTTGCCCTCCCCTCGTCATTCGAACTGGACCACCATGAACTTCAGCGACTTCAAGATTGGCATCCGGCTTGGCGCCGCCTTTGCCGCCATCCTGGCCCTGGTGGCCGTCATGCTCGTGAGCGCCCTCTGGCAGCTGGGTCGCATCGCCGATGCCAAGGCCGTGATGGCGGATGCTTCACTCAGCGTCAACCTGGCGCAGCAGTGGTTGCGCGGCACCGAAGGCAACGCGGTGCGTACCCGCGCCAAGGCCACGACCGTCAACCCGGCTGAAGAAGCGTATTACGACGCCGAGATGAAGAAAGCCAGCGCCGGCATCAGCAAGACCCAGAAGGAGCTCGAGGCGATGGTCGACAGCGGCAAGGGCAAGGCGCTGATGGACGCCGTCGCCAGCCAGCGCAGCCGCTACGTCGGCCTGCGCGACGAGGGCTTCAAGCGCAAGGCGGCGTCGGGCGCCGACGATCCCCAGGTCGAGGCCTTCTTCAAGGACAAGGTGATGCCTGAAGTCGACAAGTATGTCGCCAGCGTGGAAGCCGTGGTCAGCTACGAGGAAGCCCTGTTCGGCGCGGCGCATGCCAATATCGATGCATTGAACAAGTCGGCGCGACAGATCCTGGTGGCCCTCGGCGTGGTCGCGCTGGCGGCCGGCGCCCTGTTCGGCTGGCTGCTCACGCGCAGCATCACGCGCCCGCTCGGCCATGCGGTCCGCCTGGCCCACCAGGTCGCCGCGGGCGACCTGAGCGCGCGGATCGAGGTGCGCTCGCGCGACGAGGTCGGGGAGCTGATGGGCTCACTGAAGACGATGAATGCCAGCCTGCTCAAGACCGTCACTGAAGTGCGCGCCGGCACCGAGACCATCGTCACCGCATCGCAGCAGATCGCCACCGGCAATCTCGACCTGTCCTCGCGCACCGAGCAGCAGGCCAGTTCGCTGGAAGAAACGGCATCGTCGATGGAAGAACTGACCAGCACCGTGCGCCAGAACGCGGACAACGCGCGCCAGGCCAATGTGCTGGCCAGGAACGCCTCCGAGATCGCCACCCGCGGCGGCGTGGTGGTGTCGCAGGTGGTCAGCACCATGGCCTCGATCGATGCGTCGTCGAAGCAGATCGCCGACATCATCGCGGTCATCGATGGCATCGCGTTCCAGACCAATATCCTGGCCCTGAACGCGGCGGTGGAAGCTGCGCGCGCCGGCGAGCAGGGTCGCGGCTTCGCCGTGGTGGCCAGCGAAGTGCGCAGCCTGGCGCAGCGCTCGGCCGGCGCGGCCAAGGAAATCCGTGCCCTGATCACCGACTCGGTGGCCAAGGTCGACGCCGGCGGACGCCTGGTCGATGAAGCAGGCAGCACCATGCAGGAAATCGTGCAGGGCATCACGCGCGTGACCGACATCATGTCCGAGATCGCCTCGGCCAGCGCCGAACAGACGGTTGGCATCGAACAGGTCAACCAGGCCATCACGCAGATGGACAGCGTGACCCAGCAGAATGCCGCACTGGTCGAGGAAGCGGCAGCGGCTGCGGCCTCGCTGGAAGATCAGGCGGCTGCCCTGGCGCGGCTGGTGAGCGTGTTCAAGGTCGATGCTGCCGATGAGCGCCCTAGCGGCGCGCGTAGTAGCCGCTTAGCGCTGCAATCTCCTGGTCGCTCAGTCGCTGCACCGCATTACGCATTTGCCGATTGATGTCGTTGCTGCGCCGTCCATCGCGAAACGCGGTCAGCTGCTCGCGCAGGTAGATCTCGGATAAACCTTCCAGCACCGGCGTGGCCGGACGCTCGGCGTGCGGGCTGTGGCACGACGAGCAGGCGCCGATGGCGCGCATCGGGTCGCCATTGCGCACCAGGCGCGGGGTGTCGGTGCTTGAGGGTTCGACGGCATCGATGCGCTCGCGCTCGAGCGAGGCGTAATACACGGCCAGGTCGCGCATGTCCTGGTCGCTCAGGTTCGCTACCAGCGGCTGCATGATGGCGCTGGCGCGGTGGCCTGAGGCGAAGTCGCGCAGCTGCTTGTAGGTGCCGGATGCCGGCTGCCCCGCCAGGTGCGGCGTGCCGGCCGGGCTGGTGCCGCGCGCGCCGTGGCACATGGTGCAGGACATCGCCAGGGTCGCGCCATTGCCGATCGAGTTCCCCGCGCCCGGCCCCATCATGGTGGCGCTGACGATGACGCCGGTCGGGTTGCGCTGGCCGGGGCCTGGCAGGGCCGCGCCCTGGAACGGGGCCGGGGCGCCGGCGGCGCTGCAGATCGCGTCCCACAGGCTCTCGAGCGTCGCCTGCGCATGCGCGCGCGGCAACCACACGAAAGCGATCATCGCCCCCAGCAGCGCGACCGCCACCACGGCGCCGACGCTCCAGGCGAACCAGCGATTGGCCAGCGAAAAGATTCTTTCGTCGCTCATGGCCGCTCTCCTACGGGCACCGCCGGCACCGAAGTCTGCTCGAGCAGCATCAGCTGGCTGATCGGATAGCCGTAGTTCACCACCGACAGCCCGACCATCAGCGCCAGCCACAATGCGTAGCCGTTGAGCGCGGCCGGCATGCGTCCGCCTGCGTGCACGGCGCGGGCGAAAGTGAACTCGGGCAGCTTGACCGGCGTGCTGCGGTGGCCGCGCAGCAGGACCAGGATGAACAGCAGGCCCGATAGCACCAGGATCAGGCCACCGAAGAAGGTGATGATCACCGTGACCGCCTGCGCCGTGAGCGCCGGATGGCTGTAGTCGAAGTAGGCCATGCGGCGCGGCATGCCCAGGATGCCGACCACGTGCCAGGGGAAGGTCAGCACGATCATGCCGATGAACCAGGTCCACAATTGGGCGCGCATCAGGCGTCCCGCCACCAGGGCGCGGCCGGTCAGGTGCGGCCACAGATCATACGCCACGGCGAAGTACATGATCACGATGGCGCCGCCGAAGATCAGGTGAAAGTGGCCGGTGATCCACTGTGTATTGTGGACGGCGAAGTCGAGCTGGTAGCTCATATTGATCAGGCCACCCGCGCCGCCGAAGCCGAGCAGGATGAACGAGAACGCCACCGCCAGCATCATCGGGTTATGCCACGGCAGCTTCTTGAGCCAGCCGAATGGCCCCACGCCGCCGCGCAGGCGGCCCGCGATCTCGACCGACGCGGTGATGGTGAAGATGGTCAGGAACGTCGGGATCGACACCATGGCGGTGAACACCGCATGCATGAATTTCACACCGGAGCCGACCTGCGGGTCCTGGAACAGGTGGTGGATCCCGATCGGCATCGAGAACACCAGGAACAGCACGAAGGAGATGCGCGCCATCCTGTCGCTGTACAGGCGTGCGCCGATGGCGCGCGGCACCAGGGTGTAAAAGGCGATATACGCGGGCATCAGCCAGAAATAGACGATCGCGTGCAGGGTCCATGAGAAGAATACGCGCGCCAGGCCGGCGTCGATGGTGTGCTTGAAGCCCAGCGCCACCGGCAGGATCTGGAACAGGATCTCGATTGCGGCGCCGAGCGAGGTCCAGGCCCACAGATAGGCGCCGGCCAGGTTGGCGAACATCGGCAGTGGCACCGTGGCGCCCGGATTGGCCTTGCGCCACACATACAGGTTCACCGACATCAGCGCCACCCAGATCCAGGAACCGACCACCACCAGCACCACCCCGATGTAGTAGAAGGGATTACCGATCAGCGGCGGATAGAAGGTGTACAGCACCGTGGCCAGGCCCATCGAGACCGGGATCATGGCGGTGACGGTGCCCAGCACCACCAGCCAGAATCCGAGCCAGGCCCAGCGCCGGCCGACGATCGATTGCTTGAGCGAGAGCTCGACGATCGCGTAACCGAAGCCCATCGCCACCAGGGTCGGGAACACATAGCCCATCGCCGTGCCGTGGGCGGTAACGGCGCGGTAGTACAGCTCGGGGTTGCCGATCCAGTCGCGCAGCGGGCTGCGGATATACATCTGCCACTCGCCCAGCAGCAGCGCCAGGAAGAAGGCGGCGAAGGCGACCCAGAAGTGCGCCAGCACCAGGCGCCTGGCATCGACGCTATGCACAGCTGACCCTCCTGCCGCCAGCGGCCTGGCGCGCGAATTCTTCCTTGTCGATGATTTTTACTCTTGCCCACATGGCGGCGTGGCCGACGCCGCAGTATTCGTGGCAGGGCATCAGGTGTTCGCCGGTTTCCTCGAAACGCGCGCGGAAGTTGGAGATATAGCCGGGCACCAGCATCACATTGACGTTGCCTGCCGCGATCGAGAAGCCGTGCACCACGTCGGCCGCCGTACCGCGGATGTGGACATCGGTATCGGCGGGCACCAGCAGGCAGGTCGGGGTGAAGGAATACTGGTTGGCCAGCAGGCGCAGGGTGACGCTGCCGTCGGCCTCCAGGGTCGAGCCCAGGTTGGCTTCGACGAATTCGCCCGACAGGTGCAAGGTGGTGGGGTCGATGGTTTCGGTGCGCACCGGCGGCATCGCCGCCCAGTGGATGCTCATCCAGACCAGCATCCCGAGCAGGAAGACGATGATGGCGCCGATCATCCAGGCCCACCGGCTTTCGGCGGCGTGGGCGATGGCGTCGACGTCGACCGCGTGCTGCGGCGATGGAGGGGACGCCATCTAGGTCCCTCCCCGCGCCACGTAGACCAGCAGGTAGAAGGCCAGCCACATCGCCATCACGATCGCCACCGCCAGGCCGGCCACGGCGAAGGCGCCGCCCGGGCCGCGGGCGACGACCGCTTCGACCATCTGCTGATCGCCACTGAGATCGGCTTCCGGTGCTTCCTGGATCATGGATTCCCCCGTCCTTGTGTGTAGGCCTGCTATTCCACCGTGGCCGCGCGCAGCGCGCTCACCTCGCCCGGCGTGACCGGCGCGCCGCGGTTGCCCCAGGCGGTGCGGATATAGGTCACCACCGCCGCCACGTCGCCGTCCGACATGGCATGCGCGAATGGCGGCATCCCATATGGCATCGGATTGCGTCTGGTCCCCGGCGGGTAGCCGCCGTTGAGCACCATGCGGATCGGATTGACGCTTGACGTCATCGTGATCGACTGGTTGTCCTTCAAAGGCGGATAGTGCGGCGGCATGCCGCGCCCGTCGCCGCCGTGGCAGCTGGCGCACTGGACGTCGTAGACGCGCTTGCCCTGGGCGTGCATCTGCCCGATATTGGCGCGCGCCGGCGCACTGGCCGGGTCGGCATTCACCGGGCGGTCGGCAGGCAGGCTTTTAAGATAAACCGCCATCGCGCGCACATCGGCGTCAAGCATGTGCTGCAGGCTGTTGTAGGTCACCTCGGCCATCGGGCCATACACGGTGCCGCGCTGGGACACGCCTTTTTGCAGCAGGTCGACGATGTCCTGGATCTCCCAGGTGCCCAGGCCCGCCTCCTTGTTCGAGGTCAGCGACGGCGCGTACCAGTTCTGCATCGGGATCAGGCCGCCCTGGAACTCGCGCTCTTGCGAGGAGCCGCCAAGCGCATTGATCGGCGTGTGGCACATGGCGCAGTGGCCCAGGCCCTGGACCAGGTAGGCGCCGCGGTTCCATTCCACCGATTTGGCTTTGTCGGCCACGTACTCGCCTTCCTTGAAGTACAGGGTGCGCCAGCCGATCAGCAGCGAGCGATTGTTGTAGGGGAAGCGCAGATCATGCTTGCGCGTGGGCAGGCGCACCGCCGGCACCGAGCGCAGGTAGGCGTAGATGGCGTCGGAGTCGACGCGCGTGACCTTGGTGTAGCTGGCAAACGGCATCGCCGGGTACAGCAGCTCGCCGTTCTTCGAGCGGCCGGTGCGCATCATCCTGAAGAAATCGTCGGCGCTCCAGTCGCCGATCCCGGTCGCTTTTTCAGGGGTGATATTGGGCGCGTACAGGGTGCCGAACGGGGTCGGCATGGCGCGGTTGCCGGAGAAGATCTTCGCGCCCGGGACCGTATGGCAGGCGATGCAGTCGCCGGCCTGGGCCAGGTATTTGCCGCGTTCGACCTGGGATGGCTGGGCGGGCTTGGCCGGTGCGGTCTGGGCCGTGGCGGGGCCGCTTGCGACGCCCAGTAGAGCAAGGACCAGCGAGAGCGTGCGCAACGGGTTCATGGCTGCCCCCCTGTCGAATGGGCCTGGCTGCCGCAGGCCAGCGGCAGCTTGGCCGGCCCGGCCTTCGCCGGCCGCGCCTTGCTCACCGGGAGCGCGGCCAGGTAGGCCGAGACGGCGGCCACTTCGGGTTCGGTCAGGCTGGACGAGATCACCTGCATGCAGTCCGGCGCCAGCGCGGTGCGCACGCCGTAGCGCCAGGCGCCCAGTTGGGCACTGACATAATCGGCGCGCAGGCCGAGCAGGCCCGGGATGCCAGGTTCGCGGCCGGCCAGGTCGGTCCCATGGCAGGTGGTACAGGCGGGAATACGGCGGCCCGCGACGCCGGTGGTGGCGATGCGCTGGCCGTCGACCACCAGCGCCGCTGGCAGCGGTGGCGCGGCGATCACCAATGGCGGCGGATTCTGGGCCGCGAACCAGTCAGCCATCTGGCGCAGGTAGGCGTCCGGCAGGTAGGCCAGCAGGTAGTTCATCGGAACGTACTTGCGGCGACCGTCACGGAAGGCGACCAGCTGGTTGTACAGGTAGCCGGATGGCTTGCCGGCCAGGCGCGGGAAGTAGACGTTTTCGACACCGCGGCCGGCGGCGCCGTGGCAGCCGGTGCAGGCGGCGACACGCGCTTCCATGGTATCGGGGACGCGCGGTGGCGGTGGGGGCGCAGCGTTACCCTGGGCCAGCGCTGCCAGCGGCAGGCCAGACCAGGCAAACAGGCAGACGAAAGCGCGGTCGAGCGGCTTCAAATCCGGTCCTCCCCAGCAAACATCGACGTGGCCGTGGCAAGCCCGGCACTGATATTTGTTGTAGAGAATAAAACACTTGTTTCGCGTATGCGCCACCCAAAAGGCAGATCAGCGTCATATCGATTTGATTAGTGCGTGAAGCAGGTCTAAGCTTTTCAGTGTCGACGACGCCTCTTCTCGCGGCCACCTGCGGCGTTGTTATCGGCGCTGCACATGCCAACCTCCACTCAAAGGACTACCATGCGCTATCAGGTTTTTGGCAGGCACACCGGCTTGCGCGTCTCCCAGTTGGCCCTGGGCGCCGGCAACTTTGGAACGGCATGGGGCTATGGCGCCGAGCCGGAAGAAGCGCGCCGCATGTTTGGCCGCTATATCGAGGCGGGTGGCAACTTCATCGATACCGCGGACAACTACCAGGCCGGCCAGTCCGAGACGCTGCTCGGTGACCTGATTGCACCTGTCCGCGAAAAGCTGGTCGTGGCAAGCAAGTTCACGCTCGGTCCCGTGCCGGCGCATGCCGGCATTGCGGCAACGGGCAACTCGCGCAAGGTGATGGTCCAGTCGGTCGAGGCGAGCTTGCGACGGCTGAAAACCGACCGCATCGACCTGCTGTGGGTGCACATGCCCGACGGAGTCACCCCGATCGAAGAGATCCTGCGCGGCGTGGACCAGCTGGCGCGCGCCGGCAAGATCATTTATGCGGGACTGTCCGACTTTCCGGCATGGCGCGTGGCGCGCGCGGCCACGCTGGCGGAAGTGCGCGGCACCCTGCCCATCGCCGCTGTCCAGCTGGAATACAGCCTGGTCGAACGCACTGCAGAGAGAGAACTGCTTCCAATGGCGCAGGCATTGGGTCTGGGAACAGTGGCCTGGTCGCCGCTCGGCGGGGGGCTGCTCACCGGTAAATACCGGCGGGGTGAAACTGGCCGCGCGACGCAGCTGGGCGTGCTGATTCACCAGGAGGACAATGCACAGAAGGCTGCCGTGCTCGATGCCTTGCAAGCGGTTGCTGACGAGATCGGGTCAAATCCTGGAAGAGTGGCCATCGCCTGGGTCGCCGCGCGCGGTGCGATTCCGATTGTCGGACCGAAGTCCCTGGCGCAACTGGAGGACAACCTTGCTGCCGTGGATGTGCGACTGACGGAACAGCAGCTCGCGCAGCTCAACGCGGCTGGCGCGCCTGCGCTCGGCTTCCCCCATGATCTGTTGAACCAGGATGCCATTCGCCAGGGCCTGGCTGGAGGACAACTCGACCAGCTCGACTGGCCACATTCTCCAGTCGCGTAAAGCGGCCGCTTGTTTTGCCATCAAGGCATCGTCATGTCCAGCCTGAGCTTACTGAGCAGGAAGTAAGTAGCGAGCCCCAGGACCAGCAGCGATACCACGAAGATGGCGGCCACCTTGGCCGCGGCGCGCAGCACTGCGCGCCTTTCTTCTATCTTGCCCTTCTTCCCCTGATCGTAATGCCATTTGATGGCGAAGAACATGCCCGTGCCCAGCACGAGTGCCTTGAACGTCACGAAGACGATAGGAATCCATTCCATGATGTTGAGTATTTCCCGGCTATGACTATTTTTTGAGGAGCGCGACCTCCTATCTTGACGCATACTAGCTAAAAGCAATATCCATACATTGAGACAAAATGTCCCAGTTGAGAACCATACAAGATGACCATCTGCCAAGCTGGCTGCCGCGACTGGCCGCGCAGGGCGGGCCACGCTTCCTTCAGATCGCGGATGCCTTGCAGGCGGCGGTGGTTGATGGCTCGTTGAATCCGGGTGACCGCCTGCCCCCGCAGCGCCAGCTGGCGGCGCAGCTGGACGTCGACCTGACCACGATCACGCGCGCCTACGACGAAGCCAGGCGCCGCAACCTGCTGGAGGGCCGCGGTGCGCGCGGCACCTATGTCGCGGCGCCGAAGGTCGAACTGACCTCGGTCCTCGACCTGAGCATGAATACCCCGCCGGCGCCCGATGGCGTGGACTTCGACGACATGATGAAACAAGGCCTGTCGCAGGTACTGATGAGGGCAGACAATGCACTGCTGATGACCTACCACCTGGGCGGGGGCAGCGATTCCGACCGCAAGGCCGGCGCCACCTGGCTGGCGCCGATGTTTGGTCAGCTCGATGCCCGCCAGCTGGTGGTCTGTCCGGGTGCGCAAGCGGCGCTCGCCGCCCTGATCCTGGCGCTGACGGCGCCGGGCGACGTCATCCTGGCCGAGCCAATGACCTATCCCGGCCTGCGCGCGGCAGCGACCCAGTTCGGCCGGCGCATCGTTGCGGTGGAAGCGGACCGGCACGGGATGGTGCCCGCGATGCTCGAGCAAGCGTGCCGCCAGCACAAGCCCGCGCTGGTCTACCTGAATCCGACCTTGCACAACCCGACCGCCATCACCATGCCGGAACGCCGGCGCAAGGAGCTCGCCACCATCGCCCGGCGCCAGAACGTGCGCATCGTCGAGGATGATCCCTACTGGCTGCTCGCCGACGCCGCGCCACCACCGATAGCCACCTTCGTCCCGGACCAGGTGATCTACATCTCGACGCTGTCGAAATGCCTGACACCAGGCCTGCGGGTCGCCTTCGTGCTGGTACGCGACCCACAACAGCGCGAACGGTTCCTGGCCGCGCTCAGGTCGTTTGCGCTGATGGCCGCGCCGCTGACGGCCGCACTGGCCACCCAGTGGATCCTCGACGGTTCGGCTCATCGCTTGATGGAGGGCGTACGCAAGGAGGCGCGCCTGCGCCACCGGATGGCGCGCGATATCCTGGCGGGCCGCTATAGCGGCTGCGACGACGGCCTGCATGTATGGCTCGAGTTGCCGGCTTACTGGAGCTGCGCCCAGCTTGCGCGCGCAGCCGACAGCGAAGGTATCGCCGTTACGCCGGCGGAGGCATTCGCCACCGGCAGCACATCGGTGAACGCAATCCGGATCTCGCTGGGCAGCATCAAGGACCGTGGACGCTTGCAGGCCGGCCTGCAGCGGCTGTCCCACCTGCTTGCACGGCGGCCCGAGTCGTTCAGCGCGGCTGTGGTTTGACTGCGCAGGAAATCGCCAGCCAGCGCGCCGGACCGCGGTGCAGGTTGTCCCGATCGCCCGGATTGCGCAGGAACCCCGCCAGCACGCGCTCGAACAGCGCCAGGCTGTCGCGATAGCGTTGCTGGCGCATGGCGCCTGGCTTGCGCATGAATTTGAGCACGAAGTAATCGGCCAGCAGGTCGCCCTGGGCTTCCATATTGTAGTCGGCCAGGGTGGCGTCCTGGTGCAGGGTATAGCCGTACGACAGGCCGATGCGAAACGCGCCGCGCAGCCGCACCGGATACCCCAGCTGATGCTGCCATACGTGCAC
>Ga0265780_10011715_pt1 | contig 10347 bp, 12 predicted proteins | sample P1T30metagenome_FD_192432 | JGI IMG/M metagenome (GOLD analysis project Ga0265780, IMG submission 192432) | Plant litter microbial communities from East Loma Ridge, Irvine, California - P1 T30 | ecosystem: Environmental > Terrestrial > Plant litter > Unclassified | place: USA: California... | reverse complement strand
CGCGCCTGGACCGCCGAGCGGCTGTACACCTATCTGCGCACCGGGCTCAGCACCACGCACGCCGCTGCCGCTGGGCCGATGGGCGAGGTCGCGCGCAATCTCGCACAGGTGCCCGACTCCGATGTGCGGGCGATCGCCGCCTATTACGCAACGGGAATGGCCGGTGCGCGCGCGTCTCGCCACGAACCGCCGCTTCCCGATCGCAAGCTTGCTGCTGCGAAGGCGCAGCCGGAAGGCGCGGCGCTGTTCGCTGGCGCCTGTGCGGCATGCCACGAACCCGGCGCGCCAATGATGGCCGCAGGCCGACCGCCGCTCCCGTTCGGGAGCCAGTTTCACGAGAGCAACCCTCGCGACATGATCCAGACCATTCTCAAGGGCGTATCCGCGCCGGTCGGCGCGCAAGGACCGTATATGCCCCCTTACACCAACACCCTCACCGACCATCAGATTGCCCGCATCGCCGCATATCTCCAGGATCGCTACGGCAGCACGCGCTGGGGTGATCTGGAGAAGGAAGTCGCCAAGGCCCGCAAGGAAGGCCAGCCATGATCAACCTCACCGTCAACGGCCAAACGCATGGCGTCGATGCGGATGCCTCGACGCCGCTGCTCTACGTGCTCCGCGACGATCTCGGGCTGGTCGCCGCCAAGTTCGGCTGCGGGCTTGGCCAGTGTGGGGCTTGTACGGTGCTGGTCGACGATCAGCCGGTATTTTCCTGCCTGATGCCGATCGCTGCGCTGCCCGGCCGCGCCGTCACCACGGTCGAGGGCCTCGGTAGCGTAAAGCATCCCGGCACTGTGCAGAAGGCGTTCGAAATCGAGCAGGCGGCACAGTGCGGATATTGCATACCGGGAATGATGGCCCGGGCCGAGGCGCTGCTCCGCCGCACCACCGCACCCAGCGAAAGCGAGATGCGCGCGGCGATGAATCCGTCGCTATGCCGCTGCGGAACCCATATGCGCATCCTGCGCGCGGTGCGACGCGCGGCGAAGATGCGCGGCGGTGGCATTACCGATCCTGCGGAGCCGGTGACATGAGCGCCGTCACTCGCCGCAACTTGCTGGCCGGCGGCGGGTTAGTGGTGTTCTTCGCGCTGTCGGGCGCGGGTGTCGCTCAGGACGATGGCCAATCCAAGGGTCTTTCGGGCGGCGGCGAGGGTTCGGGTGGCCCCAAGAAGGTCCGGCCCGATCTGCCCGGTAGCCTTGCGACCCAGCCGATGCTCGACGCCTGGATCCGTATCGCACCCGACGGCCACGCAACTGTGTTCACCGGCAAGGTCGAGCTTGGCCAAGGCATCAAGACCGCGCTCATGCAGCTTGCGATCGACGAACTCGATCTGTCCGACAACAGCCTGACCTTGATCACCGGCGACACCGGCCGCACGCCGAACGAAGGGATCACCGCCGGCAGCCATTCGATGCAGGACAGCGGCACGGCGATCCTCAATGCGGCGGCAAACGTGCGCCACCTGCTCGCCGATGAGGCCGCGCGGCGTTGGAACGTCGCACCCGATACGCTTTTTACCAGGGCCGGCACGGTCCGCGCCGCCGACGGACGCAGCCTCAGCTATGGCGATCTCGCCGGCACACTGGATCTCCACGTAGCGGCGCAGGCGGGTGCTGCGCGCAAGGCGAGCGGCTCGCGCCGTTTCATCGGCCGTGACGTTCGCCGCGTCGACATTCCGGCCAAGCTGACCGGAGGTCTCGCTTATGTCCACGACCTGCGCTTGCCCGGCATGTTGCACGCGCGTGTGGTACGGGGGCCGAGCGAGGGCACACGGCTGATCGACCCAGATGTCGTGAGCGCGGCGCGCCTCCCTGGCATCACGAAGGTGGTGCGCGAAGGCAATTTCATCGCAATCCTGTCCGAACGCGAGTGGCCGCTCATTGCGGCGCTGCACACGCTGAACCGCGCGCACTGGGCGCCAATGAAGGCATTGCCAGCGGGAGATCTCGCCGCCGCGATCCAGCGCATGCCCGCGCAGATCCGACCGATCCTCGACCGACACGACGAGCCGGGCGCAATGCCGATCCAGAAATTGGCTGCTCGCTATACCCGGCCGTATCTGATGCACGGCTCAATCGGTCCGTCCTGTGCCGTCGCCTTTTTCGAGAACGGCACGATGACGGTGTGGACGCACAGCCAAGGCGTCTATCCGCTGCGTAAAGCGTTATCCGAACTGCTCGCCCTGCCGCTGGAGCGGATCCGTTGCATTCATGCTGAGGGCGCCGGCTGCTACGGGCACAACGGTGCGGACGATGTCGCCGCCGATGCCGCGCTGGCAGCGCGCGCCGTGCCCGGCCGCCCAGTTCGCATGCAGTGGATGCGCGAACACGAACATGGCTGGGAGCCGCTCGGACCAGGCATGGTGACGGAATTATCGGGTGCGTTGGATGCGTCCGGCCGTATCGTCGGGTGGCGGCATGAAGTGTGGAGCAGCCCGCACAACACCCGCCCCAGCGCTGCCGGCGATTTTCCAGCCGGTCGTGAGGTTGTGCCGCCCTTCCCGCCGACACCGCCCAAGCCGATCCCGCAGCCCGAGGGCGGCGGCGACCGGAACGCGGTGCCGCTCTACGCCTTCCCGAACGCCACGGTCGTTCACCACTTCATACCCGAAATGCCGCTCCGCACGTCTGCGCTGCGCGGGCTTGGCGCGCATATGAATGTCTTTTCGATCGAAAGCTTTATGGACGAACTCGCCGCCGCCGCGCGGCGTGACCCCGTGGCGTTCCGGCTAGCCCATCTTAGCGATCCACGCGCCCAGGCTGTCATTCGCGCCGCAGCCGAAAAATTCGGTTGGAGCCGCTATCGCCGCCAGCCGTGGCGCAGCTCCGGCTTCGCTTTCGCCCGCTACAAAAATCTTGGTGCTTACTGCGCAGTAGCGCTGGACGTTGAGGTCGAGCCCGAAACTGGTCAGGCGATCGTTCATCGCGCCGTCGCCGCGGTGGACAGCGGCGAGGCGGTAAACCCGAACGGCATTCGCAATCAGATCGAAGGCGGGATCGTTCAGTCGCTCAGTTGGACTCAGCATGAGGCGGTCGGCTTCGACGCGTATCGCCGAACGTCGTTCGACTGGAGCGAGTACCCGATCGCCCGCTTCGCTGACATACCCCGCGCGGTCGAGGTGCACGTTCTGGAACGTCCGGGCCAGCCTTTCCTCGGCACCGGGGAGGCGGCACAAGGGCCGACCGGGGCGGCGTTTGCGAACGCGCTTGCGCTTGCGACAGGCAAGCGGGTCCGTGCCATGCCGTTGTCAGCCGGACGTATCAAAGCAGCTATCGGGCCATAAGGTTGGCACATAGCTTTAGCCTGATCGATCTGGTCAAACGACCCACTTCCGGTCATCCGCCGCGCATCTGGCGCTACTCGAAACCGGGCGTCTGTTCATACCCGGTGATCGCCCAGCACGCGGGACGATTACATTGACCGAACTCGCTCAGCGACGGGACAACTGCTGGCCACAGGCCTCCTTTCCTTCGGCGGCCGCACTTCAGCGATGTCGATGTAAAAGAAGCCGATCGGGCTCGTTTCGTCCCGTCCAACGAAAGGATCGCTCTATCAAAAGCTGGGATCAAACACTTAGGTGGCAAGCTGGTCTAAATGTCTTTTCGTGAACGAGCGATATCCTCACGCGCTCTGCAGCGGCTTGGAGATCGCCTCCAGGCTCTTGCCCGCCGCCTCCACGCCGAACAGGATCTCGAACAGCGCGGCGACGATCATCAGCGCCGCGCCGAGCCCGTAGCCGAGCGCGACCAGCGTCTGCGACCCGCTCGCGATCAACACGCCAAACAGGATCGGCGCGCCGACGCCGCCGATCATCGTGCCGAGCGCGTAGAAGATCGCGATCGCGAGCGCACGAATCTCCAACGGGAAGATCTCGCTGGCGGTGAGGTAGGCGGCGCTGGCGGCGGAGGACGCGACGAAGAACACCGCCGTGAAGATCGCGGCGAGCCCGAATGCGCCGAGCACACCAAGGCCGAACGGGATCGCCGCGCCCGCCAGAAGGAGGCCCGCAAGACCGTAGCAGGCGACGATCATCTTTTTGCGGCCGATCGTGTCGAACAGCCGGCCCAGCGTGAGCGGCCCGAGAAAGCTGGCGATCGCGAACGGCAGCAGATGCAGCGGCAGATCCTTGTCCGCGACATGATAGAACGTTTTGATGACGAGGCCGTAGGAGAAGAACACCGCGTTGAAGAAGAACGCCTGGGCTACCATCAGCATCAGTGCGAGCGCGGAGCGGCTGAGGTTTTCGCCCACCATGTTGCGGAACACCTCGCCGATCGGGGTGTGGCTGCGCACCTTGATCCGCAGTTTGTCACCCTCTGGTTCCGGCAGAGCGCGTGCACCGTTCTTGCTGACGCTCGCCTCGATCTTGTCGATAATGCCGCCGGCTTCCTGCTCGCGCCCGCGCAGCATCAGCCAGCGCGGGCTCTCCGGCACGAAAATCCGCAGCAGCACCACGCCGAGCGCGAGCACGCCGCCCACCCCGAACGCCAGCCGCCAGCCATACGCGGCCGGGATATGACCCGACAGCAGGAACATCGCGATCAGCGATCCGGCCGTCGCGCCGAGCCAGAACGTACCGTTGACGATCAGATCGACGGTGCCGCGCAATCGGCCGGGGATAAGTTCGTCCACCGCCGAATTAATCGCGGCATACTCACCGCCGATGCCGAGCCCGGTGAAGAAGCGGAACACCGCGAAGCTGGCGAACCCCCAAGAGAACGCGCTGGCGACGGTGGCGAGCGCATACGTGGCGAGCGTGATAAAGAACAGCCGCCGCCGCCCAAGTCGGTCAGTGAGATAGCCGAACATCAGCGCGCCGATCACCGCGCCGGCGAGATAGGTGGTGGCCGCCCCGGTCACTTGCGTATCGGTGAGACCGAGCCCGGACTTTCCCTGCAACACGCCCGACAACGTGCCGACGAACGTCACCTCCAGTCCGTCGAGCAGCCAGGATGTGCACAATGCCGCGATGATGAGCGTGTGCCACCCCGACCAAGGCAGCCGATCGAGCCGGTTGGGCAGATCGCTTTCGATAACACGGTCGGCATTGGCGTCCTGCGCGGTCATAACGGCCTCACTTTCAGGTTTTCGGCACGATGCTGATGCCGCCGTTGCGTTCCAGCACCGCGTAATCGACATCGTTGAGCGAGGTGATGCCGCGCCCCCTCGCCGCCGCTGCCACGTCTTCCGGGCGGATTCCCATGCCGTGCACGACATCCTCCTGCCACACGCCCTGCTTGATGAGGACCAGCGGGGTGCCGTCGATCAAGGTGCCGAGCTTCGCGCTGCGGCTCTTTGCCCAGGCGACGCAGCGGTGGACGAAACCGACCGCAATCACCGCGCAGGTGCAGTTGGTGACAGAGCGATCCTGCCCGACCGTCGCCAGGATGATGACCCCGCCGATCAGGAACACCAGCACGAACTCGAACAAAGTCATCTGCGACCCGGCACGGCGCTTCAGCAAGCGCACGACCAGCAACAGGATGAAATAGCCGATGACGGCACGGATGATCGTATCCATCAGTTTCTCACGGAAGCACGAGCACGCGCGCTTCGATCGCCGCGACCTGTGGGATGCGCACGCGGAAGCGGTGAAGTCCGACATCGCTGGGTTGCAGTTGTATCTGGATGTCGGCGGGGCTGACGCTCGCCGGAAAAGTGTAGCTGATCCCGTCTTCGCCGACCGAGGAGACCGCCGGTTGCGGCGCGATCCGCTGCGCGCCGAGTTCCTGCACGACAGAGTTACTGACGAAGACCTGGATGTGGCCCTCGCGGATCGCGGCAGGGCCGAAATGCAGCGTCATCGTCGATGGCGTGTTCGCGCGCTCGATCCGTTCGTAATCCAGCGTCAGCGCGCCGCCGCTCGTGGCGGCCTTGGCCTTCGCCAGCCAGCCGTGGCCAAGCCCACCGAGCAGATCGAACACCACGACCAGCAGGAAGATCGGCCAGATGATCCGCTCGAACGTCCACCAGCGATGCTGAAATTCCAGGTTCTCGCCGACGGCAAGCTCGCCGGCGACCTTGGGAACGGTGTCCTCGACCGGAGTGATATGCGGCTGGGTGGTCATCAGGAATCCTCATCCTGCTGCTCGGGCGGGACCGGCAGTACGTTGATCTGACCGAACGTCTCGAGCACCGCCATGCGGATGCCGGAGAGGTCGTGGATGCCCTGCTCGCGTGCCACCGCCATGACGTCGTCGTCCTTGATCATCATCCCGCGCAGGGCGTCAGGTCGCCAACCCTGCTTCTCCATCAGGATCAGCGGCACGCCGTCGAGCAGCCGGGTCAGCGTCTCCGAGCGGAAACGCAGTGAGGACAGCGCGTAGTGGCACAACGCCACGGTCAGGATCTGGCAGACCGCGTTGGTGATCGACGCTTCGGTGCCGACCATCCCGGTCAGCGTCAGCCCGCCGAGGTAAAAGATCAGGACGAACTCGAACGGCGTGAGTTGCTTGCCGGGGCGCCGACCGACAATGCGGACGATCAGCACCAGGAACAGATAGCCGAACACCGCGCGCAGCACGGTAGAGGCTGCGATCAACGCCATGCGAACCTCGCCAGCCGGAGATTTGCAGAACGCCGCATCACGACAGCCACGCGAAAGCCTGACGTAGCCGGTCTTCGGCATCATCGGTGAAGACGTCGCCATGCGCGAACAGCACCGTCTCCGGTGCCAGCTCGAGCATCGCGCGGATCGCCGCGCGTGTGTCAGCACCGCCCATCAGCAATGCGGCGCGGGCGTGCAGCGCGACGGTGCCGCGGGTCGCTAGCAGGGCTCGCATCACCGCGGCAGTGACCGGCGGCAACTTGGCAGGCGCGAGGTTCTCGATCAGATCGGTCAGCACCAGCGTGCGTGACGGCGTGTGGAAGAAGTACGCCTCGCATAGCCCCCGGCCACGGATCAGACCCTGTCGTATGTCGTCGCGCCATTCGAGCGGGGCTTCATCGGCAAGGTCACGGTCGATCCGCACGCCCGATGCGCGCACCTGCGCCCGGTCGCGAAGCCCGGGAACCGCCCAGGTCGTGGCGTTCGCGATCGCATCCTGCCAGCTCTTAAGGAACGTCCAGTGCGCGGTGGTCGGCGCGATGAGGTGTTTGACCGGCCCGATCGCTTCCAGCGCGCGTGCCAGCGCGGGCGTGTGACGGCACGGCGAATGCAGCAGAAGATCACCGCCGGACGTGCGGAACACGGTCATCCGCAGCGGCAGCGCGAGACCGGCAGGCTTGATCGGCCCGCTGTCAACGATCCAGATGTTTTCTGTGAGGGGCTTGGGAGTGTCCAACGGAGGATAGACAATCTCAACCGTTTCGTCCGCCTTCGACCGGGTGACCACGTATGTCGCCGTGATTGCGGCAGCCGCAAATACCGCACCGGCCACCCACTGGCTCTCGCGACGTTCACGCACAGACCGTTCCTTCCGAAGAGTGAAGCACAGAACGACTGTGCGCTCGGCCTGAAACGTGTCGGAATGTGATCGGACCCGCGGCTCATCGTACGCCAGCACCATTTCAACGGACGGCTAACCTATATTATCACGTTATTACAACGTATTAGACCGGGCGCTGGCGGTCGCCAGGTTTCTTAGGGTCGCGCACGAAGTGGGTGTGCCGATCCAACTCGCTCTCGTTCCCGGCGCCTTCCATGCTTTCGATGTGCTCGGACGCGATACGCGAATCGGCAAGTGGTTCAACGCCACGCGTCTCGACACGTTGAAAACCGCGCTGGCGCAAACCACGACCTGAGTTCGCTTGACGTGAGGCCTCGATTGCACAAGCTCCTGATCACCCGATAGTCCGCGTTGATCATCACTCGGCAGGCAGCGGATGCTCTTGCGCGATGGCCGGGAACCGGAGCTAGGCCATATGGCTTCTCTAGTCAGCTAAGCGGGATGACTCGTCGCACACCCTCATCCAAGACCAGATCATGGAACATCGGCAACTCGGACGTTCGGGTCTCAAAGTGCCCGCTTTAAGCTTCGGCACAGGCACAGGCACAGGCACAGGCACAGGCACATTTGGCGGCAGCAACGAGTTTTTCAAGCGCTGGGGCGATACCGATGTCGTTGCCGCGACCCGGCTAGTCGACATCTGTCTGGATGCGCGGGGGTCACTCTATTCGACACCGCCGATATCTACTTGGAGGTGCCTCGGAAGAGATTCTCGGCGCGGCGCTGAAAGGTAAGCGCCACCGTGCACTGATCGCCACCAAGGCAACGTTCCGCGGCGGCGACGGCGCCAACGACGTAGGCTCCTCGCGCCATCATCTGATCCGCGCGTGCGAGGCGAGCCTGAAGCGGTTCGGCACCGACTATATCGATCTGTACTTCGTGCACGGCTTCGACGCGATCACACCGGTGGACGAGACGCTGCGCGCGCTGGATGACCTCATCACCGCGGGCAAGATCGGCTATATCGGTGCCTCGAATTTTTCAGGGTGGCACCTGATGAAAGCGCTGGCGACCTCGGCGAAGCAGGGCCTCGCGCGCTACGTCGCCTATCAGGGCTATTACTCGCTGGTCGGACGCGACTACGAATGGGAGCTGATGCCGCTCAGCCTGGATTAGGGAGTCGGGCTAATGGTGTGGAGTCCGCTTGGCTGGGGCCGCCTGACCGGCAAGATCAGGCGCGGCCAGCCGATCCAGGCGGGCCGCATCGCGTCGGGCGGGTCGGTTGGCGGCCCCGATGTTGAGGACGAATACCTCTACAGAGTCGTTGACGCCCTGAGGAGGTCGCCGGCAAGACGGGCAAGACCATTCCGCAGGTCGCGCTCACTGGCTGCTGTCGCGGCCAACGGTAGCGAACGTCGTATTGGTGCGCGCAACGAGGAACAGCTCCAGGATAATCTCGGCGCGGTCGGCTGGAGTCTAAGTTAGGACCAGGTCACCCGGCTCGATGCTGCTAGCAGCCGTGCGCCCGCTTACCCCTACTGGCACCAGACGGGTTTTGCCGAGCGCAACCCAAAGCCGACGCGCTGGTGAGCAGAGTCCAGCGTTAGCGAGGGCGACGACCGGACGGTCGGCCCGCCGCCGGCCAAAGATACGCATGAGGCTGACGCTTGCGCTACCAGTTCGAGCGGTGGGATTGCGGCAGCAATGTTTCTGCAGCACAGGCTGATGATCGTCACGGCGATTTGACCCATAATCGGCCGTTCAGCGGTACTCCGCCGCGGCTTGAAAGATGGTGTATCGCGGCGGCTGCGTTTCGCCTCTTTGATGGTGAGATTGCAGCCCCTTCACATACGATGCTTGGATCGGGGTCGAACCTGACCTCGTGCATCGAGGAAGGAGTGACCGATGACGCATTTCGTAGGTCTGGACGTCTCGGTGACGGGCGCCACCTTCTTACCGCGTTGCAGGATACGGGACTGCATGGCTGGCAGCTGCCGGAACTGCGCGACATGCGCATGTCGGGATACTCCGCCAAGAGACGCAGTTTCTCCTGGGATCGACGAGGCAAGTGGCTCGCGACCAGCGGCGACGCGCGGGCGATCCTCTGGCTGTTCGAAGGCAAAATCGGGCCCATGGGCAAGGCGCCAATGATGCTGGCCGAGCGCACGGACGCGCTCGTTACCCAGGTCGCCTTCCACCCGAAAAACGATCTTCTCGCGGTTGGTTACAGCGACGGTGTCGTCACCTTGGCACGGCTGGCGGACGAACACACGCTGCTGCTCGATGCCGGGGTGGAAGACGATGGCGGCGCCTACGTCACCGTTCTTGCTTGGAACGATGCGGGCACACGCCTCGGCTGGGGCGGTGAGGACGGGCGAATGGGGATTCTCAACATGGACGCGCGGGCGTGAAGAGCCCGTGCATCAGCGTCTGCCGCTTCGATGGACGTACCGGCTGGTGCGTCGCGTGCAGACGGACGCTCGCAGAATGCCGCGAATGGAAGAAGGCGCCGCGACCGAGATTGTTGGCGATCAACAAGACGCTGCCGGCGCGGCTGACCAAGCTGGATGCACGCGGGCTTAGGGTATCCGAGGAAGAGTGATGGTCGAGATGCCCGGCCTCTGCCTCATGTTCGTGCTCGGCCTGCGTCATGCGCTCAACCCCGGTCACGTTGCGGTCATCGACAACATCGTGTTCCGCACAGCGGACGCTCGTCCACGGATGGCGGCTTGGACGGGCACCTTCTTCGCACTCGGGCACAGCCTGTCGGTCGCGGTCGTGGCAGTCGGCGTGTCGCTGGAGGCTGGCGGCTTCGCCCATTTGTGCTAGCGGTGTGCTAACGCAAAAAGCCCGCTCGGTCAGGAGCGGGCTTTTTGTAAGACGTTGTGTTTGCTGCAGTATTTGGTTGCGGGGACAGGATTTGAACCTGTGACCTTCAGGTTATTAGCCTGAC
>Ga0265780_10011714_pt1 | contig 10347 bp, 6 predicted proteins | sample P1T30metagenome_FD_192432 | JGI IMG/M metagenome (GOLD analysis project Ga0265780, IMG submission 192432) | Plant litter microbial communities from East Loma Ridge, Irvine, California - P1 T30 | ecosystem: Environmental > Terrestrial > Plant litter > Unclassified | place: USA: California... | reverse complement strand
CGAGACAGAGAACATAGATTGCACATGTTCTTCAGAAAGACCATGGTCTTTCACGGCGAAGAAGCCAACCGTTTCGGCTGCATTACAAATCTGTTCGGCAATCTCATCGATGCGGTGCTCGAAATTTTGAAGTGAAATCTGCCGCAATGAAGGTCAGTAGGTCAACTTCACTTCAATTTGCCACTCGTACTTTGGGGATCTCGCGATGGACGTATCTCGTCCCTGATGCCATGGCGATGTAACAGGGAGCTTGTCGATCTCGCGGTGGGCATGGGCGACAGATTCTAGCTCATTTCCTCTTTCGCGGGTCTGAATGTCTCATCGCCGTACACGCCTGGGTCCAGATGTCGCTTATCACCATGTGCTTGAGGCGGGGTTCCCTGTCTCGGCGTGTCCGAGGCTCACCAGGCTCCGGCGAATTCGTGTCCGCTTTACACAGGCGCGAAGCGATCTGGTAGTCTTTAAAGGCGTAATTAAATGTTTACAAAGAAGCCTATATATTTTCAGTACTGTAAGATAACTCGTCTAGCTCTGCGAAAAATATGAATATATCTAGGTTACCTCTTTACCCGTCTAGTTGGTGAAGGCGGGGCCTGGTGGCTTCCAGATTCGCTTACGATAAGATGGAGGCCGTTCCGATTGCAGCCCCACCCCTGATCACTTCCTCGTGCCACACTCCACCCAAGCCTCATCCTCTTGATGTGTGCCATTCAAATGGTGTATAGCGATATCCAGCCCACGCTTCTCAACTCATTCATGGAGGCAAGTCCGCACTCGAGGCGCCCTTCGTTGACGCGGGCCTGTTCTTCCGTACCGGACACGCTGCGCTACACCCTCAACACCAGGTCCATCTCACGGACAACAGGCGATAAGTCACCCAGGAGCGAACATTGATCGATGTTCCGGTGACTAGCGATTGAACTTCTATGGACCATTGAGACAAGGAGATATTGGCATACAACTGTTTCAATAGTGTCCAATAAAACGCATGGAACAAGATGCAGAGTCGTCACCATCACAGTTTCAAATTGCGAAGGATGTAACGCCCTGATCATCTTTGGGCAAACGATCCGAACGTAGGGCTGGACAATCGCCCCAGGAGATAAATTTGAGGTCTTACGCAAAGTCGGGTTTCGTTCGAGGTCCGATCTTGGGGCCCCTTGCTCTGTAACATTCAGCCTCTACACTCGTCGTTTGGGGCCATAATTTGGGGGCGATGCGTATATGTGCTTACTATGGCTTCCAACGTCGCCTTCTATTCGCTATGTGACATTCCCAGATCTTGAGCCGCCACATGCATGATCATAAATAAATGTCTCCAGACCTACAGCCATAGCTGAGCGGAGCTCTTACTTAAGCTGCCTTCGCGACATTCATCATGACACCACATTTGAAGATGAAACTCCTGAAGTATTTCCTAGTTGGCTGCATTATCAAATATGTACATGCTGACTGCTACTCACGAGATGGTAGGCCGCTGAATACAATATCTTCCTTCCCGCTGACTTTTGCAGGAGTTCTTGCCATGGACTCGTCCGTTTACCGTGGCCCTGAACTACAGTCTTGCGGTAGAAACATAAGCACTTGCTGTCTTCCAGACGAAAAGTGTGGTACAAACTTGCTATGCTCGAACAGTGGTTCATTCAGCCGACAGTACTGCGCCAACAAAAATTGGCAAGGCTGCTCGCAGCTTTCGCCTGGTACGCCTAAGAATTTTCACTCGGACGACACCTACTAACACTGTATCACCAGAAACAACGGCCCATGGACTCGAGATCAAAGCATGCGGAGGGAACATCTTCTGCTATCAGCAACCGCTGGACAGCTGCTGCACAAACGGGCCATTGTTCTATGTCAATCCAACAACAGGCTGGGTGGCGAACGGGTCTGAGAGAGATACCTTTGCTTCTCCAACGTATTGGCAACCATCTTACACGTCTGGAGTCGCCCTGGCAAGCTCTAGCACTCCCCATTACACCACGACGTCGATCGAAATAACGTCCACTTTCACTTCGCTGACGAAATCCTCGCCAACTGACACCTTGAAGAACTCGTCGCAGTCAACTTCCGATCTTTCTCCCGTCGCTGGCGCCGGTATCGGTGTCGGAAGTGCAGTTGCGGTAGTCAGCCTCGTTGCATTTGCATGGCTTCTCATGGGCCGTCGAAGAAGTAGCCGATCGGCGCCCCAAGAGCTTGACGAAGGGGGAGCGAGGCAAGAGATGCAGTGAGCAAAGACATGCAAGCAATGTAAAGGTATTTCTATCCTGCTTCTCATATGTAGCAGTCTCAATTACTTCAAAGTTTTCGCTCGGATCTCTTCGTCCCCTTCTTCGTGTCACCTTCACCGTCTCAAATGAATGGAGAAGGAGCTATGACCCAACGAAGCTATAGAACGTGCACCCTACCCTGTGCTACCAATTACTTCATTCACACTCAACGCTGTATTGCAATATCGCAAATCTCAGCCCGCATAGGACCGGTGCTTCCAATCCAAATCACACGAGCCCACAATCATGAGGGCAAGCGCGACCACCTTCGCCTGCCTCATGGTCGGCGCGATCGCTCGTGTCGCCTCCGATACCGCATCTATCAACTTGATCTCCGCTCGCGAACTTGATGTACCACTCTGGGCCGAGCCCGTCACCGCTGTCACCGCAGCTGGCAACAAATGGGAAGATGCGCTGAAATCTGGGGCAAATCTGTTCTTCGGCATGCAAACCGATGACCGCAAAGCGTCCTTCTTCTTCAAGACCGACCCTTACGTCCAAGACCCCACGATACAGACCGTGCAGAGCAGCCATGACGGCGACATGAGAGAGGACTTCATCAAGTGGGGCTACAAGGAAGACGAGGCCGAGAATGCGAAGATTGACAAAGAGTGCGACTTCGACGCGTACCACAGGATGAAGCGTGCGTTTGACGAGCTGGGCATCAACACGGCGTCGAAGGCCAACGGAGGCCCGAACCAGTGCGTCCAGTTGGATCATCGGAATGGAGACAAGGTGGTGCGCGACAAAGACAACAAGCTACCGCCCATCGACCAACAGAAATACATCGACGACAGCTGCGGGAAAGAGTACCGGGTGAGCGCCACTCTACTCTCAATCCTGACATCCTACTAATCGTAATACAGGAAACCGGCGCTACATTTCAATTCGGCATCAACGGCCAAGACGGCCTAGTCGCACTTATGAACGTAATCAGCCCAGCCTACAGTGCCAACCGCCTGTGGCAGCGCAAACCCACGTCCGACGAACTCCCGCAGATCCGCTCGATTTCCGACGTCGCATGGGGCTTCTGGAACCGCGCGGGCAACGTCCAGGGCATCAAGTATTTCCTGGTAACCATGATTCTGAACGAAGATACGCGTAATATCATCCGCCAGGCGCACGAGACGCTCGAGCCGAAGAGGAGCGAGACGGCCATCTGGCCGGGGTTTGAGTTCAGGACGGACACGCCTGCTGGGCAAGCTATTCTCGGTGGGTGTGGAGATGAGAATGTATTGTGTGGTGATGGCTAATGTGGACTACAGGCTCTCCAGTCGCACGCTGGGCGGGATACTTCCTCATGCAGCACAAGAAGCAACTCGGCGAGAACAAGTACATCTCGAAGCTGCGCGTGTTCAAGCCGGATGTCGGGTCGTTGCCGAGTATACTCTTGTACGTTGAGACGGCGCCGCCGAGTAAGCCTGGGTCGAGGGCGCGGGAGTTGGGACCGCGTGGAATGACTGCAGTCGTGTCGCATGTCGTGAAGCGCGGCAGTAACAACAAGAACCTTGTCCGAGAGCACGTCTTTCGTGTGCTCGCGTGAGAGAATCCTTGGCACTACCTTGGTATGCAAAGAGAGGAATGGGGAGTGAAAGGAGCAGAGTAGCCAAATCTGGGGCGATACAAACGATCTAGTAACAACGTACAATCATATATGCAAAAAGAGTTTCTACTAACGCATTAGCGCACGTATCGCAGATTGTACTCAAGACTCGATAAGTACGCCGCAAGAAGAACAGGCTTTCATTTTCCTCCGCGGCTACGAGGTGTCCTTGCATTTCCTCAAACTTCACTCCAGTATGTATGGTGAGAGTAGCTGAGTCCCAACATCTCTCGTTGTCCTCGATTCAGCTTCACGCGTCATACCAGCACCGTATCCTCCAGGCGTCCAAGTCGTCGATGGGACTCGGTCCCTCGGAGCTCAGCACTAATCTACGCCTACACTTGCCGCATACCATATTTGGTAACTTTTCATGCACGATGAGATGGCCGAGTCAGATAGGCGAACTTGTCGCTTCAGTGTTCTTCGTGGGGTCTTCTGGTGGTTTGACTTGCGGGCGTGGCTCCGGAACACGCGCTATGACGACGATTCAGCTAGCCAGACTGTTGGGATTGTGTAGATCGTTTTCGGTAGACTGCACGCCTGGGTGGGAGCGGAAAGATACTGTGATATGACGGTATGCAAGTTCGTCGTGGGGATGGAGCGTGCGAGTGAAGTGGCAGTCATCATACCTGGTTACTCGAAGAAGGGTTGCTGTCATCTCTCCAACAAGCTAGTCGACTGAGGGTTTAGACTTCACCCATAATGAAAGCAAAGACCGCCATCCATCAGAAGAAGGCACTTCGAAACGCAACTGCGGCTGATCATCAGCGGCTCACCCAGCTCCCTGCGGCTCTGTCGATCCCATGTCCTGGACCCTTTCAAGACCCTGTGGAACCGACGCACGATGCTGCTAAGCTCAGGCCAAGGGAGCTTGAGGGCGCTTGGCTTCGGTGTGCAGAGGCTTAGTTTACATGCTTCCGATGCGGCGGTACGGTTGCTCAGCGTCGGTGGCTCGGTATTGTAGCCTGTGGGAGCGAAGAAGCGGTGCTTGAGGGGCTTTCTGGACTGCGTTACTGAAGCCAGGCTCATGTCTAGGGCGCTTGAAGGCTGTTGGCTTTGCTGCAGGATGATCAAGAAGTATATTAAGATCTCTCATCAAGCAAGCACTTCAAAGCCTCATCTCGGCTACTTGAATCTACTACTTCAAGTTCGACTGCAATGATCAGCATCAGCGTGGGCAGGGCGTTGTTGCGCCAACCACCGACTGTTTGGCGCTAACCGCATGTCGGCGCAACTCGACGAATCCCTGCGGACAGCTGCCAACACGCTCAACTCGAGCAAACTGCATTACGTATAGACATTTCACGCAATTTACTATACGCTTCTTCGCTTCAGCAGAAAGAATGCTGGGGTTTCGGCCATTCCAGGTGGCCAAGCGAAAGGCAAAAGTGTACATGCCGTTGAAGGCGTCGAGGCGGGACATTGAGGACGGCGACTACGACGAGAAGGACTGGGAAAGCGACAACGATAGCGACGAGCCCGACACACCATGCTCGGACTCTTCACGGCAGTCTTCAGCTTCATACGACCAAAACCCGAACAACATCGAATCGCGGCCGCTTGCACCCAACGGCCGGTCACCGCCATCGCATCGAAGAACTCAGTCACGGCCCAAGCTCAGCCCATACAGCTGCCGAAACCCGCGAGCATGCACGAGATACTTTGGGCTGGCCATAGCTGGCACACTCTTCTTCTTCGCCTGGTTCCTGTACAGCAGCAGCTGGCACTCGATACGGACCGCCGAATCGGGCATACACAAATCGCCCCCACCGCCGCGAGTGTGGGAGAGCTTCCCCTTCCTGAAGCGCTACCATGGCGGCATACGCACTTTGAAGTCACGGGACCAGAACACGCCCGAGTACCCCACGAAGCAGGACATTGAGCCGCATCTGCCCGTCGACGAGGTCAAGAAGGAAGCGCCCGTGCAGAGAGCAGAGGGAGCGCAAATCCCCGACTCGTCCACGTTCGACCCATACCCAGCCTACAACAGCCCTGCCTATCTCGACGAATACGCCGCAGTTGAAACATGCTACCTCGACGCAAACAACACGATTCAGCTCCCTGCTACGAGAGCATACAACGGCGTGACGGACGGCATGCCGGACAACGTCATGGGCAGCTATCAGGTCCTGGGCCTGAGGAACGATGTCTGCTTCGAGCGATTCGGTCGTCTCGGTCCATATGGTCTCGGCTACAGCAAAAGGAGGGGAGGCACGGGCGCAGCCATGGAGGGCGACCGTGAGGGCATCGAGCAGGTGTGGAAGAACACGCCTGAGGTCGACTACCGGGAGGTACAATGGGCTGAAGTCATGCATCGCTGTTTGGACAAGAACAAGGCGCGTTTTGTGTCGGCCGAGAAGGCTCTCGAGAACTCGTTCCAGGCTATGGCTACCAGCAAGCGCGACGTCACAAACACTACACAAGAGAGAACACCAGAAGCCGCGCACAAGAAGCTGCTCCACCGCACTGCAGTCCTCGTCCGGACATGGTCAGACTACAATTACGACGACGAAGACATGATGTACCTCCGCGCCCTCATCGCCGAGCTCAGCGTCGCTTCTGGCGGTGAATACCAGGTGCACTTCCTGATCCACGTAAAGGACGACAACAAGCAAATCTGGGCAGACGAGAAGGTCTATGCGGAGGTGCTCAGGAACGCTCTCCCAGAAGAGTTTGCTGGTATGGGCACGCTGTGGTCTGAACGCCAAATGAGCCTCATCTACGGCGGAATTTTCGACTCCAAATTTCGCGACCTCCCCGTCCACGGCGCATACAGGAGCGCCTACATGCCCGTCACCTACTTCGCCCACCAACACCCTGAATTCGAGTACTTCTGGAACTGGGAGATGGATGTTCGCTACACCGGTCACTACTACCACCTGTTCGAGCAGGTCTCCAAGTGGGCTACAGCTCAGGCTCGCAAGGGCCTCTGGGAGCGCAACTCCCGCTTCTACGTCCCATCAGTCCATGGCCCTTGGGAAGACTTTAAGCACATGGTCCGCGTCCAGACTGAGCATGGCACCAACAACCAAGCCAACAGATGGTCATCACACCTCCCACCGAATCCACACGTTCCTGAGACCAAAGTACAGAAACCAGAGAAACCAATCTGGGGTCCCGACCTCCCCCAAGACTACCCAGACATCGAGATCGACGAAGCAGTCAAGCCACCCCACGCCATGATCGAAGACACCCCCGGCCACGAATGGGGCCTCAACGAACCCGCCGACCTCATCGTCTTCAACCCGCTCTTCGACCCCGACCAGACAAACTGGCTGCTCGCCAACGACGTCACTGGCTACGAAAAAACACACGGCATGCCGCCGCGCCGCGCCGCAATCAACACCTCAGGCCGCCTCAGCCGCCGTCTCCTCGAGACCATGCACCGCGAGCAAACACACTTCCGCCACACAATGTTCACCGAAATGTGGCCCGCGACCGTCGCCCTGCATCACGGCCTCAAAGCCGTATACGCCCCGCACCCCGTCTTCATCGACCGCAAGTGGCCGACGCAATACCTCGCCGCCAGATTCAACAACGGACGCAACGGCGCGGCTGGCGGTGCAAAGATGAGCGTGTTCAGCGACGAAAGGCAACATAACTTCCTCGGCACCACGTGGTATTACAACGCGGGGTTCGCGCCAAATCTTTGGAAGCGATGGTTGGGGTATAAAGTTGATGGGGATGGAGGGGAGGAAGAGGAGTTGGCGGGTGAGGGGCGGATGTGTTTACCGGGCATGCTGTTGCATCCGGTCAAGCAGGTTGATTTAGTGCAGGAGAGGGTTGATGAGTCACTATGAAGTTTATTTAGGGATTGGGTTGTTTGGCGTTTTGCATGGCCCGGGTTGGAAAGATGTATGATACCGCGGCGTTTTTTTACGATCAGCGAAGCATTTGTTTTTTGTATATTGCCGCAAGTGTGGAATGTTATATGATTATCCAACGGCCTCTCTCATTGACCTCAACTCCTTGGGCTGTACACGTGGTTACATGACAACGCAGCATAAACACCCATCAATCGGCCTGCATTCACCTTCATGTTAGCAGACATGTTACTTCACTTCCCAGTGCGTTTTCTCGACGTGTTTGACTCACCAGCCACAGCAGAATCCCGGATGTCCCCCATCGCAGCATCGACTGCATCCGCCTCGGAGTTGCGGTACTTCTTTTGAAGGTACGTATGGAGAAGAAGGTGTGGAGGGTGTTGAAGAAGAAGGTGATATCGAAGGTATCGAGGAAGTCCTTTTGGCCATTTTGGGGGTCTGATCGTTGGATATGGTGTAAATGGTTCGCGTGTCACGCCAGTGATGCTGGTATCGTTCAATTCCACTTGGTAGTTCAGTGGAACAATTAATTTCCGAAATTCGTTATGATGCAGTTTTGATATCTTTCTGGAGTATTGCTGTGCAGATAGACCTTTCTTTCGGTGGGTTGTGGTTGTGAGAGACTTGGAGTTGGAGGGGTAAAGAGGGACGTGTGGACATTATTTGTACCATGTGTTGTGCGGGGTACATATTGGGATAAAGACTCGTGTGTATTTTTGTGCGTGTGAGGAAATATTCGTGTGTTGTGTGGGTGATGTGGTGGTGTACTTGGCATTGTACGTGGCGAGGGTGGCGCAGGGACGGGAAGGAAAGTGTAGGGCCGAGGGCGAATATGTGGTGATTTCTCGTTGGTTGGTAGATTTCTCGTATGTTAGAGTTGTGCGAATGCGTGGTCAAGTGGTTGGTGGTCAGCCCTGGTGTTGTGATGTTGTAGTGTCCGGGGGTGCGTTGTGTGTTGATATGCGGTTGACCGCCCCTCCCGATGGTCCTCAAGGGAACGCCTACTTCTCGCATCGCACAGTCTTTCAGGTCTAGCAATTCTCTCGTTTCGCTTTCAGCCTTCTTTGGCGTCGTTGGAGAGTTCTGCTGTCGGAAGCCCTCAAGGTTTTGAGGTTGATGGTTGTTTATAACGTCAAAAACTTAGGCTGAAGTACTTGCAATGTCATATCAGAGTGATCGTCGTCACATCCACACCGCGAGCTTTTAGTGCTTCTGTGACTAACCTAGGGTCGGAATTGATCATCTCGTCGGTGATCTTATTTCGATAGTGCTGGACGTAGAATTCGAGGTTTGCTTCATCTTCTTTCTCCACGGCCTCCCAGTCCACAGGTAATGGGCCAAGTCTGGGGTCTTCCAATACCTTCTCCTTCGTCTGTTGATTTAGAAACAAGAACCCACGCTTCGAACCGACGCGATCAATGATTAGATCCCAGTGGAACGGGAGGGCTCCGAGAAGTGCTTGTGCCTCCATTAGACCATGCACGTATAGGGGTCCAATATAACGATACATTTCCGACTGACCCTCTGGATAAGTGCTCCTCAGCAGGATCGGGTTGCTAGAGCCTAAAGCAACGCAGACCTCGTCACCCGGCGCTACAGAAGGCGGGCCACAGCCGAGCTGACCATGTTCGGTAACGAAGAATCTTCCAAGCTCCAAGCAAAGCATATCTGACGCCGCATCGCCCATGACTGTGGCGCTGACAGCTTTGATACGGCCAAGAAGAATGCCGTGTACATGTACCTCGAGCGGCTCTTGGAAGATAACGCGCGCAGCGGAGAAGCTACTGGCAAGGCCATTCTTATCGACGGAGTAGCGTCTGAAAGTGGACTGGGTGAAGTCGGGTATCCATGTAGCTTCACTAACAAGAGAGCTCTCAGGGATTGCGCAGTCTAGCAGACCTAGGCGGCAAGTTGTCCTAACTGTTGCTAGAAAGGCATGCATATAGACGTCGCGCACCGACGCTGAATAAAGTGGCTGAAGACTTTGAGAGAGCTGTGGTGGCAATAGTCCCATAACGGCGAAAACTCTATCCCGCGGTTCGCTACATTCGCGACTAGACGAGAGGGCAAATAACGCCATGAGATCGTAACCTTTCAAGGTGCCACAGAGCTTTTCTGCAAATCTAGTTGGTAGTCTTGAAGATGGCGATGTTTCTAGCAGGGCCGCTATCTCATATCGACATCTCATTAACGCTCTGCGTACGTAGTACCATAGAACTACCGTGTTGCCACATCTCACTACTGAGGCTGAACTAGCCGCCTGAACCTCCTGTATAATCCAGTGCCTTTCGAAATACGGGCGTTGTATCAAGAGTGCGATAGCGGTCCATGTCGCTGGAAGGAGCGGCAGGGATAGCTCGGTATCAAACCAGCGCGACTCTGTGCAATCTGGGGCCGGGATTATGTACCTCTCGTGCGTGAATTCAACTTGTTTCCCAATGTGTTCCAGGGTATAAAGCGCCGTAGTGGATTCGTCTGCACTCTCACCAAGCCATACAATGACCCGCTTCGCAAAGGTGTAAATTGCACCCCTTCTCGGAAATTGCCGACTTTTCTCAGAGCGATCGTTCTGATTGATACAGATAGCATCAATCCACAGAGCTCGAGCTGCATTCGTCCCTCGGAGCTGACGCAGCATACTCCAGAGATTTGA
>Ga0265780_10011713_pt1 | contig 10347 bp, 7 predicted proteins | sample P1T30metagenome_FD_192432 | JGI IMG/M metagenome (GOLD analysis project Ga0265780, IMG submission 192432) | Plant litter microbial communities from East Loma Ridge, Irvine, California - P1 T30 | ecosystem: Environmental > Terrestrial > Plant litter > Unclassified | place: USA: California... | reverse complement strand
ACATGCTTTCACTCAAGCCCTAGCGATTACAAACAACAACAGTGCGACGCCCCGAGCGCATCGCCTGTTTGCATGAAGGACACTTGGAGTGAAGGACCGGCTGCCGAGACGATGCGCGCCCAAATGACAAGATAACGAACAATCCACTTACATCTACCATCCTCACCACGAACTGGCACTTCGACGCTGTCCCACGCCTCCAAGTCAACTGCACAAGCGAAACCGCAATGAACGGCAACTGGCATAATATTAATGGAGGGGGCCTTCCGATCCGAAGGCCTCCTCCAACAGTGGATGAGGCCCTCCCGTATTCGCCTTTTACCTCGATCATCCCCTTCTCCCCGGGTCAGTAGTTCTGCTTCACCTACGAGTCTCGCTCGGCTGTCGCCCTCTCGCCTTTACCTGTCTGGCCCAAACTAATCATTCGATAGATATCATACCCTTTCCCATCGCCGAGCCTCCTACACCATCTTCGACGCTAAGTTCAGACCAGCAAAAGGCTGCAAAGAGGGCAGTGGCTATCTTGAACGACGAAATCGAGGGCCAATCGACCGCTCAGCACCTACATGAGACGCTCAATCAGCTACGCAATCTTCTTAATCGCGACAAACTTCCCGAATAGTGAGTCTATGTCACAGTAGGAATTAAGAGCCGCCTCTAACACGCCCAGTCACTTTAAGCCAATGCCTCAACTAGCAACCCCTCCGCCAGATCGCCCTGTCAAGAATACCAATGGAGATGCATCTAAGTTCACGCCCGAGCTAAGCCCGTTTGCGCGCATGCTTCTGAAGCAGACCGATGTGTCGTTTACGAGTAGGTCTCCATATCTTTTTGGCACGACCTCTGTTGACACACACACAGCATCGAGCACCAGCACGCTCATATCGCCGAGCAAGGAGCAAGTTCCTGCAAGACCAGCGGCCCATTTGCAACAGGCCCGTGCAGTGGTCCAGTCACCAACAACGTCAACGTCAAACGGCAACACCTACGCGCAAAACGCGAACCTACCACATCCACCCAGTACTCCTTCATCCGCTCCTAGTAGTACTCCTGTGCGCCCTCCTGTGCGCCCTCCCGGTCCTGCAGTGATGATCAAGCCGAAAACTGGGGCACGCGAAGACTATAGATATATTGAGAATATTCAAACACCAGGAAACTTGTCGCAGAAGAAAGATAACAGCCGAGCCGCTGTTCTGAGACCTCATGAACGAGATATTGCTGACGGGAAGATCGAGCTATTGAAAAAGATCGTGGCAGATCTGACTGAAGACAAGGACGACCTCGACGGGCCACTGCAGTTTACCAAAATCATGTCTCCTGACGGCGAGTTCAACGTCCTGAAATCGCGCTCCATGGACAATCTTTCCGAGAAGATTGCAGGCGTAGCCAGTCTTGGCCGCTTTGGTACACTTCCTGTCGACTTGGTCATGCAGATACAATCGCTTCTACAGCCAACTGTCATGTCAACGATCAAGAATGGGCTTTTTTCACACGACGATGCCACGCTAGAACTGACTGAGAGTATTGCGTCCGCAAAACTCGCCCTCAAGGCATCTAAGATTTTATTAGAGACCATGATTGAGGGTTACGATGACCACCGGATACGGCGAGAGGAGATTATCGACACCATCGTTGACCTCATCAAACTCGTCAAGGATGCATGCATTATTCCCATTGTCCAGTCTCGACGGTCGGGAGAATCACAAGAGCTGTTCCACACAGCCTCAGCTGTCAGGCAGGATCTGCAAATGGTGCTGCGCTTGTGTGGAGCTGTTCTTGCCCGCTTTGCTACACTTATCGGCAAACACAAGCTGTCGGATCGAGCTGTCAACGCATTGGAATACTTGACGCTTGAACTTCTTGTGGAGCAGAATAGCGATCACGAGAGAGACTCAGTATTTACTATTAAGAAATTCGAACACTTCCGCCAAAAAGCTATGGATGTCCTCGCTCAGGTCTTTGCCCAACATTCAGATCTACGATTATCGATTCTCAGCGGGATCTTTAGCAACTTGGAGAAGCTGCCCGACAAGAAGGCGAGTGCTAGACAGTTTGTTTCTGCTCGCGAGCCATCCATAATGACAATATCTGCGCTCTTTATGCGTTTCGTTCAGGTGGTCGCCACGAACCCAAGTGCTCGCACCACGCTGCAGATTGGCCATGTGGATGTCGCCGAGGACGAGGTTAGTGACTACGAGCCTGGAACTTCATCTTCAAAGAAAGCGAAAAAGGGCAATCAAGATAACGCAACGGCGGCGTCGGCTGCCCAGAAACTCACGGCCATGGCCACCAATACAGCTGCTTTCATCGCAGTGCAGCTCTGCGAGAGGGCCTCGAACACCTCCAAGTCTGGCGATAAACCGTTTCGCAACTTACTCGATTTATTCATAGAGGACTTTTGTAACGTCCTTGGTTCGCCTCAGTGGCCTGCTGCGGTCATGCTATTACAAGCACTACTGGTCCGTATGTCAAACATACTCAAAGATGAGGAAGCAGCCAAACATTCGGTAGTCGACAAAGATATGGCTCTTACAACAATGGCGAGGATCGGATGCGGTGTGATTGATTTCAAAGATCGCCTCAAGAGGATGAAGCAAAGACTGGATGTTTCCCAATCTGATCTTTCTTCGAGGCTAGATCGTTTAGTGAATGATGCCATGAGCGATGACGTGAAAGAAAGGGTCAACGATGTGGATTTGTATGCGTTCGATGGACCTTACCGCATGGTCATCGAGTCACTGGTCGATTATCTCGACTTGAGGCCATCGCAAGAAGACCCGCACTTGGCAGCAGTGACAGGCTATTACGTCAGTATGTGGCTGACTGAAGTTCTGAAGTTGTTCTCAAAAGGAGACGACGATCATCGACCACAAGCGATCAGGAACGTCCAGCAGTGCCTAGAAAACATGATTGTGGACTCCAAGTGGCTGGCTCAAAAGTAGTAGGTTTCCTTCCAGTTTTCTAGTTCAGTCCACGGCTAACAGCACTTAACAGTAACTTCCAGTCTGTGTCCGACGATCAAAGCAAGCTAGCCGCTGGTGTCATCACTCTACAAAGTCAGGTCTGCAGGTACCTGCCAAGTATTGTCACGTTTATGCAGCGTTATGCACAAGACAAACATTCTTCGAAGCTTCGGACGAGAGGGACGACGGGATTGCAACAACTTCTAGACAAAGACCCGCGCGTCATCTCTGAAAACCATGTCATCAACATGATACCTTCGTTGCGGGACACCTCACCCATGGTACGAGAAGCGACACTTTCTCTGCTTTCGAACTGCCTGGCAAAGGAGCCGTCACTCGAACGTCACGTTCTGCCCCAGATTCTGGAAATGACTACCGATCCCTCAAACGGACCAAAGAAGAAGGCCATCAAACTGCTCAAGGATATATATCTCCGGTCCACATCAAAGCAGAATCGACTTAGGATTGCTGCTCCATTGCTTCTTCCTTCACAAGACGACGAGAGCACTATATCTGAACTGAGTAGGAACGTTCTCGAGGAGATATGGATGACAACTGCTAGCCCCGGTGCCAAGACTGATGACAGTCAGGACAAGCTCGATCGCGCTCAGCGAGCATCATTCATGGTAGATCTTGTTGAGTCTATCGATCGGAGTAGAGTGCACGTAGAGGCCTTTGAAAAATTCTTTGTGCATTGCTTGTCTCCTGAAGCCAAGCACCCGGCTGAGAACCTCAAGATCTGTGGAGAGCTTGTTGTAGACCTCATCGATGAAGTCATTGATCCTGGAAATGGTACGGATACGGAATCCCAGGCACGTGTCATGAACGCACTTAGTGTCTTTGCAAAGACGAAGCCGACGCTGTTCAAAGTGGTCCACCTCAACCATCTTAAGCTATACATCAAGACTATCCAAGACACGGGCGACATAGCCCTTGTACAGCCAACGGTCGTCATCTTCCGACATGTATTGCCAACGTTGTCTTCGCTTGAACAGAGCCTTGCAGATGAAATAAGGCAGAGTCTTATGCGCAACCTGTCTAAGCTAGCTAGTTACGCGGCTCAAGATAGGCGCGCAAGCCGAGAGACTCTTTTGGATGTTATACACTGTTTGTGGGCCATCAGTGGGATGCCAGGCATGAACGCCGAGAGAATATTTGTCCCTCTCTGTTCTGTCATCTGCCAGTTGCGGCCATTTCTGCAATGCACTCAAGCTGAGGCTACCGAGCGACGATTAAGTATACTGTCTTACTTGATCTTGCTCGGCACGTTTGGTCAGGTCTGCAGCGTCGATCAACATGCCACAGCTTTTGTCGCGCGGCTTCGCAATACCCTCGGCACTCAAAATGCGGCCCTTAGGACACAGATGGAGTCTTTGCTCAACTCAAAGACCCCCACTCCTCCGTCTCTTCTGTTGTTGGATACTGCACGGCCTTTCACGATGCAGAATTGGGAGATCAAGATTCGCGAGCAAGCGTTGCGAAGCATGGGGGGCATCTGTCAACAGTCACCTCAGCATTTTATGCGTGATGAAGTACAGGAAGTGGTCAAGCAGGTCTTCAAGAACGAGGGTAACGACTCACTTAAGTACATTGCGCTATCCTTCATCAGGGAGTTCTTCTCAACCGCTGAGCGACGCTCTGAGACTGGCGCGCAGATCGCAGTTGGAAAAGGAGCTGTGACCGGCTCCAAGCGTTTGGAATCATCATTCACTGCCACTGGCAATGACCGGGCATCACTACAGTTGGCTCAGACATTCCTGGAACACTTCATTAATGCAGCATTTCGAAACAAGAACGAGCTTGCGGTTATTGCGACAGATATCATTGCCAGTATAAGCCGACAAGGCCTTGTTCACCCGAAAGAGTGCTGCACTGCACTTGTCGCTCTAGCCACATCACCGATGCCGAGTCTGGCTCAAGTGGCTGGGGATGAGCACAAGCGAATCCACGAGAAGCAAGAATCATATCTGGAAAAGGAGTACATGAAAGCCATAAGACGGGCTTTTGAGTATCAGCGAGACCTATACAATGATCCTCATGGGATGGTTGAAGCTACTCACGCTCCGAAGCTTGCGAAACTCCTCGAAGCACTCAAGAGTGGGAAAAAGGCTAGTCTCAAGAAGTTCATCAACAACTTTTGCAAGCAAATCGATTTTGACTTTGATGACCTGGACGCTAGTGGTACAATACCCGAACACGTTCTGTATGCTCGTTTCTGCTTGGAGAACCTGGCCCTGCTTGACTTCCCACACTTCGAAGAGCTAGCCGTGTTCCTCAATGCCGTCGAGGCTATGGTTCTCAACACAACCGGGCCAGCTGTGGGACTGGTTATTGAAGATGAGATGCCGAAGCATTATATGAATGTAGAAACACAATTGCATCCGGACATGCTCCAGCAGCAGCAGCAACCGCAGTTCTCAGTTGGACAGATGGGTGGCTTAATGCATCTACCACCAGTTGTAGCCCCCTCGGCACCTAGGCTTGCACCATTGAGCATCGACGATGGCCGCCTTCGCAAAATTGCTGCAGCTTGCATGATCTTGCAGATGGTATGGGAGACACGCACCTTCATCCGCCGATGCTACACAATCAAGAACAACGGACCCATCCCCCCAAAAGATTATCCAAAGCTCGCAAGTCGTAACAACTTCATCACCGGCAAGGACCTATGGGAACGCTTCAACCCTATTATGCGTGCTCTCGACACGCGTGAGAGTATGATAAAGCAGTGCTACGACTTCGCAGAGCTGCTGGACATAGATCGCGACATTTTCGTTGACGCAGAGGGTGTTGACGCTCTTGGTGCAGGCTACGAGACGCCAAACGACGAGGGCGAGAATGGTACACCGTTCCCTACCAGCGGCCGCGGCAGGAAGAGGAAGAGCAATGTAAGCCTGGGCAACACGCCGAAGAAGGCGAGAAGTAGAGCAAGCGGGTCAAAGAAGAAGGGCAGAAATTCCAAGACACCCGATGGCGATGAAGACTCGGATTAGGCGCCCGTCAAACGCATCAGGTCTGGGGTAAAGACATGAAGGGAGCATGCTCGATATGATTGCGCATATGTAATGGCATTCCTTTCAGGGGAGTTTCTACAGCATTTGCATGGCGTTACGTGTGGAGATGTACAATATTGATACCCTCAGCATATGGGACTGGCGTTTTCTTTTCTTATTACAAAGAAGATCGACCTTCTTGATCTACTTGGCGATGTGGAGGAGGCGTCGCCATTATCAAGTCAGGACCGCATGCAGCGTCCTAGCAAGTACATAGCAAACACATACCATGACACAACTTGTTAAAACATGATCGTGTACTCAGTCGCGCGTGCCTGCTTCCATATCATCGTAGATCAACTTTCAAACTTGCCCCAGACCACGTGTGCAGGTACCCGCTCCAACACGATTAGCGACCACCCTCCCATAAAAATCCTCCGTAAAAGGTGTGCCATCGTGTATATCGATCCGATCGACCGAAACCTCCACGTATGCAACTCGCCTCCCTCCCCCCCTTGAAATTATTCTCACTTGACCCCGAAAAGCGCATCATCTCCGCGATTGCAGCTCCTTCCTGCAAGCCATTGTCATGCTGCCCTCTTCGCCTGTACCCGCGCCATCCATCCCCTTCGTATCATTGTAGGAGGGCATTCATTACGGGCCGTGAAGCCATAAGCGGCATTGCCGTCCGTTGCGCCACTAACACGACCTCACGACGCGACGTGACCTCATTCAAGGATCGACCTTGCATTGCTTCCGTATTCTTTCTAGAAGGTCCTATCGTGTACCGCATGGAGCTACTTTTAGGGGCGGGGTGGTGGCTTGCTTGTACATGTCGTATGTGTTTAGAACGCCGCCAAAGGTCCCGATTGGTGGATAAAAAAAACCCACGGATATTTCTTGTGGCGGTTGTGTGATTGTGTCTTGTGCGTTGGTTGGGAGATTTGAAGAAACGTAGATATGTTTCAGATGTGCACAAGTAAGCACCTTTTGGTGAGGGAGATAAAGTTTCGAAATTGGGTGTGGGGTCGTGGTAATGAGGTGGATGACCTGGATGTGGATGCTGAGATGATGGTTCCAGATTACGTACGTGGACGTTCGTGTTGGAATATTACAACTGCTTGGAGATGAGGCTCTTATAGAAGGAGGGATTTGTTGGGAACGGGAAGGAAATGAGCGGTTAGAAAGCGTGGATGGAAGATGGGAGTGCTGGCATCGTGTATGGGAGATATCGCTGCTCATCGATACCCTAGATGCGACGCCTAGGGTTCGTTATGCCGACAATGCATCTCTCCAAGACTCCGTGGAGGAAACCGCAAGTCGCCGCTTTTTTTTTGATAAATGAGGAGCTGATATTATAAGTGATTTCTAGACAAGCGAAAAAGTCGTTCGTTCTCGAGGCTTACCTGACGAAGTAGTTGTTAGGTTAGTATCGATATTTTTTGGAAACCCTTTCGCTCTATAACTGGAGCCTTGTCGGTTCGCTACAACGCTTATAATTAAGGAGGTTGTGAAATAAATCGCCAATTATCATACATAAGAAAGATTGGAGGATATAGGAAAAGGTGTAGAAATGTCAGCGGGTAGGAGAAGATGTGATAATTCGGTGGTAGAAAGACGTCATCGACAAACGGAGCGGCCCACTTCAACCTCTTATGGTCGTACTTATTTCGTTTTCCGACTTCATGGATTTTGGTAAAGCCTAAATATCCGAATATACTCGGTACTATCGCGAAGACCTTCAGTTCGAATACTGATGTCGAGCAACACACGGAATTCGTCATGTCCTAAAAGTTCAAAAAGAACTGGTGGCACGTGTTTGGTTGAATAAAGAGGGGGAACACCAATTTCTAATATTTCAGAGAATCTTTTTCGAAGGCCATCTCATATTTTGCCGGATCCCGCTGACCGACTGGGAGTTAGATAATTAGATCCATAGGATTCGGCGGCATCGATGAACCTCCAAACAACCGAGCTGTCATTACTCTCAAATTAAGAACAACTAGCTAAACAACGGGGCAACGAATAACTCCCAGCTTTTTTCTTGGTATACACAACGTGAAAACTTGGAAGTTTTCCACGGGCTGAGCCATTCCCGTGGACCTGATGGCAAAATTCCTTGGAGCATTAGGATCTGGTCCGTGATCCCATCGTCAAACAAATTTCAACGGATTTCATCATAATATCGCGAGCAGGACGTCATGCTCGTATAGCGTCACAGCCAATTGATGGCCGTGAGTTTTTCACAATATTCTACTCAGTCGATGAGCGGCTGAGATTACTGATACGGTACAGATACTCGACTAAGTCTACAACTACAGAAAGACTACCAAATGCTCATACAGTCATATCTCTCTTCCCATTTCACACAAGTGATGGAAAATGTCCACAGCCACACGATACGACAGCGGATTCCGGAGACCCATGGTCGTCAGGCGTGCCATATCAATGCTTCAATACATGCCTGGATTCATGGTCTCGACCCTCATCGCATCACCCTCTTTACTTGCCTGGTACTGAATCGGACCACGTAGAGTACCTTGAAATTGTTCTGCATGCTTGTTGCTGCGTGGCAGTTGAGCCAACGCAGTCGCTGTTGCTGAGCACGCAGATTCTATAGTACTATAGTCTACAACCTCACATATACACCTATAACCTGGCCTCTAAGGATTGAAGGACCCCAACCTGAGGCCACTTTGCGCGCTATAACAGCTAACGTAAATTCCAGGGCTTCTTCCTTTCGGTCCGGACTGCACGAACGAGAGCAGATACCAAGCTATGTGTCGATTCAGTTGTATCAGACTGTAGTTTCACTGTCTAATCGGACCAAGGAGCTTGGCAAGAAAAATACAGGAAACGTTTGCAGATGCAAGACCGATGTTGAGATTGACGTACACGCTTCTGTGCGCAGCGATCTTCCTGGCGCCAGGGTCCAACCCTTGTACCGACACCATGCTTCTCTGCATTGCGCATGATCTGGTCGCGGCAGCCAGCCAGGCTTTTTTACTTGGGTAACCGCGGCTAAGCTCATGAGCTTGCCCTTTTCAAGCTTCTTGCGATCTTTGAAGGAACGTCTCCGCAAGTGTAGGACCTTTTGCCCGACTTGGCTTTTGCCATAGCGGAAGAGGTGAATACCGCCCATAGCAGTTCGGAATACACTCCGCCATGCCGCATAGGATCTGTGAAGACAAAGACCTGCTAAGCCGCCGTACTTGATCCATACAACAATACGGGAGCCTCGTAGCAAACGTGGGGAGTATTGCCGGAAACCCTGCAGTCTGCATGTACCCCACAACTCATTGAGAGAGAAGTGCTTAATTGCTCACTTGTATGAGACACCTAAGACCCAAGAAAAGGCTTTGGTTCGGAAAGTCTTCTGGAAGGTGCTGGCAGCATATGGGCGAGAGGGCCGAAGATCCACGAACCTGTTCACTTATTGCATATGTTTCAAGGATGATACACTAAGCGTCTCTTACAACCTGGGTTTACGTATGTACTTTGAAGTCGCAGTCGGTATGTGGAGATTTGTCGTAGCTGGCTTACCTTCGGCAGTCCTCTATTATAGCAACGCGTTTCTGGTTATAGTCACGCCATGTTTTGTCCCATGGCCAGAGTCCTTGGCACGTATCAGGGGCTGGCCTTTACTCCCGGATCCCGATGCGAATCGTATACGGTAATCGCATCAGCGCTTTCTTACCCCAATCATCTCAGCCGATATCTGTCGGGCCGATGGAATGCCGATATGACCAGGTCTTGTCTTACGGGGATGATGCTGTGTTTCCGACGTCATTCAAAGCCCTCTAGGAGCATCCCTTCTCTCACAGTTCGTTCACGAGTCGCGAAAAGTGCGAGAACGAAAGCGAGGACACTAAGTAGCGGGAACCTCCATTGTACGTGCGAAGCGAGCCTCATTAATTCGCCTAGACAATACGCGACGCTGGGAGACCCTCAACATCACGATCACACATGCACACACACACACATCAAGCGCCCCTCCCAAGTCGCCCAGAACGGTCGGCGCAAAGTCTGGATATGGTTCCCCAACCGAGAGGCTCAGTCGAGCATCATGCAACCATTATCAGCTCAATTATCGATCATGAAACAGCATCATTGGACGAAAAAAGGGGGTTTCGTCAATAAATGACAACAACAAAGTCATAGTTGGCGTTCGTACCGCATTAGCGACGGCTGCGTACCGTCCAGATTCTCGGAAACAGGAGCTTTCTGCACGTGCTAGGGTCGTGCCGCTATTGTCTCTCCAATGTACCTTTGCGTACCGCGTTCATCTGGTGGTGGCCTTGAATCGTAGGGAAGGCAGATGGCTTGGCAGCCCCCCCCCCCCGACCATTCTCCACATCAGGCCAGCACAGGGTGGGCGTACTCGTTCGGAA
>Ga0265780_10011712_pt1 | contig 10347 bp, 12 predicted proteins | sample P1T30metagenome_FD_192432 | JGI IMG/M metagenome (GOLD analysis project Ga0265780, IMG submission 192432) | Plant litter microbial communities from East Loma Ridge, Irvine, California - P1 T30 | ecosystem: Environmental > Terrestrial > Plant litter > Unclassified | place: USA: California... | reverse complement strand
GCCGGTCGGGCCGACTCGCAAGTGACATCAGCTTAGCGGCACTCGTCACAGAACGCGAGGAGGCGCGGGCCGGGCCCGCAGGGCGCGCACGCCGGGCAGACGGGTCTTCCTAGGAGAAGAGGCCGCGGATCGCCTTGCCGAGGGCCGTCCTCCGACGGTGCCAGCCGTGTGCGGCGAGGGTCCGCTTGACGGGACCGACGACCTTCGCTGAGTTGAACGTGTACGAGCCTGACGCAGTCCCGACGCTGCGCTCGGTGTTGATCTCCGACCGCTTGTACTCGTGGGTCTCGGGCAGCAGCGTGATGCGCAGCCGGTAGCCGGAGCGGCTGCTGCCGAGCATGCCCCGGGCGTCCTGGTACACCCAGGTGGCGACGATCCTGCCGTCCTCGACGGCGACCGTGAACGGGTTCGCGGGGTCGCGGCCGAGTGCGAGCAGCGCCTCCGTCACGACCTCGGGCGAGGAGGGGGCAGCTGTCGCGGATGAAGAGCCGTCGGGCGGCGTCGTCGCGGTCATGCCGCCACGCTAGCGGACAGGTCGTCCTGCCCCGGCTGCGCCGTCCGGGCCGGGGCTCAGTGCGCCCCGGAGTACCGCTCGCCCACGGGGATCTCGACGGCCACGCGGTTGCCCGGCTGCGCGAGCGGGCAGGCCCACGCGGGGTCGTAGGCGCAGCTCGGGTTGTAGGCGAAGTTGAAGTCGAGCACGATCGTGCCCGGCTCGGAGCCGGACCCGAGGTCGGCGCCCTTGACGGAGTCGATCAGGTACCGGCCGCCTCCGTACGTCCCGCCGGGCTTGCCGGCGAGGGCGTCCCCGACCGGGACGAACAGGCCGCCGCCGTACGAGCGCAGCCGCCACACGTCGAGCGAGCCGACCCCGGGCACCTCGACCCGGCCGACGCGGTCGAAGGGCACGTCGCCGTCGGTGCCGGTCTCGACGACCATGCGGTGCGGCTCTGCGGGCAGGATCGGCACCTCGAACCGCCACGCCGCGTCGTACGGCGTCGTCGGCAGCCCGGTGAAGTGCGGGCGGTCCTCGGGCAGCAGAGGGGTGACCGGGTTCGTCGAGAAGAGCTCGTCGCGCGTGCGCCGCCACAGGTCGTGCGCCGCCTCGAGGTCGGTCGCCTCGCGCACCTGGCGGTAGAGGCCGTGGATGGTGCGGCGCCACGCGGCCAGCGCGAGGCCCGAGTCGGCGTCGGGCACGAGGGGCGAGGAGGCGCCGGCGGCGTCGCCCGTCGGGTCGGCGGCGGCAGGGGCGGACGAGGAGGTGGTGGTCGGGTCGGTCACGCGGGCGACGGTAGTCCGGGCGCCTCCTCGGGGACCGGGAGGGCGCCTCCTCGTCGCGCAGCGGCCGGATGCGGTGCGGAGCCGGGGCGGGCAGGCTCAGTCGGCGTGGCGCGGGTGCGTCTCGGGGGCGCGCCAGCCGGGCGCGAGCGCCCGCATCCGCAGGGCGCGCCACTGCCAGACGAGCCAGAGGCCCGGCCACAGGGCGACGCCGATCGGTCCGGCGTGGAACACGAGGCGGTCGCGCAGCAGGGTCTCGTCGGGGCCGAGCGGCGACACCGCCATGCGGTGGTCGATGCGCATCCGGGAGAACTGGCCCGCGGTGCCCTTCCCGGTGTCGCGCTGGATCCACGCGCCGTCGCGCTCGTGCCAGTCGAGGTCGACGTGGGTGTCGCCCAGCGGTGCCAGGCCGAGGATGTGCGCGGTCACCGGGTGCGCCTCCTCGGTCCAGCGGCGGGGGAAGCCCTCGGGCGCGAGCGACCGGTAGCGCACCAGGGGCGTGGTCACGGCGACCATGACGGCCGGGTCGCGCAGGGCGTCGGCCGCGGCGTCGACGGGACAGGCGAGTCGGATCTTGAGCTGCACGTGCATGGGACGAGTCTGCTCCCCATCCAGGACGTCCAGTCCTGAGCTGCGCGAGATCCGGCGACGATGCCCCCCTGGCCGCCGGGAGCCTCTCTTCATTCAGGACGTTCGGTCCTGAGTCACGCGAGGCAGGGACCGAGAGTCCTGAGTCGTGCACGGTTCAGGAGGCGCGGGTCGGCGCTTCCTGAATGGCGCGAGCTGACGAGCTGACGAGCTGACGAGCGCGGGCGCACGACCGCCCCGCGCGTAACGCGGCGCAACCCGCCGCCCCGGGCAGGCGCCCCGACCTACCCTGAGGAGGTGACGACCCCCCACCAGCAGAAGTACCAGGTCCGCCTCGACCAGGGCGTCGCCGGTGCCGCCCGCGTCGCGCCCGGCGCCCACGTCGTGGTCGTCGTCGACGTCCTCGACGGGCACGGCCTGCTCTCGACGAGCGACGTGCTCGACGCCGTCGCCGCCGTCTCGGACGACGCGGCCGTCGTGCTCCACGCGACCGCCGCCTCCTCGTCCGACGTCGCCCGGATCGTGCTCGAGCGGCAGGCCGCCCGGGGTGACCGCGCCGTCGTCGCCGTCGTCGCGGCGGGGGCCCTCGACGACGACGGGTTCCGCTCCGCGGTCGAGGACGTCCTCGCCGCCGGCGCCGTGGTCGACGCGCTCGCCGCGGCCGGCGTCGACTTCTCCTCGCCCGAGGCCGCCGTCGCATGCGCCGCGGCCGTCTCGCTCCGGGGCGCGCAGTCCCACCTGCTCACCGCCTCCTCGACGGCCGCCGAGCTCGCCTCGGCTGGACACCAGGAGGCGCTGGTCGCGGCCCGCGCCCACCCTGCGGTCGCGCGCGTCCACCGTGCGCCGCTCGCGGCCGAGGCCAGGGGACGCTCCGGCGCCCACGGGGAACAGAGCGGCGGGGCGTAGCGTTCGACCGACGACGAGGGCCGACCGAGCCCGCGGATCAGAGGAGAGAACGATGAAGGCAGTTCTGAGCGACGGCACCGTGGTCGCCGAGGCACCCAAGGACGAGCTGATCTCGATCGAGGGCAACTGGTACTTCCCGCCCGCGAGCGTGAACGACGCGTTGTTCGAGGAGAGCCCCACCCAGTACCACTGCCCGTGGAAGGGCGACACCCAGTACTTCAGCGTCAAGCACGGCGACACGCTGCTGCAGGACCGTGCCTGGAGCTACCCCACGCCGATCCCCGCGTCGTTCGACCGCGTCGGCAAGGACTACTCGGGCTACGTCGCGTTCTGGAAGGACGTCCAGGTAGTCGAGTAGACGCCCCGCGCGCCCCGCGCGCTCGTCGAGGGCGAGCGGCGACGATGTGACGCGTCGAGGGCTTCCCGACCCGGCGGATGCCCCTCGAGCGTCACCTCGACGCACTCCGGGCCCGCACGCGGCTCAGCTCTCGGCGAGCCTCGCGCGGTGCGCCCGGACCTTCGCCCGGTTGCCGCACCGCTGCATCGAGCACCACCGCCGGCTGCGCGCCCGCGACTCGTCGCGGTAGACGAGGCCGCACAGCGGGTTGGCACAGCGCCGGAGGCGCGACCCGTCCCCGCCGGCGAACCCCACGTCGCCGAACAGGCGCACCCCGTCGCGGGCGACGGACGCGAGGGCCTGACCCAGCCGCAGACGTCCCGCGCCGGCCTGGCGACGTCCGCCGACGAGGGCGGGCGGCACGTCGGGCAGCGCGGCGAAGAGGTTGAGGGTGTCGACGTCGTCGGGGTCGGGGGCGGCGCCGTCGACGGCCGCGACCGCGAGGCGCGCCGTGGCGTCGCGCAGGCCCCGGGCGTCGGCGAGCTCGCGCTCGGAGGCCCCGCCGGTCAGGCCGGCGAAGCGCTCGCCGAGCCAGTCGTCGAGGTCCGCGGGCAGCAGCAGGCCGTCCCACGGCGAGGAGCCGTCCGCCGGCTGGGCCAGGCCCGACTCCGGGCCGAGCCTCGAGCCCGCCCGGAACCCGCCGAGGTAGGCGAAGTCGAGGGCGAGCGCCCCGGAGTCGAAGAACCACCGGGTGTCGGTGTCGGAGCGCAGCCACTGTCCGGTCGTCATCTAACCACCGTAACGGGTTTCGCCAGCCTGGCCGACGCCTCCTCGGCAGGCCCGACGCCCTGGGCTCAGACCTCGCGCTTGGTCCAGGTGATGAGGTGCTCGGGGTCGAAGCGGCGGGCACAGCGGCCGCAGGCGAGGGGGCGCTTCGGCTCGCGGTAGCGGAAGTGCTCGTGCCCGGCGGCGCAGACCCCGACCCAGGGCGCGAGCTCCGACGCGATCGCCCCGTCGTGCAGCCTCCCGCCGACGTAGCCGAGGTCGGCGGCGACCGCCTTCCAGCGCGGTCCGTGCCCGGCGCGCGACCCGGCGACGGCGTGCGCGACCTCGTGCAGCAGCACCTGGTGGATCTCGTCGTCCTCGTACCGGCCCGCGAGGTGCCGCGAGACGGTGATGCGCTTCTTGCCGTAGTCGCAGAGACCGGCGCGCGTCTTGGCCGCGTCGAAGCCGAAGCTCCACACGGCGGGGTCGAGGTGCAGCGCGATCAGGGCGTCGGCCCAGCGGCGCACCCGCTCGAGGTCGGCCACGGTCAGCGTCCTGCGTCTAGTGCGACGGCCGGTCGCGGGTCGTCACGAGGAGGTGCGGTGCAGCATCGGCGCGCAGGTCAGCGCCCCGGGAACGGCCAGGTCGTCGGCTCGTCGTCGCGGGGCAGCCCGTCGACGACGCCCGTGACGCCGGTGGTTCCGCGGCGGGGCTGCTCGTCGTCGTCCCCTTGCGGGGCGTCGACGACGACGGCGCGCTCACCGTCGCGGTCGCGGTGGCCCGCGGCGTTGGCGGCGAGGCTCGAGATCTTGCCCCAGAGGCTGGTGTCGGCGCGGGTCGACGGCTTGTCGAGCACCGGCTCCGACGGGGCGGCAGGCGCCGAGGAGGCGGCGGGCGCGTCGCCGGGATCGGTCCGCATCGCGGCGGCGAGGGCGGGCTCGACCGGGGCGGGGGCCTGGGGGGCGGGGGAGTCGGCGGGCGTCGCGGACGGCTGCGCGCCTCCTGCGCCCTGGTCGTCCCCGCGGGGAGCGTGCAGGCCGGTGCCGGGCGACGAGACGCCGACCTCGGCACGGGGCAGCCCGCTCGGGTTCGTGTCGCCCTCCTCGGGCGGCGAGACGGGTGCGTCCTGTGCGCCGGGGTGAGCCGAGGCGTCGGTCGACGTCGTCGACTCGGCGCCGACGGCCGCGTGGGCGCCCGTCGCGGCCTGGCCGATCGGCGTGATCGAGCCGGTCTCGCGGGCGTGGGCGGGGCCGGCGAGGGCCGCGCGCATCAGGCCCTCGATGACCGAGCGCAGCGCGTCGAGGCGGTCGCGGGCGGCGCCGGCCTGCTCGTAGGCGGTCAGCGCGACCGCGAGCACGTCGTTGCTCTCGTCGTGCCGGCCCAGGTCGAAGAGCGTGTAGCCCTCGAGCTCGGCGGCGGTCGCCTCGAGCACGCGCCATTCTTCGGTGGAGGCGGTGATGCGGCTGGTGTGCAGGTCGCCGAGGGCGCGCTCGAGCTTGCCCTGCTCGCGGAGCACGTGGGCGCGGCGGATGCGCGCCGCCGTCGAGTCGGCGCGATCGCCGGTGAAGTGGGCGAGGCGGAACGCCTCCTCGGCGATGGCCAGCGCCTCGTCGAGGCGGCCCAGCGTGCGCAGCAGGTCGGCGCGCTCGCCGAGGGCGGAGGTGCTGCGGCTCTGGCCGAGCGCGGCGAGGCGGGCCTCGGCGGTGCGCACGTCGACGGCGGCGCGGAGGCTGATCGGCTCGACGCCGGGCACCGGGCGGGAGGCCCGGCCGGCGGGCGCGTCGGGACCCGGCGGCACGCTGCGGGGGCGGGTGCTGCCGGTCGCTGATCCGGAGTGGGAGTCGTGCTGGCTCATCGAGTACGAGGGTAACCGCAGCGCCCCCGATCGGACCGTCCGGCGCGCGCTGTGCGGGGGTCCTCTCGAATTCGAGAGTGATCCGAGGCGCGACGCGCAGAGAACCCGCTGACGGAGGCGCTCCCGACGCAGGACACTCTCGCTCTGCGGGGACAGACCGACCGGGGCGCTCAGTCGACCGGCTGCAGCGGCACGCTGACGATGCGGTCGTCGCCCCGCCGGGCGTCGCCCCGGCCGTCGGTGTTGTTCGTCAGCAGCCAGAGCGTGCCGTCGGGCCCGGGCAGGACGTCTCGGATGCGGCCGAACGACTCGTCGCCCGAGAAGCGCTCGGTCGACGTCGCCTCCCCGGCCTCGGGGACCTGGATCTCGAACAGCACCTCGCCGCCGAGGCCGGCCATGAACAGGGTCGAGCCGATCGCGGTGAGCCCGCTGGGGCTCGCCTCGTCGGTGCGCCACTGCAGCACGGGCTCGAGGAACTCGCCCGACGACGAGCCGGACGAGTCGCGCCCCTCGACCTCGGGCCAGCCGTAGTTCCCGCCGGGCGCGAGGGAGTTGAGCTCGTCCCAGGTGTCCTGGCCGAACTCGGCGGCCCAGCCGCCTCCCCAGGCGTCCCACGTGATGCCCTGCGGGTTGCGGTGGCCGAGGCTCCACACCGGCGAGCCGGGCATCGGGTTGTCGCTGGGGACCGCGCCGGTCGGCGAGAGCCGCAGCACCTTGCCGCCGAGCGAGGTCTCGTCCTGGGCGGCGGTGTCGTCGGAGGCGTCGCCGGTCGTCGCCCAGAGCATGCCGTCGGGGCCGAAGGCGAGCCGGCCGCCGTCGTGGTTGCGGGCGGCGGGGATGCCCGTGAAGACGTCCTCGACCGGGCCGAGGCCGTACGAGCCGGGCTCGCCGGTGATCGGGGCCCGCACGATGCGGTTGTCGTCGGCGGTGGTGAGGTACGCGTAGAGGTACGAGGGCGACCCGGCGAGCACGGCGAGGCCGAGCAGCCCCGACTCGCCCTCGTGGACGACGCCGTCGATCGTCGCGACGTCGCGCAGCGACCCGTCGGCGGTGAGCTCGACGACGCGTCCGCTGTCGCGGAGGCTGACGAGCGACGAGCCCGTGTCGAGGCGCACCACCGACCAGGGCGCCTCGAGGCCGGTGACGACGTCGGTCGGCTCGGCGCCGTCGGCGACGCGCACCGCGGCGGTGTCGGTGGTCGGGGCGACCGGGCCGGGGCCGGGCGTCGTCTCGACGGGCGCCGCCGCGTCGCTCGCGGCACGCGACGACGAGGAGCCGGTGGTCGGGGAGCCGTCGCCGGTACAGCCGGCGAGCAGCACCGCGAGGGCGGTCGTCGCGGCGGCGGCGGCGACCACGGCGCGGGTGCGCCGGGCGGGCCGGTGTCGGGGCCGGTCTCGTGTCATGGGGTGCGCCTCCTCGTCCCTCCATGAGACACGAGGGGGAGGGCCTCAGGCGACGGGTGCGGGGCATCGTTGCACGACCGTGACGAGTCCGTCACCCGACCGTGACGTGCGAGCGACCCTCACTCGAGGACGGGCGCCTCGGCCGCACGTCCCGGACACCGCCGAGTGGACGGAACGCCGCCGCAGTGGGCGGTGTTCCGTCCACTCGGCGGTGCCGGAGGCGCAGTTCGGGGAACGGGTGACCGCGACCGCGGCCGCTGCTCAGACGCGGGGGGCGAGCTCCGCGCGGAGGGGCCAGTCCTGGCCCTCGAGGATGAGCTGCGCGGCCTGGCCGGTGCGCGTGTTGACGACGACCGGCGCGAGCAGGTTGACGGTCATGCCGCTCGACGCGGGCGTCGCGACGACGAGCAGCAGGGCCTCGGCGGCCTCGCGCAGGTCGAGCCCGGTCGTCTGCTCGTCGGTGAGCACCGGCGAGTAGTCGGGCAGGTGCACGGCCGCGTCGAGCACGAAGAGCCGCACGGCCTCGGCCGCGTCGGACGCCGAGCCCGAGCCGGACCCAGATCCCGACCCCGTCGCCCGCAGCGCGAACAGCCCGGCGGCGCCCTCGACCTCGTCGAGGACGAAGTCGACGAGCGGCTCGAGCCCGAAGGGAGGCGCGGCGAACGCCACCGGGGCGGTCACGGCGCTCATCGGAGGAAGTCCATCAGCGAGACCTGCAGCACCTTCGCGGTGACCTGCAGGGCGGCCTGGTACGAGTTGTTCTGCAGCTGCAGGTCGAGCACGGCCTGGCCGAGGTCGAGGTCCTCGAGCCCGGCGCGCTGTGCCTCCAGCGTGACCTTCGTGTCCATCAGGGTGTCCTCGGCTCTCAGCAGCTGGGCGTGGCGCGCGCCCATGTCGGACTGCACGCTGCGCAGGCCGGACACACGGGCGTCGACGGTGGTCAGGTGGGACGCGACGTCGCCTCCGCTGCGGAGGCTGGTCGCGATGTCGTCGATCAGGGCGAAGACGGAGGAGGCGCCGGTGCCGAACGCGGCGGAGCCGTCCGAGTCGACCGCGACGGTCGTCTCCGGCCCGATGCGGCGGGTGACGCTGGAGCCGGCGGTGCCGGTCCAGCTGTAGTCGGCGCGGAAAGCGACCCCGGCGTCCGAGGTGCCCGCGAAGACGCTGCGGCCGTTGATGCTCGTGTTGGCGACGCCCAGCAGGTCGGCCTTGAGGCCCTCCAGCTCGACCGCCACCGCCTCCTTGGCGTTCGGCGACAGCGAGCCGTTGGCGCCCTGCAGCGTCAGCTCGCGCACCTTGGCCATCAGCGAGTCGGCGGCGATCAGGGCGGAGTCGGTCGTGCTCAGCCAGCCGTCGCCGTCGGCGACGTTGCGGGTGTGCTGGGCGTGGGCCGACTGCAGGCTCTTCACGCGCAGGGCCTCGGCCGTGGCGGTGGGGTCGTCGGAGGGGCGGCTCAGCTTGTCGAGGCTCGTGGCCCGCTCCTGCGCCTGCGCCAGGCGCACGGAGCCTGCCTGCAGGTGCTGCTGCGACTGCAGCGCCGTCATCTGGTTCGTCACGCGTGTCAGCATCGTCCCTACCTCCCGACCCGGCCCATGCCGTTGATCAGCGTGTCGAGCATCTCGTCGATGGCCGTCATCACGCGCGCGGCGCCCTGGTAGGCGTGCTGGTAGCTGAGCAGCGAGACGTTCTCCTCGTCGAGGCTCACGCCCGAGCCCGAGAGCTGCCGGTTCTTCGCCGACGACGCGGCGAGGTCGGCGAGCGACGACTGTGCGATCTCGCTCTTGGCGGAGGCGCCGATGCCGGCGACGATCGACGACCAGGCGCGGTCGGGCGAGCCCGACCCGACGCCGATCTGCGCGATGCGCTGCGCGACGGAGCCGTCGAGGGCTCCCGCGCCGCCGCCCGAGGCGATCGAGGAGGCGCCGGTCGGCACGACCGTGAGGCCGCGTGCCGCCGAGACGCCGGGCGCCAGGGCGAAGAACTGCCCGGCGGGCTGGCCGTCCGCGCGCACGCCGCCGGCGTGCACGGCGTTGACCTGCGTCGCGAGCTGCGTGGCGAGGGCGTCGTACGACGCGGCGGCCTCGGCGAGGGCGCCGCCCTGGCCGCCGGCCGCGGGGCCGAGCAGCGAGACGGCGCCGGCGAGGCTGCCGCCGTCCATGACCACGGCGTCGCCGGGGCGGTGCGCCCACTCGACGGTCACGCCGGTCGAGGCGCTCATCGCGAACTCGCCCGTGACGACGACGCTGCGCGCGGTCGTGCCGCTGACCAGGGCGTTGCCGCCGATCAGGACGTCGACCGTGCCGTCGCCGGCGTCGCGGACGGTGCCGCCGGCGATCGAGGCGATCTGCTCGGTGAGGCGGGCGCGGGCGTCGATCAGCTCGTTGGCGCTGGTGCCGTCCTGCACGGCCGAGCGGATGCGGCCGTTGAGGTCGGCGACCTGGCGGGCGGCGTCGTTGAGCTGGACGCCGAGGGTCTGGGCGGTGCCGCGGGTGGCGCCCCACTGGTCCTCGACGGCCTGGTGGCCGGAGGCGATGCTCGCCGCGAGGGTCTTCGCCTGGCCGAGCAGCACCGAGGCGGGGCCGGTCTCGGCCGGGTGGCTGCCGACGTCGCTCCACGAGTTCCAGAAGGCGCCGAGCTGGGCGGCGATGCCCGTGCTGCGCGGCTCGCCGAGGCCCTGCTCGAGCGTCGAGAGCGCGTCGGCGCGCACCGACTGGTAGCCGGCGGCGGCGGCGGCGCCGCGCACCTGGCCGTCGACGACGGCGTTGCCGAGGCGGGCGATCGCGTCGACCGCGACGCCCTGCCCGGGCACGACGCCCGCGCTGAAGCGGCCCGTCCGGGCGGGAGCCTCGACCGAGCTCTGGCCGACGCGCTGGCGCGTGTAGCCCTCGGTGTTGACGTTGGCGATGTTCTGGCCGGTCACGTCGATGCCGGTGCGGGCGGCGACGAGGCCGGTGTAGGCGGTGTGCAGGCTGCCGAAGGTGCTGACCATCACAGCCGCCCGTCGAAGAGCTGACCGCCGGAGACCTGGCTGCCGGAGGCGGCGCCCGCGCCGGCACGTCCGGCGCGCGACGCCGAGGCGCCCCCGACAGAGCCGCTGGCGTCGTAGATGCTGCCGGCGGCCGCGTCGGCCGCCGTGGCCATGGTCTCCTGCGTCGCCCGGGCGGCGGCGCGGAGGAACCGCTCGTTCTCGTCGCGCAGCTGCGCGATGCGGGCGG
>Ga0265780_10011711_pt1 | contig 10348 bp, 6 predicted proteins | sample P1T30metagenome_FD_192432 | JGI IMG/M metagenome (GOLD analysis project Ga0265780, IMG submission 192432) | Plant litter microbial communities from East Loma Ridge, Irvine, California - P1 T30 | ecosystem: Environmental > Terrestrial > Plant litter > Unclassified | place: USA: California... | reverse complement strand
GAGGTGCGATTCGTTGAGGTCGGACAGTCGCGCGGTGTCGTCGCCCTCGCCCATGTCGATGAGGTCGTGCACAACCCCGCCACCACTCCAATCGAGGACGTCGTTGCCCACGCTCATGCGGATTTCACCGCGCACCGTGCCGCCGGTGAGGGTCACCCTGTCATCGCCGCCACTGACGCTGATGTTGCCGCCGATGTAGCCATCGGACAGGATGATCGTGTCGCGGCCGAAGCCGGTGACCAGGTTGCCATCGATGGTGCCGCCGGACATGTCGAACACGTTGTTGTCCAGCTTCATGTTGACCCGGCCGATGCGACCGCCGGTCATTTCGGCGTAGTCGCCATCTTCGAACGCCCCGACGATGCGGCCGCCGGTCATGCGGAACGAATCGAAATTGTCCCCCTGCAGCAGCGCCCCGAGGCTGCCATCGGTCATCAGGAAGCTGTCGATGCCGTTGCCCTGCTGCACGGTGCCGGTGATGCTGCCACCGCTGACCTGCAGGCTGTCGGCACCGTCGCCCTGGTCCAGCGAGGCGAGGCTGCCCGCACTTATCACCGCCACATCGTCACCGCTGCCCTGCGTGGCCGCGCCTGTCAGCGTACCTCCCCGCAGCTCCAGCCGGTCGTTGCCGGCACCCTGCGCCAACGTGCCGCTGATGCTGCCTCCCGCACGCAGGATGGCGGTGTCGTTGCCACCGCCCTGGGCGACATTGCCGATGATGGCCCCGGAGAGGTCGACCAGGTCGTCCCCTTCGCCCATCACCACGGCATCGGCGTTGCCCACATCGACCACCGCACCGGCCAGCAGTCGTACCGAGCCGCTCGCGGTGGCGTTGCTGCCGGTACCCAGCGTGCTGGTCCACGGCGTGGGCGGGGCCGCGTCGCAGACCGTGCTGGTGCCGATGGTGATGCAGTCGGCACTCGCATTGAGCGTGACCAGCAGCAGCGCGGTGCCTGCCATGGCCCGCGAGTGGAGGAGATCTGAGATGCTGAATGCAAGCCGGGAAGGTGCGGGAGGGTGCAAGGGACGTTCTCCATCATCATGATCGGAAGACACGAAATGCCGCTGGATGTATCGGCACCGACACCCATCCCGTGTCCGCCTGGATGCGGCGGTTGTCCCGGAATGTCCCCTGCGTCAGCTGCCACCTTGAATGCACTGCAACCGCAGTCTGCCACCGGGTTCTACGTATATTCCACATTTTAAATGTGAGGCCATTCACACTTTGGGTGTGGACAGGCTTTGGGCTCACGCGCCGCGAACATGACTTAACAGGTTCAGATCTTCAGGTAGATGCGGCGTGCGTCCAGCCACCACGCCACCGCCCACCATGCAGCGACAAAGGAAACCGCGATCAGCAGCGAGGCCGTCGCCAGCTGCGTCGGCATTGCGCCAGCGGCAGCGTTCCAGGCCGCCTGCCAGAGCCCGCTGGCGCCCAGCAGCACCGACATCACCGATGCGCCGAGATAAACGGTAATGGCGTTCACGCCGAAGCGGCGCCCCAATGCCGGCCAGCCGCGCTGGTCGATCAGCCAATGCGCGGCGAGCAGGGCGATGATCGCCAGGCCCCCCGTCAAGAGCACATACGGCGGCGTCCACAGGTTCTTGTTGAGTGGCAGCCACACTGCCGCCGCCAGGCCGATGGCCAGCAGCAGCGCGCCGCAGATGGCCAGCCACAGCGCCGCGGCGGCACGCAGCATCTGCCCCGCCAGCAGCCCCAGCAGCGTGGTCGCCAGCGCACCCAGCGTGCTCATCAATCCTTCTGGATCATGGCCCAGTCCGCTCGCCGCCTCGTACTGGTAGATCCAAGGGGCGAACAACGCGGTGTCCAGCCGGCTCACCGGGTTGAGCAGCGGCACCAGCGTATCGGCGCCCAGCAACAGACCGGAATAGCCTGCAAGCAGCAGCACCAGCGCCGCCCACTGCAGCCGCTGGCGCGCGTACACCGCCAGCAACCCCACCAGCGCCGAGCACACCGCGATGCGCTGCAGGACGCCCCAGAGGCGGTAGTGCGGCAGCTCCAGCAGCCACCACGCAAGCGCGTGCAGCAGCAGGCCGGCCAGCAGGATCCGCAGCGCACGGGTCAGCACGCCGCGCGCCAGCGCAGGCCGTGCCGCTGCATTCGCTGCGCGTGGCACCACGCTGAACGCCATCGACACGCCGACCAGGAACAGGAAAAAGGGAAACACCAGGTCGGTCGGCGTGCAGCCATGCCATGCCGCATGCAGCAACGGCGCATGCACATGGCCCCAGTCACCCGGGTTGTTGACCAGCAACATCGCCGCCACCGTGATCCCGCGCAGTGCATCGATCGATGCCAGGCGCGTGGCGGCGGCCGTGCTCATGCCGCTTCGTACTGCCCGGCAATCCAGGTGCCGCGCACCTGCAGGGCATCGTCCAGCAGCACCAGGTCGGCCTGGAAGCCCTCGGCGATATGTCCCATCCGGTCATCCACGTTGAGGAAGCGCGCCGGGTAGGTGGAGGCCATGCGTGCGGCTTCGGCCAGTGGCTGGCCGAGCAGCTGCACGGTGTTGCGCACCGCCGTGGCCATGTCCAGCGCGGAACCGGCCAGCGAACCGGCCGCGTTTCGCACCACGCCGTCCACGGCGGTGATGATCTCCCCGTACAGCTCGTAGCTGGGGTCATCCGCACCGACCGGCGGCATCGCATCGGTCACCAGCAACAGGCGGCCGCGCGGCTTGGCGGCCAGCGCCACGCGCAGGCTGCCCGGATGCACGTGCACGCCATCGACGATGATCCCGACCCAGCTGTCCCGGTCTTCCAGCGCAGCGCCCACCGCACCCGGCTCGCGGCCCTGCAGCGGTGACATCGCGTTGTACAGGTGGGTGAAGCCGCGGATACCGGCATCCAGCCCGGCGCGTGCTTCTTCGTAGGTGGCCGCGGTGTGCCCGGCCGCCACGATCACGCCACGCTCCACCAGCGCGCGGATGGTCTCCAGCGGCACCCGTTCCGGCGCCAGCGTCAGCAGGGTCACGCCATTGTCCAGCGATGCCGCCAGCGCGACCTCATCGGCGTCCGGCACGCGGAACTTGCTGACGTCGTGCGTGCCTTTGCGGGCCGGCGCGATATAGGGACCTTCCAGGTGGATGCCGATCACGCCGGGCACCCCCTGCGCGATGGCATCGTGGGTGGCAGTGATCGCCGCGCGCATCACCTGCAGGTCATCGCTGATCAGCGTCGGCAGCAGCGCGGTGGTGCCGAAACGGCGATGCGCCGCGGCGATCGTGCGCAGGGTCGGCACGTCCGGCGTGTTGTTGAACAAGGCGCCGCCGCCGCCATTGACCTGCACGTCGATGAAGCCCGGCAGCAGCCAGCCGCCACCGAGGTCCACCTGTTCGTCGGCCGGTCCCAGCGGCGGCGCCGCATCGGGCAGCACCGCGCTGATGCGGCCCTCTTCGATCACCAGCGCGAGGTCATCGCGGAACTCTTCGCCCACCAGCATCCGGGCATTGCGCAGCACCTGCTTCATCAGACGGTCTCCGTGACCTTGTTCAGATGCGGCGGCAGGTCCGGGTTGTGCCCGCGACGCAGCGCCAGCGCGTTGATTGCGCGGTAGAAGCTCTGCACCGTCAGCAGCGGTGCGCACAATGGATGCGGCGCGGCGGCCAGGGGCAGGTCTCCGCCGGCGCCTGCCAGCCACACCTGCGCACCCCGCGCGGCGAATTCATCGGCCACCGCGCGCGTACCGGCGCCTGTTTCGTCCGGCTGGGCGAAGGCCAGCACCGGGAAGCCCGGCCCGACCAGCGCCATCGGTCCGTGCTTGACCTCCGCCGAGCTGTACGCCTCGGCATGCAGGCCACAGGTTTCCTTGAACTTCAGCGCCGCTTCCTGCGCCGCACCAAGACCGAGGCCACGCCCCAGCACGAACAGATTGGAGGCCTCCACCAGGCCCTCGGTGACCGCGCTCCAGTCCGCCTGCCAGGCCTCGCGCAGGGCCGCCGGCAGCGCGTCCAGCGCCGCGCGCAGCGCGCTTTCCTGTTTCCAGTACGCGGCCAGCTGCAGCACGGCGGCCAGCGAGGCGAGATAACTCTTGGTCGCCGCGACGCTGCGCTCGGCCCCGGCGTGCAGCGGGATCACCGTATCGGCCAGCTGCGCCAACGGCGAATCCTCCACGTTGACCAGCGCAACCACGCGCGCGCCGGCGGCCTTGGCCACTTCCGCATTGCGCAGCAGGTCCGGGCTCTTGCCGGACTGCGAGATCACGATGAACAACGCCCCGCGCAGCTGCAGCGGCGCGGCGTATACCGATCCCACCGATGGCGAAGCCGACGCCACCACCAGCCCCAGCTGGGTCTCCAGCAGGTACTTGGCATAGGTCGCCGCATGGTCCGAACTGCCGCGCGCGCAGGTCACCACGAACGGCGGCGGCGCAGCGCGCAGGCTGGCTGCCAGCGTTTCCATCACGCCATGATTGCGCGCGAACTGGGCGGCGATGACATCGGCCGCCTCGGCGGCTTCGCGGAACATCAACGTGTCGGCAGGGGCTGGCAGGGTCATGGCGGTACTCAAGGAGGATCGGAAGGAAGGGCGCGCGCGGCGGCCGGACGCATCGGCGCGGTCGAACCACGCACCACCAGCTGTGGCACGAAGCCCTGGTTGTGCAGCGGCGACGGCGCATCGTCATACGCATCGCTGCGCAGCTGTGCGATCAGCAGGCGCGCGGCATGCCGGGCGATGTCTTCGGTGGCCTGTTTGGCGGTGGTCAATGGTGGCCAGGACTGGCGCGAAAACGGACTGTCCTCGAAGCCGGCGATGGACAGGTCATAGGGCACGTTCATGCCGGCCGACTTCGCTGCCGCCAGTACGCCGGCGGCGATTTCGTCGTTGGACCCGAAGATGGCGGTCGGCGGCTCGCGCAGCGCCAGCAGGCGCCGTGCACCGCGGAATCCATCGTCGAAGGTGTAATCACCCTGCACCACCAGGTGCTTGTCCACGGTCATGCCGTAGTCCTTCAACGCCGCTTCGTAGCCGGCATGGCGCTCCACCGATGAGCGGTGTGAACTACCGCCCCACAGGAAGCCGATGCGCTGGTGGCCAAGCTGGATCAGGTGCTCGGTGACCTCGTAGGCGGCCTCGCGGTCGTCGACGAACACGCAGGCCCCGTCGGCGGGATCTTCGGTAGCGGCGATGATGCGCACCAGCTTGATGCCACGCGCGGTCAAGGCCTGCACCAGGTCGCGGCGCTCGGACATCGGCGCGGTCAGCACCAGCCCGGCCAGTCGCGAACGCTGTACCCAGTCGGCCAGCTCTTCAGCCAGCAGCGGCGAACTGGAATCGCAGGGGTGGATCTGCAGGCCGAAGCCGGTCTCGCGGCAGGCGGCCAGCACGCCGTTCTGCACGCCGATGATGTGGTACGGGTTGGGGTTGTCATACACCAGCCCGACCACGAAGGTAGTGCCGCTGCGCAGGTTGCGCGCCGAGGGATCCGGCTCGTAATCCAGCTCGGCCACCGCACGCAGCACCCGCGCGCGGGTGGCCTGCATCACCGACGGTTCGTTGTTGATGACGCGCGACACGGTCTTCAGCGAGACCTTGGCCTTCTCGGCGACGTCCTTGATTGTGGCTCTGCGCATTGCCGTTCCCCGCGGTTGATCCGTGGCGTCCATGATCGCCGATCAGGCAGCGTCGCGCGGCAGGCCCGCGCGGTGCCCGATGGTCGAATAGAACAGGATGTACAGGTAGCACGGGACCATCAGCAGCAGGAACACCAGCTGGAAGTCGACATGCTGCTTGAGCACGGCAAAGGCCTGCGGAATGATCGCACCGCCGGCGATGCCCATCACCAGCAGTGCCGAACCGGTCTCGGTGAAGCTCCCCAGGCCGCGGATCGCGAGCGGGAAGATCGCCGGCCACATCATCGCGTTGGCGAACCCGAGCAGTGCCACGAAGGCGACCGACGCATAGCCATGGGTGAAGTAGGCGCCCACGCAGAACAGCACGCCGAGCGAGGCGGAAATGCTCAGGTAGCGCGACTGGGAAACAAAACGGGGGATCAGCAGCAGGCCCACCACGTAGCCCACCAGCATCGCCCCCAAGGTGAGGGAGGTGAACATCTTGGTCTGGTCCAGCGGCAGGTCGAATCCGTGGCCGTAGGTGCCGATGGCATCACCGGCCATCACTTCCACGCCCACATAGACGAACAGGCACAGCACGCCCAGCCACAGGTGCGGGAACTGGAAAATGCTGCTGCGTTCGATCCCCCCCTTGCCCGCCGGTGCGGCATTGGCCTCGGAGGATTTCAGTTCGGGCAGCGGCGAGAACAGCACCGCCACCGACAGCACCACCAGCAGCGCGGCCATGCCCAGGTAAGGCGCATGGATCTTGGCGGCGAAGTCGTTGAGCAGTGCCGCGCGGGTTGCCACGTCGGCCTGCTCCACCGCGGTGGAGAGATCGCCGACGCCATGCAGTACCAGCGTGCCGATCAGCACCGGCGCGAGCATGCCGGCGATCTTGTTGCAGATGCCCATCAGCGCGATGCGCCGCGCTGCGGTTTCAATCGGCCCCAGGATGCTGATGTACGGATTGATCGCGGTCTGCAGCAGTGCCAGGCCGCTGCCGATGATGAAAAGACCGCCCAGCGCGCCCGGATACCAGCGCTGGGTGGCGAACTCACCGAAAGTGGCTGCACCGGCGGCCATCACCAGCAGGCTCAGGCTCAGCCCCTTCTTCATGCCGGTACGGCGCAGAATCCACGAGGACGGCAGCGCCAGGAAAAAGTAGGACAGGTAGAACACCATCAGCACCAGGAACGCGCCCACCTCGTCGAGCTCGAAGGCCAGTTTGACGAAGGTGATCAGCGGTCCATTGAGCCAGGTGAAGAAGCCGATCAGGAAGAACAACACGCCGACGATGGCGATGGACGTGGTGACGCTGGTACGCGCACCTGCAGCGTGGACGGCGGACATCGGCAAGGCTCCTGCTGCGACTCCGCGCAGGGCGTCGTCGACGAGTGGCTGGGAACAACGTTGTCACATTCTTTCGACGGGCATAGGGACTTTGTCAACTCACAAAATCCTCCGCCCTATATTTGCTGCGATGCCGCATCCTTGGGCTGTCGAACACGCTGAACACGCTGGACCGCTCAAGCGCCTGCGCTGCGGATGTTTCCCCGGAGGAAGCGGTTCCGGCATGTAATCGTTTTCTGCGGAAACCATCTCGTGCGATGCAGCAACGAAAAATTCACGAAGCCGTTGACATCGTTGTCAACACGGCTTCATATTCCGCTCAACGGCGGGCCACCCATGGCCCGCACTCCGCAGGAGCCCGCGTGACCGCTGCCAGCCATCCCGCACCCACCCACGTCCTCTCCACTGCAGCGCCGGGCTTTCTGGCCGCAGACGTCGGTGGCACCCATGTCCGGGTGGCCCGCGTAGAGGCAAGCGGCGACGCCGCGCATCCGGTGCGCGTGCTGGACTACCGCAAGTACCGCAATGCCGATCACCCCGGCCTGGGCGCGATCCTTTCCGACTTCCTCGGCGACGGCATGCGTCCGGCGCATTGCGTGGTGGCCACCGCCGGCTACGCCCGCGAAGACGGCACGGTGATCACCGCGAACGTGCCCTGGCCGCTGTCGGCGCGCCAGCTGGAAACCGAGGTCGGGGTGCAGCACGTGCACATCGTCAACGATTTCGAAGCCGTGGCCCACGCGGCGGCCCAGGTCGATGCGAGCGGCGTGCTGCAGCTGTGCGGGCCGGACAGCGCGCCGGTCGGCCCCACGCTGGTGGTGGGACCAGGCACCGGATTGGGTGCGGCATTGTGGATCCCGACCGCGCATGGTCCGGTGGTGCTGGCGACCGAGGCCGGCCAGGCCAGCCTTGCCGCCAGCGATGAACTTGAAATGGCGATCCTGCGCCACATGCTGCGCGCACGTGCCCACGTGTCGGTGGAACATGCGCTGTCAGGCCCCGGCCTGATCAACCTGTACACCGCGCTGTGCGCACTGGAAGACCAGCCCGCCGTGTTGGGCACCCCCGATGCGGTGACCGCTGCCGCCATCGCGGACACCGACGCATTGGCACGCAGGGCATTGGACGTGTTCTGCGGCCTGCTCGGCAGCACCGTTGGCGACATGGCCCTGCTGTACGGCGCCCATGGTGGCGTCTACCTGGCCGGCGGCATCCTGCCGAAGATCCGTGATTACCTGCGCGCCAGCACCTTCGTGGCGCGCTATCTCAACAAGGGACCGATGAGCGAAGCGCTGCAGCGGATCCCGGTAAAGGTGGTCGAACACGGTCAGCTGGGCGTCATCGGCGCGGCCAGCTGGTATCTCGGCCAGCAATCCCGCTGACCGCGCGGCGCGCTGGAGCGCGTGGCGGCCTGAACGAACGATGCGGTACCCGGAACACGCAGCACGCTGTACCCGGAACACCCGACCCGCCGGCCGCGGCGAGGTCGTACGACAGCAACAACCACGCGCCGACGCGGCGAAACTTCGTGTGATGAGGAGAGACATCATGAACACCCGCAAGTCCGTACTTTCGGCCGCCATCGTCGGCTGCCTGGCCTTCAGTGCCCACGCCCAGCAGACCCAGACACCGCAGGACCTGGACACGATCACCGTGGTCGGCATCCGCGCCAGCCTGGAAAAGTCGCTGGATACCAAGCGCAACAACGTTGGTGTGTCCGAAGCGATCACCGCCGAGGACATCGGCAAGTTCCCCAGCACCAATGTCGCCGAAGCGCTGTCGCAGATTCCCGGCGTCACCCTGGACCGCCGCTTCGGCCAAGGCGAGCGGGTCAGCATCGACGGCACCGATCCCAGCCTCAACCTGTCCTTCCTGGATGGCCACCCGGTCGCGCAGGCCATCTGGCTGTATGGCGAGCAGCCCAACCGCGGCTTCGACTACACCCTGCTGTCTCCGCAGATCCTCGGCCGCGCGGAGATCATCAAGTCTTCCGAAGCACGCCTGACCGAAGGCAGCCTCGGCGGCACCGTGCTGATGCACACCCGCCAGCCGCTGGACCTGAAGAAGAACGAAGTGGCCGCCTCTGTAGGCTACAGCTACAGCCAGCAGGCCAGCGAAGGCAAGCCGAACGCTTCGGCGCTGTACAGCTGGAAGAACGACGACGAAACGTTCGGCATCGCCGTTTCCGCGCAGCATTACGAAGAAGCGATCGACCGCCAGGGCATCGAAGTGTTCGGCTACGCCAAGGCCAGCAGTTTCACCAACGCAACGGGCGTGGCCGGCGATGTCGACGTGCCGAACTCGATCAATGCGGCATGGTTCCAGCAGGAGCGCAAGCGCGACAGCGCCGTGGTCAACCTGCAGTTCAAGCCGAACGAAGACCTCGAGTTCAACCTCAGTGGCCTGTACATCAAGGAAAACTTCGACAACTACAACCAGTCGATGTACTCCTTCCTGACCTGGAACGACGGCACCCGCAACGCCATCGACCAGCTCGGCGGCGTGCGCAACGGCGTGGCCACCAGCGGCCATTCCAATGCCAACGCAGACGCCACCAGCGGCACCGTCATCTATGACAACAACGTGCGCGAATCCGAAGTCACCACCAAGGGCCTGGATCTGCGTGGCGCCTGGAAGGGCGAAGGCTGGGGCGTCAACGGCCAGGTCGGCCAGAGCAAGTCGGAGAACAAGAACCTGGCGCAGTACTTCATCGAACCGGTCTACAACGGCGCCTACAGCTGGAGCGTCGACGATGGCCTGACCTTCGACGACCCGGCCGGCGCGCGTGATCCGGCCAACTGGGGCGCCCCGGGCGGCTGGCTCGGCAACAACGGCATCTTCGCCACCGACAGCAAGGATACCTACGCGCAGCTGGACTTCAACGTGCAGTTCGACAGCGTGTTCAACCAGCTGCAGTTCGGCGTGCGCCACGGCAAGCACGAAGAAAACTTCGAGCTCAACGTGTACGGCGGCGTGCGTACCGGCACCCTGGCCGACGTCGGCACCATCGGCCTGACCGACGGCATCCAGGGCTTCGGTGAGGACCAGTCGCACCACATCCAGGTGGGCCGGGACAACGTGCTGGCCTGGGTCAAGGGCAGCCCGCTGGACTTCGCCAACCCGGATCCGTCCAGCTACCTCAACAACAGCTGGGCGCTGGAGCAGACCAACAACGCCGCCTATGCGCAGTTGAACTTCTCCAACGGCCCGCTGCGCGGCAACGTCGGCGTGCGCTACGTCGACTCCAAGACCGACGGCAGCGGCTTCGTCTACGGCGGCACGCCGACCCTGACCGACCTGGACAGCAAGTGGCAGACCCGGAGCAAGAAGGAAGACTTCGTGCTGCCCTCGGTGAGCCTGGCCTGGGACACCGACAGCGACTGGGTGTTCCGTTTCTCCGGTGCGAAGGTGATCGCCTGGGA
>Ga0265780_10011710_pt1 | contig 10349 bp, 9 predicted proteins | sample P1T30metagenome_FD_192432 | JGI IMG/M metagenome (GOLD analysis project Ga0265780, IMG submission 192432) | Plant litter microbial communities from East Loma Ridge, Irvine, California - P1 T30 | ecosystem: Environmental > Terrestrial > Plant litter > Unclassified | place: USA: California... | reverse complement strand
GTTTGGCCACCGGCACAAAACCTTGTGCTGATTCAGGCCGCGACGCTTTCTCAAAATCGATACTCCAACGGTCAAGCTCTTTGGCAAATACGCCGTTGTAGTCGGACGGCCGATGCCGCTCGATCGCCGAACATTTTTTCCAGGCGTTCGCCCATCCGCCAGAGAATAGCTACAATTAAGGCTTTACCCAATGAGCCATCAGCTCGGTTGGCCGCATCTACATCGGCTACCCAAAGCCGACCCTGTGTATCCACGACGAATGTACGTTTACGCCCGTTGATCTTCTTATGGGCATCCAAGCCTCGCCATTCACCAATCATGGGGGCGAGTTTAACCGATTGTGTATCAATGCTTGCCGCCGAAGGTAAGGGTTCACGGTCTGCTTGTTGTCGGTCGATCTGGTTGAGAGCTGCGTTGATGTGTTCAAAGTAGGCGGCTTTTTTCCAGCGATCAAAGTGGTAGTATACAGCCTGCCAGTGGGGAAAGTTGGGCGGCAGGTTTCGCCACTGACAGCCGGTGCGTAACAGCCAAAAAATGGCATCCATGATGGCGCGTAATTCGTGTTTCCGCTTGCGTTGAAGGTTAAAAAAAGGCGAAATTGCTGCCCACTGGTAGTCGGTCAGTGGTTGCCACTGCTTGGTCATTACTTTGTTTCTTGGTCGATACAAAGTTGACTCGGCTACCAGTCCTTATCAATTCCTCAACAAGCTCTTAATCAGACCGGTATCATATGATATATATTAGTGAAAACGTATAAGTCAAACCTTGGTAAATGGAGTAAGTAGGCTCTGTTCAGTTCCCGACTTACTGTAATCAATAACTTGGGTAAGTTGATTTGGGAAATACCTTGTTAGTTGACCGATTTAATCTGGTCAATAGGCGACCAATGTGAGTCTTCAGAGTTCAATGTTATAGTAGCAATACCGCTTTAAACCACTCCTTGGTTGAAGCCTGTAATCTCAGACGTGGTACAAAAGCATAAGCAGTATTGTCACACGAATGGCCATCGATTACTGTCTGCGGGTGCAGTTTACCCGAGAAAGCCGAGATCAGCGACAGAAGAAAAGTCCTGGTTGGCCGCTATCTAGACTAGGGATTAACAAACGTATTGAATAGCTCTATCAACGGAAGCGTTGAGTAGTAGATCATGATGATAAGGAATCGACTAAACATTTGGCCTCTACACCCGGTAATCATTCCTAACCTTATCAATGCCATTCCCATGAAAGCTATTGCTTTTAGCGTGGGCTCCTTTGAGGAGCCCTTTTTGCGTGATACCCCCCACCAGCTAACCCTGGTTGCGGATCGACTCAGTATCGACACCGTAGAGCAAGCCAAGGGACATCAAGCAGTTCTGATTTTCGGTACTGATGAGGCCTCTGAACCCGTGCTTACCCGGCTTCATCAGCTGGGTATTCGCTACCTATTAACTCGTTCCGCCGGCACTGATCACATTGATCAACCAACGGCCGATGAGTTGGGTATTGACGTCAAAAGTATTCCGGCCTATTCCCCCGGTGCCATCGCCGAGTACACCGTTGCCTTAATATTAGCTCTTGGCCGCCACCTGAGAGAGGCCACTGACAACGCCCGTCAGTTCAACTTCAAGCTAACCCGGCAGCTGGTCGGTTTCGAGCTGCGCGAAAAACAGTAGGTATTGCCGGTTATGGGAACATAGGTCAGGCCCTGGCGACCATCTTGACGGGTTTCGGGTTTCGGCTATTGGCCTACGATACCAAACCTGAGACGGCTCAAGCCGAATCAGACGTACCTATTGAGTTCGTTACGCTGGCGGAGTTGCTTACCCGTTCTGATATCATTTCGCTGCACTTACCGCTGACCGATGAGACGCAGGGTCTATTTAGCCGGGAAACCTTCGATCAGATGAAGCAGGGGGCTATGTTAGTTAATACGGGCAGGGGGGGCATTCTTGAAACGAGGGATGCACTTAGTGCGCTCAAAAGTGGCCAGCTGGGATATCTGGGCATCGATGTCTACGAGCACGAGCATGGCTTATTTTTTGAGGACCGCTCGGATTCGGTCAATCCTGACCCGCTGTTAGCGGAATTACTGGGCTTGCCTAATGTGCTGGTCACCGGTCATCAGGCTTTTCTCACGGAGGAGGCTCTGCAGGCAATCGCTAGCCAATCGATGCAGATTTTAAGTGATTGGGAGGGGTAGCACTGATTATTATCGCTCTTTTTCTGGGCCTGAGGAGTGCCTTATATAAAGTAGTAGTCGAGATGCTTTTGCCCTTGAGGCCAACCCGTTGGGGGACTTCGCGTAGCGGTGCTCAAGTGCTATACAGATCAGGCAATCCACTATACAGGCGTATAACCCTATTACGGTCTTTAGAACTATTTTGTTCTTCTGTTACGGATATTGGCGGCACGTCTATGAGGTGTGATGAGCAGCTGTTCAACCCAAAATAAGCCCCCTCGCTGTTCTGGCTATAGTCGTAGCGCTACCTAATACGTAATTATGTACTGTCCCTCGAGTAAGTCTTTGTCTGGCTCATGCCGTGATACCCGCGTGGGTACCACCTGCCAGATTTACCCGGGCAAACCCGGCACGTACACTCGTAACTCACCCGAGTGTACTCGGCAGCGACACCCGGGTACACTCGCGAGTACACCAGGTGAGTACACCCGAGTACACTCGGCAAGTACACCTGACTATAGTGGTGAGTACACCTGATACCCGCACAGGTACTCATGACCCCTGGGTACGACCAGCAGGTACACTCGCTGACGAATCCAAGTGTACTCGCTAGGTACACCCGAGTACACTTATCCAGGTACACTTGCGAGTCCACCCGAGTCCACCCGGTAATTTAGGCCGTACGCCCAGGTGTACTTGAGTACACCCGAGTACACCTTCTACACTGGAGTACACTTATCAGACAGCCCGAGTACACGCCTAGGTACACCTAGCCCGTACGCCCACTATCCCCACACATCCGCCCGAGTACACCTGGTAAATTCAGCAGGTGTACCTGAGTACACTCGGCAGGTACACTTAGGTACACTCGCGAGTACACCCGAATACACTCGCTGACATGTAGGCAGCCAGCCGCTCGGAGACTAGCGCAGCTGGTCCGCCGGGCAATCCAGTAAAATTCGGTAGATTCCGCTACGTCAAGAGCGTTTGTTACGCTAGTAACGATTCGGGTGAGTATACGATGATTCGTTAAGCGTTAATACTAGTCTGGTATACGGGCGTTGAGCGCGTATACCAGACTAGTAGCTCTCGCAAACCGGCGGTGCAGGTACACTCGCCGACAGAGTCATCGGCGGATTAAAGATCGTTCGTAACGATTCTGATGGATAGGCCATGACGCATGACGTGCTACAATACTCCCCCACATGGATGTTGAACGTGGTATACCAGTCTGGTACCTAGTAGAAACGGTTGGTTGACAGGAGCATCGTTGGTAACGATGTTGTTACAATAGCGGTCAGAGCGCTCCGTCAGGTTTGGGTGGGCAGCTACACCAGACCTCAGCGAAGCGGGTAGCCCAGCTGATAAACAGTGATAGAGCTAGACCTTGGGTTGGAACACCAAACGCTGTATCATTGGAACGGACGTGACACCGACACAGCGTTTTAACCGGCTGATGGATTCGGTTAAAACGGTTGCCAAGCGCGGTTTAACGTAGCGGTACCAAATGAGACACCCGAGCTGATGCGCTGGCGTTAAAACGGTTAAAATCGGTAGCGGTTAAACCGCGGTTGACGCGGCCGTTTTAACCGTTTTAACGAGGTACTGTGGTTCCGTTAAAACGCTGTTAACAGGTTGTGAACGGCGTTTTAACGGGACGACACCGGTCGTTAGAATGCGGGGCGTTAAAACCGTTAAAACGTGCCTGGTTCTTCATTAAACGACTCGTCCGGTTAACGCTCCTACCAGCGCCCGAGACGGCGTTTTAACGCGTCCGGGGTACCTAGAACCACCACAAGCAATAGACCGCTGCCTATCATCGGTAGATCACGGGGTGGGGAGGCCCGAGTCGTCATTGGCCTGAGTGGCTACTGAGGGAAGGGGCCTTGAAGCCGTTCGATGACCCGCTGGACCTGTACGGCCTGGAAGGCTTTCCCCCGCCGGGTCAAAAACCCGTGCTCGTTGAGGGTGTTGGCAATCTGGGTCCAGCTGTTACCCGCCTGCCGTAGTGATTGAGCGAGCACCCCCGCCCGTCGGTTGTTCTGGTGCTGGCGCGCATTGAGCTGGCGCACCTGCTGGCTTTTGACAATGGCCGCGGGAGTCAGATTCTCGGGCTTGCCCAGGGTGACGCCCTGTCGCTTCTTTTCGGCCAGCGCCTTTTTGGTCCGCTCGCCGATGAGCTCCCGCTCGTACTGGGCCACGGTGGCCATGACGCCAATGGTCAAGGTGTTGGCTTCGGGCATGTCGGCACAAACGAACTCGACCCCAGAGTCGCGCAGGGCGAAGATGAAGGCGACGTTGCGGGTGAGCCGGTCGAGTTTGGCGATGAGCAGGATGGCTTGTTGTTGGTTGGCGCAGGCGATGGCGGCCTGGAGCTGGGGTCGGTCGGCTCTCTTGCCCGATTCGACGTCGGTGAAGTGAGCCACGATAGTGCCTCGGTTGTGGAGGAAGGCATTGACGGCGTTGCGTTGGGCGTCGAGTCCCAGGCCGGATCGACCTTGTTGTTGAGTAGAGACGCGGAAGTAAGCGACGTAGGGCTGGGTCATGAGAATGCTTGAAACGTGTTCCCCGGCGGGTTGTGGCGTAAAAGTAGGGGGTTTTGGCTGGATTTTACATTTTACAAACGGTCATTTATAAAATGTAAACCAGAGCGTAAACCTCCCTAAAATCGAGCAAGAATAATCAGCGGCTGCAACTAGTTGCGGCTATTGAGCATACCAAGCAAACAGGAGTAACCCTGTTTGCTTGGTATGCGCCTAGGTCGTATTACTGTGTTCATCTTTGCGCTCCGGGACTTGGGGGGCCAGTTTCAATGCGTCGACATGCCCGACGCCAACACGTTGACTATTGGTATTCTTAGCTGCCAAGGCGGCTAAGATCGCCTAGGAAGCAAGGCTAAGCTCTCTGCAAAACCTCACCACCGAGGCCCAGCGCAGGGGGGAGTAGTCAATCGGCTATAAGCTGTTAATCATCCCGAGGCCCGAAGGCCATTGGTCTGGACAAACGCTTACGCCAAGATAGGAAGAAGACCTACGATTAGATTGCGGCTTAGTTAAACGAGTGTGGCATCAAAACGGCTCATGAATAGCTTTTTCATGCAGTACAGGTGAAATAGTTACTAGACCGAATCAGTGAAAAGGAGCTGACATTAGCCAGAGTCAGCTGTTTCAAACTCGTCCTTACGTTATTTCAGGCAGGTAATAGCTCTCTGGTCATTCAGTTCTGGGCGCTCGTCCTGGGCATTGACAGTAGTATACAGGCTGGCAATATAGTGTTACAGGCTTTGCGGCCGATGGCACCAGCCACTCAACGGAAGCTGATTACTACGTAAATAAGTTAGGTACTTAAATGTACAGTAGAAGAACTTGTCCTAATTATTTGTTGTCAATTCAGATTGAAAGGTATCATAAGGTTGCATATTAATTATATTGGCATCCTAATTGTGTACATTCACATCATTGCAAGCCCCATACACAACTTTGCCTTGATAATGAGTTTCCTCAACTGCTAAATTCGCTTGAGGACATTCAAGTTAACAACTGACTTCCTATTACCCTAAGCCCTATTTACGTTGACAATACCGGTGCACAATTCAGTGAAACCAGTTGATTCTGCCAGTCAACCATATACCCTATTTTTCGTTAGCTCCTGCCCCGAAGACTGGGGAGGAAGCGAAGAGTTGTGGGCACAGGCGGCCATACTCTTGGCCCAGGCTGGGCATAATGTTCATATTTTTAAGACAAACGTTAAGCGTCAACATCCCCGTGTTCAAGCATTGCTGGCGGCTAACTGTACTGTAACCGACTTGTACCAATTGCCGCCCTTGACGATTCGGCTTCGCAATCGATTACTGCCTGTTCGTTGGCAGCGCACTACGGCTCAACGAGGGCAACAGATTTTACAAAAAGCGCTGCAGTCTCTGCAACCGCAACTAACCTTAATTGCCCAGGGCAATAATTACGACGGTGTCACTTTTGCTGATGTTTGCCGTCAAGTTGGCTATCCCTTTGCATTGGTCGCCCAGAAGGCCGTTCATTTTCTGTTCCCCTACGATCGCGAACGGGTCGTTGTTCAGGCCGCTTATCAGTCGGCACTAAAATGCTTCTTCGTCTCCCAGCACAATTTGGAGTTAACTCGTCAGCAACTAAGCATGAGGCTACCACGAGCAGAAGTTGTCTTTAACCCAGTTAACCCGTTTGTGCAGGAGGCTTTTGCGAACCCAGTTGGACTGCCAATGGCTCAAGACGGAGTAATTCGACTGGCGTGTGTAGCTCGACTCGATGTGCTGGATAAGGGTCAGGATTTACTACTGACTGTACTAGCTCAACCTAAATGGCGTTTACGCCCGCTGACAATTACGCTATTTGGCGCTGGTCCACATCAGAAGGCAATCGAAGAGCTGGTTCTCTTTCTGAACTTGGATGATCAGGTTAGATTGGGGGGGCACGTATCAAATCCCACTGTCATCTGGCAAACACACCACGCATTAGTATTACCATCCCGTAGTGAAGGACTCCCGCTGGCCCTAGTGGAAGCAATGCTCTGTTGCCGACCAGCTATTGCCACAGACGCAGGTGGTATTGCCGAGCTATTGGTCGATAATCTAACCGGTTTCCTGGCGTCAACGCCTTCAGTCGAAGCTATTGACGAAGCCTTGGAGCGAGCCTGGCACCGGCGTCACGAATGGGAACAGATGGGTAAGGTTGCGGCTCAGCACGCCCGAGCTACGGTACCATCCAATGCCGCCCAATTATTTAGTAAGCACCTTCTCCAATTGACAGCATCTCTCGAGCCAACAACTAAGTGAGCGTATGAAACAACCTCTAGTCTCCATTATTATTCCAACCTACAATAGAGGGCATCTAATCGACGTAGCCATTCGAAGCGTATATGCTCAGCGATACACCAATTGGCAGTTAATTGTCATTGACGATGGATCGACTGACGACACAAAAGAACGGCTGGCTGTCTACGATACCATTCACTATTATCGACAAGAAAACCGAGGCCAGGCCGCTGCCCGGAACGCAGGCTTGCAGTACTGCCGGGGCGAATACATAGCGTCTTTAGATTCGGATGATGAATGGCATCCCAACTTTTTGTTTGATGGAATGGCAATGCTTCAAAAGCATCAATTGGATTTCGTATTTATGAATTGGCAGACTAGTAAAGGAATTGACGGATATTCGTCATACTTTATGCTGCCCCAACATCGCAAACAGTTCTGTACGCAAAGCGATAACGGTTGGTGGATACTAAATCCAAAGCAGAACCGACGTTTAATGGTGGAGACATGCCCTTCTCCTTCATCCTCATTGATTATACGCCAACCAGCATTTCCCGGAGCCTGGAACGAGCGGATGCGGATTGCCGATGACTGGTGCATGGTTCTCGACATGGTGATCAACCGCGCTTGTCGCTCTGCTTTCTCGCCGGTTCCCCACTGGACCAAACATATTCACGGAGACAATATCTGGGATTGCCGAGATAATACGATTATTATTCCGGAGGTTGGTTTTCATGATGAGAAAGTACTAACTGAACGATTTAGCCATCAGCTAACGAATCAGGAGAAACGAGTTTTCCGACGCCGCTTAGCGCTTCATCATTTTAACTTCGCCTATTTCAGCTGGAAGCAAGCTGCGGCCTCCTCTTCCGTCGTGTTACGCCATTTGACGACTGCATTTCGCTTATCACCTTCTGCTGTCAGTCGGATTGTGGTTACCTGGGGGCAGGAGCACGTACATAAACGCTTGGTAAGACGCCGGATTGAAAGCCTCCCTAACGGATTAGGCGACGCAGTAGTTGGTTCACAATCTGATAGGCGTTCTGAGCCGACACCACTATGTGGCCGCCAAACAGAAGCAGGTGCAACAGAATTACTGTACCATCTAACGGGTAGCGGCCTGCCTGACTCAGCAGCAATGCCAGCGGATAGAACGTAATGTAGTACTCATTCAGCACGATCCGCTGATTGGGTGCCAATACGAGGGGACGTTGCCCCCAGAGTTTCCAGCGCATCGCTTCCAGACCTGCATAGCCGAGCAAAGCTGCCAGCGTGAGCGGACGAGCCAGTACGACAAGCAGAAAGCCGAAGGCGAGCACTTCCAGCGGGAAAACCACCCATTGCCCCAGCCGCTGGGCCGGTCGTTCACCAAAATCGGTTACAAACGTATCAATGCCTGCCTGTCGATCAGCGGCTACATCGCTTAGCTGATGCCAAAGAATATTCCGTATACCGCAGGTTAGTGCCCAGATGCCTGTTGCCCACCACCAGCCGGTTGGAACTGTGTAATCAAACCAGCTGCTGACCAAGGCAACGGTAAACAATTGTGGAAAGAAATGAGCCCCAGCCGCATCGGCCAGTACGCCCCATACGCCTTTGGTTTTCAATCGAAAGGGCGGGAGCGAATAAAGTGTATAAGCGATCCAGGCACCAAGGTACCAAAGGCTGATAGTAGGCGAAAGAGCATAAAAGTAAAAACCGAAGGCCAAGCCGATGGATACGCAAAGACCCAAGATAAGGCTAGTAAAAGCGGTCGATTTCCCGGCTAGCCGGTTTGATTTTCCAGCCGCTGCGTCGATGGACCGGTCGGTCCAGTCGTTGAGCAGGCTAACATATACGGCCCCTACTGTCAACGCCAGCAGCAGGAGGAGCAAACAAGGTAGCAACAGCCAAATCGAGGTATCTATCAGACTAGCGGTGGCGTAGGCAGTCGCCAATAAGGGAGAAAACTTGTAGCCCCACCATTCACTGGCACGAACAAATGTCTTAAGCTGCCGGCCGAAGTAACGAAGGCGAGACGAGAGTACAGATTGAAACATTTGTGGGTGTAGGATGGAGAGGATTGCACTACGAAAAGAAAGAAACGAGCTGAAATTTACAAACTAATGAATGAAACTATTTACACAGCCCGCTCCCCCCTGCAGTCGCCACGGCGGTTTTTACGGGAGATAAACGACGACCTCCGCGTCGTTTATCATGTCGGCTGGCAGTTATTCGTCCGAAATATAAAAGTGCAGGCGCGTCAGAATTTGCTCGGCTACGTCTGGATGTTGCTTCCCCCACTAATCACGGGACTGGTTTGGATCTACCTAGGCCAGGCAAAAGTTCTTAAAGGGCTAGCGTCATCGGTGCCGTATCCGGTGTTTGTGTTGACGGGTTTATTCCTCTGGCAAGGCTTTGTGGATGCCCTCAACTGTCCCCTACAACAACTTCAGATGGCTCGTTCAACTATCAGCAAAGTACGAGTGCCACACGAAGCGTTCGTTGTAGCGGGGCTAGGTATTGTGTTGTTCAATAGCCTGATCCGAATACTAATTCTGATTTTTGTATTAATAGGTTTTCAGATGCCGTGGCACATAACTATGCTACTAGCCCCTTTAGGACTGGCCTTGTTAATTATTTTCGGTTTGGGATTGGGGTATTTGCTGGCACCGATTGGTATGCTCTATGCCGATATTGCCAATGCCTTGCCGGTTATTATTAACTTGTGGTTTTTAATTACCCCCATTGTGTATAGCCCCCCGGCATCAATGGCCTCTATTATTGCCTGGAATCCAGTGACTCCGCTGCTCAGTACCACCCGCGATTGGCTGTTATCCGGAAATAGCCAACCGACATCAGGCTTTGGAGTGGTAGCCCTAGGCGCCTGCGTACTACTACTCGGCAGTTGGTTATTATACCGATTAGCCCGTCCGCATCTGATTATCCGTCTGTAAATCGGCTATTGAGTAAACGTCTATTAATCAATGCATCGAGTACTGGTGCCTACCTTTATTGAATGAATACCGACTCCATACTTACCGTCGAGAATCTTTCGAAAAAATTTAGTACATCATTTCGCCGGTCGCTTTGGTATGGTGTACTGGATATAGCTAAAGACCTCAACCCCTACCGACCCCAGGCTGAAAATCAGAACGGTCATCTTCGTAAAACGGAATTTTGGGGTTTGCACAATATTTCCTTTAATCTGCACCGGGGCGAATCCTTGGCTATTATTGGTGACAATGGCGCGGGAAAGAGTACGCTACTGAAACTCTTAAATGGCCTCATTAAACCGGACAGTGGACAAGTGCGAATCCGGGGTCAGGTGGGCGCGTTAATTGAGTTAGGAATCGGCCTCGATCCCGTTTTGTCGGGCCGGGAAAATATTTATGTACGGGCTGCTTTGCTAGGTTTATCTCGA
>Ga0265780_10011709_pt1 | contig 10349 bp, 8 predicted proteins | sample P1T30metagenome_FD_192432 | JGI IMG/M metagenome (GOLD analysis project Ga0265780, IMG submission 192432) | Plant litter microbial communities from East Loma Ridge, Irvine, California - P1 T30 | ecosystem: Environmental > Terrestrial > Plant litter > Unclassified | place: USA: California... | reverse complement strand
ACGCCGCTGCCGGTGGTGATCGAGCCGGGCGGCGCCAGATAATTGCCGTCGTGGCTAACCAGATCGATCCGCTCCGCCGCCGCCGTCTCGGCCGCGCGCCACCAGGGTTCGTAGTGGCGCACGCAATGCACGCGCGTCGCGCCGGTTTCCTCGGCAAGCGCCGCCAGCACCGTCTCGGCACGCCCGCGCCGCAGGATCAGCCGCGAGCCCTTCGCCCGCAGCGCCTCGTCCAGCGCGGCGAGGCTGTGGTGCAACCACCAGCGCGACGCGCCGCCCATCGCGTGCGGCCCCGCCGCCTCGTCATCGAGGATATAGACCGGGATCACCGGCCCTTCCTGCACGGCGGCGGCGAAAGCGGGTTGATCGGCAAGACGCAGGTCGCGGCGAAGCCACACGATTACGGAGTTGATCATGTCGGTGCCAACGCCGGGCGGTGCCTACGGCTTCGTTGCGGCAAGATATTTGTCGAGGATGGCAAGCCGCTCGGCGATGGCGGGCCGGTACGACAGGCCCGTCGGCGTCAGCGCGAGCGCCCGCGCCCAATAAGGCCGCGCGCCTGCGAAATCGCCACTCTGAATCAACGCCACGCCCAGGAAGAACGGGGGCGCGGGATGGCGCGGCGCGAGGCGCATCGCCTGTTCGAACGCCAGCCGCGCGGCCGGCGATACCGCTCCGCCATCATGTTGCGCATAGGCCATGCCGAGCCACGTCCACAGCACATAGCTTTTCGGCGCATAAGCCACGCCGCCAAGCAGGATGCGCACTGCCGCTTGCGGATTGCCAGCGCGCGTCAAAGCATCGGCGAGCGTGAAATAGGCGGCCTCGCCCGTATAGCGCCCGAGCATGTCTCCGCGTAGTTCGATCAGCCCCTGATCGAGCGCGATCGGCCGGGCAAACGCCGCCACCGGATGGCCGGGCAGATCGGGCCGCCCCTGCACCGCATAGCCGGTCGCGCCGAGCATCAGCCCCGCACCGATGAAGCTCCATAGCGGCCGCGCGACGCCGAGCAGCCACAAGGCCGCCGCCGCCGCCACAGCGACCAGACCGAGCGCGATCCATCCCATCAGCTGCCCCGCCTTCTGAAGCTCGCCCGCGCAAGCCACACGCCGAACGCGATCAGCACGAGCGGCGCGATCCACAGTGGCGCGGTGAGCAGGCTGAACGGCGGATCATAGGTCACGTAATCGCCGTAGCGCGCGATCAGCCAGTCGCGGATCTGCGCGGGCCGCTCCCCCGCCTCGATGCGCTGACGCACCAGCGCACGCATGTCGCCCGCCATTTCGGCATCGCTGTCCGCGATCGACTGGCCCTGACAGACGAGGCAGCGGATCGTCACCATCAGCGCCTGCGCCTTCGCCTCCTGCACGGGATCGCGCAGTTGCGTGTTGGCAAGCGGCGCGGGCGGCAGATTGCTGTCAGCAAACGCCGGCGACGACGCCAGCAGCGCGAACAGCGCGAACCGCTTCACTTGGCCGCCGCCAGCTTGGCGAGGATGTCCGGCACGTCATCGGCGCGAATGTCACCGACGTGCTGGAGCAGGATCGTACCGTCGCCGTCGATCAGGAAACTCTCCGGCACGCCCGACGAGCCGATCGCCAGCTGCACCGCGCTCGCCTTGTCGTCGCCGATCGCCACATAGGGATCGCCGCCGCGCGCGAGGAAGTCGCGCATCGCCCCGGGTGTGTCGCGGATCGCGACGCCGACGACCGGTACGCCCGCCGTCTTCAGCGCCATCAACTGTGGCGCCTCGGCGGCGCAGGGCACGCACCAGCTCGCGAAGATGTTGAGCAGCTTGGGCTTGCCGTCAGCGAACGCGGTGCTGACGACGCCGGGCTTGCCAGGCAGCAGCGGCGACGTCGCGAATGTGGGCAGGCGCTTGCCGACCATCGCCGAATAGACGGTGCGATCCGCCGGCCGATACAGCGCGACGGCGATGATCGCCGCAACCGCCACGAACAGGGCGAGGGGCAGCCAAAGCCTGGCGCCACCCTTCATGCCCATGCCTCTTCGGCCGAACGCCGCCGGGTCCGCCGCTCGCGCTGCAACCGCCCCGCCAGCGACAATGCCCCGCCCAGCGCGACCAGCGCACCACCCAGCCAGATCAGCGTCACGAACGGTTTCCACCACAAGCGCAGTTGCACGCGTCCCTGCCCGTCCGCCTGCCCGAGCACGGTATAGAGCTGCCCGTCCCACCGCGTCGCGATCGCCGATTCGCTCGTCACGGTGACGGGGTTGGTGAAGAAGCGTGACTGCGGCCGCAACCGGATCGTCGCGCCGCCGCGCCGCGCCGAAAGATGCGCTTCCAGCGCCGACCAGTTCGGCCCGATCGTCGGCGCGATCCCGTCGAGCGTCACGGTGTACGGCCCGACACGCTGCGGCTCACCGATCCGCGCCGCGACCAGAGTCTGCCTGGTGAACGCGCTTTCCGACGCGATGCCAGCGAGGCTCACCGCGATGCCGAGATGCGCGATCACCATGCCCCATGTGAACAGCGGTGTTCGCAGCAGATTGCGCCGCCACAGCGGCGCGACGCTCGCCACCGCCAGCCCCGCCGCAAGCGCCAACCCGAGCAATTGCAGCAGCGCGACACCGCCGCCAAACGCCAGCACCGCGAGCAGCGCCACCGCGAACGCCGCACCGGGCGCGGCCATCCGCATCGCGACCGCGCGCACACCGTCGCGCCGCCAGCGCAACAGCGGCCCCGCCGCCATCACCACCACCAGCAGCAAGGCGACCGGCCCCGCTGCCTTGTCGAAGAACGGCGGCCCGACCGACAGTTGTACGCCGAAGCCGGCCGCCACGATCGGGTAAAGCGTACCGATCAGCACCACGCCGAGGATCACCGACAGCAGCAGATTGTTGGCGACCAGCGCCCCCTCGCGGCTGACCGGATCGAAGGTGTTTCCGGCCCGCACCGTGCCGATCCGCACCGCGAACAGCGCAAGGGCACCGCCGATATACAGCACCAGCAACGCGAGGATGAAGGTGCCGCGCGACGGATCGACCGCAAAGGCATGGACGCTCGTCAGGATGCCCGATCGCACGAGGAACGTGCCGATCATCGACATCGAGAAGGCGACCACCGCCAGCATCACCGTCCACGCGCGCAGCCCGTCCCGCGTCGCCAGCACCGTCACCGAATGGAGCAATGCGGTCGCCGCCAGCCACGGCATCAGCGAGGCGTTCTCGACCGGGTCCCAGAACCACCAGCCGCCCCAGCCGAGTTCGTAATAGGCCCAGTAGCTGCCGGCGGTGATGCCTAGCGTCAGGAAGATCCACGCGCCCAGCACCCACGGCCGCATCGCCCGCGCGAACGCCGGCCCGACATCGCGCGCCACCAGCGCGCCGACCGCGAAGGAGAATGCCACCGAGATGCCGACATAGCCGACGTACAAGGTCGGCGGGTGGAACGCCAAGCCGGGGTCCTGGAGCAGCGGGTTGAGCCCCTGGCCGTCCGCGGGCGCGGGGTCGATCCGCGCGAACGGGTTGGAGGCGAACAACAGGAACGCATAGAAGCCGAGCGCGATCGCCGCTTGTGCGCCCAGCGTCGCGATCAGCGTGACGCGCGGCAAGGTCCGCTCGAACACCGCCACCGCGCCCCCAGCGAGCCCGAGGATCGTCACCCACAGCAGCATCGAGCCCTCGTGGTTGCCCCATGCGCCAGCGAATTTGTAGAGTAGCGGCTTCTCGGAGTGGCTGTTTTCGGCCACCAGCAGCACGGACATGTCGCTGCGCAGGAACACCGCGATCAGCGCCGCCATCGCCAGCGCGGCGACCGCCCCCTGCACGATCGCCACCGGCCGCACCGCGCCGAGAATATCGGCGGTAAGGCTGTTCTCCGCTTCCGGCGCGCGGGTCACGCGCCGCACGCCGAGCGCCGCGAGTGCAAGCTGCATCGCCGCGAGCGCCGCCGCGAGCCACAGGGCTGCGAGGCCGAGCTCGGCGATCATCGCCGCCCCACAATGAAAATACCGCCCCGCCGCCATGGCCCATTCCACGGCAGAGGCTGCGGTCCAGTCGCGTAGGTGGACGTAAAGGAGCACGATGCCGATCCAGCAACGAACCGCCGCTGGCCCGTGCCCCGCGCCGTGGAAAACCGGTTGATGGCGAAGCGTTGTGTGCGGTCGGGGACCGCGCGCGCCGACAGCGCGTCTCCGCCCCAAAGCCGCGCACCGCGACGCTCCTCCGCGCGCGGCACGCCAGCGCCGAGACCGCAGCCACGGGCGCGCAACCGAGATCGAGGGGCCATCATTCCTTCAATGTCTTCGTCTCGTGCATCTTGCCGGCCATCTGCGGCGGCATATACCTTTCATCGTGCTTGGCGAGCAGGTTGGTGGCGGTGAAGCTGCCGTCCGGGTTGAACTGTCCTTCGGCCACCACGCCCGACTTCTCGCGGAACAGATCGGGCGCAATGCCGCGAAAAGTGACGGGAAGGCTCGCCACACCGTCGGTGACGACGAAGCGGATCGACACGCCATCCGCCTGCCGCTTGATCGAACCGCCCTCCACCATGCCGCCGAGCCGCACCGCACGGCCGAGCGGCAGCCCGGCCCGCTTCACGTCGCCGGGCGCGTAGAAGAACGACGCCTGGTCCTTGAGCGCCGACAGCGCCAGCAACGCCGCCGCGATCACCGCGCCCAGGCCGAGCAGCGCCAGCATCAGACGTTGCTGCTTCGCCTTCATCGCCGTTCGGTACGCCGCATCGCGAAATAGCTCCACGCCGCGAGCACCGCCGCGCCGGCGCCGGTGATCGCATAAGCGGCGATGACGAACGGCCACGGGCTCACGCAACGAACCTCATCGCGCCATCCGCCGCATCCGTGCCTCGGCCTTGGTCGCCGCAAGGATCGTCCGCATCCGCATCAGCACCACGCTCGCGAAGAACAGCGAGAAGCCGGCAAGCGTGAACCACAACGGCCACAACATCGACGCGTCGATGCTCGACCGCGTCAGGCCGATGCTCTCGCCTTGATGCAGCGTGTTCCACCACACCACCGAATAGCGGATGATCGGCAGCAGCACCGTGCCAGCCACACCGTACAGCGCCGCGATCCGCCCGTCGCCGCCACGCTCGCCATCGGCACGCAACAGCGTCATGAAGCCGAGGTACACGAAGAACAGCAGCAGCATCGACGTCAGCCGCCCGTCCCATTCCCACCACGTCCCCCAGGTCGGCCGCCCCCAGATTGAGCCGGTAACGAGGCACAATGCGGCGAACACTGCCCCCGGCACCGCGATCGCGCGCGCCGCGATCATCGCGAGCGGGTGTCGCCACACCAGATAAGTGATCGAACACACCGCGATCCCGCTCCACCCACCCATACCGAGCCAGGCGGCGGGCACATGGATGTAGAGGATGCGCACCGTTTCGCCCTGAAGATAGTCAGCCGGCGTTTGAGTCAGACCCGCCCACGCGCCGATCGCGATCAAGGCCACGCCCACCCAGAACAGCACCGGCGTCAGCGGCCGGGCCAGTTTCAGGAAGCGCGCAGGGTTGGCGAGGGCATGAAGGGAAGCCACGATCATCAGCGTCTAGGCGGTTGCGCCGCCACACTCAACGCCGACGTTCATGCCGACGCGTGGCCGGCGCTCTGCGTCACCGCGAGTTCGTGGCCGTCGAGATCGCGGAAGTGGAAACGCTGCCCGCCCGGAAAGCCGAAGATCGGCGCGGTGATCGCCCCGCCCGCCGCTTCGACCGCGGCGAGTGCGACCGCGATGTTCTCGACGTCGATCACCGGCAGCGCCGCTTTGGTGCGTTCCGCCGGATCGGCCTGAAAGCCTAGATCAGTGTCGCCGCTCGTCGTCGCCGTATAGCTCGGCCCGAAGTCGGCGAATACCCAGCCAAACGCCGATCCGTAGAACTGCTTGGCCCGTGCAGTATCCGCCACCGGCAATTCAACATAGTTGATTCGCGCCATTCCAAGCCTCCCGGTCCATCAACAGCGTTCTTGCTATGTTCTATATCGCCGCGTAGGATCGCGCAATGGCAAAGACTCGGTCAGCACGCGGCGCCACCGTCAACCGGGAAAGCAGCCGCTTCAACCTGCCCGCACGCGAAGCGGACGGCGATTGGCTCGACGATCGTGCGGTGGTGGATGACGTGCCGCCGCCGCTGCGCACCACGGTCACGGTCGAGCGCCCGCGCACGATCATCAGCCGCAACACCTCGCCCGACGTCGCGTTCGATCGTTCGGTGAACCCGTATCGCGGCTGCGAACACGGCTGCATCTATTGCTTCGCGCGGCCGACCCACGCCTTCCTCGATCTGTCGCCGGGTCTGGATTTCGAGAGCAAGCTGTTCGCCAAACCCGATGCGCCCGCGTTGCTGCGCGCCGAGATCGGCAAGCGCGGCTATCTTGTGCAGCCGATCGCGTTCGGCACCAACACCGACCCCTATCAGCCGATTGAGAGCGACTGGCGGATCACCCGCGCGTGCCTGGAGGTGCTGGCCGAGACGGGCCACCCGCTGACCATCACCACCAAGTCCGACCGCGTGGTGCGCGATCTCGATCTGATCGCGCCGATGGCGAAACGCGGGCTCGCGGCGGTGATGATCTCGGTCACCTCGCTCGACCGACGTACCGCGATGACGGTCGAACCGCGCGCGCCCACGCCCGAGCGGCGGCTGGCGGCGGTAAAGGCGCTGAGCGATGCCGGCGTGCCGACCTATGTGTCGATCTCGCCCGTCATCCCCGCGATCACCGATCATGAGATCGAGCATCTCGTCGCGCGTGCGGCGCAGGCCGGGGCGCGCAGTGTCAGCTTCATCCCGGTGCGCCTGCCGCATGAGGTCGCGCCGCTGTTCCGCGCCTGGCTCGACGAGCATTTCCCGGATCGCGCGGCCAAGGTGATGGCAACGATCCAGTCGCTGCGTGGCGGGCGCGACAACGATCCGAACTTCGGCACGCGCATGCAGGGGCAAGGGCCCTGGGCCGAGTTGCTCAAGACTCGCATCCGCATCGCACGGCGCAAGCACGGCATGGTGCACGAACGTATGGCGCTGCGCACCGATCTGTTCCGCCCGCCGGCCGGCCCGCAGGGGGAGCTGTTCTGACGTTACGGGTAGGACGACACCTCGATCAGATTGCCGTCCGGGTCGCGCACGTAAACCGAGCGGATGGGGGCCCAGCGCCCCCGGTTTGGTGAGCGGCTCGAGTTCGACCGTTACGCCGCATGCGCGGAAATGCGTTGCCACATCGTTCGGCGCGAGCGCGGTTATAAAGCAGAGATCGTCGCTGCCCGGCTGCGGCGCACGGCCGGTGAACCATTCCGCCTGAGATGCCGTGATCGGCCGCAGGTTGATCTTGTTGCGCCCGAACCGCAGGCTCGTCCGCGTCGCGCCGTGCTCCGGATGATGCGTTTCGACCCGCATGCCGAGCATGCGCGCATACCGTTCCACCGATACCGCCACGTTCGCCACGTTGAGGACAATGTGGTCGAATGCCTCGACGCGTAGCATCAGCCGACCAGCGCCAGACGCGTCTCGGACGATTTCAGCGCGACCCCGCTGATTCCGGCCAGCTCCTCGATCCGCGTCGCCAATTCCTGATCGAGCAGGAAATCGCGCCCGAGCAGCAGGCGCACGTGCCCGCCTTCCGGCAACAGCGACCGCGCCCACACCTCGCCACGCGCACCACGATAGTCGGCGAGGACCTTCGCCAGCACCGCGAGCGCCGTTGGCGTCTCCACCGTCAGTTCCAGCACGAAGCGCGCCGCGTTCGCCAGCGAATCGAAACGTTGCAGGCGTTTGACCGACACCCGCGGCGTCTCCTCCCCGGGCCGGCGGTCCAGCTCCACCGTCAGCAGCCCGCACGCACCCTCACGCGCCGCCTCCTCCAGATCCGCCGCTACCATGTCGTCGAAACACGTTGCGAAGAACTGCCCCGAAGGATCGGACAGTGTCGCCATGAGGTACCGACGCCCACGCGCGGACGTGCGCCAGCGCGCCTCCTCGACCAGTACCGCCATTGTCGCGCCAGCACGCGATTTGCCGTCGTCGGGAATGTCGAGTTCGCCGAGCGTCGCGAATGAACGCGCCCCGTGCATCCGCGCGAGGTGCCCGTGACGATCGACCGGGTGCGCCGAGAAGTAGAAGCCGAATGCCTCCTTCTCCGCCTCCATCCGTTCCGCCAGCGCCCAGTGCACGTTCGGCAAGCGGATCGGCGGCTCGGCAGCATCCTCGCCACCAAACAGACCGCCCTGCCCGCTCGCCTTCATCGACTGTACGCGAGATGCGGTGGCGAGGATCGTTTCAGCCGCACCGTGGATGCCGGCGCGATTGGGGTTGAACGCATCGAACGCGCCCGCCCCCGCCAGCGTCTCAAGCTGTCGCTTGTTGAGCAAACGCGGATCGACCCGGTGCGCGAGATCGTCGAGCGTCGCGAACTTGCCGGTCGCCTCACGCTCGACGACAAGCTTCTCCATCGCCGCCTCGCCCACGCTTTTCAGCGCGCCGAGCGCATAGCGCACCGCCAGTCCATTCCCGGCGTCCTCGACCGAAAACTCCGCCTCGCTGCGGTTGATGTCGGGCGGGAGGATATCGACGCCAAGCCGACGCATATCATCCACGAACACGCCAAGCTTGTCAGTCAGCGCCATGTCGTAGCACATCGAGGCGGCGAAGAATTCGTGCGGGTGGTGCGCCTTCAGCCACGCGGTCTGATAGGCCAACAGCGCATAGGCGGCAGCATGCGATTTGTTGAAGCCATAGCCGGCGAACTTGTCGATCAAGTCGAACAGTTCGTTGGCCTTGGCCTTGGGGATATCGTTATGCTTGGCGCAGCCCTCAACGAAGATCGCCCGCTGCGCGTCCATCTCCGCCTTGATCTTCTTGCCCATCGCGCGGCGCAGCAGATCGGCGCCGCCCAGCGAATAGCCCGCCAGGATCTGCGTCGCCTGCATCACCTGTTCCTGGTAGACGAAGATCCCGTAGGTCTCCACCAGGATCGGCTCCAGCAGCGCGTGCGGATAGACGATTTCCTCCTGCCCGTTCTTGCGCTTGCCGAACGACGGGATGTTGTCCATCGGCCCCGGCCGGTACAGCGAGACGAGCGCGATGATGTCGCCGAAATTGGACGGCTTCACCGCCGCCAGCGTGCGCCGCATCCCCTCAGATTCGAGCTGGAACACGCCGACCGTGTCGCCCTTCTGGAGCAGTTTGTAGACGCCCTCGTCATCCCATTCGAGTTCGGACAGGTCGATCGTCACGCCCCGGTGGCTGAGCATCTGCACCGCCTTCTGCAACACCGACAGCGTCTTCAGCCCGAGGAAGTCGAACTTCACGAGGCCTGCGCCCTCGACATATTTCATGTCGAACTGCGTGACCGGCATGTCGGAACGCGGATCGCGGTACAGCGGCACCAACTGCGCAAGCGGCCGGTCGCCGATCACCACGCCGGCGGCGTGCGTCGACGAGTGGCGCGGCAGCCCTTCCAACTTCATCGCCAGATCGAGCAGGTATTTGACGCCGCTGTCGCCTTTATACTCGGCGTCGAGTTCGCCGACGCCGTTCAGCGCACGCGGCAGCGTCCACGGATCGGCCGGCAGGTTCGGCACCAGCTTGGCGAGCCGATCCACCTGACCGTAGCTCATCTGGAGCACGCGGCCGGTATCCTTCAGCACCGCGCGCGCCTTCATCGTCCCGAAGGTGATGATCTGCGCGACCTGATCGCGGCCGTATTTCTGCTGGACATAGCGGATCACCTCGCCGCGCCGCGTTTCGCAGAAGTCGATGTCGAAGTCGGGCATCGACACGCGTTCCGGGTTGAGGAAACGTTCGAACAGCAGCCCGAGCTTGATCGGATCGAGATCGGTGATGGTCAGCGCCCACGCCACCACCGAGCCAGCGCCGGAGCCGCGCCCCGGCCCGACCGGGATGTCGTTGTCCTTGGCCCATTTGATGAAGTCGCCGACGATCAGGAAGTAGCCGGGGAACCCCATCGAGATGATGACGTCCAGCTCGAACTCAAGCCGCTTGGCATAGCTTTCACGGGTTTCGGGATCGGTGATCTTCGCCTTGGCAAGCCGCGACTCCAGCCCGACGCGCGAGGTGACGCGCAGCGCCTCCGCCTCACCCTCACGGTCGCCAGCGAGGCTCGGCAGGATCGGCTTGCGGTACGGCGCCGACACCGCACACCGCTGCGCGACGACCAGCGTGTTGGCAATCGCCTCGGGCAGATCGGCAAACAGGCGGCGCATCTCGTCGGCCGGCTTCATCCACGCGTCGGGCGAACTGCGCGGGCGATCCTCGCTGACGATGTACGATGAGCTGGCAATACACAGCATCGCGTCGTGCGCCTCGACGAAATCGGCCTCGGCGTAGCAGCACGGATTGGTCGCCACCAGCGGCA
>Ga0265780_10011708_pt1 | contig 10350 bp, 6 predicted proteins | sample P1T30metagenome_FD_192432 | JGI IMG/M metagenome (GOLD analysis project Ga0265780, IMG submission 192432) | Plant litter microbial communities from East Loma Ridge, Irvine, California - P1 T30 | ecosystem: Environmental > Terrestrial > Plant litter > Unclassified | place: USA: California... | reverse complement strand
ACACTTTCTTTCTCTCTCTCTCTCTCTCTCTCTCTCTCTCTTCCCCTCTTTTTTCCTTCTTTCTTGAATATATCCCTCATGGAAAAAAGATCCCCTCTCGGGAGGAACGAGGGAAAATTAAAGGAAAGAACAAACGTACCTAGACCCATACAAACTATCGGTATCAGTCCAATTCTCAAACGCTTCTTCGCCGTCCAGAAACAAAATCTGAACGCCCATGTCCATGTCGACTGTGCCGCCTTCGCCCAACGCAGCCATCTCATCGTACATGCGCTGTAAATGCGGATCTAGCACCGTGGCTACATGCATCAGCATCGCACATGGGGCCGCGCTATCCGTCGCGCCTATAAACCCGCCGCTGGCAAAGTACTTGCTGTCGTAGTGCGCGACCAGCGTGAGGTAGTTGGCTTGGCCCGTCGCTACCCAGGGCGGCTCGCGACGCACGATTAGGTTGGCAAAGGGGAGTTCGGCGCTCTTGGAGATGGGCGTCGTGGATGTGCTGTTTTGCCATGTGAGCGTCCAGGCGGGGAGGTTGGTGGCGAAGAAGGTGTGGAGATGGCGCTGCGCAAGTGTCTGGCCGGGCGTACCGGGCACGCGAGGGATGAGGAGCGGGGAGAGGAGTGTGCTGTTTGTTGCGGCAATGGCGGCGCCGGGAGATGGGATGCCACGGAGGAAACTGTCTGAGAGGGGTTTGTAGGATGAAGCGCGAGGAAGGATGAGGGTGAGGGCGGCGAGGAGGGTCGAGGGTAGGGAGAAGAGCATTGTTGCTCTCTTTTTTTTTTTGCCGGTGTGGTCGTGGACACGTCGTCGGATTGTCGAGTTGGCTGTAGGTTGGGTACGTTCGTTTGGGGCCGGCTAAAAGCTAACGTCTAGGTGGTTTTTCTCTCTCTCTCTCTCTCCCTCTTTCTGAAAGTAGCTTCTGCCCTGTTGCCCTAGGCAATGGTAATGGTGTCAGTGTCCCGTCGCATACAACAAGGAATAAGCAAGCAACTTGGCAAGACAAGGAAAGAGTTGCTTGGTAGACTACTCTGTGTTGATGCGGACCAGAGGATGTTGGAGCCTGGGAAATCAATCAAGTCATTATAATACTTGTGAACCGCCTGGTGCCCAGCTCACCAGCTCTGAAACGCGTTTCAAGTGTCTGCGCTGGCCGTGTACCTTTGGGATACTTGTTGCGCTCCATGGTTCATGTTCGGTCGCTAGTCCACTTGGATTGCTCCCCCCCCTGCAGACGTCACGTGCGTCCGCTGCATGATCATCTTATCAGATGGATTGATGGATCGTAAAGGCGGGGATAAAGCTGTGGGATGGAGTGCGGAGGATCTAGCCTATCTGGTCTGCCATGTACGACCACTTGAAGTACATACAACCAGAGCTTGAGCAATATGTACCAAATACAAGGAATGTCCATTGCTCTATACATACACTATCCGCCACATCTTACAACTTGGCCTTGCCCTCAGCCACGCACTTGATCAACGCCCGCCCGTTCGTGAGCACCGTCTTTCCGCCATCGACGCGCACAATAAACCTAACCTCCTCATACCCGTTGGCGTCCTTGTCGCCAGTCCTCCACATCTCCGTAATCAGCTTGTCACCCGGTTTCACGGGTGCTGCAAATCTCGCCTGGAACTCCTTCAAGTTCTCAGGCTTGCTACCGCCAAATACCTTCAACAAGGCGTGTGCAGACATGTTCCACGAGAACAAGCCGTGGATAATGGGGCCGCCAAATCCCATCTTCTTGCCAGGTTCGGGATCGGCGTGAAGAGGGTTGTAGTCACCATTTAGGCGGTAGAGATGCGCCGTTTCCATAGTGGTCTGGTGGACGTGTGTGTGGTCGGGGCTGCGCGAGGGAGGCGGAAAGTTTGGAACCTTGGGGCCTGGAAAGAAGAAAAAAACTTGTTAGTATGCTGCATGGAAGGAAGACGATAAAATCGCATTACCCTTGGGGCCTCCCCACCCTCCCTGACCAACGTAGAATCCACTACCAACAGCCCGGGTATAGGTCTCGCCGCTCTCTGCGTCGACTAGGCATTGCTCCGTCTCGACAACGGTTCCTGGCTTGCCCTTGTCGTACACACCGAGCACCTTGCTCCTAATCTCAAATTTGCGCCCCTCGCTTGATACGGGCAGCGGCTTGAAGAACTGAAGCTTGCGCTCTCCGTCGAGCACGTGCTTGGTGTCAAACTTGGGCACGCCTTCAATGGGCGTCGAGTTGCTTCGCGCGTAAAAATCGATGACTTCCTGATCGGCATGCTTGAATGGCAGGATAACAGGATAGGTCGGGAAAGCAGCGAATTCGGGGTGGAGTTCCTGGAAGTTGTTAGGGCTACTGTTTCCTCCCGAGTCGCAATGTGCGCATGGGATATGCTCTACATGGCTTTTTCTGGCGTTGTTACTTACATAGAGGAAGTGCAGCTCGTCGGGATAGGTCGCACCAATGCTGTTTGCAAAAAGCAGAAGATCGCGCTTCAGCCATTTCACCTCAAAGGAAGGATACTCGAAACCAACACCGGGACCCAAATCTTTGCCCATGTTGATAGCGTGATTGTGTATGTGATGAATGCACGGAACTACAGGCGAAGGAACCAGTTTCAAATACAAGAGGTGGAAGCACGGATGCTGCGGTAAACGTCAAAGTTGTGGGCGGGGCGGTAATCGCGATGCCCAGGTTCGAGGTTTGAGCCGAGGTTCGAGCTGCTTGCGCAATCCCTCCAACGGAAGTAGCAAGCCACAGCAGCAGATACTTTCAACAACACAATGCAAGCAGTTTCAGTTCAAAAAGCCGTCGGGTTCAAGTTTGCGAACATAGCATTAATCTATCGAAAGTGGTAATGCTCCAATTGGTGGAAGCGTATTAAAACGGTCGAGTTCTTGATCAACCTTGGATCAGACCCCAACAATATACATGTCAAACCCTATTCAACCAATCCTTCATAATGTTCGTGATACCATGTCACGACTCAGCCGTCTACTAAGAAGGCGAACCAGTCCATACGCCGAGAAGAGGGTAATGCAGCTCCCTTTTGAGTTTGATCTAAATCATAAACATGACTTGTGCAAATGCTCAGAATGCATGCAAAGGAAGAAGCGAAGTTGTGGTGCTGTATATCGAGCCAGATGCTCTACTGCTTGATCTCGTAAGAGCGGCGGAACATGCTGTCCACGGCGGTGAGGTAGTAAGTGCCCGGGAGGATGGTCTCGGCGCTTCCCTTGGGGGTGTAGTCCTTCTGCAAGTGAGCTTGCTCACGGAGGTTGCACATCTACAGAATTTGTCAGCCACATGAATACAAGCAGAATAGTTGAGTCACTTACCTCGTCGTAGACCTCTGGTGCAACTACACGCCTCTGCTCAAGACGATTCTGGATGTCGAGCTGCTTTGCGAGGTTCTCGGTGCTGCCCTTGACGGTGAAGGAGAATAGCGACGAGGCTAGACCACTTCCGTAGCTGAACATACCGATGCGCTTGCCCTGTAGATCCTGGCTGCTGATGTTGGCAATCAAGCTGCACAAGCTACCGTAGACACTACCGCAGTACATGTTACCGCACTGGGTTGGGACTTGGATACTGGCCTGGACACGGGAAGCAAAGCGCTTCTTGGCGAGACCCATGAAGGTCTTCTCGATTGTCTTGTCGGTGACGGAGGTGGCGTAGTCGAGGTCACGGAGCTCGGCGGGAACGTCGGCAAAGATGGGGTTGGTGGGGTTGCTCAGGTAGTCGTTGTAGAGCAGGCGCGCATATGACTTGGCTACAAGCTTGCAGGTGGGTGCGTGGAAAGCCATGTAGTCAAAGCGGTCCAGGGGCGTCTCGACGTCCTGGTGGACGGCGTGTCCGTTTTGCTGAGCCTTGAGCGTCTTCTCGCGCTCGTTGTAGGCCTTGTAGCATGCATCAACAGCCTCGGTGTAGCAGCGGATGGAGAAGTGGCCGTCGACAATGGGGTATTCGCTGGTGAGGTCGGGCTTGTAGAAGTCGTACGCGTGCCTGATGTAGGAGCCGCGCTGGCCAGCGTCCATGACAATGGGGGCGTCGGGGCCGATGAGCATGGCTACACATCCAGCTCCACCAGTCGGGCGAGCATTGCCCTTTTTGTATAGCGCAATGTCACCAGCGACCACAACGGCGTCACGGCCGTCCCAGCCGGAGGACTCGATCCAGTTGACCGAGTTGAAGAGAGCATTGGTTCCACCGTAGCATGCGTTTACGGTGTCGACACCCTCGACGTTGTAGTTGCCGGATTCCTCAAAAAGTTGCATGAGGACCGACTTGACAGACTTGGACTTGTCAAGCAGCGTCTCGGTACCGACCTCGAGGCGGCCAATGCTCTTGGGGTCGACGTTGTATTTCTTGAACAGCGAGGAGACGGTGGTTAGGGCGAGAGAGTAGATGTCTGGAGAAGGACCGGCTCAGTTTCCATTTACCAAAACGGTATTGCTCACAAGAGACTCACCCTCGCGATCATCGCAGAAGGACATCTTGGTCTGGCCGAGACCAATGGTGTATTTGCCCTGGGAGACGCCATCAAACTTTTCAAGTTCGGACTGGTCGACGCACTGTCGAAGTTTTGTTAGGAGACGTTCTTGCAAAAGGGGGGCGTGGGATCTGCAATTTGATTGCGGCGGCGGCGGCAGCAGCAGCAGCAGCAGCAGCAGGGTTGGTCACGTACCTGGCTGGGGAAGTAGAGCTCGATGGCCTTGATGCCAATGTTGGAGGGACGAGTAGCCATGGTTGCAGTAGTTTGGAGTGTTGTGGGAGGAGTAGGGAGAAAGGGTTTGTGTTGACGGGAGGGGAGACTTCACACCGCCGGTTTAAGTACTCGTCGAGTAGATCCTTCGCGACAATGGCAAGGCCAGAGCCAGCCAGTAGCGGCAGTGCTCTGCGGTTATGCTAGCAGCAAGTGGATGCAAGGCTTGATAAGGCGGTATTAACGGGATTTGTGCATTCGACGCTCAACAAAGCCAACGACTCGAGCGCTCGCATTTGTTGTCGCGAGTTTTTTTTACTACCGTACGATTTCAGGGTCCCACTGTGAGCGTGAACGCGAACATGGGCACAGCCAACGCCACGGCGGGGACGCCAAAAAGAAAACACGCACTGCCGTCCGTGTGCCCGCAGCACATGCGGCTCGCAAAAGCAATGTGCTTTGCAGCCCGCAGTGCTGCTGCACCAACTAGGGGGGCTCGTCAGGAACAGCAACTATCCGCAGCCAGCCCCTAGCAACGCCCATCCAAGACACGGCCACCGATGGACGGACATGGCACCTCACCACCCCTCCTCCAGTGTATATCGCGTCTCGGGCTAGAGTGCCAGTGTGTTGCACCCGCAACGGCTGAAGCCTGCGCCGCCTCGCTCGTGCTACTGTTCACCCACGACTATTCCCAAGCAGGGAACTTGATGCAGGCTTACAGTGTTGTCGTCGACTCGGGCTATGAGCTGCCTGGCCGATGATACACACACCTTACTTGGCACCACCATTGTAAGCCCTACAGCCGGACGGTCCATGCAGCTGAAGCCCGGCCAGGAGATTGGGGAAAGACTGTCAAGCACTTCTTTGCCGTTAGCCATAGCCGTTCTCACTTCTCACCACAGACGGCTCCCCGACTCCATGCTGGCCGGCACCAAATCTTACATTGCTCGGACGATCAGGCTTTGTTAGGTAGTTGTTAACAAAAGTACTGCCCACACGCGGCCGCATGGTGATGTAGCATGTACAGATTCCGCCAGCAGACGTCAGCAGCCTCGAAGCCGCAACTACTAATACGTCTAGGCGGGGGCGGGACCACCATGTGACGCATGTGTGCCTTCACATATATAATGCACGGTGCGCACTTTCCGTCGTGTGTCATGGCGGGAACCCGTGGATGTAAAGGAGCGGCAAGACTAGAGGTGAGTAGAGCACACGGCAGAGCAAGTGCGGGTGTCGGAGTATTGTGTCAAGCATGGCTAGCGCCTCCAGTCTTCAGTCAGGCCTGGAGTCGTTGGATGACGGAGCCATGCATAGACGCCAATGTGCAGGCAGGCGGGCGGGCGGCCGACATGCCCTCGATTGGTGCAGGTTCGCGGTCTGCATGCACAGTTTGAGGATAGAGGACATGCGCAAAAGGCCAGACAGTGTTAGAGAGCTCGATATATTAACGCAAGAGGGGAGCCACGCTTCGCGACCAAGGACGTCGGGGACAAGTCCGGCAACACGTTGCCCGCACCCTACCCAAAGAAACCTTTTTGAGGAAATGTAAAGCGAGCAGAAGAGGTGCAAGTGCAAGTGCAAGTGCAAGGGCAAGGGCAAGGAAGACAGCCAAAGACGTCTGGCAGTGGTTTCGATTGCTTTCGCTGCTGCGGTTCACGGGTGTTCGTGCTGAAACGCCACATTGGCACTAGTGTGCCGTCTCAGACGTCTGTCTGCCTCCAAACCTGATGCGCCCTCGCTCCACACACACACTCTCTCTCACGCACACGCAACATCACCACACGACACGACACGACACGACACACGCCAAACCGTCGCACACTCGCTACCCGCACACCATCGGTCGCTACGCCGCGCGCACTCTACTGATTCATCGCTCGAGGACACGCCCGTCGAGCTTTGTCGGGAAGATCTGACAGGGGGGGGAACAGGGCCTTCGAGGCTCCCAGGGACCGTGAGGCGCCATGGACAGACGCAGCAACGACAACTACCAGCCATCGCGGCGGCCCACCAGTCCCGATGTCTTCGATGACGACCACGAAATCGACCCTAGCGAGGACGACTTCATGCCCTCGGTCTCAGATGGCTTCCGCCCGACCAATACCAACGAAGCGTGGCACAGCGACCGCCAGAATCACGATCGAATAGCGATACCGCAGCGGCAAACATCCACCTCCAAATCGCACGACACGACCGACCTCCGGAGGACTGCGACGCGAAACAGCACGGCCAAAGTGCGGGACCCCATGTCGCACGACAGCCGACAGCCGCTCAACAGGGGGCCCGGCCACCGTTCGTCGCTGGCCCATCGCGACTCTGTGAGCTCCACTGCATCCTTTGCGACGACGAGCAATTCGGAAAACCCGTTCGAAACCGGCCCGAGCCACCCCTATGGCATGTATCCGCAGCTTTCAATGGCACGGCCGCTGAGCGTAGCCACCAGCTCAACCGAGCGACAGCCACATAGGTCCATGTCTCTGCAGCGACCGACACATCCGTACGCCATGTATTCGCAAAGCGGCATTGTCGATGAAGAGTTGCCAGAAGAGCAACCAGCCCAGCCACCGGTGCCCCCCCAGGTGCAGTCGTCTATTCCCGTCGGATTCCCGGGCCTGGACAACGGCTACCGCAGAGTGCTGGGCCCCGACGGCGAGGAGCAGGACATTATTGGACCAGATGGCCACACTGAGCAGCTGCCACCCTACTCGCGATTCCCAGAAGAAGGCCCCACCAAGGCCTCTTTGGCTGCCGAGGCAAGTGCGTCACGCATTGTCCCTGCTCCCCTTCAAGTCGACCCAGAAGATCCCTTCAACACTCCGGCCTCGCCGACTTCGCCGCTGAGTGAAAGCTCCGCCTCGACGCCCGCGCTGCCTGTTGCTCCCCTACTGCCATCCGTCACACCCGCCCGGTTGCCGCCACAAAGGCCAGAAACTCAGACGGGCAATCTGGCGCCTGCCAACTCGGCCTCTGCGCAGAGTGGCACTGTGCCAGCTGAAGCTTCCGAGTCGTCTTCTGCCTCACTGCTGGCGAGTGAGAATCACTTCTCGGAAAAGGGAGAGCCAGCCGAAGAAAAGGTCAATTGGCGCAAGAGGAAGCTATTCGGCAAGGTCCCTGTGGGATTGGCCCTCATAATCCTCCTCATAACACTAGTCTTTACTATTGCTCTTGGTGCAGCCGTCGGTACTTTTGTTGCAAAGAAGAATAACAATGATTCTGACCCGCAACGCCCCAAGGACCCTCCCGACGAAGCGTAAGTGCTGAAGAGGGCCCATTTTACTGCATTCACTGACCCGTTCCAGACAACCCCAGGTCATTGGCCAAAACGGATCACTTTTCGATGCTGTTCCCATCTCAACTCCGGTCGGACTCATGCCTTTACCCACAGGTTCATACGCACTTCCTCTGGGCATACCACAAGAGAGCAATCCAGGATGCTTGACGCAAGCAAGCCAATACTCGGCCTGGTCATGCAAGATGACTTTTGCCCCGCTCGTCTTAACTATAAATGACACTGTCGTCGGCGACCAGACTTTCCAGGTCGCCTCAATGAACAGCGGTCCTTCAGTCCCGAACAAATCCATTCTGTATGGACTCCAGAGTCCTGTTCTCGAAATGAAGCCGATGGAGCTTGTGCTAGACTTGGACTACAAAGCTTATGGCCCAGCATATCATTTCTCTGCTCGATACGACAAACTGGTAATCTTGCCGCCCGACGAACTCAATCTCGGCGCTGGACTCACGAAGCGGCAAGATGAAAAGTATCGACAACGTTTCCAGGTCAAACCTGGTGATTACCCATGGTTCTGTTACTGGAACAGTACCTATGTCGAGGGCTACATCTACTCCGAGGACAACTCCACAGCAGCCTCTTTTACCTCTTTTCCAACCCAATGGCCCACCCCTACGCCATCGTCGGCCGATACAAGCCGCTCAGCCGCTGTAACGGTCGCGGCGGCGGCAACGGCCACAACAAGCAGTTCTACGCTCTCGGCTTCTACACAGCCTGCAGCTGTAGCGGTGACGCCTTCGTCAGCACCAATGGATGTTGTCGTACCAATTTCAGGGCGAGATACATCTTCAGACGCCTCCTCGGCCCCTCGTATGCCTCCTTATCCTCGGATTGTCAAGGTGGAAGAGCGCCGCCTCCCCAATTCGCCCCAACCGTATTGCCAACAGATGCTCCTCCTCGACAATGGAGACATCCGACCAGCACCTAGTCCGAACGACAGCCCGATCAGGATATGGCTACAAGAGTCGGATCCGACCTATCAGGAGTACTTTGCCGCCCAGTCCGCCGGAGCCCTCACGCCGGACAGCAAATCCAAGCGCCAAAGTTCTCCTAGCATACAGCGGCGTAGTGATCCTCCAGATGCCTGTCATTGTCAATGGATGTTCAAGTAAACCATGTGCATATGTTTTGAGAAGTTGTTCTTGCATCTCTTTCCTCGGCAAGGCCGAGGCTTTTCAAGCGTGGCTATCAATCTTCTTTTTCCTTGCAGGCATTTGGGTTTATAGACCTGTCTGGTGTTCATGGCGCTTTTGCTTTACCGACTTACGAGTCTCAACGCATGTCTAGCATATACCTGTTTCCTTTCAACTTTTAGTCATCTTTTATTACACGCTATGAGTAGCCCATCACTTTCATATTGTCTGTTGGTTAGGTAGGTAGGAATCAAGCCTTGCGAGGCTACATTGGCGCATAGCGCATAGCGAATAGTATATGGTCGCGAGCAATGCAACTCCCGACCAAGGAGCTTTGGTCTCCGGGCCTAAAATTAGAGATAGTTGCTCTTTTATTCAAAGGCAATAGAAGAGAAGAAGTATATATAAATATTCAAAACCTGTAAATCAAGAAATCCAGCAAACCGTCTTTCTGCTTCTGTGAAATTATATATGGCTCTAAGCAGAGTCTAGATCCAAAAGTCAGGTATTCTGGTTTACCAGACAAGGAGCGATGTAAAGTGACGCTACTGTAGGCATTGTGCAGGCATCTCCATTTATTGAGAAGGAAGACAAGGGCAATGCTGTCCGGAACTAGCACTTTGGTATCACTTATGAGCTACCTAGCCGTTCTTTTGTGGTTGGTGGGGGTTATCCCAAGAGTTTGCAATTGGGTGCATTACCCGAGAAGCTAACACACACACACACACACACGCACTAACGCTCTCTGAGAAGAACCTATTATGGATTGCTGGTAAGAATTGCGGCGCAAAGCAACCTGCAAATACTAGAGCTGATCTTATTGCAATAACTTACTTTGTATTCTTACTAAGTTGTCAACTTTCCATCAACAACGACAAGTTGGCCGAGTGGTTATGGCGTGTGACTCAAGCGCAAGCTTATCGGGACATCCCGACGCATTCTCATGGGCGTAGCCCGCGGGGGTTCGAGTACGTTCAGTGCCTTTATTCCTCCAACCATATCAATTATGCTAACAACTACGACAGATCCCCCACTTGTCAACATCCTTCTTTTTTTTGTCCTTTTATTGGGCATCTGTATACTCAATTGGATTAGGGTGCACTATTTTTGTTAAAACGTTGTTCCTCTGTTGCAGTATCAAGTTCAATTGTATCAAATTCATTTATTTTAACTAATGCAACACAACCTAGTTCCTGTATGTTGCCAAAGGTTTCTCCCCGGCAGAGTGAAGCTACCGATAACG
>Ga0265780_10011706_pt1 | contig 10351 bp, 13 predicted proteins | sample P1T30metagenome_FD_192432 | JGI IMG/M metagenome (GOLD analysis project Ga0265780, IMG submission 192432) | Plant litter microbial communities from East Loma Ridge, Irvine, California - P1 T30 | ecosystem: Environmental > Terrestrial > Plant litter > Unclassified | place: USA: California... | reverse complement strand
TATCAGTAACATATAGTATATTTACTAATTGACGTCGTGGGTTTGAGTACTACCTTGAACAGCAGATGGAGAAAAAATACGGAATGATAAGAGAATCCATCAGCCCGGTCAGTGAGGTAGTTCGCTTGGCCTGCGAGCGCGGAAATATACCAGACCATCTTGACAATCTACTCCGTCGCCAAAAGGACCCTAATTCGACTGTTTATCCAAGCTACTCGATAGAACTGACTGCTTTGCAGTACGCTATCACGCTGAAATCACTGCCTGTCGTCCGGCTTTTGATCGAAGACTTCGGAGCTGATGCATCTTCTCAAGCCTTATATGGTACAGATCGTACCCCACTACAGGCTGCCGTAGAAATCGGGGATGAAATTATGGTGCAATACCTGATCGATCGAGGAGCGACTGTAAAAGATCAACCAGCACACAAAAATGGCGCGACTGCACTCCAACTAGCCGCCATTCAGGACCTTGCCGTTATAGCAGTCATGCTGCTGGAGAAAGGTGCGGATGTGAACGCGGACCCTGCTCTAATAAACGGCCGCACGGCCTTCGAAGGCGCCACCAAGCACGGTCATATAGACATGATGCGATTTCTCGTACAAAATGGGGCAGATCTGGTGGCCAATGATCAGCAGCAACACCGACGGGCCGTGAACTACGCAGAGAAGAGTGGACAATACGCCGCCATAGAATTTGCGAATAGCTTGCTGCAAGAATGCTTGCGAGGCGAGCATGGTATTCCGGCTAGCTTTGGAGTGGGGAGTACGCCCTTATTTGGCTTTGAGGAGGGTAGTTCGATGCAGGGAAGCAGTCAAGGGGCGTTTGACTTATGAGATGTCCGAATCATCATTCTTGCAGTCTAAACCAACTCTCTGGGCTCTTCTGTACTCGAGTTTGTTACTCCGCTCTCAGTGCTTTCCATCTCTTCCCTAATCCCGTTCCTATACGACATTCATTCTTTATATTTAAACAGAATCATCAATCATTCCGAGATCATTTATATATAGCAGCAATCTTCAGGAATTGTCTCTGATCATCAAGACATCACAACACCGCTCTCTGCAATTTAATCACATCAAGCGTAGGATAGCATAGGACAGGTTCTTATTTCAAAAACCAGGACGATAAAGGTCCTTGACATGATCTGCTCAATAGCCCTCTCCAATTCTAGCAGCCCTCCTGTCGTACACCGTCTCCCGGTTTTCAGTAGCTTCCCAGCCTTCGCTCCAAAGTAAGTGAGGAAACCAGAAGTTGAAGTTCGTCCGCAAATGAGACTCACCGATGGCACCTTACAACACGCGCGTATGTCTGACATATTATAACGCGAGAATATGGCGAAAAGATTGGCGTACTCCACGGTTCTCGCTTTAGGAGTGACGATTTCCCCCATCTAAGTCCACCCACACGATCCAAGTCGATCAAACATGATTGAACACACGAGCCTATCGCTCAACATACTTTTGTCTTTGCCGCCATGAGAACGTATTCGCGCTGTCGACCATTGACACATAGGCAACCATCACACCACTTTCATTGCACCACGGGATCAAGCAGCAAAACCGCCACTCCCACCACCAACACTCGAAACCTAGAGAAAACACAGTATCAATACGATTGAATCAGCCATGTCTTCATATCTATACACAAAAACACACAGCCAGTTTTACATTTTACACCCCACCAGGCATCTTCCCCTCCTACCCTCTCTTCTGGTAACCCAGTATCCCCGCCGGCACCACCCTCCACTCCCTCATATCTCCGACTCTGCCCAATCCCACATCCCTCCCCTTCCAGCCCTCGCCCCGAAGTCCCCTCGCCAAATTCCACGCACCAGTGATAACATCGTTAACACCCACGCCATTGAATTGATTGCCCACAACGCGCAATCGCCCCTTGAACTCCTCACTAATGCCGCGCGAGAAATCTTTAAGTCGGTCTTCGTATCCGATGGTGTACTGCGGAATGCAGTCCTTGCTGAGGTTGACGTACGACGCAATAGGTTCCTGGGTGATGCCTAAATGTCTCTTGACGACAGACTTGGCCATTTCTAAGCCCTCCTCTTCGCTCGGATATGCGGTCCAGTCGTTCCACCAGTGTCCACCAAGCATGACGGTTAACTTGGTGCCGGGAACGGAGTCCTGCCCGTGGGTGGCGCACGAGTCGAATATGACGCCGAGCGCGCGCTCGGGGTTTTGTTCAAAGGGCACAGATTGTGGGATAAGGTAGCCGAAGCCTGCGGGCGTGAGGTCGGGGGTTGGGTAGAAGAGATTGACGGTTTGGACGGTGATGTAGGGCGTGAGAGAGGGGGAGCGGAGGGTGGAGATTACGAGGTCGTAGTCTGCGGATTTTTCGTTGTCGGATGCCTGGGGGACATTAGTGGGAGCAATTTGGGAGGGGTGGAGGGAGACATACGCCTGTGACTACTTGCACGCCTGGTTTGCCATGTTCCAGAGGCTTGGTCGATTGGACTGGACTCTCGGTGTAGATGTCCACGTTGCCCGTTTTCTTGACTGCCGTCGCTAATGCCTGGTACAACTGCTGTAACCCATCCTTGAACGTGAACGTGCTAGCCTTCTTCAAGTTCTCAACGTATTCATCTTGCAAGTCAAATTCGTCGTTCATAGCCTGCGCCGCCTCGATATCGTACGGATGTGCCAGCGTCATCAGCCGGTGCTTCTCATCCTGCTGCATTTTGAGATATCCAGCCATTGCGCTGCCATACTTTCCCTCGAGCTGCCACGCCGAACTGAGCAGCGTCTTCGCGCTCAAATTCCAGATGTCACCGGCATAAATCCCATGGAAGACCGCCGAGACGAGATTGTTCGCAAACCTCTCATCCACCCGTCTAGATAAGAAGCTCCCCACCGTCTCATCCGTCATCATATCCGGACGTCTTGGAACCATAGGCTCTGTAAACATGCGATACGCACCCGCCATAATCCCACTCCTCCACAGCGAAATAAACTCGCCCGGACTCGGAATCTCAGAGGGCAATTTATTCAGGCGATCCGGGTAGTAAATGTATCGATTCTTCGCCGCCGGTTCATCGCGATACGTATACGTCATGTCCTTCTCGATGTCCAATTCCTGGCACTGTAACAACCCAATTAGCTTCCCCCTCCCATCATACTTTCAGATAGGTACGAAAACATACCAAATGCGCCGTAACAGTGGCATTTCTCAGCGTCCGTGGTCCCAATTCAAACACCACCTCTCCGCCCTCAACCTGCACCTTGCGACTCTGAATCCAGCCGCCCACATCCTTCCCCGCCTCAAACAGGTGGATCTTGCTGTTCGGAAACTCCCGCGAAACAAAGTACGCGCTCGACAGACCCGCGACCCCGCCGCCCAGAATGGCAATGTTAGTGGGATACGCAGCCGAAGACGAGTAGCGGTGTTGTGTGCATAATGCCGAGGAGATGGGCCGGATGGCGGATTGCCTCAACGTGGATGAGACATGCCTCGTAAGCCGCATTGCCGGTTGTAGGGAGCGTGGGATGGCGCCGGGGTGGAGGGAGCCATTGCGGGACGGGGAGTGAAGTGGAAGTTGCGGACGTGGAGAAGTCCGTGCTCGGCCCGCCGTCATTGATTGAGCTTTTTTGGCGGCAGGTCAGCCCTACCGCATGCATGATGGCGTCTTAGCTCCGTGCGTCAGGAACGGGTGTTTGTTACATTTGTTTTGCGAAAGAGGATTTGTACAGAGAGGCAGCCACTGAAGGCCGCCGAAGAGAAGTGAGTAGTACATTTTCCCGGTGACATGTCACCTGGGTCAACTGCCAGACCTCCTAAACTTTCAACGCCGCCAGACCTAGGCATGCCGTATCCAACAACTATAGTACACATGCTCATCAACCTTATGCAGCCCACCCCGTTCCCATCGCTATGGTATCATATCCTTCACATTTCAACTCAATGCCCAATGCCCTAGTCAAACTATGACAGCACATCTACGCTCTCATTCATCGGTGTCTGACCAGGAATGATGGGCTCCTCCGGCATGTCTTCATCCACGAATTTCCGCTCACTGACATGCTCTTTTCCATCGCCTTCTTTTTGGGCGACCCACTTGTTGGTCATATTCTTCTTCTGTCCGGGCTCGTGCTTGAATGTGCAGCGCGGGTTCAAGCAGGGGTTGAACTTGCACTTGGTGGTAGTGTGGTAGTATGGGCAGTCTGTGGAAGTGCAGTCACCGCCGTTGCGGCAAGGTCGCTCGGTGGGATGCTTGTATGGGCAGTTCTCGGGATCGCGGCAGTTGGGCCAGAAAGCGCACTCTTGCTCTGACTGGAACTTCTGGCGCTGCGCCGGTGACGGATGCTTGCCCACGCACTTCTTGTTTTTGCACGCGGCGCCAAAGTCGCATGTGTCGTTCATGTCGACGGGAGTGGCGGGCGGAGCGGCGGGGGATTGGTGGACAAAGTGGCAGTCTGGGTTGGAGCACCTCAGGTTGAACTTGCACATGGTCGAAGAAGGCTCTGGGCGGGCCGTCTCAACCTCCATGCCGTCGCCGTTACCGGCCGCAGCATCTCCCATGGTCTCATCTTGACCCTCCTTCTTTGTGAACTTGGTAGATGGGTGCATGCCCCCGCGGTGCGGTCGGTCCATGCGCGCCTGGTGCGGCTTCTTGCCACCGCGACCGTTCGAGTTGAAGTTGGGGTTAACAAATCCACCTGGCGTGGCCCCTGAGAAGATCTGCTGCATCATCTGGGCTTGCTGCTCATACATTTGCATCAGTGCCATCTGCTGCTGGGGGTTGAGACCGCCACCAGCCATGGCGCCCGCAGTGCCCATTGAAGGCATCCCTGGCATGCCGCCCAGAGGCATACCGTTCATGCCACCACCCATGTTGAGGTTGGCGTTGCCCATACCACGACCGTTCGCCATGGCTTCCATACCGCGTCCGACGTTTTGTCCTCGGGGACCTCTCGGTGGGGCGCCAGCATGTGAGTTGATTCGTCCGATGCCGCCGCCGCCTCGAACACGATGTAACGCGTCGTCGCTGCGCATGTTCCTGTTTATTTGGTTGAGCATACGACCGCCACGTGCAGGACGCGCTGCTTGTGAACCGCTGCCGTTGCGCATGGCGCGTGGGCCGGTGGGACTAGACATTGTCAGTACATGTCGCGCACGCGTCAAAGGGGCTAGAGAGTGTGGCTACTTACACGCTGCCGGATGCTGAATCTACGCCTTCCATGTCGGTGTCTTGTGTTGGCGCAGAACCGTCGTCTAATGCGCTGTTCATCTGCTCGTCGTTGGCTGGCGCGTTCTGTGCATCACCGCCACCTAATTGACGCTTCATCACGTCGATCTGCTCGAACAGCCATTGCGCAAATTGCTGTGTCTCTGTGTTTTCGGGGCCCAAGTCGAGGAGGTCGCTCGAAAGTTCCTGCGCGACTTGTGTCTCATTCTTGTCGTTGGCCAGCATCAGGAGAATGTAATCGAAAAGCGTCGTGTCGTCGCCGCCTGTCGTCCACCCAAATTCGGCCAACTTGGGTTGCACAACTTGCTGGAGCTGAGCCGCCAAAGGCGACTCGACTGAGAAATCGGCCATGTCGAGGAAGAGGTGTGATAGGAATGCGTCGAAGGACGTGGAAGAGGGAAAGGTGGTAGAAACAAAGGGAGCACGGGAAGGCGCGTCTTCGGGTGCGTCTGATGTCGCGCTCTTGTCGTCAAGCGCGTGGAGATGAATTCGTTACTCGTGGAAGTGTGTTGCGCGTGGTGCAGTGGGAGTGTTCAGCGGTTGTGTGATAGCGCAGTTGTCAATCATGGAAGGAAAACAGGCGACCGGATTGATTGCCAAGCAATATGGCACGTGCACGCATTGGATCGATCGTTCCTAGGTTTGCCACAGTCAGGAACTGCGACCTCAAGTGCTCGAAGTCAGGAAACGCAATATAGCCGCTAGTGACTCGGCCTGTCAATTATGTGCCCTCAATCAGTATGACTCACGTATCCGCGCTTCGAGTCTTTCAAGCGCCTCGACGCCTGTCCAAACTGTCACGAATCCAGTCAGCAAATCTCCACGCATTCATTCATGCATCAACATCACGATTTCTGGCTGGCAAAAAGAGACAGGAAGTCTGAGAGAACGCGATACTAGCTGAAGCCACCTAAAGACTTTTTTTCTGAATTTCCAGTTCAGTTTGTTCGTGTTCTCGGGATCTCCTCTGCAACATGGCACTGCGACCTATAAGCAGGCCGCTACTTGCTTTTACCAGCCGCCCAGGACGAATCTGCGGAGATAGAGCGGTTTTAGGAACGCTCAGCTGCAGGTAGGAAGGCTGACGTGCAGCCAAGTGACTACCAGCGAGCTTGGGGGTGGAGGAAGACGCACACGTTGTACGGCCCCGTTTCTCATCGCCCGATGCTCGCTCGGGTCAACTGTGACCTTCCCTCCTGGCTTTCCTCACGTCGCCACCATACAGCCACCGTCAGCTGTTTACGATACCCCTCAGCCTGAACGACATGATGGCAGCCTCGTCATTCTATGCTGATGGTATTACATGTAGAAACCTCGAGCGCAATTACGCGAGCCTGGTGACCAATCACAAGCTAATCCGTAAGTGATATTGCGAAGGATTTCGCCCTGCAGTGGCGCTCGGTTGATGCAACCATTATCGGTGAGAGTTCGCTAATAGAGTGGGCTGCTTACAAGCATGATCCCCGTGACGGTTCCAGCTCATCAGTGGACCTAAATCCTATTGGCCCAGCTCGATATAAATTGGTACCCTAGAGTAGCCCACATCTCTTCAACAGTCTTTTTGCCATTCTCGGTACCAGTTAGAGTGCTCTTCTTGGCCGCCATCGACAATGAAGCTCTCCGGTATCATATTGCTCGGTGCTTCGATCGCAGTCACCTCTGCCGATCCTTTTGAGCCATCCGACTTCAATGTGACAGATGCCCTCATCAAGAATGGGGTCGACGTGTCCTCGGTGCCAGATCTGGCAGGTTTCGTCGGCCGCTCGTCGAAAAGCGGCTGCTCAGTAGCTGTACGGTCAAGTTGCGGGCAAACAGCTCCAGTACAGTTCGGGGGCTAATAATACTCACAGTGCAACAGCCTCAACTTTCTCTTCGGAAATAGCAGTGTGCTGTTCGAAAGTAACTCAGCATACGACACCTTCACTAGCACATATTGGTCAGGCCAACAGGGCCAAGTCAACCCCTTCTGTATCTTCAAGCCTACGAGCGCTGTCCAGGTTTCGACAACTGTTCTCATATCACGATTGACGCAGTGCCCCTTTGCTGCCAAGAGCGGAGGACATGCTGCTTTCGCAGGAGCGTCCAGCATTCAAGGTGGGATCACGATTGCTCTTGAAAAGATGGACTCGATAGTGGTATCATCGGATAAAAAACTTGCGGCTATTGGACCTGGCAATCTCTGGCTAAGGGTGTACGAGACGCTTGAAAAGGTTGGCTTAGTAGTAATTGGCGGTCGAGTAAGTATTCGAATCTGCAGACTACAACTAGTGGATCAGTGCTAAACCATCCACAGGTACAAGACATTGGCGTATCCGGACTGACTCTTGGAGGGGGCATCTCTCACTTTGCAAACATGCGCGGTTGGGCATGCGACAATGTGGACTCCTACGAAGTTGTGACAGCCTCTGGCCTCATCGTTACTGCCAGCGCAACAAGTCATCCAGACCTCTACTGGGCCCTTCGAGGTGGTGGCAACAATTTCGGCCTCGTCACGAAATTCAACTTTAGAGCATTCGCCCAAGGTCCGATGTGGGGTGGCCCGCGCTTGCTTCTCGAGCCCGAGTTCGATGCAGTATACACAGCGTTCACCAAAATTGCCCAGAATTCAGCCAAAGACGTGAAAGCAGCTCAGATAGCTTCCTTTGGGTTACAGACCGGATTCAAACTCTGCATCACCGAGATCGAGTACGCGGACCCGACTCCCTGGCCCGCAATCTTCCACGAATACAAAGCCATTCCTGCAGCTCAAGACAACACCACCATCGCAAACCTATCTACGTTGACACGCAACCTAGGTGGCGGGCAACCAACCGGCGCCCGGCAGACGTACTGGGACTGGACATCCAAGCTCGACCGCGACTTCATGAAATTCAGCGTCGACACCCTCTTCGAACTCGTCCCCGCCATCGCCAACGCCCCCGGCGTTCTTCCCGCACTGTCCTTCCAAGCCATCACCGTCCCCGCGATGCAGGGCATGCAGCAAAACGGCGGCAACGCCCTCGGCCTCAATCCCGCCGACGGGCCCATTCACATCGCCAACCTTGCCCTGAAATGGGACGATCCAGCCGACGACGAGCGCATGTACCAGTTCAGCAACACCTTATGGACGCGGCTGAGGGACGAGGCGGTGAAGAGGGGTTTGCAGAGCGATTTCGTTTATATGAACTATGCATCCCCGTGGCAAGATCCTATTGCGAGCTATGGAGAGAAGAATCAGAACAGATTAAAGCAGGTTGCGGGCGTGTATGATCCGACAGGGGTGTTTCAGAGGTTGGCGCCGGGGTACTTTAAGCTGGAGGGGAAGCCGTTTGGTGATTTTCCTGCTTGAGGTCTGTGGAGGGCTAGGTCATATGCGAAGCCTGTGTGCTTTGAGATGTGCAATCATAGCTGTGCCTAGATACGTTCAAGTATTACTGCATCTACAAAAGAGGACTAGGACGCCATCCACGCCAACTTGATTCAAATTCTTTGTGGCTGCAAGTATAATTTGCGTTTGCAGTGAAACTCTGTCGTTTCAAGCCTACATGTCCACGGGTACTTACCTAGGTAGGTCCACAGCCCGAAAGATAGGAATCACGTGCACCTGATTCAACCACGTGACCATCCGCCCAGGTGGGCAGACATCAGAGAATATTCATGGATATTTCTTAGCCTCCAGCACCCAGATGCTCCCTCTTTGCTATATCATAAATTTATATTGGATGCCACTGCTAGATCCAACGGTGAGGACTGCTCCTTCTGGGATTCGATCGATTCGTTACTTCTTGCCGAGTCTGACCTCGACTGAACAGATAGTACAACACCATAGACAGTGAATCATTTGAGTGTAGTTAGTGAATGTACATACAGACGAAGTAGTCCTGCTGCGGCTCCGCTTCCGGTCTGGGATGAAGGAAGCACGTCGAATCCGTGCGGGACGGCAAGGACGACGCGCCAAGCGCAGCGCGCTCGGACCAACACGCTCGGACCAACACTACGTCTTTCTCCAGGGCTTGCCGTCTGCTGCTTTCAACATCATCACCAACTCACCCACAACCGCGACTTGTCTCACCTGCAAGTCCCGTAGTACAACACCACAAAGACACCTACAAAAACTTCAAGATGTCCCGCGGTGGTGGTACCACGCTCTACGTCACCGGCTTCGGCCACGGCACCCGCGCTCGCGACCTCGCCTACGAATTCGAACGGTACGTTTCCTGAACCTCGCCCAACTCGACCGTCGTCCTCCCCTCCCCGTCCATCTCCGTCTCCTACAGTACATTCTTCACCCCCGCGATTCTGTCTCGCCGGCTCCATGTCGCGCGGCCCCGTTCCTCACGCACCAGACTCATCGTGTGCCCGCCTGCGCCCGCTCCTTCCTCGCACCTTCCGCTCCGAATTCACCAATAGGCATGCTCTGACAACCCTCAAGCTATGGTCGTCTTGTTCGCTGCGATATTCCTGCGCCGCGCTCCGCCTCCAGCAGGCTGTAAGTACATGCCTTTCTCAAGCTACAGGCAGCCGCTAACCCTCCAGCTTCGCATTTGTTGAGTACGAGAGCCGTCGCGATGCCGATGACGCGTACCACGAGATGCACAACAAGCGCATTGGCCGCGACGACTTGCTGAAGATCGAGGTGCGTCCAACCTCGGCCGTTCAAGAGCTTGACCTGTTCTAACAGATTAGGTGCAGTGGGCACGCACCCCTCCGTCCGCATCCTGGCGCTTCGACTCTGGCCGCGACCGCCCCCGTGGCGAGCGCTCTGAGCGTAGCGAGCGTGGAGGCCGCGACCGCTCCCCTCGTCGCCGAAGCACTTCTCCTCGCCGCGACCGGGAGGCCTTCTCTCCTCGCAAGGACGACCGTCGCGAGCGCGACTACGACCGCCGTGACCGCGACCGCTCCAGGAGCCCCAACGGCGACCGGGAGATGAAGGATGTGCGCGATCGCGAGGACGACCGTGGCGACCGCGACCGTGACGAGAGGCGCGAACGCGATCGTGAGGCCGACGCTCCTGCCGAAGTCCGCAAGGGTGAGCATACCGATTCTGACTACGACGACATGATCTGATCCACGACAGCCGAATCTCCTCCTCCCCCAGTTGTGCACGAAGATCTCGACGTTGCTGAGTAGAGCTGAGTCCCTGCTCTTCTTGGTGCGCTTTCTCCGACTACT
>Ga0265780_10011705_pt1 | contig 10351 bp, 12 predicted proteins | sample P1T30metagenome_FD_192432 | JGI IMG/M metagenome (GOLD analysis project Ga0265780, IMG submission 192432) | Plant litter microbial communities from East Loma Ridge, Irvine, California - P1 T30 | ecosystem: Environmental > Terrestrial > Plant litter > Unclassified | place: USA: California... | reverse complement strand
GCTTAAGCGCTATAGAATAATAATCCAGCACCAGGCTTGTGGGGCTGCCTTCCCGTTGCTCCAGCTCATCAAAGTTTAGTACGCTGATAAGCGGGTGCTCCGGTCCCGGCAGCCCACGCAGCTGATGGTATTCGGTTATTGAGCGTACCCTGTAGGGCTGTGTATTTGCCATACCCTAAATTACTTATTTTTGATTATACACGGCGGCAAAATCCTTTGCAAAATCTTCCAGCTTTACGCTGCCCATAACAGCAGGTTTGTTTTTGTAATAATCTTCGGCCAGCGTGCCTTCGTACATGCATTCATACATTTCTACCAGGCCGGCAGCTATCTTTGGCGACATCCCAATACCTTCCATGCCGGCAATCATGACATCGCTGCTTATAAGCTCCCACTGCAAACCGGGTTTGCCAACGGCTTGACCTAATACGGTGGCAATCTCTGCACAGGTGCGCTCATCGCTTGCTACGTAGCGCACTTTAAGAGGTTCGCCCGGTGTAGCAATTTCATCGGCAATGGCTGCGGCTATATCTTTTGGCGACACCAGCACCACATTATCATCGTTAACATAATTAGAAGCCATGCGCCCGGTGTGCTTAATCATATTGGCAAACGGAAACAGGTTGTAATAAAAATAAGTGGGGCGCATGTGGGTTAGCGCTATGCCCGCCACGGACCTTAGCGTTTGCTCAATGCGGTAATGCCCGGCTATAATGCCGTTGCCCTGGGCCAGGTGCGCGCCTATGCTGCTAAGGTGCACCACACGTTTTACGCCACTGCGCTCAATAGCCTGTGCGTAGTTAGTAGCCATGGTGTGGTAAAACGCCATTAGGTCAAGGCTGTGGTCAAAATAATTGTTGGGCGGTACCATGCAGTACACGGCATCGGCGCCGGTAAAGCTCGCGGTTAAAAAGCCGAGGTCTTCCAGCGCGCCTATGGCCGCGGTGGCGCCCAGGGCTTCAATTTCGGGCTGCCTCTCCGGGCTGGAGCTTATAACGGTTACATCATGACCCTGTTGCACTAAGGTTTCGGTCAATGGTTTGCTGATGTTGCCCAGCGCACCTGTTACTACAATTTTCATAATATGTGTTTTTGATGAGACAAAGTTGCACTGATATAAAAAAGCAGGTGTAGCCAAATCTATTATTATTGAAGCCAAAATTTAAAACGCAATAAAAAACACAAAGCCCTTGCTACGGTACTTTAACCACAGCAAGAGCCTTGTGCCTTAATAATTCTATGTTTTTTATAAACCCTACACTGCAAAAAACTCCTCAAGCTCCTTAAGGGTTTCCGCCGATGTATGCAGGTCTTTTACCACCTCGCCTTTGTGCATGGCCACAATACGGTCGCTAACCTCTATGGTATGGGCCAGGTCATGGCTTGATACCAGTACGGTTACGTTTTTATCATCGGCCAGCTCCCGTATTATTTTCTTAAGCCTGAACTGTGTGGTAGGGTCCAGGTTGGCAAAGGGTTCGTCTAATATTATTAGTTCAGGGTTGCCTATAAGGGTGGCAATAATGCCCACTTTTTTCTGGTTACCTTTACTCAAGTCGCGCAGGTATTTCTTTTTGCCCAGTATTTCATCGTTAAAAAAATCAGTATGCTTGGCCATCAGGGCATCAATAGTGGCTTTATTTTGCCCGCGCAGCTCGCCTATAAAGTAAAAATATTCTTCGGGCGTAAGATAGCCTATCAAAAAACTCTCGTCAAGAAACGCAGCTGTAAAAGGCTTCCAGCCCTCGCTTTTATTAACCTGTATGTCTTTAAGTTTTACCTCGCCATTGCTGGGTTCAATAAGATCCAGCAACAGGCTGAACAAGGTAGTTTTTCCGGCGCCGTTATTGCCCACCAGGCCAAAGCTTTCGCCCTGCTTAATTTGTAAATGGCCTATGTTTAGTACGGTTGTGCCGTTATATGTTTTGCGGAGGTTATTTATTTGTATCATGATATATTGTTGATTGGATGATTAATTTTTTTGTTTGTAGGCGGCTATAGTATTATACTTTTGTGTTTTATAAAGCCTTTCTATTACGGTAAACATATAATTGCGGAAAGCAAAACCCAGTAAACCGGCAACGGCCACAAAAATATAGCCGTATTGCGGACCTATAAGGTTACCGCACACAAACAGTACCATGGGCAGTACGAGCTTGGGCAGGGTAAGCAGAAAGCCCTGTATGTTAAATGCTTTTTTATCGCCAAAGGCCTGTTTGCCACTTGTAAGGTCTATAGGGGTTTTTACAAATGCCCCGCCCAACAGCACCAGGTGCGAGTTCATACCAATATTATATACTGCACCGGCAAGCACTATAAGGTAGGTTTCTACACCAAAGTACAGGTAAAATGAGGCTAATATTGCACTAATCGATACACCTACAACCACCAGCCACCATTTTGAAGCGATATAGTCGCGATATTTTATATTCTGGCTCATCATTAATGGGTAATAGGCACTGTCCCAGCTGGGTACAAATTGCCCGAAAGTAAACATAAAGCCACCTGTTACAAATATAGACCCAAACATTTTCATGTGCGGGTTATCATAAACATCTATTCCGCCAGTCATAAACAGCAACCCATAAAACAGGAACATAAAGCTCATAATAAGCACGCTTTTTGTGCGCTTGTTCCGGGTAAGCAGCTTAAGGTCGTTTTTAAGAAAGGTACCCATAAGGCCAAAACGGTTAAGCCATGTAAAATTCTGGGTGCGGGCTTCTTCATGCTTGCCCTTTAGGCCGGTATCAAGGTACATGGCATTAAGAAAGAACCTGTGCGTAACAATGTAAAGCAGCACAAAGAGTGCCAGTGGCAGGGCAAACATATAGCCGGTAGTATAAAGTTTGTGAAAAAACGGACCTGTAAGCACTGTAATATCAAAAACGCCATAGTATTGCATTGCGCCTAAACCGGCCAATACAATAAGGAATACTATAAAAAGGCTGTCTTTATTTGTTAGCAGTATATTAAGCAGGTTGTTGCAATACACAAGCAGCCACATGCTAAGCAGCCACAGCAAAACGCTAAGCCCGCCATAGCCGTGCTTTATAAGCACAATACTAAAGGGTATAAAAAAGAACGCGTGTATAATATTAAAGAAGGATACAAACGTTTTGCCCAGCGCAAAGTTTACAACAGTGCTGCGCTTTACCGGCAGAGTAAGCAGCGGCCTGATGTTTATAACCGGTATTTTTTGCATCAGCTGGCGTATTACAAGGTCGCCCAGCAGGTAATAAATGCTGAGCTTGCATACCAGCACCAGCGGGTCTCTGGTAAAATCAAGCATAATATCATAGGCTAAAAAGCCCATAACCAAAAAGATGCCTATAAAGTAAACGGCAGCCAGTATCATAAAAATTTTGAGTACCATGTTGCCCGTAAAGGATGAAGCCCTAAAAAATGACTTCCACTCCAGGCGAAGAAAATGTAACAGCATAGTGGTTGGTTTTATTGCTTATATGTAGCATTTTGCAGCGGAAAGTTACATTTTAAAACTTAAAATTAGCCATGGTTGCAGGTATTGCTTTACAATCATGTCTTATTTTAATGTTAGCATATTTCATTTACCGCAACGGAATGCGTATTTTTGCCGTAAATTTATAGCAATGTCAACATTCTATCCACTTAAAATAAAGGATATTAAAAAAGAAACCCCACACGCGGTTTCTATAGCTTTTGCAGTGCCGGACAGCCTGCGCGAACAGTATAACTTTACAGCAGGCCAGTATATAAACATAAAAACCCAGTTTGAGGGCGAAGAGATACGCAAGGCATACTCTATATGCTCGGCACCGGGCAGCGGAGAGCTTCGTGTGGCCATAAAGGCCGTTAAAAATGGTGGTTTTTCTGTTTTTGCCAATGAAAAGCTTGCCGTAGGCGATACTATGGAGGTGGGCACGCCCGAAGGTAATTTTACCTTTGAGCCCAAGCCCGACAGGCAGCGCAACTATGCAGCCTTTGCTGCCGGCAGCGGCATTACCCCCGTGTTATCTATCATACATTCGGTATTGATGAATGAGCCCGAAAGTACTTTTGTACTGGTGTATGGCAACAAAACACCGGAGGAAACTATTTTCCATAACCTGCTGCACGAAATGCAGGAGCAGTACCTGGGCCGCTTTTTTGTACACTTTGTATACAGCAAAGCGCGCGAAGAGAACTCTATTTTTGGACGCATAGAACGCTCAACTGTAAACTTTGTAATAAAGAACAAGCATAAGGAAAAAGAGTTTACCAAATTTTACCTGTGTGGCCCTGAGGAGATGATACTCCTTGTAAACGATGTACTTAGGGAAAGCAATGTGCCTGAAAAGAACATTAAGTTTGAGCTGTTTAGCACCCCTATAGCCGAGAAGAAAATTGAAGCAAGCCTTGAAGGGCAAACAAAAGTTACCGTACTGGTAGACGACGAGGAAACTACGTTTGTTATGCCTAAAGAAATGACTATTCTTGATGCAGCCCTTAAACAGGGTGTAGATGCACCTTACTCTTGCCAGGGTGGTATTTGCAGCAGCTGCATGGCTCGCATTACCGGCGGTACCGCCGAAATGAAAAAGAATGCCATACTAACTGATGGCGAAATTGCTGAAGGCCTTATACTTACCTGTCAGGCACACCCTACATCGGCTGAAATTTATGTTGATTTTGATGATGTTTAATATCATTTAAAACCAAATACTTGAAATATTAAAAGATGCCTAAGGGCATCTTTTTCATTTATAAAAGCAAAAAGGTGAACTCTCGTTCACCTTTTACTCACTTGTCCGGAGCCGGATAAAAACTAAAACCGGCCCCATTTATTTACACTCTAATATTATTCTTTAATAATTTTAATGATTTGCGTGGCATTGCCGGTGCTTACTTTTGCAAAGTAAATACCTTTTGATAAGCCCGATGCATCTACCGTTGCATTTTGCATTTCAAGGTTTTGGCTAATAACGGTTTTCCCCAGCATATCGGTAATTTGTATTGATGTAATGTTGTTTACTGAAGATGCAAAATTCCATACATTTTGAGAAGGGTTAGGATATGCAACAATGCTGTTATTGTTCGCAAAAACAGCTGTTGAAGCAGTAGGCGCAGGATCTTCTTCATCATTAATCATCATTTCGTCTATATAAGCAAATGAGTCGGTACTGTTAAGCACATCAAATGAGCTGTCTGCCAAAAACACTATTTGCGTGACGCTAATGCCGTTTTCGCCGCCCGGTATAGCAAATACCATATCCTGCCAGCCGCCTACATTTGTATAATCTACCGAGGGATGAATATCAGTAGTACCATCGTTGCCAGAGTTAGCATCAATACGTATAGACATGTTAGGCACAATGGCAGATGTATATCGTGCAAGTACGTGTATGTATCTTGTAGTATTTGCAGGTATATTAAAGTATGTAGTATATCTTACCAACTCATACCAGTTGCCTGTAGTCCTTTTAATCTGTCCCACATTAGCCGTTGCATTACCGGTAGTTAGCGGATTAGCTACAATGTTAAACTCAGCACCATAACTGGCGGTTACCGTTGGCGATCCTGTTTCAAAATCGTTAAGCATCATATCCTCAGGCTCATACCCTATAGGAGTTTCAGAGTCGTTAAGCAATATTTCGTCTATCTGGGCAAAAGAGTCGGTGTTGTTTAAAACGTTTACCGATGCATCCGGAATAAATATTAGCTCGGTAGTGGTAATAACCCTTTAGCCGCCTTCTACTTTAAACACCAGGTCTTTCCATGTTCCCGGCGTATTATAAGGGTTTAGCGGATTTATACTGTTAGTGCCGTCGTTACCGCCCACTGCGTCTAACCGGATAGACAAGTTAGGCACCGTTGCAGATGTATATCTTACCAGCATGTGTACATATTTTGTGGTATTGGCAGGTACTGTAAGAACAGCATTAAACCGTATAAGCTCATACCAGTTGCCACCGGTTCTTTTAATCTGGCCACAGTTAGCCGTAGTGTTGCCTGTAGTAAGCGGGTTAGCAATTGTTGAAAATTCTGCGCCATAGGTAGCGGTTACCGTAGGCGATCCGGGTTCAAAATTATTAATCATCTGCCCATGCATAGTCGCTGAAAGCAGGGTTAAAATTCCTAAACTAAGTAGTTTTGTTTTCATAGTAATAAAGGGGTTAAAATTTGTTTTATAAATGGTTAGATAAAATAATCAAACAAGGATCTTACTAAAATTTAAAATAGCTTTATGGACATTATTACGGGTATAAAACTCAAAAACCTTATTAAAAATTAGTGTGCGTCAAGAGCCGGAAACTAAAATTCTACATGTATGTTTTAAATTAAGCGCCTCAGCACCTAATATATGTAATGTATTGATTAACTATAATATGTGAACTAAAAAAACACAAAGCCATTGCTACGTTACTTAAACATAGATTGTATGCGCGCTAAAAAAACGATTTCGTACAATTCAAATGTATACGCAAATACGATTTCAGCAATGGATTTTAATTTTATAAATATGGATTATATTACTATAGGTAATTGTAATATATGCACTTAAATAAGTGGGGCTTTTGTAAGGCAAAAAACGCTTATTCTGCCGGGGCAAAAAGCTCTGCCGCATCCGGAAATACCAGTTCGGCTTCAGAAAAATCAAGGATTTCAGACCGGTGCATGTATTTTATAATATCGCTTATACCTTTCTGGATGCTCAATTCGGTAGAAAACTTGCGGCTGGTAGCCAGCACAAGCCCCCCTTTAGACAGCCTGAAGAAATGCTTGCCTGAGGCCGTTCGGTTTTTGGTAAACGCAAACACCTCTATATTGTCTTTTATGGCTGCTATAATAAGCTCACAGTCTGCTTTTTGCTTACAGCTTATGCTTGTAAATATGGTTTTACCTTTTCTGGAGGTAAACTCAAATTTAAACTCGCCGTTGTATCGCTTGCTTATTACAAACATCCCCATGCCTTATACCTTTTTAAATTTTAAAATCGGATTGGATAAATTACCCAACCCGATTTTATATGTTTTTTTGATATGCCAAAGCTAAAAATTTTAAGCCTGTCTGTGCAGCAGTCTCAAAATACTTATCAAGAAATTTACCAGGCGCTATTGCCTGTATTTTATTTAATTCCTTTTAAGGCATATTAGGCACTAAGCGCAATTTGCGGATAAATTTCCTTAAGTTTCTTTTTAAAACTTGTCATGGCCTGCTCTGTATCGGCAAGTATTTTATAGCGCGCACCGGCGTCATATTTAGTTCTTTCAAAAGTAATGTTGTTCCTTTTTAGCATGCGCTCTATAAGGTCGTGGTCGATAACGTGTTTGTATAACGTTCTAAAGATAGTGATGTGCATATAGTGTTTTTTAGGTTGTTTAATATGATGTGCTCAACTGTGTTATAAAATTAATGAGAATATTTTTTAACAGGATAGGCCTTAATAAAAGTTTAGCACTTTGATAATATTAGACCCCTAATGCGCTATTTTTGGTTACAATTTTGATATATCTAAAATTATCGATACATTTGCATAAATATTTTATCACCATGACACTGGATAGTAAAAAGATAGAGAGGATAAGCAAGGCATTAGGCGATCCATACCGCTTAAAAATAATGCATGCTATAATGAAGCAGGAAAAGCAGGACAAGAGCCTGTGCAGTATGCCGTGCAGTAATCTTGTTGAAATGATAGACTTGGCACAAAGCACCGTATCGCACCACATAAAACAACTGGTAGATGCCGACCTGCTTATTGCCGAAAAAGAAGGCCGTAATGCAAAATACACTATTAATAAAGATGTGTTTAATGCTTATGTAAACTTCCTTAAGCCATTTGCAGGATAAAAAAATAAATCGAAACTTTTGGATGTTTCGATTTATTGTATATCTTTGCTGCATGATTACAAGAATACGCAGCATATTATTAATCGAAGAATTTAAATAGGTAGATTTTTTATTTTACCTCCGAACAATATTTATTAAAATAGCCGTTCTATAATTAATCGAAATATTTACATATATCATCAATCAAAAAACGAATACCATGACCACTACACCACCCAACATAGCCGCCCAATTTACAGATAACGCCATTAAAGCATGGACTGCGCAGGCAAAAAGTATAACCGCCTTCTTTGAAAAATACAGCGATGCTGATTATCTAAACCCTATAGCACCCGGCCGTAACCGCCCTATATATGTGCTGGGCCACCTAATAGCGATTAACGATAGCCTGCTTACATTACTTGGTTTTGGCCAAAAGCTGTTCCCTGAACTGGAAGCACAGTTTTTAACCAATCCTGACGACCATACATCTACCACCCCAACCTTAGCCGAACTAAAGCTAAAGTGGCAAACACAGCTTGGGGTACTTGCAAAACATTTTACCACCCTCGAGCCGCAGGACTGGCTACTGCCCCATACGGCAGTCTCTACCGAAGATTTTGCTGCCGATATGAGCCGCAATAAGCTTAGCGTGCTTTTCAGCCGCACCAATCATATGGGCTATCACCTGGGGCAGCTTAACCTTTTTCCTGAAAAAAAGAGGCTTAAGTACAACCCATTCCGCACCAGCGTAAGCCTTAATTTTGCTTTTTAATTTCCGTTTTTAGTTTATTCATCAAAAATCCCCAAAGCCTACACTTTGGGGATTTTTATATTTACTGCTATCTTCAAACCGCCAATGGCTTACCACGCGCTTTCACCTTCGGCACTAAAGAATTTCCCGGTGGGGCCATCGTTGCCAATAGTAGCATAGGTAACAACGGGTTGGGCACCTTCTTCTACCGTTTTATAGCCGGTATGATTATTAAAATCAGTAGCGGTGTAGCCTGGGTTTACGCTGTTTACCTTAAATGTTGTATCTCTCAGCTCGTAGGCAAGCATAACGGTATAGGCATTTAATGCGGTTTTACTGGCGCAATAAGCCGTTGGTTTTACATCAAAATGACGCCATTCGGGGTTGGTATGATTGCCCAGCGAACCCAAGTCGCTCGAAACATTTACTATTCTTGCAGCATCAGATTTTTTAAGCATCGGCAGGAATGCCTGCGTGGTTTCTATTACGCCGAAAAAGTTGGTATCAAACACATTACGGATGTTTTCTTGTGTAACCGATGACGCCTCCTGCGGCATGACACCCGGTATGCCCGCATTGTTGATCAATACATCAAGGTGTGGTGTTTTAGCCTGTAGTGTTTTAGCAGCCTGCGCTATAGATTGCGTGTTGCTAACATCCAGCTGCAGCACGTCTACATCTGTAAAACCTTCTGACTTTAATTGGTTTACGGCTTCGGTGCCACGAGCTAGGTCGCGGCTGCCTATGTATACAAAATAGTTGCCTTTAGCCAGTAGCTGGCGCGCAGTTTCAAACCCAATGCTTTCGTTAGCCCCTGTTATTAAAACGGTTTTCATGATAGGATGTTTTTAAATTACAGGGCAAAGTTGGGGCAATAGAGTCAAATAACTTTTGCCATTTGGCAAATTCGGTCTAAGACAGGCTTTTACGTATGCGGCTTAGCGAAGACTGCGTAATACCAAGGTATGAGGCCAGCGCCGAGAGTGGTACGCGGTTTGCCATGCCCGGGTAATCTTTTAAAAAGCCAAGGTACCTTTCAGTAGCATCTTGTGCAATCATAACATTTTTTTCCTGCACCTTGCGCATCAGAGAACTCGATGTTATACGGGTGAAAATGTCATTCCACGGTATTATGGTGGCGGCTAAATCGTTAAAATCCTCACGGTCAATAATCAGCAGGCTGCAATTGGTTAGTGCTTCTACATATTCAGATGTAGCGATCTGATTATAGAAACTATTCATATCACCCACAAACCTATTGTGCGGAATAAAACAGCGCGTAATGTCTTCCCCTTTATTATTATAGTAGCATACCCGCATAACACCTTCATTTACAAACCCTACACGGTTGGCAATTTTTTCCGCTTCAGAAAAATAAGCACCTTTTTTAAGGGTAGTTTCAGTAAACCGGCTTTTAATAAGGTCAGTTTGCTGCACATTAAGGTTGCCATAGCGCAGCATGGCAGTAATCATCTCATCCATAGGTGTAAAGATATTTTTAAGTTACCGCATCTTTTTTGCCAAATGGCAAAAAATGAGCATTAAACGGCGGTAGCCCATAATGCCCCTGCCTCTATATTTTGCTTATACACAGGGCAATCGGGCACGTGTGCGCCCGGCAGCATGCCTATGCTCATCAGGAACTCGTTTACTATTTCGCCACCGGTAAATTTAAAGGTCTTTTTAAAAAGCTTAACCCACTCATCTTTAGTCTTTGGGTGGTGGTGTTCCAGCCAATTTTTAAAAGATCCGTATTCTTTTTGAAGTTGCAGTATGGTCTTGGCATTTTCTATGGCAGCATTCACCTTC
>Ga0265780_10011704_pt1 | contig 10352 bp, 10 predicted proteins | sample P1T30metagenome_FD_192432 | JGI IMG/M metagenome (GOLD analysis project Ga0265780, IMG submission 192432) | Plant litter microbial communities from East Loma Ridge, Irvine, California - P1 T30 | ecosystem: Environmental > Terrestrial > Plant litter > Unclassified | place: USA: California... | reverse complement strand
ATTTGACAGAGCAAACCGCGCAGCTGCTGGGTGAGTCACTTCCCGCCGCTTTCAACGTGCAGCTGTGGGATGAGTACTACGGCCCCCGTTACGGCGAACCCAATGCCGGCACCTTGGCAGCGATTCGGCTGGTGGCCAGTCAGGAAGGGCTGTTACTCGACCCGGTGTACACAGGCAAGGCCATGGCCGGGCTGCTGGACGGCATTGGGCGACAGCGCTTTGAAGACGGGCCGATCATTTTTCTACACACCGGCGGCGCGCCCGCCTTGTTCGCTTACCCGGACGTGTTTTCCCAAGGCTGATCCTGAACTCATGCGAACACCCATCACGAAATGGCTGCATATTCGATAAAACGCTAAGAAGGCAGTTTTTTATTATTTATGTTCATCGCGCTGGGGTTTTATGATCGCCGCCAGCCGGCGGGCAGGGCCTCGCAGGCGACTGAAAAAGCTGGATAAACGCGCAGCGTCAACGTAGCTTCGTCGGGACTGATATTGGCCTGACATTACAATTAAACAGGGGATTTTCATGAACATGTCTGCAATCCGCCGCACCTTCCTATTGTCTGCATTCAGCCTGGTGCTTGGCACAGGTCTGGTTACCCAGGCGGTCGCTGGCGATCAGTTGGCGACCATCAAAAAGAACGGAACGCTGAACGTCGGCCTGGAAGGCACCTATCCACCGTTCAGCTTCGTGGGTGAGGACGGCAAGCTGACTGGTTTTGAAGTCGAGTTCTCTGAAGCACTGGCGAAAGAGCTGGGGGTCAAGGTCAAGCTGCAAGCCACGCCGTGGGCTGGCATTCTGGCTGCACTGGACTCCAAGCGTCTGGATGTCGTGGTCAACCAAGTCACGATTTCTGACGAGCGCAAGAAGAAGTACGACTTCTCTGAACCCTACACCGTGTCTGGCATTCAAGCGCTGGTGCAGACCAAGGACGTCGGCACGATCAAGACGGCTGCCGATCTGAAAGGCAAAAAAGTCGGCGTCGGTCTGGGCACCAACTATGAAGAGTGGCTGAAGGCCAACGTGCCGGATGCGATCGTCAAGACCTATGACGATGATCCGACCAAGTATCAGGACCTGCGAGTAGGCCGTATCGATGCCATCCTCGTCGACCGCCTGGCAGCACTGGAACTGGTCGCCAAGACCAAAGACAAGCTGGCTGTATCCGGCGAACCGTTCTCTCGTCAGGAGTCTGGCATCGCGCTGCGCAAAGGTGAGCCCGAACTGCTGGATGCGATCAATAAAGCCATCGACAAGCTGCGCGCCGACGGCACCCTCGCCAAACTGTCGGACAAGTACTTCAAGGCTGACGTGACCAAATGATCCCGGAGAGCCTTCAGCTCGCGCTGGACTCCGCGCCCTTCCTGCTAAAGGGCGCGTACTACACAGTGGGCTTGAGCCTGGGGTCGATGTTTTTCGGATTGGTGCTGGGTTTCGGCCTGGCGCTGATGCGTCTGTCGAAGATCTGGGTTATCCGCGCCGTCGCCAGGGTCTATGTATCGTTCTTCCGTGGCACGCCGCTTCTCGTTCAGCTGTTCATGATCTATTACGGATTGCCGGACCTGGGGATCGAACTGGATGCGATCACCGCAGCGCTGATCGGCCTGTCGCTGAACATGGCGGCGTATGCCTGTGAAATCCTGCGGGCGGCAATCAGCTCGGTGGACAAAGGGCAATGGGAAGCTGCGGCAAGCATCGGGATGACACGCGCCCAGACCATGCGTCGCGCCATCCTCCCGCAAGCCGCGCGCACGGCCTTGCCGCCACTGGGCAACAGCTTCATCTCGCTGGTCAAGGACACCGCCATGGCCGCGACCATTCAGGTCCCGGAAGTGTTCCGCCAAGCGCAGCTGATTTCCTCGCGCACGCTGGAAATCTTCACCATGTACCTCACCGTTGCGGTGATCTATTGGGTGCTGTGCAGCATTCTGGCGCATTTTCAAAATCGCCTGGAAGCACGGGCCAACCGCCACGATGTGGAGTCCTGAGGCATGATCACGGTTGAAAAACTGACCAAGCAGTTCAAAGGCAACGAGGTACTTAAGGGCATTGACTTGAAGGTCGAGCCTGGCGAAGTAGTAGCGATCATCGGCCCCAGCGGTTCGGGCAAGACCACGTTGCTGCGTTGCCTCAATCTGCTGGAGGTGCCCACCAGCGGCAGCATCATCGTTGGCGATATCAAGGTCGATCTGAGCCGCTCGCTGAGCCAGCAACAGAGCCTGATCCGGCAGTTGCGTCAGCACGTCGGGTTTGTCTTCCAGAACTTCAATCTGTTCCCTCATCGCACCGCGCTGGAAAACGTCATCGAAGGCCCGACCGTGGTCAAAAAGATGCCACGCGAGCAAGCCGTCGAGCTGGGCCGCGCGCTGCTGGCCAAGGTCGGGCTGGCCGGCAAGGAAGACGCTTATCCGCGTCGTCTGTCCGGCGGCCAGCAACAGCGTGTGGCCATCGCCCGGGCACTGGCCATGGAGCCGGAGGTGATTCTGTTCGACGAGCCGACGTCCGCGCTAGACCCCGAGCTGGTGGGCGAGGTGCTCAATACCATCCACGCGCTGGCGCTGGAGAAACGCACGATGGTGATCGTGACGCACGAGATGAGTTTTGCACGGGATGTCGCCGACCGAGTGATCTTCATCGACAAGGGCGTCATCGTTGAGCAGGGAGACGCGAAGGCGCTATTCGCCAACCCCAGGGAAGAACGTACCAGGCAGTTTCTTGAGCGCAGCAGGAACTAGTCCGACATCTACTGTGTTCAAAACGGCGCCAACAGGCGCCGTTTTCTTTGGCTTTAATATTTGGAAAAGCGTTCATCAGGCAAAGTTTCTGTTGTTTTCCTGCCGGCCCGCAGGGGCCACTTATCGGTTCTCCTTATATGAAGTGGCCACGGGTTGCGCATGGGTCCCGGGCGTTGAATGACTTTTTTCGGCCGACAAATAGCCCTATCCCTCTCCGACCTGCTCTGACCTCGCAACGAGGTCGATGTGCATGGAGCGCGAGCAGAACCGTCGCCGCCTCCATGACTTCGGCAAGCAGAAATTTCTACGTAGGAAAGTTCTGTATTTACCGCACACAGTATCTAAAAAGTTATTGCTCATTGACACAAACACTGCAACACAATTAGCTGAAAACGTCCTCGATTATTAAGCCAGCCAAAACATCAACTCCCCCTTTGCGACCATTTGTAATGTTTGCCATGCCTGTGTATCCCGGCGTGTACTAGTGCCAGTCGCTTTCGTGTTGTCAGTGCGACCCATTAATTACCTGTTACGCCTTAACCCAGGCTCACTTTCAAAGAGTACTTAAAGATGATCCATACCCCCGTCATTACCCCGTCATTCAAGTTGATAGCGCCGTATTTGCCGCAATCGAACAAGCACGGGATTGGCGCCTCGGCAGCCGCAGATCTGCGTGTGCATATCGATCCTTACCCAGAGATGGACAGCGGCGACTTGATTGAATTGTTCTGGGGAGGTTGTTATGCCGCGTCAAAGCTTTTATCGGAATCTGACATTGGTCATACATCTGTCCTACATGTACCGGAAAGTTTTCTTCGAAGTGGGAAGGTAAAAACTTACTACCGAGTTACAAAAATTGGCAGTACACCCATCAAATCTCCCGGCACCAAGCTGTGGGTCAAACTGGAGACTCCCGGCGGTCAATTGGTCAGTGGCGAAGTTGATGAAAATCAGGGCCTCGCCCCGGTGGCTTTCGAGGAAGCAGTCATCAGCAATGGCCTGACCGCGCGTCACTTCGATGAAGGCGTTCAAATCACCCTCGACATCTACCCGCACATGGATGCCCACGACGAAATCACGTTGCGCTGGGGCGATGTTCGGCTGGATCTGCCGGCGCTGACGGAGCAAGACGTCGACAAGCCTGTCGTTGTTCAGGTGCCGGCGGAGCTGGTACGGGAAGCAGGCGACGATCCGCACCTGGAGGTGAGTTATTGCGTCATCGATCGGGTCGGCAATAACTCGCGCTGGGCACCCGTGCGTTTAATCAAAGTCGCTCTCAACGACCCTTCGCAGGCAGAAGCTTGATCGGTATTGCAGAAGGCTTTCGCGGCGCGACCACGACGCGCCGCGACTCTCGTGATCGAACACTGTGAGGCAACTCACAACTCTGTAGACAAAAGGAAACCTCCCACACGATCCCCAACTGCGTCCTACAACACCAGGCCTTACCCCAAGAAGGCGGCCTGCTAGCCTCCGGTGAAATCCTTCACGAGGTGTTGGCCATGTCCTGCAGACGTATCGTCAAGTACATGATGCTGGGAGTGGCGTTCGGCTCATGCCTGACCTACACGCAAAGCACAGCTCTGGCAAACGAAGTCAACGTTTCGCCTTCTATACTTATTCCTAAATGTTTGTTTATTTAATTTTTATACACGCTTAGGGTATATGCACCGGACCACCGGACCGTCGTCATTTTCTTCGCCGCCACAGCGGTATTGATTCGAGGTTCGAATGGTCAAGCACAACGATCCCGGTGCTCGCGCTCGTGAAGGTCACCACCATGACTGATCTGAACGCCCCTGCCCTCCAGCACACCCTGGACGTGGCGCCTCCCCTGCTTCCTGCAAAGATACTGCGCAACGACGCCGATGCCATCGCGGCTGCCCACGAACTGGCTGCTATCGTTCGGCCCACTGCCGCCGTGCGAGATCGTGAGCGGCAGTTGCCATGGTCGGAAATCGAGCAATTCACCCGCAGTGGCCTGGGCAGTATGACGGTGCCGCGTGCGTATGGCGGCCCGCAAGTGTCATTCGTGACGGTGGCCGAGGTCTTCGCCATTCTTTCGGCGGCCGATCCTGCGGTAGGGCAAATTCCACAGAATCACTTCGGCATCCTTTTTTCGCTCACCGGCAGCGCCACTGAAGCGCATAAAGAAACCCTGTTCGCGAGCATTCTCAACGGCGCACGCATCGGCAATGGAGGGCCTGAGCGTGGCACCAAAAACACCCTTGATGTGAGAACACGCCTGACCGCCGCGGGTGATCAGTTTCTACTCAATGGCCGCAAGTTTTACTCCACTGGCGCACTGTTCGCGCACTGGGTTGCGGTCAAGGCCATCAATGACGACGGCAAACAGGTGCTGGTGTTTGTGCCTCGCGGTACACCCGGCTTGCAGATCATTGATGACTGGTCCGGTTTTGGTCAGCGCACCACCGCCAGCGGCAGCGTGCTGCTGAACAACGTGCGCGTGAGCGGTGAGCTGGTTGTAGATAACTGGAAGCTGGGCTTGGCGCCGAATATCCAGGGCGCTGTTTCGCAGTTGATTCAGGCGGCCATCGATGCGGGTATTGCCCGGGAAGCTATCGACGAAACCATTCGCTTTGTACGCGAGCGTTCGCGGCCTTGGATCGACGCCCATGTCGAGCGTGCCAGCGACGATCCTTATGTGATCGCCGACATCGGCAAATTGAAGCTCGAACTGCACGCCGCCGAAGCGTTGCTGCGCAAGGCCGGGCGGGTGCTGGATGAAGTTGCCGCCGCGCCCATCGACGAACAGTCCGCAGCGCGCGCGTCCATTGTGGTGGCTGAAGCCAAAGTGCTGACCACGCAGATAGCGCTGCAGGCCAGCGAAAAGCTCTTCGAGCTGTCTGGCAGCCGGGCGACGCTGGCTGAATTCAACCTCGACCGTCATTGGCGCAACGCACGGGTTCACACCCTCCACGATCCAGTGCGCTGGAAAACCCACGCCGTCGGCGCCTGGCATCTGAACGGCACCCTGCCTGCCCGTCATTCCTGGATATAACCAGACAACTGGAAGCACACCTATGAGCCTTCAAACCTTGCCGCGTGAGACGCAGGCGAACGCCGTGACCGCGATCATTCGCGATGACACCGAAGCGCTGCGGGTCGCTCGCACGCTGGCCGTTGATTTCAAGCATCAGAGCGCCGCCCGAGATCGCGAGCGACGCCTGCCCCATCAGGAGCTGGAAGCATTTACCCGCTCCGGCCTGTGGGGTATCAGCGTGCCAAAAGCCTTTGGCGGCGCCGGCGTATCCAATGTCACTCTGGCCGAAGTCATCCGCCTCATCTCCGAGGCAGACGCCTCGCTGGGGCAGATTCCGCAAAACCACTTCTACGCGCTCGAAGTGCTGCGTGTGAACGGCAACCCGGCGCAGCAGGCACGCCTTTACGCGGAGGTCCTCGCCGGTCAGCGCTTTGGCAATGCCCTGGCGGAGCTGGGCACCAAAACCGCCCACGACCGTACCACCCGCCTGAGCCGCGACAGCAGCGGCAACGGCTGGCGCATCACCGGTCGCAAGTTCTACGCCACCGGTGCCCTTTATGCCCAGCGCATACCCACCTCGGTGGTGGATGACCATGGCGTGCAGCAGTTGGCCTTCGTGCCGGCGAACGCCGCCGGGCTGAGCGTGATCGACGACTGGAGCGGCTTCGGTCAGCGCACCACGGGCAGCGGCTCGGTGGTTTTCGATAACGTGTATGTCGAGGCCGATGACGTGGTGCCTTTTCAGACTGCGTTCGAGCGCCCTACCACCGTCGGCCCGCTGGCGCAGATTCTCCACGCCGCCATCGACACCGGCATCGCCCGCGCTGCCTTTGAAGACGCTTTGCATTTCGTCCGCACCCGGACTCGGCCGTGGATCGACTCCGGCACCGAAAAAGCCGTCGACGACCCCCTCACGCTGCACAGCTTTGGCAAGCTGGGTATTCGTTTGCATGCCGCCGAAGCTTTGCTGGAACGCTCCGGGGAGTTTCTGGACAAAGCGCAAGCCGAAACCACGCCAGAGAGCCTGGCGCAAGCCTCGATTGCGGTCGCAGAAGCACGGGCAATCAGCACCAAGATTTCACTCGAAGCCGGCAGCACACTGTTTGAGCTGGCCGGTTCTCAGGCAACGTTGGCCGAGCATGGTCTGGACCGCCACTGGCGTAACGCTCGGGTACATACGCTGCACGACCCCGTGCGCTGGAAGTACCACGCCATCGGCAATTACTACCTCAATGACGTCAACCCGCCGCGCCGGGGGACCATTTGATGGGCAAGAAGAAGATTTTGCTCAATGCGTTCAACATGAACTGCGTGGGCCACATCAATCATGGTTTCTGGACCCATCCCAGGGACACGTCGACCCAGTACAAAACCCTCGATTACTGGACGAATCTGGCGCAGCTGCTGGAGCGCGGGCTGTTTGACGGCCTGTTCATCGCCGACATTGTCGGGGTCTACGACATCTATCAGAACTCGGTAGATGTCACGCTGAAGGAGTCGATCCAGTTACCGGTCAATGACCCGCTGCTGCTGGTGTCGGCCATGGCCGCCGTTACTCAAAACCTCGGCTTCGGACTGACCGCCAATCTTACGTACGAAGCGCCATACCTGTTCGCCCGGCGTATGTCGACGCTGGATCACCTGACCCGAGGGCGAGTGGGCTGGAACATCGTCACCGGGTATCTCGACAGCGCCGCACGCGCGATGGGCCTGACCGGGCAGATCGAACACGACCGTCGCTACGATCAAGCTGACGAGTACCTGGAGGTTTTGTACAAACTGTGGGAAGGCAGCTGGGAAGATGACGCGGTGATCGAAGACCGGCAGGCACGCATCTACGCGCAACCGGACAAGGTCCACTACGTGCGGCACAGCGGCGAGTTTTATCAGGTGGAGGGTTACCACTTGTGCGAGCCCTCGCCACAGCGAACGCCGGTGTTGTTTCAGGCCGGCAGTTCCGAGCGAGGTTTGCGGTTTGCCGGCAGCAACGCCGAGTGCGTGTTCATCAGTGCGCAGAATAAAACCGCGACGCGCGAGCAGGTCGACAAGGTCCGCGCCAGTGCCGTGGCCGCCGGACGCAACCCCGATGACATCAAAGTGTTCATGGGGCTCAACGTCATCGTCGGCGCCACCGAAGAGGCTGCAAGGGCCAAGCATGCCGAGTACCTGACCTACGCCAGTGCCGAAGCAGGACTCGCGCATTTCGCGGCGTCCACCGGCATCGACTTTGCCGAGTACGCGCTGGATGAGCCGATCCAGCACGTCAAAGGCAACGCCATTCAGTCAGCCACGAAAATGCTCAAGAACAATGACTGGACCCGCCAGAGACTGCTCGATCAGCACGCCTTGGGCGGCCGTTACATCACGTTGATCGGCTCGCCCGAACAGGTCGCCGATGAGCTCGAATCCTGGATCGCCGAAACCGGCCTCGACGGCTTTAACCTGACCCGCATCGTCACCCCGGAAAGCTACGAGGACTTCATCGACCTGGTGATCCCGGAACTGCAACGGCGCGGTTCCTACAAGACCGCCTACGAGCACGGCACGTTGCGCGAGAAGTTGTTTGAAGAAGGCAACGCGCGACTGCCGGAACGGCATGCGGGCGCTGGCTTCAGAACACTCACCCCAGCGCAGGCCTGAGGGAGCTCGAACTCCGTGAGAGCGAGCTTGCTCGCGAATACAGCTTTACACACACCCAAGCGTACAAACCAGACTACTGAACCGGATTACCCCCCATGACCAAGACCCTCCTCACCCTTGCGCTGTCCCTGGGGCTGTTTGCCGGCGTCACTCACGCTGCCGATCAGCCGCTCAAGGTTGGCACCACTGCCGCCTTTGCCATTCCGCTGGAAGCCGCTGTCGCCGAAGCCGACAAACAAGGCCTCAAGGTCGAGCTGGTGGAGTTCACCGACTGGATCGCGCCTAACGTCAGCCTCAACGCGGGCGACATTGACGTGAACTACTTCCAGCACATTCCGTTTCTGGAGAACGCCAAGGCAGCATCCGGCTTCGACCTGGTTCCGTACGCCCCGGGCATCATCAATAACGTGGGGCTGTATTCCAAGAAGTACAAAAGCTTCGATGAGTTGCCGACCGGCGCTACCGTGGCGATCGCCAACGACCCTATCAACAGCGGACGCGGCTTGCAGCTGCTGGCCAAGGCCGGGCTAATCAACCTTAAACCGGGGGTGGGTTACAAGGCCACCGAGGATGACATCACGGCCAACCCGAAGAAGATCAAGCTGATCCAGGTAGAAGCCGTGCAATTGGTCCGCGCGTATGACGATGCCGATCTGGTGCAAGGCTATCCGGCCTACATTCGGCTGTCGAAGACCTTCGACGCGGGCTCTGCGATCCTTTTTGACGGCCTCGACCACCCCGAGTATGTGATTCAGTTTGTCATCAGGCCGGACCACAAAGACGACCCGCGCCTGGCGAGGTTCATCGATATCTATCAACACTCGCCTGTGGTGCGCGCCTCGCTGGATAAGGTCAACGGCACGCTGTATCAGGTCGGCTGGAAGAACTGATCATGAGTGCAACCGCGCAACGCCTCCTATCTCCGCACGGCGCGATCGCGCACCCTGAACGGTTGGGCCAGCCCTCGGAGCTGCACCCCGAGAAGCAGCATGCACACGTGCGCTTCATCGACCTGGGCAAGACCTATGAGGGCCAGCAGGGACCGGTGCCGGCGCTTCAGGGTATCAACCTGGACATCCGCCGCGGTGAGGTATTCGGCATCATCGGCCGCAGCGGTGCGGGCAAGTCTTCGCTGATCCGCACGATTAACCGCCTCGAAAAGCCCAGCAGCGGACGCGTGCTGATCGATCAGGTCGACATCGGCGCATTCAACGAGGACACCCTGGTGGACCTGCGCCGACGCATCGGCATGATCTTCCAGCATTTCAACCTGATGTCGGCCAAAACGGTGTGGCAGAACGTCGAGCTGCCGCTGAAGGTAGCAGGCGTGCCGAAGGATCAACGGCAGCGCAAAGTCGCGGAACTGCTGGAGTTGGTGGGGCTGCAAGGCAAGCACAAGGCCTATCCGGCGCAACTGTCCGGCGGCCAGAAGCAGCGGGTCGGCATCGCCCGGGCACTGGTGCATGATCCAGCCATTTTATTGTGCGACGAGGCCACCTCTGCGCTTGACCCGGAAACCACACAATCCATTCTTGGCCTGCTGCGCGAGATCAACCAGCGCCTGGGCCTGACGATTGTTCTGATTACCCATGAGATGGCGGTGATCCGCGAAATCTGTGATCGGGTGGTGGTGCTGGAAAAAGGTGAAGTCGTCGAGCAAGGCCCTGTATGGCAGGTGTTTGGCAATCCACAGCACGCGGTGAGCAGAACGCTGTTGGCACCTTTGCAGCATGCCCTGCCGGAAGACGTGCAGGCGCGCTTGCAGCAGCACCCTTCGGCAGATCATGCCAGCGTTGTTCTCGATTTGCAGTTCACAGGAAGCAACGGCACGGAGCCTGACCTTTCAGCGTTGTTCAACGCCCTCGGTGGGCGAGTGAGCCTGTTGCACGGCGGGGTCGAGCGTATCCAGGGACGCGCGTTGGGTCATCTGCTGCTGGCGGTGAGTCATTCGCCGTTGTCGGCTGACGAAT
>Ga0265780_10011703_pt1 | contig 10352 bp, 10 predicted proteins | sample P1T30metagenome_FD_192432 | JGI IMG/M metagenome (GOLD analysis project Ga0265780, IMG submission 192432) | Plant litter microbial communities from East Loma Ridge, Irvine, California - P1 T30 | ecosystem: Environmental > Terrestrial > Plant litter > Unclassified | place: USA: California... | reverse complement strand
CCGGGCTGTCGAGTCGCGCTGGGGGCGGGCATGTCAGATCTCCTTCAGGACTGCGCGCTCGCTCGCCCGGAAGACGACCAGGCCGATGCCGAGGATGAGGATGCTCATGCCGGCACCGACGAGCACCTCGAGCAGGTCCAGCTGGTCGGGGAAGAACGCCGCGCGGTACAAGCCGAATATGCCGCTCAGCGGGTTGAAGGCCGCGAGGAGGTGGAGGCTCTCGGGGAGGTTCTGAGTCCCGTAGATGATCGGCGAGGCGTAGAAGAGGAACCGGAGTGCGAGTTTCGTGGCCCTCTCGAGATCGCGGAAGAAGACCACGAGCGGGGCGACGATGAGGCCGACACCGGTGACCAGGATCGCCTGCATCACGATGGCCAGGGGGAAGTAGACCACCTGCCAGTGCAGCTCGGCCTTGGCCACGATGGCGAACAGCGCGAGGACCGGCAGGCTCAGGAGGAACTCGATGCCCTTCGAGGCGACGAGCCTGTTCACCCAGATGGTGCGAGGGATCTTGGTCGATCGGACGAGCTTGGACTCGCGGATGAACGCCCTCGTGCTGTCGGAGACCGCTCCGTTGAACCACATCCAGGCCAGGAGTCCGCTGAGCAGGAAGACGATGTAGGGGTCTTCTCCGACGTCGCGCTCGAAGACGACCGTGAAGACGAAGAAGTAGATGCCGGCCATGACCAGCGGATCGAGGATCGACCAGATGTAACCGAGAGCCGAGGTGGAGTAGCGGACACGGAGGTCGCGGGTGGTCAAGAGCCACAACGTCTGCCGGTACCGCGTGAAGGCGCTGCGCGGCGGACGTTCGATCATGGCTTGGCTCACGGGTGTCCTTCGTCGATCAGGACACCGACCTCAGACCTGCGTCGATCAGACGAAGAGGTTCGCGCGCTCCAGGTCTTCGGCGAAGTCGACCTCGACGGCGTAGAGGTCGGAGATGTCCACGGGCTCAAAGAGTAGCCCGTCCTGCTCGATCGCCAGTTCGATGCCACGCTCGAAGTAGTCCTGGTTGTCGACCTTGTTCAGCTGACGCATCAGGACGGCCTTGTCGGCGCGGGAGACGTAGTTGATCCCGACTGCCTCGCCGAGACCGCCCACGACCTGCTTGGAGAGCTGGGCGATGAAGCCCTCGGCGTCGGTCGTGTACTTGACCTCCTCGTCGGAGACCTTCGAGGTGTTGACGGTGACGAACGACTGATCGGCGCGGACCTGGCGTGCGGCGCGGCGGAGCGCCTCGGGGTCGAAGACGACGTCGCCGTTCATCCAGAGGACACCGCCGGAGGCGCTGGCCCGGAGGGCGCGCAGCAGGCTCTTGGACGTGTTGGTCTGGTCGTACTGCTCGTTGTAGACGAACGCGGCCGACGGGAACGCCTCGACGATGTGCTCGAACTTGTAGCCGACGACGACGGTGATCCGTGCTTCGGGGCCGAAGGCCTCGTGGATGTTGTCGAACTGCTGACGCATGATGGTGCGGCCGTCGTTGAGTTCGGTGAGCGCCTTGGGCAGCGAACGGCCGAGGCGGCTTCCGAGGCCGGCGGCCAGGATGACGACCTGCTGGGGTGCTGTCGAGTCGGTTCTGCTCACGTCTTGTCTCCTCACAGGGGCGAGGTCGGGCGAGCCGACTCTCTGGGTGACCCGGCGGAGGATCCCGGCCGTCTCTGGCTCGGGTCCGTCTCGTGTTCGAGCGGTGTTCACCGCGGGGTCTCGATCTGGACACGTCGTTGTGCCTGGGGAGTCTATCGCGGGGGGCGCTTCTGGCGGTAGGGTCCGCACCCTCTTCGTTTCCCATTCGTGATGCGCCCCGGTAGGCCGTGCCGGTCCACGCGCGTTGGTACGGTTGACCGATGGCTGTGACGACGGACGACGAACAGGGCGACGAGCGCGCCGACGACTCGCCCCGTTCGGGCGACTCGGACGACGGCCGGACGGACACCACGACGGGGACTGCGATTCAGGGGGACGACATGGACGGCGACGGCATCGAGACCGGCCGCGGGGGCGACGAAGCGGTGGCGCCGACGCCGACCGTCCGATCAGGTGGTCGTGCTCCGCGTCGCCCCGCGACGCCGCGCTCTGCGGCCGATCGCTCCGCCGCCGCGAAGAAGGCGGCCGCGACCCGGGCCGCGAACGCCCGCGCACGGGCCGCCGAGGCGGCCGCCCGCGCGGCCGCCGAGGAGCTCGCCGCACGTGAGGCTGCAGCCGTTCAGGCGCAGGAGGACGCGACCACCGTCGCGGACGACGACGTCGCCGGCGATGAGGCTGAGCTCGTCGTCGAGACGGACGAGACCCTGCAGGCCGACCAGGACACCGACACCGACCAGGACACCGACACCGACCAGGACACCGACACCGACGAGGCCACGGACACCGACGAGGCCACGGACACCGTGGAGGCCACGGACACCGTGGAGGCCGTCGAGTCCGACGAGACCGTGGAGGCCTCCGAAGACGACGAGACGACCGCGGTGCGGGCTGACGCCGACGCAGTCGTCGGCACTCGAGACGAGGCGACCGGGCCCGAGCCCGTCGTCGGCACCCGCGACGAGGCGACCGGGTCCGAGTCCGACGTCGACACGGTCGTCGCCGTCGACGGGACCGATGCGCAGGAGGCCCCCGTCGTCGACGAGGCGACCCGCGCCTCCTCGGAGGCCGTCGAGGCGCCGGTCGTCCTGTCGATCTCGGGTCTCGTGAAGCGCTACGGCGCCACGACCGCCGTCGACGGCATCGATCTCGAGGTGAGAGCGGGCTCGTTCTACGGCATCGTCGGCCCGAACGGTGCCGGCAAGACCACGACCCTGTCGATCGTCACCGGTCTGCTGCGCCCCGACGAGGGCAGCGTCAGCGTGCTCGGCAGCGACGTCTGGTCCGATCCGGCCGCAGCGAAGCGCGCCCTCGGCGTGCTGCCCGACCGGCTCCGGCTCTTCGATCGTCTGACGGGGGCTCAGCTCCTCTACTACTCGGCGACTCTGCGGGGGCTCGACGGATCGACGGCTCGCAAGCGCACATCGGACCTCGCCACGGCCTTCGGCCTGCAGGACGCACTCGGGCGGCTCGTCAGCGACTACTCGGTCGGCATGACGAAGAAGCTCGCCATCGCGGCCGCCATCATCCATTCGCCGCGGGTGCTCGTCCTCGACGAGCCCTTCGAGTCGGTCGACCCGGTGTCGGCGCAGACCGTGACCGACGTGCTGCAGCGCTACGTGGCGGGCGGGGGCACCGTCGTCCTGTCGAGCCACAGCATGGATCTCGTCGAGCGCATCTGCGACAGCGTCGCCGTCATCGTCGACGGTCACGTGCTGGCCAGCGGGACGGTCGACGAGGTCCGTGCCGGGCGCTCACTCGAGCAGACGTTCGTCGAACTGGCCGGCGGTCGGGCCGTCACGGAGGGCATGGAATGGTTGCAGAGCTTCTCCGACTGAGGCTCCAGACGATCGCCAACACGGTGCGCTTCGGTCCGCGTGCGCTGCTCGCCGCCGTCGTCTCGGTCCTCGTCGTCCTCCTCTCGTCCTCCGCGCTCTCGGCTCTGGCCGGCGGGCTCCGCGGTTCGTCGCTCGACGACGTCCGGGCCCTCGTCGTCGGTGGGGGCTCGCTGCTCCTGCTCGGCTACTTCGTCGTGCCGTTCGCACGGGTGCGCCCGCCCTGGGCCGATCCGCGCCGGCTCGCCCTCGTCGGCACGCCTGAGCCGGCCGCCGCCGCAGGGCTGGCACTCGGTGCCCTCGTAGGGCTCCCCGCCTTCGCGCTCGTCGTGCTGTCGCCCGGGTACGTCCGTGCCTGGGAGGGCACCGGGGCGTCGGCGTCCGTCGCCGTGGTGGCCGCAGTCGCCGCGGGTGCGACGGCCTTCCTCCTGTCGCTGGTCTCGTCCACGCTCAACACCGTCGTGCTCACCTCGCGCCGGTCGCGGCAGTTCCTCCTGGGCGGGGGAGTCCTCGTGGCTCTGCTCGTCGTGCCGTTGATCGTCGATCTGGTCCGCGCCTCCTGGACGGGCTCCGCGCCCACCGGCGTGCTGGCCGGGATCCTCGCCTGGACGCCGTTCGGAGCGGCCCTCGCGCTGCCCGGGCACGCCGCCGAGGGCGACACGGCACGGGTCGTGCTCGATGCGCTCATCGCGGCGGCCTCGCTGGCGGGGCTCTGGTGGGCCTGGCGCGCGCTCGTCGCCCGAGCGTTCGTCGATCGGCCCGAACCCGAGCTCGACGACGACACGAGCGGTCTCGGATGGTTCGAGTTCGTGCCGGCCACGCCCATCGGCGCGGTGGCCGCCCGGAGCCTGACGTACTGGATGCGCGACGCGCGTTACCGGATGTCCCTCGTCGTCATCCCGATCATCCCTCTGCTCGTGATCCCGCTGGGCATCGCGGGCGTGAGCTGGAACTGGCTGGCGCTCGTCCCGGTGCCGCTGATGTGCCTGATCGTCGGGTTCCTGCCGCACAACGACGTCGCCTACGACAGCACGGCGCTGTGGCTGCACGTGGCCGCCGACACGAAGGGGTCGTCCGACCGGATCGGTCGACTCGCGCCGCCCCTCCTGATCGGCATCCCTCTCGTCGTCATCGGCTCCGCCGTCGCGGTCTGGGCCTTCGGCGACTGGCGCGCCCTCTGGTCGGAGATCGGGATCGGATCCGCCCTGCTGCTCAGCGGGCTCGGCCTCTCCAGCGTCATGTCGGCGGCCATGCCCTACGCGACAGTGCGTCCGCACGACGATCCGTTCCAGCAGCCCCAGTCGAGCGGCTCGTCGTCGGTGCTCGCCCAGACGCTGATGATCGGCGGGGCGCTCGTCTCGGCCGTCCCCGCGCTCTGCTTCGCGGCCCTCGACCTCTTCGGCGGCGACACGTCGGCGGGTCCGTGGTCGATGGTGTCCGGTATCGCGGTGGGTCTGGTCGTGCTGATCGTCGGGGTCGTCGTCGGCTCCCGCGTGTTCACGAGGCGCGCGCCCGAGCTGCTGGCCTCCGCTCTCCGCAGCTGACGGCGCGATCCGAGGGGCAGCCCCTCGACGCGGGTGCGGCCCGGCGTCGTACCATGGTCGGCATGAGCAACACGGAAACCGGCGGTGGCCTCGACGTCCTCGATCGCGAGCTCGAGAAGCTCCTCAACGAGGAGAACATCGACCCGGGCGATCACGAGCGCTTCTCGCACTACGTCAAGAAGGACAAGATCATGGAGTCCGCCTTGAGCGGCAAGCCCGTCAAGGCGCTCTGCGGCAAGAAGTGGACTCCCGGTCGCGACCCGGAGAAGTTCCCGGTCTGCCCGACGTGCCGCGACATCTACGAGAAGATGACGAAAGAGTAGAACCGCGCACCACCTGATCGTGGCGCCCGGGCACCCCTCGCCCGATCAGGCGTAGACGGTCGGGATGACGGGTTCGCCGCGACCGAGGCGGAATGCGCCGGCAGGCAGCTCGGCGACCGCGGTGCGCCTGTGCTCGCGTGCTCGCTGGACACCGGCGTGACCCATGAAGCGCTCGTCGACGACGCCGCCCGTGACCAGCGGGACGAGCAGGGCGCGTTCACCGTCGGCGGTCTCGTGGTCGCCCACGCGGACGAGCTCGGTGGTGGCGACGCCGCCGGACAGCACCCGCACGGGAGCCTTCCGGCCGCCGACGCTCGCCTTGTCCGCCGACTTCTTCGCGACGGAGAGCCACGCGCCGTCGCCGCCCCGGCGGGCGACGAGCTTGTAGACCATCCCCGCGGCCGGGTGCCCGGACCCGGAGACCACCGACGTGCCGACTCCGTAGCTGTCGACGGGCGCGGCTCGCAGGGCGGCGATCGTGTACTCGTCGAGGTCGTTGGTGACCGTGATGCGGGTGCCGGTTGCCCCGAGGTCGTCGAGCTGACGACGCACCTGCGCCACGAGCGAGGGCAGGTCGCCGCTGTCGATGCGCACGGCGCCGAGGCCCGTGCCAGCGACCTCGACGGCCGTGCGGACCGCCTTCTCGATGTCGTAGGTGTCGACGAGCAGAGTCGTGCCCGAGCCGAGGGTGGCGACCTGCGCTCGGAAGGCCTCCTCCTCGCTGTCGTGCAGCAGGGTGAAGGCGTGCGCGGCCGTCCCCATGGTGGGGACGCCCCAGGTGCGACCGGCCTCGAGGTTGCTCGTGGCGTCGAAGCCCGCGATGTAGGCGGCTCGAGCGGCGGCCACGGCGCTCCGCTCGCCGGTGCGTCGCGAGCCCATCTCGGCGAGGGGGCGACCGTCGGCTGCGGCCACCATCCGCGCTGCGGCACCGGCCACCGCCGAGTCGTAGTTGAAGACGCTGAGGGCGAGCGTCTCGAGCAGGACGCCCTCGGCGAAGGTCGATTCGACCACCAGGATCGGCGAGCCGGGCAGATAGACCTCGCCCTCGGCGTAGCCGTGCACGTCGCCCGAGAACCGGTAGTCGGCGAGCCAGTCGATCGTGGCGCCGTCGACGATGCGCTCGTCGCGGAGCCAGGACAGCTCGGCGTCGCCGAATCGGAAGCGGGTCAGCTCGTCGAGGAACCTGCCCGTCCCGGCCACGACGCCGTAGCGGCGCCCCTCGGGGAGGCGACGGGCGAACACCTCGAAGACGCTGTCGCGGTGGGCGGTGCCGGCGCGGAGCGCGGCCTCGACCATCGTCAGCTCGTACCGGTCGGTCAGCAGTGCACTGGTCACGGACTCAGCCTAGGCCGCGCGAGCCGGGCGGACCGCATGAGCCGGGTAGGCTGGGCGACCGTGACGGACGCACCCATCGGAGTCTTCGACAGCGGGGTCGGGGGGCTGACGGTGTCCCGGGCCATCATCGACCAGCTGCCCCGCGAGTCCATCCTCTACGTCGGCGACACCGTCCACTCGCCCTACGGGCCGAAGCCGATCGCGACGGTGCGCGAGTACGCCCTCGCCGTCATGGACGACCTCGTCGAGCAGGGCGTCAAGCTGCTGGTCATCGCGTGCAACACCGCGTCGGCAGCCGTCCTCCGAGACGCTCGCGAGCGCTACACGATCGGCCGGGGCATCCCGGTCGTCGAGGTCATCCAGCCCGCCGTCCGGTCGGCGGTCAAGCAGACCAGGGCGAGACGCATCGGCGTGATCGGCACCGAGGGGACCATCAACTCCCGCGCCTACGAGGACGCCTTCGCGGCGGCGGCCGACCTCGAGCTCTTCACGCGGGCGTGCCCCCGGTTCGTCGAGTTCGTCGAGGCGGGCGACACCTCGAGCGCCGAGCTGCGGGCCGTCGCCGAGCAGTACCTCGCTCCGCTCCGCGACGCCCGGGTCGACACCCTCGTGCTCGGCTGCACCCACTACCCCCTGATGTCCGCGGCCATCCAGTACGTGATGGGGCCCGACGTCCATCTGGTCTCGAGCGCCGACGAGACGGCCGCCGACGTCTACCGCACCCTCGTCGACCACGACCTCGAGGCCCCGGCGGGCAGCGTGCCCCGCTACGAGTTCGAGGCGACCGGCGACGATCAGGGGTCGTTCCTCCGTCTGGCCAAGCGCTTCCTGGGGCCCGAGATATCCCGGGTCGGCCATCTCGAGACCGGCGCGATCGACCTCCCCCCACGACCTTCCCGCACGACCGAGCAGGGGCCGAGCACCGGCCCGAGGAGAACAGCATGAGCGACGACACGACCACCAGCACCAGCACCAGCACCAGCGCCAGCACGATCGTCCGCGCCGACGGTCGACGGGTCGACGACCTCCGCACCGTCACCATCGAGAAGGGCTGGAGCTCGCAGGCCGAGGGCAGTGCGCTGGTCTCGTTCGGCGACACGAAGGTGCTCTGCACCGCGTCGTTCACGAACGGCGTCCCCCGGTGGCTCACGGGCAAGGGCAAGGGCTGGGTGACCGCCGAGTACTCGATGCTGCCGCGGGCCACCAACTCGCGCAACGACCGCGAGAGCGTCAAGGGCAAGATCGGCGGTCGCACCCACGAGATCTCCCGTCTGATCGGTCGCAGCCTGCGTGCGGTCGTCGACACGAAGGCCCTGGGCGAGAACACGATCGTGCTCGACTGCGACGTGCTGCAGGCCGACGGCGGCACCCGCACCGCGGCCATCACGGGCGCCTACGTGGCTCTCGCGCAGGCCATCGAATGGGGTCGCGAGAAGAAGTTCATCGCGCAGAAGGCCTCGCCCCTGACCGACAGCGTCTCGGCCGTGTCCGTCGGCATCATCGACGGCGAGCCGATGCTCGATCTCGCCTACGTCGAGGACGTCCGCGCCGAGACCGACATGAACGTCGTGGTCACGGGCAGCGGTCTCTTCGTCGAGGTGCAGGGCACGGCCGAGGGCGCGCCCTTCGACCGTCGCGAGCTGGGCGAGCTGCTCGACCTCGCCGTCGCGGGCGCCGCCGATCTCACGCGCATCCAGCTCGAGGTGCTCGGCAAGTGACGAAGGTCGTCATCGCCACGCACAACCAGGGCAAGGTGGCCGAGCTCCGACTGCTGCTGGCCGAGACGGCGCCGGGCGTCGAACTGGTCGCCTACGACGGACCGGAGCCCGTCGAAGACGGCGACAGCTTCGTGGCCAACGCGCTGATCAAGGCGCGGGCGGCCGCCGAGCACACCGGGCTCCCCGCGCTCGCCGACGACAGCGGCATCTCGGCCGCCGCCCTCGACGGCGCACCGGGCATCCACTCGGCGCGCTACGCCGGCACCCGAGACGCCGACGACAACATCGACAAGCTGCTCCGCGAGGTCTCGGCCCACGACGACCGCTCCGTCTGGTTCTCGTGCGCGGCCGCGCTCGTCGTACCCGGCGATGAGGCGTCCGAGCACGTCGAGTCGGGGGAGTGGCGGGGGACCCTGCTGGAGGCGCGGGTCGGCTCGAACGGACACGGCTACGATCCGGTCTTCCGCCCCGACGGCGAGACCCGGAGCGCAGCGGAGCTCACGACCGACGAGAAGAACGCGGTCAGTCACCGTGCGCGGGCGTTCCGGGCGATCGCGCCCTACGTGGCGGCGCTGGCGGACTGAGTCGACCCGCGCCTCCTCGGCGTCAGCCCTGGTGAGGCGTGCCCGAGACCTCGGACGCGCCGGACAGGTCGACGTCGTCGGATCCGCCGGTCGGCCCGGCCTTCTTGGCCTGGTGCACGCCGTGGAGGTAGTGGATCGCGATCGGGACGACGGTGGCCAGCACCGCGCCGAGCAGGATCAGATCGATGTACGAGCTGACGAAGTCCGCGATCGGGGGGATGTGCCCGATGCCGAAGCCCAGCAGGGTGATGCCCATTCCCCAGACGACCGCCCCGATCGCGTTGAAGAGCGAGTAGCGGCGGTAGCTCATGTGGCCGACGCCCGCCATGATGGGCGCGAAGGTGCGGACGACCGGCACGAACCGCGCGATGATGACGGCCATCGGGCCGAACCGTTCGAAGAAGGCGTTGGTGCGGTTCACGTTCGCGACGCTGAAGAGACCGCTCTCCTTCCGCTCGAAGATCCGAGGGCCGACCTTGTGGCCGATCAGATAGCCGAGCTCGCCCCCCGCGAAGGCGGCGATGCTGATGAGGATCGCGATCAACCAGATCGGCATGCCGAGGGCGCCCGGGTTCGTCGCCGCCAGGATGCCCGTGATGATCAGCAGGGTGTCGCCCGGGAACAGGAACCCGATGAGCAGTCCGGTCTCGGCGAAGACCAGGACGCAGACGCCGAGCACGGCCCACGGGCCGAACGCCGAGAGGAGGTACTCGGGGTCGAGCCAGGGGATGGAGACGAGGGGCAGCATCGGGTTGTTCTCCGGTCGGGTCGAGTGCGGGAGAAGGGACTTGAACCCTCACGCTCGAAAGCACAGGAACCTAAATCCTGCGTGTCTGCCAATTCCACCACTCCCGCGGCAGGGTCAGTGTAGCGAGCCGCTCGAAGGGAACGCGATCGGCTGCCGGTACCGGACGGGCAGGAGGCGCTACCTCTGCGACCGGGGCACGTGCGGCGAGTAGCGGGGCACGTAGCGCACGAGGATCCCCGCCCCGATCAGCCCGAGCACGCCCATCACGCCGCTGGCCACCGAGATCGAGACGAGGGCCGTCACGGCCGAGATCAGCAGGGGCGCACCGGCGCTGCCCGCGTCGCCCGTGAAGCGCCAGGCGCCGAGGAACGGCGCCGGGTCGCGCTTGTCGGCGAGATCGGCGCCCAGGGTCATGAGGATGCCGCTGCCCACCCCGTTGGCGAGCGACATGAAGACCGCGACGGCGACGAACCACCCCACCCGGGCGTCGAGGTCGTGGGTCAGCGAGAGGGCCAGGTACGAGACCCCCAGGCCCACCATGCAGGGCACGGCGCTCCAGAGACGGCCGAAGCGGTCCATGATCTGACCGCTCGTGTAGAAGAGCGCAAAGTCGACCGCGCCCGCGACGCCGATGATGATGGCCGTCTCGGACGCCCCGAGTCCGATGCTGACGGCCCA
>Ga0265780_10011702_pt1 | contig 10353 bp, 8 predicted proteins | sample P1T30metagenome_FD_192432 | JGI IMG/M metagenome (GOLD analysis project Ga0265780, IMG submission 192432) | Plant litter microbial communities from East Loma Ridge, Irvine, California - P1 T30 | ecosystem: Environmental > Terrestrial > Plant litter > Unclassified | place: USA: California... | reverse complement strand
CGCCACCAGGCCGAAGCCCGTGCTGCCGTTCGACTTGCATGTGTAAAGCATGCCGCCAGCGTTCAATCTGAGCCAGGATCAAACTCTTCAGTTCAATCTCTGTTTTTGCCATTTCTGGCAACCTCTTGCGAGGTGTCGCTCACTCAAAATACTGACCGTCACTCATTGCTGAGCAACGTATTTCTTTCTTGTGAACATTTGATAATTTAAGTAATCACTGACCGAAGTCAGCGGCACCTTCATCAAACGCCCACACTTATCGACTGTTAATTGTTAAAGAACTTATTCGGTACTGCCTTGCTGCGCTTGCGAATCGTTTTGTTCGTCAGCAGCAGAGAGATGAGATTATGCAGTGTTTCGCTTTACTCGTCAACCCACTTCGTTTTAGCCAGCGCACTTGCTTTGAGCATTTGACAAGCATAACTCGTTGTTTCAGTTAAACTTTTTATGCGCTACCGAAGCAGGACGCGCACTATAGCAAAACCCGGCGTGGTCGAGCAAGGTGCAATCCAGGACGTCGGCATAAATGCAACAGAGCTGTGAGCTCTGCAATTCCTATTGTCACGAAATCGCACACGGCAGCAGTCTGTCACCGCTGGAGTGGCAGCCATACTGAAACCGTGGATCCGACGAACACATCGGCATGCGTTTCGCCTGATGCCTATCTGGCAGGCATGCCGATGAGACCCGCATGGACTGTACTTATGCGCGCCGTGGCACGCTCGTTCTCCACAGAAAATGTGGATATCCTGCCCGAGAGGTACCGGCGACCTGGTAACACGTCGGTCCCATCGGCTTCTGTTATGCGGAGCTGTTCGAATCGGTGCCGCTACGCGTTGATGTTTCGACTCCGGTATCGTCTCGCCAGCGGCGACGGTGCTCGCCGCTTCATCAGCGGGCCGGACACACACGCCAAACGGTCTGATGTGTCGAAAACAGGCATCAGGTCGAGCAGTGACGCCAACGTATCATCACGGCGCAAGCTTCATGCACGGCCCAAGTGGATGGACGACATGCCGCACGCACATGGCGCGTCAACGTCGGCCGCCAGGCTGGCGTCAACATGAGCACCTCTGCCGGCGCGCAGCCGGGTGTCTGGCAGGACTCCTTTTCTCTTACCGGCTCTCTCTCTTGCCTGCCCTCTCACCTGTTGAAGGTATGTCGAAAGGTTTGGTCAGACGCTCCAGGCCGTGTTCAGCGGCTGGAAACCGGACCAAAACTGCCATGACGGGGCAGCTGCTGATCTGGTGGCTGTACGTACGCTAACTAGGAAGCAGCCGTCACGACATGCGTTTCAGGAGTGAGCACTGCTCCAGCATCCCTGTAAAGATGGCATCGGCGAGATCGCCAGGAAATTCTGCGGGGAGCTGTTTAGACACTGATTCCACTACGCCTTCAGTGTTTTTTACTACCTCCTCGATAAGAGAGTCCGCCACCGCTTCTCCCAAACCAACGAGTCGAGCGTGGTTTAGCCAAGGCCTGCGTCGTATTTGCTGGATGGCGTAATAGTTGCTTCTACCGCGTACGGCCATTGCAAGTTTTGCTTTTTGTGGGGCCAGTTTATTCCTGCCCGTTCCAATAATGGGATGGGCGGACAGGACGTCGTACAGGGGAGTTGCCTGAAATCGACTGTTCGGCTGCAGAAAAATGCTGAAATTTTTGGCATGACCGTCGGTGGCGGCCAGTAGCCAAAAGACGAGCTGAGTTTTGAAGAAGCGGCGGCGGTCCACCTCCGCAGCGCTTGAGCCAAGCAGTATCTCCATGATTTCGGTGATGCCGGGCCCGCCGTCAGACTGATACTTTTGTAAAGGCGAGATCCCTTTCGCCTGACAAAAATCCTCCTGTGGAAGGCGGACGATCCAGCTTCCATCTTCCGAATATTTTCTGTCGAAACGCGTGACTATGAGTGTTTTGATTTCCTCGAACTGCGCGATCTCACAGTCTGCTACCGCAAGGCCGAATGTCCGTACGATCCTGGAGCACAGCCATTCATTTTCCACGGATGTGCGCATATCGGCCTGCATGGCGCCGACCAGACCCAGTGGCAATTTGAAAATGTGGGTTGTTGGTGTACTGCCGACAGGGCGTTTCCAGCCATTCCCGTGCCAGAGCAGTGCGCTTTTCTCCTGAGCGCCCGCAATCGAAAGGCGTAGAGCATCCTCATCCGTACGCTGGCCCAAGGGGTGGTCGGATGCGATGTTTCGTAATAACGCGGCTACTTGCGCCTCGTTTAATGGCTCTCCATTGATTGCGAACAGATCGAAAGGCGTTTCGTTTTCGGGTAATAACTGAATGGCCCCTGCGCAGTCACGACCTATCGCTGCCAGTAGCTGATGGGGTTCCGTTCCGTGAGTCTTGAAGTGTAATGAGATTCGGCGCCGGATCGCATCGCTGTCGGGTAGCAGATTGTCAAAATAATTTCGAACGATGGAGCCCTGGTATGGCTCGTTGTTTGGGGTAAAAGGGAGTGACAACGATAAAGGACGCCGCTGTTCATCCTCCAGCCACTCTGCAAAGTAGTGCAGAGACGTCTTTCCGGGTGACGTTTCCCAGTAGCCGACTGGTGTTCCGTTTAACCATATGATGAGCCGTTGGACATTCAAACGGCGTCCCATCACCAGATCTCCTTCTTCCCGGAAGGAGGGACAAGCTTTGGAGGTGCGTCGATTTTTCTATTTTTTTCAGGCTTTCGGATCTGAGATTCAGACGCTGAGTGCTTAACCCTATTCTGCTGCTCATTCAGGTTCTTCACGACCTGCGCGATTCTACGCGGATTGATCAGGTGCTGATCGTTCAGCTCATTAACACTCTGAGCAATCGTCCGTGCATCTTTTAGTCCATGATCACCGAATCGTTCGCCGGTTTGAGCGCGCGTTTCAGAGTCTCCTGTTTGAGAGCCGTTGAATCCGTCGTCGGCCTTGACGGTCGTCTGATGATGTGCCGACTGGCGGGCATCGAGCATTTGCGTTTCTGGCAATTCTTTCGCCGTTGATGACACGCCGTGGTGCAAACTTATCCGTGCGCCGAGTAAACGTAGGATAGTGAATAAACGTTCTACACTCGTAGCTGAAGGATTTGCCTCAATTTTTGCGTAGCTCTGTTGAGTAACTCCTAGCAATTTGGCGACGTTTGCCTGAGTCAGGCCTGCCTTCCTTCGGAGCCCTTTCAGGAGAGGCTTCAGCTGCTCCAAGGTGTTGATAGGGTATTCCACAGGTTTCCCTCCTCGTCTTTTTACAGTATACAAGTTGTATTCCGGCTTTACAACTTGTGTTCTGTATTGAATATTACAACTCAAAGGCTGTAACGTACAATTACAACCTAGAAGGTGTAAAGTTTGATGAGCATGACCGCTAGTGCACGCATATGTCATGGTGCGAGGTGGAAAGTACGATCCGATCCAGGAGGTAGCGACAGGCGTGGGGGCATCGTCGCTGCCGCCGCGGAGAAATGCACTTGGCCTAGACTGTGTTGTCACCAAGCCTAAATTGGTGCGAATCGTGCTGGCTTCGTCAGACAATGCACAGATCGCCAGGACATGACGTCTCAGCCGAACTCGCGCAGGCTATCCCGGGTCATATCGCACCCGGGTTGGATAACACGCTGGCCATGAATCGACGCCTTCCGGCCGGTCGGTCTGCGAACGGCCCGGCGACGTCGGCGACTTCCCCGTCACCGACGAGGACATGGAGGAAGTCGCCCTGTGGATGGCGCCCAATACCCCCTTCGACCGCCATGTTTTATTGCAGGGACCGGCCGGTCGCGTGAGCCATTCGGCGACGCCAGCGCGACGGTTCGTAAGGATCACGATGCATGCGGCAGGCACCAGGCCACCGGGACTCGATCACGGGGTACCCGTTTTTTGGCACCGCGACCGGGTGCAGCCCGTGTCGTTCAAATCCCGACGATGCGCAGAGGTGGAGATCACCGGACAATATCCAGAATCCCCTGCACCTTGTCGAATAATTCGTCATAGGAAATCAGCTCGACACTGCGCAACTCCTCCCTGAAGAGTTCGAACGATCTCATCTTCGCCGTACTGTCGAGCTCTGCCCCGATATTACCGGCGATGACGACACATTTCGGAGAGAATGCGGTGAATGGACTGTCTGGGTCACTTCTGGACAGCGCATTATATTCCTTCACCAGGCTGTCTCTGTAATTGAGGATCTGCGCGATGCTGCCCGTGATCTCGTCACCGGGCGCGTACGCATTTTGTCGATACTGTTTCCCGAGGAGCCGGGTTTTCGGTGTTTTTATCTCGACGAGTACGACGTTGTTCGTCGCAGGATTCAGATAGACGAAATCGACCACGCTTCCACCGGAATTGGTGATCGACTTGCCTCCAACGTAGGCTTTCTTTCCGTACTGTATGACATGGCGAGGAAACATCTGGGAGATCACGGCCGGGCAGTTTTCGAACAATTTCTGCCAATACTCTTCCGAGGCGTTTTCCCTTGAAGCCTTCCATATCGCAAGCGCCTGCTCGAGCGAGGTCGCGCCACGAAGGCTCGCCGCTGAGCCGACTGTTCGATCAATACCTCCGAGAGCCCGGTCTATTCGTTCGAGGTGCCTTGCCTTCACCTCTTTCAACCATTGCACATTGTATTTCCGCTCGTCATGATCGATCACGCGGTGATGGTTTGGACAAAGGAGAACGAAGTTTTCAGGACTCATCAGATCGGCTGTACTCATCGTCGGATCATATCTGGCGCCCTCAGCAGTGAGACTGTGAATGGACGCTACCTCGCCGATACAGATACCGTTCTGCATGAGGTCTTGGCTGCAGCCGGGAAAAGCACAACGATGACGTCCCTCGGCCAGGATGGCTTTCCTGACCCTGGCCATTCCCTGTCTAGTAAAAGCCATTTGACTCATTACGTCCCTCGTTAAGTAAGATCGTTTGCTTGGGTGCGGAAAGAAATCGACCGTGTGACCCAGGCATGACCATTCCAGTCGAGATTTTTACTGTTATTTTCCATAGTACAATAGCCGCTCCTTCGTGCCTCCATCTCGGCGAGTAATCGGGCATGGCGGCATGGCCCTAGTGGGTCTCGGTCCTATTTTTCGTACATCGATGACGGACGGCTGGTCACGGACGTAACCGTGGAGGCCTCTATGCTGCTCTCTGCTTGCAGTGAAGCATCGCCTTGCTTGGTGTATACTTTGCAGGTTCTCCATTTCCCACGCAGCCCGCACTACCCCGGTACTGTCGTGACTGCAGTGCTCACCTTCGCCCTCCCCGGTCTTACTCAGCTCACACAACGTCTTCATGAAAATCGTCGGTCTATTCAGCGGGATTGGTGGTCTCGAACTGCCGTTCAGCCGCCGTGGCGCGCAAACCCAACTGCTCTGTGATGTCTGGGATGCTTCCCGTCAGGTACTCCGTCATCGCTTCCCGGACGTACCCATCGCCGACGATGTGGCTGCGCTGACGTCCCTGCCGGGCGATGTCGACGTGGTGACCGCCGGATTTCCCTGCACGGACCTGTCGCAGGCCGGGCGTACCGCCGGCATTGGCGGCAACGAGTCCGGCCTGGTGGCCCACGTGTTTCGCCTGCTGGAGAACAGGAGGATCGAATGGCTGGTCCTGGAGAACGTGCGTAACATGCTGGTCCTCGACAAAGGCAAGGCGATGCATTATCTGACCGGAGAGCTCGAGCGGCTCGGGTTTAGATGGGCCTATCGCGTGGTCGATTCGCGCTTCGCCGGCGTCCCGCAGCGCCGGCACAGGGTGCTGCTCGTCGCATCCCGCCATCACGACCCCAGGCGCGTTCTTTTCGCCGACGAAGCGGGTGAACCGGACGAGACACGGCTGCGTAACGACGCCTACGGTTTCTACTGGACCGAGGGACTGAAGGGCCTCGGCTGGGCCCGCGACGCCATCCCGCCACTGAAGGGTGGATCCAAGGTCGGGATCCCGTCGCCACCGGCCATCTGGATGCCGGATGCACCGCCTGGACGGCGCATCGTGACCTGCTCGCTCGAGGACACCGAGGTCCTGCAGGGATTCGAACGCGGGTGGACCGCACCGGCCCAGACGGGACTGCGTAATGGTCCCCGCTGGAAACTGGTTGGTAATGCGGTAACGGTCGGTGTCGCCGACTGGCTGGTGGGACGCATCTACGAACCCGGTGAGGTCTGCGTTCCGATGACTCCGGTGGAGGTCGGTGCCAACTGGCCCGAGGCCGCATACGGGGAAGCCGGACGGATCTGGCGTGCCGGGGCATCCCACTGGCCAGTGCAGCGCCCGTACCGGCATCTGCTGGACGTCGTCACGGACGCAGACCTGCGCCCGCTGTCGAAGCGCGCCACGGCCGGATTCTTCGAACGAACCCAGCGTTCGAGCCTGCGATTCGACGCGAATTTCATTGCCGATGTCGGGCAGCACGTTATACTTGCGAATAGTTAAGTATAAATATGACAACTATGTGACCCGAATGGGTTCATGGAATCGCCAGGGAGAACCGATTGCAGTCGTGTGAGCCAACCCTAACGGAAGCGCCGTCAAAGGCATTGGGCAAACCCACCAAACGGGACGCTCCGAAGAAGTGGTGTGAGGTACCCTCATCGACGGCGCTGCTGCAGGCATTGGGCAAGGCCGGGGACCGGGAAGCTGCAAAGACCCAGGTTCAGAAAAAAGAATGGAGCAAGAGATTCGCCGATGGCTGCGCCAGGATGATCGCAGCCGAACTCAGCCGGAGGTCGCTCTTCAAGAAAAAAAAGAAGAGGATATCGCCAGGCGCAGGCGGAGGAACGGAATTGCTGATGCCGCTCGGGGCAGGTACATCGAAACGGATCGATGTCACGGTCGCGGATCCCCTCCTGGGTCTGGAAATCGGTGTGTCGCTGAAGGGCCTGAATTTCAGGGATGAGAAGAACGGGAACTATGACAAGAACCTGACGGGGCGCCTCTACGAGCTGGCGGACGAGGTCCGTCTGGTCCATGAATATCTGCCCCGCGCCCTGATGGTGGGCATTTTCTTCATCCCGCTGGGCAGTACCGGTGACAAGTTGCAGGGGATCTCCTCGTTCGCCAAGACGGTCATGATGCTGCGACAGCGCGCGGGTCGACAGGATCCACACCAGATAGGACAGGCGTCACTGTGCGACATGGGATTCGTCGGGCTCTATAGCCTCGGCGACGAAGATGGTTATGAGCGCGGCCAGCTCCTCTTCTTCGACGTGGAGAAGGCTCCCCCCAGACGCGGACGCCCGCGCGTGCAGGACATGTTCACCCTCGGGGAGATGGTTGGCGAAATCGAGAAGCGGGCAACCTTGGCCAAAGGCCTCACCTGGGGTATCGCGGAGGAAGACACTGCCCCAGCCGACGTCCCGGTCCAGGGGGAGATCGGGGAGGCGAGCCCCGAGGAGATCGTAGACATGCTCGGCTCGCCTGCCGAGGACGAGACGGTCCCGGTCGAGGACTGACACGGTCCTTCGCCTGACCATATCGCGTTCATCCCACTTCCCCAGCCCGCTCCATGTCCCGAATTCGATCTTCGTCGCCAGCAGCCAGCAACCGGATGTCGAAGGTACGGCAGACCGGTACCGCTGCGGAGATCGCATTGCGCAGGGAACTGTTCCGCCGGGGGCTACGCTACCGGGTCGATGTCACGGTACTGAAGCAGCCACGCCGCGTCGCCGACATCGTCTTCCCGAAACAGAGGATCGCCGTCTTCGTCGATGGATGCTTCTGGCACGGCTGCCCCGAGCACGCGACCTGGCCGAAGCAGAATGCCGGGTTCTGGCAACAGAAGATCGGGACGAACCGCATTCGTGATGCCGACACCAGCGAGCGTCTGCAGCAACTCGGGTGGACGGTACTGCGTTTCTGGGAACACGAAGACCCCGGCCGTGCGGCAGACGTCATCGGGCAGTACGTCGCCGCAGCACGGTCTGCCACAGGCGCATCCCCGCCCCGGCCGGCCGGCGGTCCCAAATGACATGCTCCCCGGCCAGGAGCACGCACCGTCCTTCCTTGCCCGCCAGCGCCAGTCGCAGCGCCTGTCTCCGGTGCGGCTACCCGGAACACACGAACAGGACGGCCAGGTGCACCGGATAGTAGGCGTAGAAGAGCCGCGGGAAGCGCTTGACCGGTAACCCGACGTGTGGGGCCATCAGGATCAGCGGCAGGGCGGCAAACGCCCATGGATTCCGGTTGACGAGCCAGAGCGCACCGATGCAGCCGGCCAGGGCCATGGCGCGTGACAGGCTGGGCCGGCGGCAGTATCTCCAGCAGACGATCGCGAGGCCGACAGCGAACCACCAGTATTCGACGAGTCCGCCACCGACCAGGAACACGACGACGGCCGCAGTGGTGCAGAGCCGGCCGCCATGTTCGATCAATCCGATGACAATGGTCGCAACGAGCAGCGTGAACATGATGTTCAGCGGCCACCAGCCGCCATGCACTTTACCGAGCGCGATGAAGGGTATGCATGCGAGAGCGCCGTAAAGCGCCAGACGTGTCGCAGTACGTCTGTAGATCCCGCGACCGGATACACCAGTTCGCGCCAGGTTGTACGCCAGGACGAAAACGAACAGCGGCATGGCGATCCGGCCAAGGGCAAACAGCGCCGGTACCGTATGATCGAACAGGTACTTGTTGACGTGATCGAGCGTCATCAGTACGAGTGCGAGCCATTTCATCGCTTCCAGCGTGCCGCTGGCGATCACAAGGGGCGCGGGCGCGGGTCGCGCCAGTGGCCGCGCTGCCGTGCCGGCAAGGCCTGGACGGTTCATGGCGCCGCCCCATGGAGTGCCCCTGGTTGCTGATTCGACGTCGCATGACGACGATTCACCAGCTCGATCTCGACACGACGGTTCAGTGCCCTGCCCTCATCAGTCTCCGCCGGAGCGAGAAAGTCCCCAGCCGCCAGGGAGTACACCTGAATCCTGCCGCCATTGACGCCGTGCCCGACGAGGAACCGGCGCACCGCGAGCGCGCGGCCACGGGCGATGCGCCAGTCCTCTCTTCCCGCGACCCGCGCATCGGTGCGTCCCCGAACGATGATGCGCTCCGCGCCCCTGGCCGCAGCGAGCAGCGCGCGTCCGGGTTCACCGTCTGCTTCAAAACCGGTTGCCGCCCTGTCGAACTGGATGCGGATCATGACCGCGGCAGCGGCGTCGAGTCGGGCCTTCAGGCGATCCAGACGTGCATTCAGTACGCGGGCCTCGGCCGCGCCGGCGCCCCCGGCGATTGCACGGCGCACCTCGTCATGCTGCGCGGTCGACAGACGCAGCAAGGCGGTGGTGCCGTCTTCCGGTGCGGGCTTCATGCTGACCGTCGCCGCAGGGCTGAGGGTTGGCGCAGCGTCCACCGGACGGGAGGCAGGTGGCGCCGGATCGGGCGGCACCGGTTGCGGCCCTGCGCTGGCCGCTGCCTGTCGAACAGTCGCATTGAACACGACCACGCGTGTGTTGGCCCGCACCGTAAAACGCCCCAGTGTGCGCGCCAGCCGGTAGTAACGCCCTTCGCGCTCGTATGACACCGGCACACCGTTCTCATCCTGCACCGTGAGCCACAGGGCGCGACCGGAGAACTCGAGCACGGTGCGCTTTCCATAAACGAAGGCGCGCATACCCGCGACATCGCCCGCAGCTTCATAATCCGCACTCACACGCGTCTTTGGCGCTTCGGGCGCCCCAACTGTCGTGCACGCACACAAAAGCGTCGCTGCGGCCATTACCGCAGGCAGGTGTGTCCTTCTCATCGTTTCAGCTCCCTGTTCTCTGTATGTTCACGACGGGTCTCGACCTGTTCCCGCACCTTCACTTCGGGTAGTTCGCCGCGTCCGATGCTGGCGACGAGATTTGCCTCGACGCGCGCCATGACGACCGCCTGCTGCCGGGGACTGAGGGCATCATCTGCTGTCCGTTTCCTCATCGAGGCCATGGCGGCATAGGCGCCAGCCAGCTCGGGATATTCCCTGAGCGCGTCAGCGCTCGACTTCTCGGTGAATGCCCGGGCACGCTGGTGGTCTCCTGTCGCCGGCTGCCTGTCGCCGGCCTGATCGGCCGCCGCCGTCTTTCCTGCCTTGTCTGCGTTCATCGTTTCCTCGGTCCTGACTGATCCGGCCCTGGTAGACTGTGCGGGGCCCCCGGACCGGTTGTCGGCCCCGCGTCCTGCGCTTTTGGGTTCCACCCGGTCCGGCTCGATCTGTCTGCTCCGCTTTGCCAGCATGGCCCTGTCGACCTCGCTGGGCGTGTATCCCTTCACCTGCATGCCATGCGCAGCAGCTTCCAGCCAAGCCTCCCTGCGAAACGTCTCGGAACCCGTGACCCTGATTTCGTCCCAGCCGCGGGCCCGTGCGATCGCCACCATCGTCCCGGCGATCTGCCCGCTGTTGGACC
>Ga0265780_10011700_pt1 | contig 10354 bp, 8 predicted proteins | sample P1T30metagenome_FD_192432 | JGI IMG/M metagenome (GOLD analysis project Ga0265780, IMG submission 192432) | Plant litter microbial communities from East Loma Ridge, Irvine, California - P1 T30 | ecosystem: Environmental > Terrestrial > Plant litter > Unclassified | place: USA: California... | reverse complement strand
ATACTCCTTATTGCGGCAGTATCCATGTTGAACGGACGAGAAGAAGACGAGGTTGATGTTTGAGGCAATGGAAGTAATGGCGTCATACATGATGTGATGATATGAACAGCGCCACCGGGGAAGCCCTGTTGAGAGACACATGGATTCTGGGCGGCAGTCTTGGGGGACGAACCTTGTCGTCACGACCTCGGGAAGGGTCCGGCCCAATCCAGCCTAGTCTCGCCAAGCTCGGTCCGAGACCTCGGCACTACTCGAAGACTTTATTGTTGACGACGATGAAAAGTGCCATGCTTCGCGACGAAAAGGACCACTGGACTACAGCACCCATCGCGACCCATGCGCCAAACCCCTCGACGACACTTGCCATGGTCGACCCTCTTGGCAGATGCTATCTTTAGGACGGTGTTTGCAAAAAACGTTTCGGATGACGGCCTGCAAGAGATTGTGGTCATATTCTGGAGGCAGAGGTAGGACAGCATTCTTGGCGAGGCCAGCTACTGGCCGGATCAGCATGATAGCAGCAAGTGATTCCAAGCAAGAGGAATACATGGCGCGCAGAGGAACAACAAGCAAGTCATCGGCCTAGCCTCACGATCAAAGCTAGGATGAAGCGCACATTGAAAACGCCAGTTGGATGCTGCCGCAGTGTGCAAGAGGTCGCGTGGCATCTAGTCTTTTTGCTGTTCTCATTACACCCAACTTCAAGTTTAACTAACCGCCTCATTAGATTCAGAGCCAGCCTCCATATGCAACCTCACCCCAAGCCACCCCAAGCCGCCCCGTCCTCCAAGTCACTCCATCAATACCAGCCATCTATTTTTCCTCCGTTTATGCATTGGCAACCCTCTCTGCAGGACTTCTGCCGCTTCTTCCTCCTTCGTTTCATTGCCAACATTCTCCAGGCAACTGCAACCTTGTTGTCGATCCAACCACGTCGTAACTCCCCATACACCTCTTGACCTGTGTCACCCTTGCTATCGCATGCTTTATCTTCGTCTGGTTTCGACCTCACGGCGTAGTCGCGTCATGGCTCATGCTGCACGCGCTCCTGCATTGGGCAGACGTTGACGTAATATGCATATTCGACATGGCTGTCACGCGTCGCAGCCCTCAGCATGACCGAACACACCAAGGCCAGCGGTAGGAGTATTGTGTAGCGAGAGGAATCAGTGGCGATGAAAACCGCAACGTCGTCTTTCTCGTGGCTAATTCTTGTCCAAAGCATCGAGTTCGAGCCCACAACATCACAGCCTCAGCAGGTTTGGACTGCACCTGCACTCGCGCGCAGTGGGAGCCGTGCACAAAGCGCTTGTCGACATCATCTCATATCAACTCTCGGCGTTACTTGTGGCTCGGGCGCTCCACGCGTGTCGCCCTCTCATGGCGGATTGAGCAACCATGGTGATAGTGTGCACGGACAGTCGCTAGCGAGATCGTTAGGTGCCCACAGAGGTAAAGAGAAGGGTTGGGAGTAATAAGTAAAGCTCAAGGGTGTGTGATTGTAGAATGTGGAACCTAGAAGAGTGTCACGAGGCGTAGGCGTGTGGGTCCCGAACATTGCAGCGTTGTTGACTATCCAGACAGCCGAGCCGTGTGCAAATCGTACAAGGTCCTCCAGAAGTCGCTGCCCCCGGTGTTGTGCGTCACTTCGATGTTCGCGACGTTCGTGTACGAGGCGAGGGGGACGTTGCTCTCATACACATTGGCGCATTTCCTCATGTGCCTGTTCGGCGGCTCAATCGGCTTGTCGTCGTCCCCGTTCTCCAACAACCTATCTGAGATGGTGTCGCAGTACGCGTGCAAGTACATGTTCTCGCAGACGGCGAGGATCGGCTTCCCGTGCTCACTGTCCTTCATCATCGTAGCGGGTGACCTGATTGGGACCTTGACTGTGATGCTGTACATGCAGCCCGTTGTGCGAGAATACGAGCTCGGACACTGAGTCATCCCAACGGCGACCAAGAGTGTCTAGGGACATGACCACCTTCTTGCCGTCAGTGTCTCCATTACCTGGTCTGTAGGGTCCAGCCTTCCGTTCTCAATCGCGATCAAGACGTCGGCGACTGTTTTCATCATCTCAGTCTTCTCGGGCTCATCAGAAATGCCGTTGGGGATCTTCATCACACTCCTCAGCGCATACTTCAGCGTGTCCTTCTTCACGATACGATCGCCAAGTTCTCAGTCACGAGTCGGCCTTTGAGACGCACTCAGACTCAGTCTTCTCGTTGTTATAGATGTACACCGAGTTGGTGTCGCCGTAGATGAGGCTGTGCCTGCAATCCCTTGTATACATGACGTCTTCGAGCTGATAACCCCGTGCTTGCTGGCCAGAGCGCCGAACGCGCCGACGGTGAATACTCTCCAACGCCTTCGCTATCTTCCTGTTCTCGATTAGGTTCTCGTGCGCAACGCTCTTAACGCACCTGTACGACTCCTTGTCTCATGAAGAGGTGGCTGTCGCTCTCATCGCCGATATCGATCTTCTTCGCCTCTGTCTCGGGGATTGACATCTTGTTCACTAGCGCGAGCATACTTCGCATGTAGTCTTCGACGACGCGCACGTGTCAATTTAGATGCCGAGCTCAGACATGATCGTGCTGTACAACGATTCGCCGTCGGCCACCACGACGCCCTGGTAGCAGCCGACCCTGGGCTCGAGGACGAACCTCCTAACGCTCGTCGCGACTGACGCCGTGTAGCAGTAGACCATAATTCCTGAGCTGCCCGCAATGGCGTCCTACAACGTGCTCCTTGACGCACAAGCGAGCGCAAAGATGACCACGAGCGCATGCAAGTTCGATTCCCTCGCATTATAGATTAGCAGATTCGTGGCGTTGTAGCCGTCCTTATCTTCGACCTCATGTTGTCGCTGTCCAGCTTGTCGAGCTGTTTCGCGATGGGGCCAGGGAGATCGGAGACCAGTTACTCCCGGGGCAGTATTCGATGTCGTTCATGGAGTCGACGACCTTCGCGCAGTTGGGCAGCCTCCAAAGACACGGAGCTGAACACGTGTTTGCAGCAGCAGAGTTGGAGAAGCAGGATGCTGCTGATGTCGTCATGCGAGGGTGTGGACATGCCGAGCGCGTTCTTGTGCGAGGGGATCAAGCCGCTCTTGCTCCCGGGGTTCTCTGAGTCTGCGTTCGGCACCACGGAGTCGGGGATCGGGACGATCAAGTTCGCAGCCATGACCACGCGCTTGTCTGCTTTGAGCATCCTGACTAATATCTCGTTGATGTTGATGATGTCCACCCCGACCAAGGGCTTGTGGACCGACTCAATCCACAATACCCGGCCAGTGTCCATGAAGTGCGACATCTCCGCTCTCGACACCACGGCCTCAACGACCAGCAGCGTCGGCTTGAGCAGCGTGGTTCTCTCGTCAAAGTTCAACTTCATGAAGGTCCCTGTGATCGTCTGCACGCTACCCTGGAAAGACCTCTTGTTTAACCGCATCAAAAAATTGGCAAGGTATGGTCATAGCAGACCGTTTGCTGCTGCAGGCGTCTGTGACTGATCAATCCTGAGATCTAGTCGCAACATGGCTCCTCGACGGCCCGATAGTCTCCAATCACCTCTCTTAACTTGGATCTTAGTTCCTCGACCGTCGTCGGCCCTAGTAGAGATAATCTTGGTTCAATGTATCCTGCGGCTCAACCTTACTGAGCCTCTTCATCATGTGAGAGTCAGCACAAGCAACAGCAGAGAGGGAGGTTAGCATACCAGAAGTGAAAAGGTTCTTCTAGGAGAGGTTGAAGTCGAAGTTCGTGGCGATCGCGTTGACATATGGATCACTCTAGTAGGACGCGATAGCAGCCTGAATCATGATGTAGTAATAGACTCCGTGTATACTATTTATTGCAAATCCAACTGAATGTGAAGCAGGAATAGGTGGAGCAATATTTTTACACATATTACACAAAGCACATCAAATCGTCTGATTGTCGTTGTGGCGACCAAACGTCGTTCCCGTGCAGAGCCATAATCAAGTAAGAGGACGCGTGGATTCCAGGCTCCAGCGTCTGCGGGTCGCGAGTCCATGTCCGTGAGGTGCAACACCCGTTGTCTGTCATGAGAAGTCGACTGGTCTTGGTGAAACGACAGAAGCCAGCGTCCAAGGCCGCTAACAGGAAGGGGACTCAGTCGAGCCAGTCTTTGCCTCAGGTAAAGTTCCTCGGATGTTGCTATGAGTTCACTACCGGCACGTAGATCTTCAGTCAGCGTTTGGACGGAGACCTGTGCTCGAATCAACGATCCCGTCCCAACGTAGAGACACTAAAACTGCCGAGTAAACAGTCTGCTGCTGGGGAATGATAGATCTATGAACATCAGTGCTGGTGCAGATCCATGGGCGAAGGGCGGCAGTCACGTCTCGGGTTGTCGTGAGAACGCAATAAGCTTAACAGGTCATGTTGTATGTCATTAATTGTCGTTGTATGTCATTAATTGTCGTTATCTGACAGATGTAGAGCTCGCTCCAACCATAGCAAGCCATGTGAGAATCGTATCGTCATGTCCGTACTTTTGCCCTTCCTTGACGCGCAGATGCGACGCCACAGGCAATAACCGCTCCGGGTCACCCTGGGAATAGGTGGGCCGACCTTCATCCCCTTTCTACCGCAAAGAGAAAGCCCTCTGACAGGTTACCTCCTTGCCTTCCTCCGCAAAGTAGAACCTCCAAGTCGGCCACAAGAGGTCTTGCTCGGGTCCGGGCTCTCAGTCGCAAGAGGATTGTTGGCAGACACGGGAGTCGCGGATTTCTTAGTTCTATAGTTAGTGAGTATTGGATATCATCCTCCTCCGCGGCACACGACCCACCCGTTAGCTGCCTTGCTACAAAGATGCTCGTGGATGATGGCGGGCGCGACAGAAGGGGCAAGACTGGTTCTTCCACTGGCTTACACAATGTAAGCACATGTACTGGCCTAGACTGGTTAATCGTGTACGCGTACGAAGCTGAGCGGGACCTACCACAACAGGGTGAGATGAGAACGCCGTCCTCCGCCTGCTCTGGATCTTCGCAAATGGAGCAGCCTCCGTCATCATCGTCGTGATGAGCTGCTTCCTCGTTCAGAGGACTCTCGGCGCCGCTGCTGCTTGACGCATCGTCGTCTGCATTGGGCGCAGAAAAGTACTTTGCGCTGGCGTCTTCAAGCTCCCTCAGCCGCAGCTGTTGTTCAGGTGTTGGCACAGGCTCCAGGCGCAAGACATCGGCTTCAGCCTTGCGAGCTTTGTGATCCTCCCAACTGCGACGAAGATGCTCGCTCAGCTTGCGTGCATTCAGCCAGGAGAAAGGGTAAGCTCCACCGGTGCTGGGGTCTATACCCGCCCACTCGACGTGGAACTGTTGCTGGCCTCGGAAGGTGCGCTGATTATGGACGCGAAGAGCCTCATGCCAGATCTCAGCAGGTTTATAAGGCTTGCGATAAGGTTTGTCCTGGGCGTAGGAGACGGGCGGTCCATTGACGATACGCGCGGAGCGACGGTGGCGGTTGGTGGCGGCAGCTGCTTGAGTCAGCAAGGAGAGTATAGCACGTGGTAAAAGGCTTACTGTGCTGAGAATGGTTAGGGCGCGTGGCCGCCATGGTTTGGAAGTTTGAAGGCGTTTGGAGAAGAAACGACAAACGACCTGACGATGCCTTGGAAATAGCGTGCGCTAGCGTGCGCTAGCGTTCGCCCGCACACGTCGCGCTGTCACGTGACGAAACGTCATGTATTTTGTAGACAAAGTGAAGCGTCGGCGTGCCTGTCCGTCACGCCTGCCGACTTGTAAGTCTTCAAATGCCTTACGCGTCTTGTCCTCGCGCACTGTTCGACCGTGTTCACCGCATCCTGAGCTCGTAGCCACGCGTCGAAAGGCCTGGCTGTTGTGCGCGACGCGGCAGACCGACATCCTAGGCAGCGGCCCACCACGCTTCAAGAACGGCCGCAAAAACAGTGATGAAATAGTGTCGTGTTTGGCTCCGTCCCCGCCGTGTCTTGTTCAGTCAACTGGCGCAAAATAAGATTGGAGTGAAGGCGTCTGATTTCGAGACGTAGGGCACTGCTGTGGACGCCATAGTCGGACAGCGCGTCAACGCGTCGCCCCATCTCGTGCTGATTTCGTCGCGTGCCAGTTCGCACTCCGCCCTACCAAGACGCTTTCTGGCGAAATAGCAGCTCTTCACTGGGGCGGTCGTCAAGCCGCCTTGATGATTGTTCTCGTCGCATCTATCGGATATCTCTCCAAGCGGGGCAGCGATGAAACCCGCTCGCAGCTGGAGCGAAGGTCGGCGAGCTGTGCATAATGGATGCGATGTTGGTATCGGGCGCTGGTGGCCTGTAAGGAGGTGCAGGACTAAAGAGTATGGGTCGATCGCCATGGCATGGTTGGATCGCTGAAACCTGGGAAAGGCATATCCTCGGAGTACCAAGAGGCCCGTTGGTAGGGGTAGCTCGGTGCGCCTGGAGAGAGAGGGCTGTGGAAAGGAGGGACGCGAGGGAAGAGACGGGTGGTTGGCCTTGATAAGGCTCCTAGCATTAGATGGGTATTGAGGCGAATGGCCATGGAACATGCATCCTGGAAATCCAACCAAGAACAAGCCAGGATATTGCATCCGCGGCCGAATCGGTCTTGGTGCAGGCTGCAGATAATTCTTCCAAACGAAAACCACAGCCTATGGTTGCAATGCGCCTGGCCTGGTAAGTCTCGTTTGATGGATAGCTAGCCAGGAGCGACATTGCAGATTGCTTTCGTCGGCCAACCTACTAGGGAACGGCTCCCGCTTCAAAATGCCGTGTCGTGATAACCACCCATCGTATTGGTAGTTTGCAGTAGGTTAAGACAAGGTTGCTGAAAGTTGTGTGAGCTGGGTCGGACGGAGGAACGAGGCGCTGCAGAGTATTTGGCAGGAAGCAGGCAGAAGGCCTTCGGAACCAATGTGCGGCCAACTTATGGACCGTGTTAGCGCCTACTTTCGACACTTTCAGAGTACATACCTAGAAAGGAAGTGTCAGCCGACCCTTGCTTATTGTGTACGGCACAGCCGTGGGGGTGTCGTCCACAGACGTCGAAATTGTACTCATTGCGACAAAGAACGTCAAGGTTCTCGCCGTCACAGCGCATGGGTCTCCTAATCGGTCTGATGCAGCCAGTAAGGAGAACGAGGAGATTCCGAAAGCTACTGTCCTGCAGGGTAGAGGCCGGCCCGGAATGGCTTGGAGAATGTCGGCTGGCTGGCGATCGCATCATCGGGGAGCACACGAACCTGATCCTCTAGCTTGATCACCTCACTCCTTAAGACAATCCGAAGAATGTACATTTTGTCCTTGGCAGCGGGCGCCTCGTCGTGTTGCTGATGTGTGCATCAACGGTGCGTGTGACCGCAGCCGTCCTGCCCGCTGAGAGGACCTGCGTTGGCGTGGAAGCCATGACAGTGAATAAGTCAGAACGGGCGCATGCCACAGGTATGTGCAGACTTTGGTGCAGCTGCTTGACGCGCTAGATGTTGGTTTAGCAAGCTCGCCGTCTTTTCAATAGCTTTGGTCCCGACCTCTTTGGCTGCCACCTTTGCGGGAGCCTTGCCCGCAGGTTTTACAACAACGGATTCCTCCATCTTAAATGCGGCGGTCTTCTTGATGGCAGCTCTGCGACCATGAGTGATGATAGGGTCAGGCGCCTAAGCGACCTGGACGAGCTCTTCAGTGACCTCGGGCTCAACAGACCTCTTGGTGTGAGCCGCGCTTATGGGAGCGCCCGTGGACAACCTCGTCCTGGCCTTCTCTCCGTCGCTTCGCACATCCATCCTCCCTACATTTGACATGCAGCATGCATACCGGCGACTTACCATGGTTGGTTCCAGTGTCGAAAAGCTAGTCGCTCAAGTCAATGTCGTCATCCTCATTCCGTCCCGAAGCCGCCCAAGCTGCCCATACAACCCGCGATCGGAAGCCGCTATACGCCTCTTGTGCAAAAATATGGCTCTGACCGTCTCCTGATCGAGTAAGGAGATGCAGAGGGAAACGGAAGAAGCACGGGCGAAGCACGGGCGAAGGATGGAGAGGAGGCCAATACTAGAATTCTGATGGAGACACGAGAATTGGGCGGTTATTCGTTCGCGCATGCGCTTGTCGATGCGAAGCCGTGGAAAATGCCTTTGCCGTCTGCACCAGGCGTGGCCACCCTCAAGAAGACGTTTAGAGAGTTTCGGAAATAAGATTAATCCCAGGGGGACCTCGGCATGGCGTCCAACGCCCCGCACCCCTCGAAAATGACTCGACAGCCAGCAGGTGACCGTCGACCAATTCAGTTGCCATGTCAAGCGCAGTTATCATACCAAGGGCGCAACACACCTCTTTTCAAGCTCAAGACATCTGCGTCTGGTATCCTTTCTGACGTCGTGACATTTCGCACACTCGAGACGATGTCGTCAAGGGTTCTATGCTTTACCTCACCACGTCTTCCAGCTACCATCAACTTGACGTTGGGCTGTGAGCTAAGGACACGACTCCATACCACATGTCAATCGTCCAGGCTGGGAAGCTCTCGCCAGTGGCTACCTACGACATGTTTTACAAGGGTGACGTCTCGAAGATCTAACAGCATGAGAATCATACATACCACGTTGCCAATACGTACAAGATGGCATGTGTAGGTGTCAGAAGTGCACTCCTTTCCGCTGAATTTGTGGTGACCATGGAGTCGCCGGACAAGGAGATGGAAACTCCACCCAAACCCTTCCATTGTCTATGCCAATAAGCTCGTTCGCCGAGGCCGAGGCGGTAATAACAGGGTATTGGGCAACTCACTGTTCATAATTGGTCACAAGGATCTCGGAGATTTCGAGCCGCTGATATCTAACAAAGTGTTGCTCATTTCAAGTCGTTTAGCATTAAGTCAGATGAGAGTTTGCGAATTTGGGGCAGCCCGAATATCTTCGCGCAGTTTGGCATCTTTCAACTTCCTGACGCTTGATATTTGCGCAACCACTATCGTGACTGTGAGTTCTAAGATTGGTCGTACCTCGATGCGAAATCGGGCAGCCCGATATTCGAAGAGTTGAAAATCAGGCTGCCTGATATTCGAAGAGTTGAATATCAGGCCGCCCGATATTTGAAGAGTTGAAAATCAGGCCGCCCGATATTTGAAGAGTTGGATATCAGGCCGCCCGATATTCGAAGAGTTGAATATCAGGCCGCCCGATATTTGAAGAGTTGAAAATCGGGCAGCCCGATATTCGAAGAGGTGAAAATCAGGCCGCCCGATATTCAATGAGATGAAAATCAGGCCGCCTGAAATTTGAGTCGAAAATCGGGCTGCCCGATCTTGCCTCTTATTTGAAAATCGAGACGCCTAATCTTTGAATGAAAATCAGGCTGCCCGATTATGCATTCATCTTGGTTGAAAATCGGGCCTCCCGAAATTCACCACACGCGGGTGTCTGGTCGACTTTTAGTCACGTGCATTTAGCCCGCTCTACTTACTATTCTGATTAGTCAGAATCCCTGGAAAACAGCATGTGACTGAAAGTCATGTAGTATGGATCGGTGCTTCCTAGATAATTCGATCTACCCCACGCTGACTAAGAACCCCACCCAAATGTCTAAAACTCTCTACCCACATGCTCTACATAACGATACTCGAATGCTCGAAGCCTACTACACCAGCATCTCCATAGCTTCAGTTCTCCCATTCTCTACAAATGCGACCATCCGCAGAACATGCGAGAAGCATGTAAGTATCTAGAAAAAGCTCCGGGCAGAGCCAGAGAATTGTCAGGTACCTCAACCTTGAACCATTGCCCAACATCATTTAGTGACAGCGAGTTGTAGGAACTTCCCAACGAGGAGCATCTTCGGCGCGTACCTTGAGCAGCCTCTTCCTAGGATCGAGCATAGACGACCTTTGTTTGGCTGTTCGCGCTTGCGAAACTCTAAAACGGTGTAGTTACGATCATGAGTGCCCTCGCCGATGTGCTCTCCAATCTGACTGTAAGAACCCACACCTTGCCAACTCCATCCGCGGAGCGTTCGGACGCGATGCCAATCGTCAGAGACTTGAATGTAAGAAGTCATGTAGGTTCTACTTATCCGGTCAAGGAAAACTGGGTCTCCCTCTAAAGTTGAGGCCTTATAAGAGAAGTAAAACCCAAATTGAAAGCTTTTGGGTACAGCGCGAACTCCTGCTGCATATCGTACCTAGTCCCGCATCGGTGCTCCACACGGAACGTTCACAGGACCGCAGACAACGATCTGAAGCCTAGAGGAAACCGACGATGACACTGGATACTAGGATGTATGAGTCTGCATTGCTTATATTTTCTGACTAGAACGGCGAAATCTGTTTGGATGTTCGTGACACGAGCGAAATGCATGGTGA
>Ga0265780_10011699_pt1 | contig 10354 bp, 8 predicted proteins | sample P1T30metagenome_FD_192432 | JGI IMG/M metagenome (GOLD analysis project Ga0265780, IMG submission 192432) | Plant litter microbial communities from East Loma Ridge, Irvine, California - P1 T30 | ecosystem: Environmental > Terrestrial > Plant litter > Unclassified | place: USA: California... | reverse complement strand
AGTTGCGAGCCCCAAAACACACCAAAAAGCGGGTTTTTAGCAACTTGATATCTCAACGATCGCTGAATAGATTTCTCTAATATTGTTATTCCAGAGCTGTATGTATATTCTCTTAACAAACCTAGAGTTGCAGAGCTGTAAGTACTCCAGATATAGAGATATAGTATTTGGGGGCTGAAAAAGGAGGGTTTTTCAGGTTTTGCTTGATAATTTTATCATCGCTTTATCTATAAGTTAGTCTTGAAACTATAAACTTTAAATGCTTGTATATATGCAGCTTTGCAATAAGATTTTAACTCTAATCTATTTTGCGGGTGTTGAGATGTCAAATCGCTAAAAACCCGCTTTTTGGTGTGTTTTGGGGCTCGCAACTCGCTTGGATTCGCAACTCGCTTAGTATCTACGTTAACGTGCAGCAAGTGCCATGTACAAGGTCACAACAGGACTCAGTGTAGAGCTATCTAAATTTGTTTAATACAAACCCTTATTAGATTTAATCTTGTGGTTGTGCAGCAATTGTACGCTGAGTTGAGTCGATTTTGGTGGGGTAGACGGGATGGTGGTGTTGACGGGATGGTGGTGGAACACGTTAATCCATTTCGCTGCTTACCTCATCATCCAACACCAACTCTGGCTGGCGGCGATGTTCCCGACGCGCGATGGGAGGCCTTGCTCAGCCTTGGCTACGCGCCACTCAGTCCCCGGACACGTCTGCGCGTTGTTTATTACAACGCGCACACTTGTATCCCACGTCCATACATCATGATCTCGTACGGATATTGCTTTGACATGCATAACACCAAAGAATGATCACAGCCCTTTTCCACTGCTGATTAACGACCTTCCAACTGTTTTCCAGCTGTCGCCTATTAGTGGGAGTACTCCAGCATGGTGAGTCGAGGTGGTCGATCCAAAGGATGTTCCAACTGCCGGCGCAGGAAGGTCAAGTGCGGTGAGTCGTCCCAGCGATCGAAGTGTCTTCCCATAACAAGCGTGTGCACAATGAAACCTAGCGGCCAACTGATCATCTTCCTGACAACGTTTAGACGAAACACGTCCAGCATGCCTGAGATGCCAAAAGCGCAGTCTGGTATGCGATGGCCCAAAGAACCAAACATGGATCGACCAGACCGAAGTGGTATCATCCAGATCGTCGCGGTCACCATCGTCACCATCCTCGGGACCACCAGAAACGATGATAGTCAAGAGCACGCTCCCAGTAGAAATGGCCTTTACCGCATTCGAGGATGACATTTGCTTAGCTTTCACCCGCAAGACTCTTCTAAGAGGCGGGCTGATAGAGGTCGCCTGTGAAATGATCGATACCCAAGGAAATGCGTCCAAGTCCTCCGACGATCCCTCGCTCCTCCTGCTACGAAGCGCTCTTCTCAGCCTCTCTTCGTCCTTCTTTGGAAGCCAGCACCGCGAGGAACGAATTGCGACCAAGGGTTACGCTCAGTACGGGGAGGTTCTCCGGCAGCTGAATGGCGCGTTGATGGTACCGCAACGGCAGACAACCAACGAAACAATATTGACGGTAGTTACATGCATGCTTTTGGAACTCTTTCTGCCAACTGGACCATCCAATTTCCAAAAGCACCAACGAGGTATAGAGGCCCTTATCAGATTGAGAGGACCGCCGACAGAAACAATCGGTGACACAGCGACCATTTTCCGGGGGTTGCGAGTCGTCTCGATCATTGGCGCACTTGTGCAGGGCAAGCCATCCATTTACGCGCAAAAAGAGTGGAAGCTTGCACCAGTACAGTACACAAATGAGATCGGAAAGCTTCTAGCTGACTTGTTTAGCATACTAGGTACGTATTCACATGTATCAAGTGTCGGCAGCACAAATACTAATTTCACCGACACTGTACAGCTGAGTGCACGCAGCTCTTGTGCGACTGCAAATCTACACTTGCCTCTCAATCCAGCGAACGTGAATCACTGCTAGCTCGGGTCAACGACACCATGACTGCTCTTAGCGCACTTTACCCCGAGTGGGCGCGCATCAACGACGTCGAGATGGTGCGAGCGAAAAGCGCGTCGCGCATGAGATCCGAGCTTGGTATCGCCAACCACCACTCCGCAACTGCTTACATGTTGTACCACACGATCTACATCACCATAGTACAGATGAGAAGCAGCTTGAACCCTTCGACGAGCGACAAACAACTCTGCAACGAAGCTGCAGAAAAGATCGCCGTGTGCCTAGAGCTCAAGGAGAGAGAAGTCCGCCAGGGTATGGAAAAATCGAATACGATTGGTTTCATGGCGACGAAGGTTGCGTGGCAAGCACTGGGTGGGTTTGATGCCCCCGAAGGACGCCGACTTGCGCGAGCCATGCAAACGCCATGGGAAGAGTCTGCTATCACGGGTCACACGTGGCCTGGCCCGATCGATCCAGGAGTCGTTAAACTTGCTACATGGGCTCAAGCAAGCTCAAGGATACCGACTGTGATGTCTACAATTCCTCACACTTACCATCTGCCTCGGCACGAAAGCCAGCCTAGTCCCTTCGAATTGCTTTCGTCCAATACAGCTGGACATCTGATCTCGAAGATCGTTGAGAATGCAAGATAGTGGGAGCCGCTTGGGCTTGTGAGGGTGGTACGGCTACCTTTGCAAATATCAGTTCCGGCTTGAGGTAACGTCGGGTGTGGCGCGAAGCAACTTGTATTCATCACGAGGCTCGGTCTACCGTCACCAGGCTACCCCGGATTCCGTGCCATTAGCCGGCGGCAGGCACATTGCGGTCTGCAACCGTGTTTGTGAGCCTCGGGTCAAGGGCTGTGGAACCCTGCGCTCATGACTCGCGGTTTTTATCTGAACGGCCCTCACGAAACGTTTGCAAGCAGGCCTACCAACATTTCTACCTTCACCACATCAGGAATTTCCCGAATCAAGGTCACATCTATCATATTCGGTAGGGGTGTGAGCAGAATAACGAAAGATCCTCTCCACCGAGCAAGGATCTCGCCGTGTCCGACACCCCGGTTAAACATCGTCGTTTATAATAAACTAGCCAAGTGCCTCTAAGCTTACCCCTACTGAGATTGGCATGGCATCGAAGCAGGCCACGCATATATAGGGCTGCGACCTCAAACGAGATGTGAACACTCAGCTTGGGGAATTCAAAAATCTCAATCAAATCTCACAATGGGCATCATATCTTTCGTTGTAGCTACCCTGGCGGCGGTCGCGGTGGCGAAGCCGATTCCGGACCCTCTTAATGTGATGAGGCAGTCCGGCCCAGCAGCAGGTCAAGTAAGATCAATATCCGGAAGGCTCAAGAGCGTTGGCGAAGCCTCCTTCATTGTGCTCATGAGATTATACCAGCTACTTACAAACGCGACAGGTCTTCACGAAGTGCAACGCTCCGGGTCAGCTTGCGCTCGCCTATGACGATGGCCCGTACCAATACACTCAAAAGCTCGTGGACACACTGACAGCCGGCGGAGCGAAGGGAACCTTTTTCGTGACTGGTAAGAACTTCACGTCATACACATGCATGCACTAATCTCGGGTTCCAGGTACTTTATACGGTACGTAGCATTCCCTGTCGAGCATCGCTTTGACACATACGAAGGACTCGTATCTTTTGAGTCACCGACTTTGGCGTATAGCGCGCCCGGAAGGTTGACACAATAGATACGAGCACCTTGGTACTCCAGCAAATCACATCCCATTGGTCCTGTCCATCATTACCAGCCACACCCTAACGCACACAGGTTGCGTCTACGGACAAAAGACTGCCGTCCAAAACGCCTACAAAGCCGGCCATCAGATCGCGTCGCACTCATGGAGCCACCCTTCCAACTTCGGTTCTCTCTCATCCGGCGATCTCACCACGCAGATGACGCGCCTCGAGCAAGCACTCGTCAACATCATTGGTGTGAAGCCCACGTACATGCGTCCGCCCTACCTCGCCACGGGCGGCAACGTGCTCCCGACCATGAAGACGCTCGGCTACCGCGTCGTGACTGACGACATCGACTCCGGGGACTGGAACAACCAGAGCCCGCAGCAGAGCCAGCAGAAGTTTACGCAAGCGGGTGCGGGCGGAAATGGACATATTCCGCTTATGCACGAGACGTATGCAAGTACTGTTAACACGCTCACGCCGTGGCTTATCAATTGGGCCAAGAACAACAACTTGAAGCTGGTGACTGTTGGTGAGGTTTTTCTGAGGTTGTAGAGATGTGATTGGCTAACGAGAGGCAGCTGAGTGCCTTGGTGATACAGCTGCTGGTATGTACAAGAATGGCACGGCGAATGGCCAGTCTTCGTGCTAGAAGAGACTGTTGCGATGGACGCAGATGTTTGAAGGGCGCCATGATTGCGAGCACTACGAACACGGCTGATGAATGTCATTCCCGAGCGGTCCAATTTTTCTGCTCATCATATACTTTCCAGTATTGGTGCCATGCCACCCCACAGCACCGATCTTATACTCGCTCATCTCCGATCTTCACCACGACTTTCTTACTCCCATTCGTTCCACTCTTCTGCACGTCCCACGCCTTCACCATGTCCTCCAAGCCCTTACCCTCCACCACGTACTCACTCGGCTTGATCACACCCTTCGCCAGCATCTCGTACACAATCGGTATAATGTTCTTCAGCTTCTCATTCAGCTGCACGGCATCTGGCTGCCCAATTGGACCAAGCTGGATCGGATTCACACTGAACGCAGACTCCTCGGTAGACAGTGGAACAGCATCCCAGTCGTTCGTCGTGGTGTAGCGCCGCGCACCGGCCGTTGTACTCGCGAGCGCCGCAAAGACGGAAGCAAGGAGGCCGTTGTTGTTGGACGTAGCATCGAAAGCGTACTGGAGTGCGCCGTTCGTGACAGCTTTGAGCTCTTCAATGATTTCTCCGTCAGACTTGTGGTAATCGAGCACCGCGTGTGCGCCGAGAGACTTGACCAACTACATTGATGACTTTGTCAGCAGATGCCTGTCCGGGATAGCGAACGCAGGACGTACGTCGACAGACCTGGCTGAAGCCGTAGCGACAACATTGAACCCAGCCACCCTCAACAATTGCACCGCAAACTGGCCCACGCTCCCCGCTCCACCAAAGACGAGCGCCCATTCTTCATCTTCCCCTTGCATTTTTCCCTTCTCCAAGTGCACGCCCAATCCGTCAAATACACCCAGACTCGCAGTGAACAACGCCACACCCGTACCCGCCGCCGCCGCCATGTCTATTTCAAGATTGGGCGGGACGGGAATACACAGCGCAGCGTCGAACAATAAGTATTCTGCCCACGCCGCAAAGCCCTGCGCGCCGAGACGCGTGCACCCGAAGACCTTGTCGCCGATGGCCCACGGAGTGCCAAGTGCGGATGTGGCGTTGGGGCTGGTGGCGACGACGCAGCCCGAGGCGTCGCATCCGGGAGTGAAAGGGTAGGACTGGACGAGGAAGCCGGAGCTAGCCATGGAGTCGTCGCTGTGAAATGTTAGTAGTAAAGGTGAGATGATGGTGGGCAGACGAGGGTACATTGGATTGATAGCAGCGTAGGAGGTCTTCACGAGGATCTGGCCTTCGCCTGGTTCTGGGATGGGAATGCTGCACGAGATGGAGGGTGGGGCGCCCGGTGAGGAGATGGTGAGGCCTTTCATAGTTGGCATGACGGTGATTGGGATCGAGAGTTGGTGAAATGTAAGAATAATGAATGGGAGACTGAAAGACATGTCCATTTATACTTCATCGCTGTACGACTCCATGTTGGGTGCATACGCTATGCCACATCACATTGGTCAGCCATGCAATCTCGTAGCAGCCTGTCTTGTGCAGCAATGCGATGAACGCGAGCTTTATCAGCCCCCAAAGCATGGTGTAGTCCGTATCTGCAGTCGTCAAAAGAAGGCTGAGGCCTGGATTGTGGTTTTCCGTGAGCTCGTACCCGACATTTATCCACGCTGACGGTCTTATCCGGTGAGGCTGAAGAGTGAGTTGAGAAGCACGCATCTAACATTAACTTGAGAGTAATTATAAAACTAGTTGTGGTATGTAAGGACCGTAATGTGTAGTAGATTGCAATGATGTGGTGACTGGTGTTACGAGACCTTCAAGTGTGACACAGTACACCACGTGCCCTTAGATGATCCTGTCTGTTCGCCTCCCATGCGGAATACGCAGAGCTTGTCAGAAGCCAATGTCGTCATCAACCCGCCTGAGCAGCAGGAATGTTGCATTGCCGTCCGCCAATCGCGCTCGCCTCACATCCATCGGGGTAGTAGAAGCTCACCACCGCAATAATCGTGTAAGCGGCGATGAGCAGACTGCCTTCGAGATAATTGCTCCTCCCATCCAGGACCAGGAAGTTGACGACCAGCACCGTGACAAACAGCGCCACCGTCTCGAAGATGTTGAAGTACAGCGTCATGTCCTTGTTCATACACCAGCCAAGGATGACAATGAGGGGCGTGATGAACAGGGCGATTTGAATAGACGAGCCGATGGCGATGCCGATAGCTAGGTCCATCTTGTTCTTCGTTGCGACGACGACAGCTGTGACGTGCTCTGCAGCATTGCCAACGATGGGGATGATGATGAGGCCGATGAAAGCCTGAGAAACGCCGCTCGATGCGACCATGGGTTCGATCGCATCGCTCATGAAGTCGGCACAAACAGCGACCAGCCCGGTGCTGATGAGAAGCATAAAGATCGCGGCCTTGATGGACATCTCGGGCGCGTCGTCTTCTGCTTCCTCGTTAGGGCTGACTATTGCTGCCTGGGGCGAGACGGCGGGTGGGGTGTTGGGGCTTGGCTGTGAGTTGACGCGGTTCATCTTGTCCGGCAGCGACTTGGCGCGGCGCAAAGGCGTGCGTGCTGCGATGCGCAAATTGGGAACCGGACCAGTGGGAGCCGCATTCTGAGGGTTGGTGAACACGTTGCTCGACAGCAGAGATTGGAGGCCAGGCCGGGCGGCTCGGCGAGAGCCTCCAGGTGTCACTGCATCGCTCTCGGAGGGGGCCTGCGCGACTCCTTCGGCGAACACAACCTTCGGCTTGGCCTGAGCCGGCTCTACCGCCTGCTCTTTGTTGCGGTCCCTCGTGTCTTTTTCCTTGTGCTTCTTGCTCTCATGCTTGTGCTTGCGCTTCTCACGCTTCTCGTGCTTCTCGTACTTCTCGCGCTTGGAGTGGGTAGAGGAGATTTCGAAGTCACGGGTCCTGGGCTGGCCATCGTCGTCTGCCTCGTCGCCGCTCATGAAGTAGTTGGTGGAGTGCTGGCCCCGCACGGCTCCATGTGCACCAGCTGATGTGCTACCAGACTGCTCGATCCCAAGCGGACTGTGTGGCGATTCGACGGAAGCTGAGCCAGGCGATGATATCGGTTGACCATTAGAACTGGAGCTTGACCTGCGTCGAAGCCTCTTCACAAGACGCTTGGCCTTTGTCTTCATAGTACCATTGGAAGAGTGCGAGTCGTCGCTGTCGCTGCTGCTGGAGCTGGAGGACGAGCTGGAGCTTGACGAGTCGAAAACGTCGGCTAGCACACCCGGATGAGACTCCTCGTCGATGATGTGCTGCGGCATGCTGGCATACAAGTACCTGTGGCTCTTGAGCTGGAAGAGCAGGTACAGGCCATACACGATGAGCAGGATGATGCTGGTGATGCGGCTGACCACGAGCGTCTCGTGATCGGCGATTTCGTTGCTGTTGAAGGCAGAGTGAAAGGCCGTGGGCAGCAAGAGACTCATGACCGCCAGAGCAAGCAGGACACCGCCCATCTGCGTAGCCGTGCTGTTGTAGACCTGTTCTTGATACTTGAGGCCGCCCAAGAGGAAGGCCATGCCCAGGATGAGTAGCAGATTGGCGAGAATGGAGCCGAGAAGCGAGGCCTGTACGACCTCGATCTGGTCGGAAGTGAGCAGGATGATGAAGAGAATCAGCTCTACTGCGTTTCCGAACGAGACGTTGAGCAGTGCACCGAGCGCATCTCCAACACGTGCCGCGACGACCTCGGTCGCATGCGCCAGCAACCCGGCAAGCGGAATGATGGCGATGGCGTTCATGGAGAAGACGATTTCTGGCTGCAGGTGGGCCAGCTTGGCTGCGATGCCGATGGGCACGAACACCAGCATGATGTTGATGTAGCTGTGCATGAGGGCATTTTTGGTGTGCCTGAGGAAGCGAAGAGAGCCGTCCTTGATGCGTGCAGGAGACCACAGCGGACGCTTCTCCTCGGACTCTAGGGCGGGAGACGTCGCTCCATCAGCCGTGGTATTGACTGGCGGCGCGACTGAGGAAGGGACGTTGGCGATGCCATCGCTGGTGTTGGTGCCGGCAAGCTTCTCATTCGAGGTGCTGTCGGACGCGCCACGCGACGGCTCAGCATCGGTGGGACTTGTGTGGGGGCTGTGGGTGGGGAGTGTCGCTGGATGAACGTCTTTCTTGCGTCCCAAGCCGATCCAGGTTGCCTTGGACTTGGAACTTCGTAAAGAGGGTTCGTCGGCGTCTCCCATCGATTGCGGTGAAGTGAGTGTTGGGCAGAAGTTGCACAGTAGAATCCGTGCTGGCGGTGGTTGGACAAGCAAAGTGAGGCGCGGGCCTGGGGCTTATCTAGTCCAAGAGGGCTCGGCAATCTTGTACCTTGGTACAGAAGCGCGCGAATGACGTGATGTGCACGCGCCACGCCGCCACACGGTTAGGTTCAAAGGGGCTTTGGGGCGATCTGGACTCGCGGCGACGATGCTGGAATGTGGAGGAGGCGGTGGTGGTGGTGACGGTGCACTTAAGACGTCGCTCTGCGTTTGTGGTTGTTTGCTGGTGGTGTTTGTGATGTGCCGTCGTTGTTCTTGTTGAGGCAGGAGTGGCGGCCGGCTCTTTCTGTCACGACTGCGCCATATATCCGGAGTGCCTTCCCCGCAACACGAACCCTATTGGGACGTCACTGGGAAACAAGAATGAAGACTTGCTTTGAGTATCACCATCACCAGGACCATTTCGCTTGTGTGATCTTGGTTGACATACGCACCGCTGGTGGATTTAAGCTACCACACCCAGACTCTGCAGCGAGCATACGCGTCTCTCAACTCCTGTACACTACATCGGAACGAAGCAAGCGCGACCCAACGGACCGGATAGTAATAGTGAGCTTCATCACATGCTCGGATTCGGATCTCGTCCTAGATGTAATAGCATTTCACAGCACCAGCATACTGCAGGCTGGAACATACGAGCGAAGATGTTGGGGTATCTGTTGAATGAAGGAAGCAAATGATGGCTACAATTGGAGTCCATCTACCAGATCAACGATTGATATTCAATAGCGCACTCCTCGGACTTATTTTGATTTTCACTTGTATGTTCCAACATGCAGTGTTCTTCTTTCTCCTCCTCCTAGTATTACGCTGCTCAACACTGCAAGCGTATCTCGGAAGAGTATCTCAGCTGTAGTACCAGGTGCGAAATGTGCAGAGCCTGCTAATATAAGGTACCGAATTTGCTCTGGGAGCTCTATTCTTAGTAACAAGAGACTGAAGACGCTCGAATATAAAATTAGCTGCGCGTGGCTGCATCTTCACGGCGGCTGCTGAGACAATGTACCGTAGAGGTCGCTGCTTGCTAACCGATTCTAAGTATTTTTAGCGAATGCAGCGAGCTTGTACGTTGTGTCGCGCATCCCTAATCCTCTTAGACTTCAGTTGAGCAACGCAGAGCCCTTCGAGCAAGAACGATATGCTCAACAGAGATCCAGCGATCGCTTCGCATGCTGCGCATTGTGTTTCTCCGAATAACTTTTCGTACCTATCGTTGTCTCGTCAGCAGGATTGTGGGGTAAGGTAACGAATGCATCCACGTGTTGCACCTTCCATTATCAGTCAAAATATACAAGCAAACCAGGAATCCTTTCACATACGACCATAGGATCTTGAAAACAGATTTACCTGGTTGATGCGCCGTTTGTCGATGGGCTGCATCTGGTGCATTTAGTTGTTTCCTGCCTCCAGTTTGGTGTTCATGTTCCTGACTCCCGGACGTCGGCCCCCACCATCACACCACCGTTAACGGTCATTGTCGACACGAAACGGGTGCAGGCTTCGGCCATGGCCATGACCGCCAGAAGAGCGCAGTGCCAGGCAGCGTTCCCATCCAGTCCATACATAATGCGGCGCCCACCCAGGAGGTCTAAAGTCTCATCGCCACTTGCATGCTTAATGCAACACGATCTGTTCTTCCCACACATTGCTTACAGCCATGTCACCAGGTCGAACTAAGAAAGCAATGTCAAAAGCGGAGCGTCAGGCTCGCGCTAATACAGTGCACGACGAGTTTCAGGTGCTGGCGGAGCTTGAAGAAGCACCAGCACCACTTACCGCTCTCAAGATCATGAAACTCTT
>Ga0265780_10011698_pt1 | contig 10355 bp, 9 predicted proteins | sample P1T30metagenome_FD_192432 | JGI IMG/M metagenome (GOLD analysis project Ga0265780, IMG submission 192432) | Plant litter microbial communities from East Loma Ridge, Irvine, California - P1 T30 | ecosystem: Environmental > Terrestrial > Plant litter > Unclassified | place: USA: California... | reverse complement strand
CTTGCCGCCCTGGATGGCTTTGATGGCCTTTTGGTGCGAGTTGTAGGAGAATTCGTCCTGGTCCTGGCGGCTGATTTTGTAGTCCACGGCCACGGCTTCGGCGGTGAGGCCCATGCCCATGTAGTAATCGGGGTGCTTCATGGCCAGGTTGTAGTTGGGCACGGTTTTCCAGCCCACGGTGGGCACCATGCTCATGCTCTCGGTGCCGCCCGCGATGATGCAGTCGGCCATGCCGGCGTTGATTTTACCCACGGCCATGGCAATGGTTTCGACGCCGGAACCGCAGTAGCGGTTCACAATGAGGCCGGGCACGTTGATGGGCAGGGCCAGCAGCGAAATCAGGCGGCCCATTTGCAGCCCTTGTTCCGCCTCGGGCACGGCATTGCCGACGATGACGTCGTCAATGCGCGTGGGGTCGAGGGCGGGCACTTCGGCCACGAGGTGTTTAATAACGGCAGCGGCGAGGTCGTCGGGCCGGGTGAAGCGGAAGCCGCCGCGCGGGGCTTTGCCCACGGCGGTGCGGTAGCCCGCTACGATATATGCGGTGTTAGACATTGCTTAGAGCTTAGATTTGAGAGCTTAGAACTTAGATGGTTCTAATGCTATTGGAGTTGAGTTTGAAGGCTTTTCTGGAAACCGAACAGCATCCGTTGTAGCTCGGAGAGGTGTTCCGTTATTTCATCCAAATGGATGATGCTCACATAGCCAAAATCAGTGGCTAGGATAAACTGCGTTTCCAGTTCATAAGCGGAGCCAGTTGCGATGGAGACAAAGTTGCCAAAGTCTTTATTCGAACCTCGGCCAGCACCTTCGGCAATATTAGAGGCAATTGATACCGCCGCTCGCCGCATTTGGGAAGTCAGGCCATACCGCTCTTCAGTTGGAAAATCGGCGCAACGCTGGTAGGTCAGCTTCGCAATCAATATGGCCTTCTGCCAGATTTTCAAGTCGCGAAACTTATGCTTGCTAACCATTGGGATAGAACTCAGATGTTAGAACTCAGAGCTTAGACAGATTGTGACAACTACAGAAAGAATCTAAGCTCTGAGTTCTAACATCTAAGTTCTAATTACGAAGCGGCTTGCCCGTCGTCAAAATCGACTGAATCCGCTCCAGCGTCTTGCGCTCGCCGCAAAGCGACAAGAACGCCTCACGCTCCAAATCCAGCAGGTACTGCTCGCTCACTTCCGTGGGCGATGACAGGTCCCCGCCGCACATCACGTAAGCCAGCTTATCGGCAATGAGTTGGTCGTGAGTCGAGATGTAGTTGCCTTGCTGCATGGCGTACACGCCGGTTTTGAACATGGCCAGCGCACCCTTGCCGTGCACCTTGATGTTGGTTTTCTGCATCGGCTGGGTGTAGCCGGCATCGGCCAAATCCAGTGCAGCCGACTTAGCAGCAGCGATAACGCGGTTCGAATTCAACACCACTTCGTCGCCCCGGCGCAGGAAACCCAGGTCGAAGGCTTCAGCGGCGGAAGTTGAAACCTTGGCCGTGCTGATGGTCATGTATGTGTTGCGCAGCAGGTTGAATTCGGGTTCGCCGTCTTCGTATTTGGTGGCCGTGCGCAGGGTCATTTCCTTGGTGCCGCCGCCGCCGGGAATCAGGCCCACGCCGAATTCCACGAGGCCGATGTAGGATTCGGCAGCTGCTACCACACGGTCGCAGTGCAGGTTCAGCTCGCAGCCGCCGCCCAGCGTGAGGCCGTGCGGGGTGCCCACCACCGGGATGCTGCTGTAGCGCATCCGCATCATGGCCTGCTGGAACTGCTGAATCATCATGTTCAACTCATCGAATTCCTGCTCCAGTGCCTGCATGTACACGAGGCCCAGGTTGGCGCCGGCCGAGAAGTTCGGCGCGTCGTTGCCCACCACGAGGCCGCGGTAGCCGGCTTCGGCCATCTCCACACCTTTCAAAAGGCCTTGGATAACGTCGGTGCCCAGCGAGTTCATCTTCGAGTGGAACTCCACGTTCAGAATGCCGTCGCCAAGGTCGATAACCGACGCGCCAGCGTTTTTCCACAACACTTTTCCGCTGGCCCGCAGGTTGTCGAGAATGATGAAATTCTCCACGCCCGGAATGGCCTGATAGCTTTGGCTGGCCTGGTCGTAGAACTTGCGCACGCCGTCTTCCACCTCATAGAAGGTCGAATGGCCGGCGGTCAGCATTTCCTCCACCCACGGGGCCACAGTGCGGCCGGCTGATTTGGCGAGGTCCACGCCAGCTTGCACGCCCAGCGCATCCCAAGTTTCGAAAGGCCCCAGCTCCCAGCCGAAACCGGCGCGTAAGGCATCATCAATCTTGTAAAGCTGGTCGGAGATTTCCGGCACCCGGTTGCTCACGTAGGCAAATAGGCCACCGAAGCTTAGGCGGTAAAACTCACCGGCCTTGTCCTTGCCGCCCACCAGCACCTTAAAGCGGTCAGCCAGCTTCTCGATGGTTTTGGTCATTTCCAGCGTGGCGAATTTCACCTTCTGGCTCGGCTTGTACTCCAGCGTGTTGAGGTCCAGCGCGTGGATTTCGGACTTGCCGCCCTCCCCTTTCACCTTCTTGTAGAAGCCCTGGCCGGTTTTGTCGCCCAGCCACTTGCTCTCGCCCATCTTCTTCACGAAATCGGGCAGCACGAATACGTCTTTGGCCTCATCATCCGGCAGGCCCTGGGCCAAGCCGTTGGCAACGTTAATGGTTGTATCCAAGCCCACCACGTCCGAAGTGCGCAGCGTGGCCGATTTCGCGTGGCCAATCACCGGGCCGGTCAGCTTGTCGGTTTCCTCCACGGTCAGGCCCAGCTTCTGCATGGTTTGCATGGCGTCGAGCAAGGCCCACACGCCCACGCGGTTGGCGATAAAGCCAGGCGTGTCCTTGGCCAGAACCACCGTTTTGCCCAGGTACAAATCGCCATAGTGTTGCAGGAAATCCAACACGTCCGGCTTGGTGTCCGGCGTCGGGATGATTTCCAGCAGCTTCAAATAGCGCGGCGGATTGAAGAAGTGCGTACCGGCGAAATGCTGCTTGAAATCCTCCGAGCGGCCCTCGGCCAGTAGGTGAATCGGAATGCCACTGGTGTTGCTGGTAATGAGCGTGCCCTTTTTGCGGAACTGCTCCACCCGCTCGTAAAGGCTCTTTTTGATGTCAAGACGCTCAATTACGACTTCAATCGTCCAGTCGCAGCCGGCAATATCCTTGAGGTTGTCATCAAAGTTGCCAGTCTTGATTTTGGCCGCGTCGGCCTTGCGGTAGAGCGGCGACGGGTTGGCAACGATTGCAGCCTGCAACGCGGCATTCACAATGCGGTTGCGCACGGCTGGGGCGTCCAGTTTCAGGCCCTTCTTTTCTTCGTCGGGCAGCAACTCTTTGGGGGCGATGTCGAGCAGCAGCACCTGCACGCCGATGTTGGCAAAGTGGCAGGCAATGCGCGAGCCCATGACGCCGGAGCCGAGCACGGCCACTTTCTTAATGGTTCGATTCATCCTCTTTCTCTTTTAGGGGTGTTGAGGTGGGTGGATAAGATGTTGTAGAACAGCTATACAGAACACAGCGAAGCACCTTTACCGCTTCATTGTCCGACTTAATTAGTAGTGGCGGGCAAGAATGCTTCGCTGCGCTCAATAACGTTCTTACTAGTGTCAGTCAGAATCTTAAGAAGCCGTCGACTCTGTACGCAACGGCTTGAGCACAAAATCCTCAAACAGGGTTTTGCCCTCAATCATGCCCGTAATCTGGGCTGCCACTTTGAAAAAAACTTCCAGTTGGCTCTGCGGGATTTTCTCTCGAATTTTCAAATTGAAGTGGCGCACCGTCTGGCGCGAGACCTCCTTTTTTTCCAGCCCCAAGGGCGTCAGGAAAATGCGGACTGAGCGTTTATCTACCGAATCGCCCTGCTTATAAATAAGGCCCTTTTCCTCCATGCTCCGCAGAATGCGGGTGAGGCTGCGGGTTTCGAGGCCCAGCAAGGGCGCGATTTTCGTGGCGGGCGTACCTTTTTCCTGGTCGATGTTTAGCAGCACGAAGCCGATGCTCGTGGTAATATCATTCTGTGCCGCCTGCGTGTTATACATCCGCGAGATGGCGTGCCAGGCTACTTTGATATTATAATCGACGGTTTCTTCTGGTTTCATGGGCGGGGTGTAAGTGCGGTAAACTTACGAATAATTTGTTCGGCTTGCATAACAGTTAGCAAAAAAGCAGCGCGGACCACAACGCGCAATCACAACAACCAACAGGCTGCCCCAATTGCGGGTTGCAACCCGCGCTACTGCTTGCTCAATGGCTCGCCCGCTCGTGCGGCTCCTTTTCGGCCCGCGTATACATTCCCTCAATCAATTCCTTGTTCTTTTCGGTAATCACCTTGCGCTTCACCTTCATGGTAGGTGTCATTTCGCCGCTTTCCACGGTCCAGAGTTCAGGCAACAATGTAATCTTTTTCACCTGCTCCCATTGGGCGAAGCTCTGATTATATTTCTTCACCAGCCCTTCGTAAAGGTCCACTACCTTTTCATTTTTAACGAGTTCTTCGTTCGGCGCATCTGGCACACCGTTGCGCTTGCACCAGCCTTTCAGGTCAGAGAACGACGGAATGACCAGTGCGGAAGCAAACTTCTGGTCGGCCCCTACCACCATTGCCTGCTCGATGAGCGGGTCCTCTTTCAGCTTGCCTTCGATAACCTGCGGCGCGATGTACTTACCGCCCGACGTTTTGAACATCTCTTTCTTGCGGTCGGTGATTTTCAAAAACTTGCCGTTTACCAGCTCGCCAATGTCACCGGTATGGAACCAGCCATCTTTGTCGATGGCTTCGGCCGTGAGGTCGGGCTTATTATAGTAGCCCTTCATCACAGAAGCTGATTTTGTCAGAATCTCGCCGTCGGCGGCAATCTGCACCTCCATGTTGTCAATGAGCGGGCCCACTGTGCCAATCATATTATTTTCCGATTCGTAACCGCCCACGGCAATTACTGGGGATGTCTCGGTGAGACCATAGCCTTCCATAACTCGGATGCCAGCGGCCCAGAACACACGGGCTAAGCGCGGCTGCAAAGCACCGCCGCCGCTCACAATGCAGCGCAAATTACCACCAAGTGCCTCACGCCACTTATTGAAAATTAGCTTATTGGCTAAAGCCAGTTGCGTATTATAGAAGAAGCCCTGGTCCTTTTGAGTATCGTATTTCAGGCCCAAATCCAGAGCCCAGAAGAACAGGCTCTTCTTAATACCGTCCAGTTCGTGGCCTTTGGCAACGATTTTATCATATACCTTCTCCAGCAGGCGCGGCACGGTGGTGAAAATCTCGGGTTTCACCTCGCGCAGGTTGTCGGCGATGACGTCCATGTTCTCGGCGTAGTAGATACTTACGCCGTTTATCATGTACAAATAGGTTACCATGCGCTCAAAAATGTGGCAGAGCGGCAGAAAGCTGAGGGCCTTATCAGTCTTCGTAACGGGCACGAAACGCTGCGAGCTGCGGCAGTTACTCAGGATGTTATCGTGCGTGAGCATCACCCCCTTGGGGCTGCCGGTGGTGCCACTGGTGTAGATGAGCGTGAGCAAGTCGTCGGGCTGTACGGCGGCTTTCAGCGGCTCCAAGTCGGCATTGCTGCCTTTTTTACCGATTTCCAGCAGCTCGCTGAAATGGCGCGCACCTGCAATTTCATCAAAAGTGAAGACGTTTTCGGCCGGAATATCAAGGCCTTGGGTAGCTTCTTTCACCTTATCAAACAGCTTCTTATCTGCTACGAATACGGCCCGCACGCCGGCATCGGTAAAGATGTATTTGTAGTCTTCGACGGTAATGCTGGGGTACATCGGCACGCTAGTGGCGCCAATTTGGGAGATACCAAAATCGGCCAGCATCCATTCAGGGCGGTTCATGCTGATGATGGCCACTTTATCGCCCCGCTTGAGGCCCAGCGACATAAGGCCCAGCGACACGAGGTTGGCTTGGTCCTGCAATTGCTGGCTGCTAATGGGCACCCACTGACCATCTATTTTGGAAGCCAAGGCGTCTTTTTTGGGCGACTCGGCAATTTGGTGAGTGAGGATGTCAAAGGCGCGACGAACGTCCATGGGTGGGTTAGGTAAAGCGTATCTGGTGAATTTCTGCTTAAATAAAGCGCTTTTTTTGGGCTATGCCACCACCGGCCGTGCCGAACGGTAGCGGACTTAGTACGGGTAAAAACCAAATCCGTAGCGTAAAGGGTCAAAAACCCCGAAAACCCGGTTGTTTCCTGCGTAATTTTGGCCTCTTGCATTCCCGCTTCCAATGAATCTGGCCCTGTTTTTCGACCCGTTGCCGGAAACGCTGACCGACGCTGTGCCCGTGCCTACCACGCTAGCCGCCTACGCCACCCGCTTCACCGAAACTTTCCCCGACTGGCGCTCCGCCGACTTGGCTCTCGTTGGTCTCGATGAGTGGCGCGGCAGTGCCGCCGGCCCGCCCAGCACCCGCCGCCACGGCCCCAACGAGGTGCGACAGCGCTTCTATCAGCTCCAGAAAGGCACTGGCCTGCTCCGGTTGGTGGACCTCGGTAACCTGCGCCCCGGCCTTACGCTGGAGGATACTTACCAACGCCTGCGCGAAATCATCGGCGCCTTATTGGAGGAGAATACGGTACCTATTCTACTCGGCGGTAGCCACGATTTGGACTATGGGCAATTTTTGGCCTACGAGGTACAGAACCGGACCATTAACATTACAGTGGTCGACTCGCGACCCGACATGGCTGAGCCTGGCCCCAGCACGCCGGCCGAAGAAAGCCACTTGCGCCGCTTGCTGGTGCACGAGCCCAACATCGTGTTTAGTTTGGCCCACCTCGGCCACCAGCAGTACCTCACGCCACCCGAGGTGACGGTGGCCCTCGAAAAGCTACACTTCGACACCATGAGCGTGGGCGAAGTGCGCGCCGACCGTCGCCTGGCCGAGCCACTAGTGCGCCAAGCCGATTTCATGAGCGTGGATATTGCCGCCATCCGCTGGCAGGATTCGCCGGGTTATTTCCCAGCCAACCCTTTCGGACTAGGCAATGAAGAAGCCACCCAGCTCTGCTGGTACGCTGGTCACAACGAGCAGCTCAGCTCCTTCGGCCTCTACGGCTACCGTGCCGATGTGGACCCAAACGGCTTGGCGGCGGCTACCATTGCCACGATGCTCTGGTATTTCGTGGAGGGGTTTTATCACCGGCGCCCCGAAACTGGCTTCGGCACCTTCCGCTTCCTCACCTATACCGTGGTGCTGCCCGGCAATCCTGATAAGCTGGTGTTCTATAAATCGCGCCGGGCCGAGAAATGGTGGATGGAAGTAGAGCGACTCGGTGACAGCGCTGTCAAGCGAATAATCCCTTGTACATATGAGGATTACCTAAACGCCTCGCAGGGTGACTTGCCACAACGGTGGATTCGGTTGCAGGCACTGCTGAGTTAGCAGAGTGGCTTAAAACCATCCTGTATAGTCCCACGAAGCATTTTGCGTGATGGGTATCTCCCTCATTTCCGAGTTTAGCATGACCGATGCCCTGCCTGCTTATACCCAATCTCAGCTCGCCCTGCGCAACGGCCAAGACCGCGACGAAATCTGGGTGGCTTACCAAGGCCGGATTTACGACGTTAGCCGCTCTCGGCTCTGGCGGCGCGGCAACCACTACGAGCACTGGGCCGGTCAGGACCTCACCAATGAGCTAGACAAAGACGCGCCGCACACAGCCAACGTATTCGATAATTTCCCAGTCATTGGGCGGCTTCAGTAGCAAGTGTTTTAGCTTGTGCTACACCAGAATTTCTGTTTTTATTGACCAAGCTATAGTATGCCCTGCAACCTATGATGACCACCGAAGCACCTTCCCAGTTCAACCATCTTGAAACGCTCTCCACCTCCGAGCTACTGGCTGGTATGAACCAGCTCGACCAGACTGTGCCCCAAGCTGTGGCCAGAGCCCTGCCTCAAATTGAGCGATTGGTAGAAGCCATTGTGGCCCGGCTAGGCGCGGGCGGGCGGTTATTCTACATTGGAGCGGGCACTAGTGGGCGTTTGGGCGTGGTAGATGCTTCGGAGTGCCCCCCCACATTTGGCGTGCCGGCTGGGCTGGTGGTGGGCATTATGGCAGGTGGCGATGGCGCCATTCGCCAAGCCGTGGAAGGTGCGGAAGACGACCCCGAACAAGCCTGGATAGACCTGCAAACCTACAGCATCAGTGCCAAAGACGTACTGGTGGGCATCGCCGCCTCGGGCCGTACCCCTTACGTCATCGGTGGGCTGAACAAGGCACGGGCGGCTGGTTTGGCCACCGGCTGTGTGGTGTGCAATGCAAACTCTGGCGTAGCGTCCGCGGCCGAATTTCCGGTGGAGGTGGTAACGGGGCCGGAGTTCCTCACTGGCAGCACGCGCCTCAAGGCTGGTACAGCGCAAAAATTGGTACTTAATATGCTCACCACGGCTACTTTTATTCGCTTGGGCCGGGTGAAAGGCAACAAGATGGTCGACATGCAGCTTTCCAACGAAAAGCTGGTCCACCGCGGCCAGAAGATGCTGATGGACGAGCTAGGCATTGCGGAAACAGAAGCAGCCAAGCTACTGAAGCAGCACGGCAGCGTGCGGGCCGCGCTGGATGCTAGCAAGCAGTAGCTTCTGCTTGCGCCTGTGCTTCACAAGCTTGCTTTTTTTAGCGAACGATTCGGCTTTTCCAGCGTTTCTAAGAAGGCACCAGCTAAGCAGGTGCTACTTCATCTATGCACACCATCGAGCCCCACTACAACTGGATTGAGCAATATTCGGCTTCCGAAGACCCTCGCTCTCCGCTTTTTGAAGCTGAAAACAGCTTAGAGTCTTACACGAACACCATTTATGGGTATTACATCCACCCGCAGTGGGACAGTTTGGGCTCCGACACGCTCTTTTTCAAAATTCTGTTTGCTGATTATGAAGATGGCATTGACGTGCTCGAATTTATCGGTGAGTGGAACGATGCTATCGAGAACGACATCATGGAACTCAAGCGGAATATCGTCGATATTCTAGTGCATGAGGGCATCCGCAAATTCATCCTAATTGGTGAAAATGTGTTCAACTTCCACGGTTCCGATGACTCGTACTACGAGGAATGGTACGAGGACGTAGAGGAAGGCTGGATTGCAGGCGTGAACTTCCAGGAGCACGTGCGGCGCGAAATGCACCAGTACAATGTGGACAATTACGTCAACTTTGGCGGCCAGCTCGACGACCTGCCGTGGCGTACCTACGAGCCCCGTCGCCTTTTCGAAGTAGTGGACAACCTGCTAAACCGCCGGCTGGGCGCCCCCGAAACAGAACTATCATAATAGTACCTGACTAAACGCAAAAAAGCCCCACCGTTGCCGGTGGGGCTTTTTTGTTATCATCCGCGTTAAGAATTACTTCTTAACTTCTTCAGTCGTGGTGGTCGTGGTTTCGGTAGCGCCGGCGGGAGCCATTTTGTCGGCAGCTTCCTCCATTTTGTCCGACTTAGCATCGGCCGAGTCACGTACAGCGTCAGCTTTGTCTTCCATAGCATCAGCTTTGGCTTCGCCAGCAGCTTCTACGTTGTCAGCTTGCTGCTCAACAGCCTCTTCTTTCTTGCTTTCGCAAGCGGTGAACGAGAACGAGGCAGCAGCCAAGGCGAGGAACAATACTTTTTTCATCTTGTGGTTTTGTTATGGGGGTGAGAAATCAAGCAACTTCTGAAGACTTGCACAGTGTGCTCCTCCAGATTCGGGGCTTTATACTCAACCGTTCATAAGGTAACCCGCCCGATTCTTCAGATTTGCGAATAAATCACAAATCATAAGCTATTGGCCTCTGCCCCAACTTTATTTCTTCCGAAACACAATACCGATGGGCACGCCTTTGAAGTCGAACTGCTCGCGCATCCGGTTTTCCAGATAGCGCGTGTAGCTGGCCGTCACGTACTGCGGCAGGTTGCAGAAGAAGGCAAACACCGGGTTGTGCGTGGGCAGTTGCGTAACGTACTTGATGCGAATCATTTTGCCCTTGACGGCTGGTGGGCCGTACTTTTCAATCTCCTTCAGCATCACATCGTTCAACTGTGAAGTTGGGATTTTGCGGCGCTTATTCTGGAACACCTCAATGGCCGTTTCGATGGCCTTGTGCACGCGCTGCTTATTCAGCACCGAGATGAAAATGACGGGCGGATAGGCAATAGGCGCCAGCTTCTCCATGATTTTCGCCTCAAAATCCTTAGCGGTATTGGTCTGCTTGTCCTCCACCAAGTCCCACTTATTCACCAAGATGACAATACCCTTGCGGTTTTTGTCGGCCAGGGTGATGATGTTCACATCTTGCGCCTCGATGCCGCGGCTGGCGTCCAACATCACAATGCAGACGTCGGCC
>Ga0265780_10011697_pt1 | contig 10355 bp, 7 predicted proteins | sample P1T30metagenome_FD_192432 | JGI IMG/M metagenome (GOLD analysis project Ga0265780, IMG submission 192432) | Plant litter microbial communities from East Loma Ridge, Irvine, California - P1 T30 | ecosystem: Environmental > Terrestrial > Plant litter > Unclassified | place: USA: California... | reverse complement strand
TAAAAGATATCTAATGGTAAAATCTTTTTTATCCAGGAGATTTATGCCTCCATGATCCGTACCGATCCAGATATCGCCTGCATTATCCTGCATCACGCCTGTAACGATATCTGAATTCAATTTCGGAGAGGATGAATTTCTACTGATATTTTTCAGCGTCTTTGAAACCGGATCTATGTAAAAAATACCCTTGGATGATAACAGGTCGTATATCCATATAAAACCCTGCCTGTCTATAAACAGCCTGAAGGTATCATTCTCCTTATTAAAGAGCCTGCTCAGTGAACTGATCCTTCGTAATACCCTGTTCCTAGTGCGGTCCAGCTGTTCCAGCATTCCGTCTGAATGTATAAGCCAGATCTCTCCGCTCCTTCCCTCCGCCAGATCGATCACCGGTGAAGCCAGCGGCGTAACCTGCTGTTTCACGACATGCCTGAAATAGATAACCTTCTTCGATACCGGGTTATAGCTGTAAACACCGGTATTGCCCGATATAAACCAAAAAATGCCTGTATGGTCCTTTTTTACGCTCCTTATTGTGCTTTCCGGAATAGAGTAGGAAGATAATTCATACCTCAGGTTATGGCTAAACGATTCTGTTTCCGGGTCATAACTATCTATACCTGCCCGCGTTTCTATCCATAATTTATTATCAGGCGCCTCCATAATGCTCCTGATATCGTTATCATTTATGCTGTTTGTATCTCTTGAACTATGCTGGTAAATTTTAAAGGTATAACCGTCATACCGGGCGAGGCCTGCCATGGTTCCGAACCAGACAAATCCTTTATTGTCTTTATGTATGCAGTTGATCTGATTATGAGGTAAACCATCGTTAATATCAAGCCGTGAGAACTGGTATTGATTATACTGTGCAAAAACAGTAGAAAAGCCGGGATGCAGAAATATACAGCATAGAAATATAATCCGGAGATGCATAAGGTTAAATTGAAAAAGGCCCGAAAGCTTATTAATTGGCTACCAGGCTAAATTAACAAAATGCTTTTAGTTTAAGAGCAAATTGCAAACATGGGATCTGGATCAAGGAAGAAATATTAAGTGGTGCGTATCTTAACTGTTTTCATTTATACAATTGCATAGATGCCGCTTCCTTTTCAAAGATGGTTTCTGGCATCCTGTAGAATTTAAAAAAGTCGGCAGCGGCTGCATGTCCCTTATAAGGCGCATAATATTCCATCTCTTTTTCCTTTGATTTATATCCTGCATTGCGCCATAATAATATATAAGCCAGACGATGGCCCCTGAAGGTTGTATACAGGCTATTGGTAAACCATTCCGGGTCTGGGATCTGGTTAAACCCAAGTTCTCCTATAGCAGCTACCTTTTTTCTTTCTGCTGCCAGCTCATCTATAACAGTGAGGTTAAACTTCAGGTTACTTATAAAAGAGTCGCCTGCTCCCTGTTTAACGTGCTGGTATATATCAAAAGAGATGATATCTGCATATTCATCACCCGGATAACGCAACAAAAACTCGTCCTTAGATTTAAATTCATTGGCGGTATTATACACGATCAGCAGGTTATGCAGCTGTTTCTTCTTTCTCAGATAATCTACAGTGAACCTGAAGAGGCTTTTATATTCATCGGGGCTGCAACCTTTAATCCCCCACCAGAACCATGTACCGGTAAGTTCGTGAAAAGGCCTGAACAGCACTGGTATGGCTTCACCTTTTGCACCTTTGAGACCAGCCAGGAAAGCAGCTACTCTATCGAGCTGTTTTACGAAGGTCTGGTGTTTTACACCTCCCGGCAGTACCGCCGCTACAGATCCGGGGGCCGCATCCCATGCATTTTTACCTGTCATAGGATTATTTGCGTGCCAGCTGAGAGTAATAACACCGCCCCTTTCGTAACCCTGCCTGATATACGCTTTCATCTTATCGAAGGGTACACTGTCGAGGTTAAGGGCTGCGCCAAGTTCGAGATCGCCCAGCTCCCAGCCATAGAGGGCGGGATAATCGCCGGTAACTTCCATGATATCACTTTTGCCGGCTTTATATTTCCAGTGTACTCCGTAAGCCAGCGCATCCTGGTGACCAACCAGGTATCCTCTTCCGGTGAGTTTCTGAAGATTATAGTAAAGATTTACTGTTTCCATGCTTGCCTCCGGATCTGAAGGAGGGAACTGCCGGGCAGTGCAGCTGACAGTAAAAATAATAAGCAGGATATAAATTGGTCCGAATAACTTCATAAGGTTAAAAATAGGCCCCTCCAGGTGTTCTGATTGCTTATTAATAGGTAGTGAAATGTTAAGGGCAGGGATTTGACATGCCGGATCATTTAGCAAGCTTTATTTATACAAACCTTTTAAATCATTTTCAAATAAAGTAACCCGTTCATTGTAAAACTTCCGGAAATCAGGCGCAGAGACCTGCCCGGGATACGGCGCATAAAAATGAGTGCTGCTAACCGGATCGTTCCTCCACACCAGTACATATGCGATCCTTATCCCCCTGTTTCTTATTACTTTTAATAAAACGCTGGTCCACCAGTCGTCATCAGGAATCGATTCCAATCCCGTTTCCGTAAATGCGGCTAATTTGTTGCGTTGCCGGGCACATTGAGACACAATTTTCAGTTTTGCAACAGCCGCATTAAGATCATAATGTTCCTCCCTCCCCATATCTGCATAATTGTCCATTCCAAGCATATCCACCCAGCTATCGCCGGGATAACGTTCCAGATATTGCTGCTCCGTAACAAATTTAGCGTCAGGAGAAAAAGCGTAGATAAAGTTATGTACCCCGACACTGTCTCTAAGATAGGAAACGGTAAATCTCCACAGTGTTTTGAACTCGCCGGGCGTACAATGCGACTTTCCCCACCAGAACCAATCGCCGTCAAACTCATGAAAGGGGCGGAATATAACAGGGATCAGCTCTCCTGAATCTCCTTTCAGACGCGAAGCCCAGTCGGCCAGCTCATTAAGAATTGCCTTATAACGTGCATGATCCCTTGCCCCGGGAATAATATATTTTACCGCAGGTAAGGAAACGGAATCCTTCCAGTAAAAGCCTCCCCCAGAGACGGGGTTTGAAAAGTGCCAGGCTACAGTTGTTAAGCCACCGCGGCGATAGGTATCCTGTACGTTGGAGATAATAGCAGCCTTATTCTTCCCGATAAGTCCGGCCGGCAGCCCTGACAGTCCCGACAAGTCTACACCAATAACTGCGGGATGACTGCCGGTTACCGATTTTACATCCGAACGATCGTTATCTCCTTTCCAGCCATGGCCGTATTCGGTGGCATGCTGGTGGCCGAAAAGCACATGTCTTTTTGAGAGTTTACCGAGATTCTCAAATAAGGCCTTTGTCTCTTTTGTCGCCAGGCTGTCTGTAAGCTGCCTTTTCTGCGCGAAAAGAATTGCTCCCGGACAAAGTATACTAAATATGAGTAAATATATTCTGTGCATGATAGCGGGTATAAGCGATCAATTCCCTGCCCTTTTTAATGAGGGCATTTCATCCAGCGTGATTACGTAACTACTTGCGAAAGCCTTCTTCCACAAATCGGCAGAGTTATGTGTACTGCTGCGTACAAAATCGCCGTACCAGGGCATAAACCAGGACCAGGCCGCGGCGTCGTTTATGAGGTTGTCAGGATCGGGGAAAGAGCCGCACTCACTGATCGTTACCATTTTCCTACTTTTATAAAGCGAATTCATAAGGCTGAATTCAGCCCGCTGCGCAGAGTGATCGCCCTGTTTATAAATATCGCGGCCAACAATATCGACATATTCATCGCCGGGGTACCAGGCATCGTCATTGGGTTCACGCGTCCAGACCCATATAAGATTTTTCAGCCCATGTACATTCACCATACGGTCAAACATAAGCCGGTATAATTTCTTACAGGGTTCAGGCCCTTTTGTTCCCCACCAGAACCATCCTCCTGCAGCTTCATGCAAAGGGCGCCAGATCACCGGTACCTGCAGGTCCTGTAATTCTTTGAGCAGTCCTGATATATAATCGATATCTGCCACCATGGCTTTATACTGTGCTGATCCGGGATCATCTATCTTCGAAATATCAAAACTGGTTTCGTTCGAATAAAAGGACTCTGTTAACCTCGAAGGATCACGCCAGTGCCAGCATAATACCGGAATGCCTTTTTTATCCCACCATACTTTTGCATCTTTCACCGTCTGTTTTTCGTCATACCAGTTGTAGCCCCTGTTACAATGCATAAAGTCGAGCCCCATAATAGCAGGTTCCTTTCCAGTGTTTGCTTTCAGCCAGTTGGTTTCGTCAAAACTGTTTAGCGTCATCACTCCTGATAATACCTTCTTCCCGTAATTATCCTTCATGAACTGGTATACAGCATTGGCTTCGTAGGCCGGTGCCGGAGTCACCAGCGAAGAATTGATTGAAAAACGGCTAACCGACCCGTCGGGAGCCTTATCTGTATCATTGTCATGTTTACAGGCGCAAAAAAGAAGAAGCAATACGCAGAGATATAACAACGGCATCCGGCAGAAATACAGCATCATAGTTTATATTGGTTATAAGCCATATGAAATGGCATATATTTTCAGATCAAAATTACTGTAACAGCGTTATCTTATTGATCAGAAAGAGGGGTGCAAATGTTAATTCTGGTGAACAAATGCGGTGGAAGCCTGATTATTTGTAGCATTTATGCCTCTCATGCCGTCTGATAACCACATCCCGGCATAAAATGACTGATAATAAAAAATTCTGGCTGCTATTTATTCTGTTAAAGGCAAGCTGTTATTCCATTCTTATACTTTTTGCAATACTCCTGTCTCATTGCAGAAAAAGCAGATATGGTGAAATGGCCTTACCTGGAAAAACGCGGACGATAGACACTGACGGTCACAGTGGCAGTTATTCAGCACCCGCATTTGCAGCTTTAATGAGGCAAGGCCGCTTCATCCGGGTTTGCAATGCAGATGAAGCCAGAAATGTATTTTTAAGATATATGCTCCCTATTCCGGACCATCTATAGGAAGCTCAAAATAAAAACAGGATCCTTCTCCATACTGGCTGTAAACCCCATATTCGCCGCCGTGCTGTCTGATGATCTGAGCACTGATATAAAGCCCTATTCCCATTCCCTGGAACTGGTTGAACGTTTCTTCCGCATGGTAAAATTTATCAAACAGAAAGGGGATCTTCTCTTCACGGATACCTATTCCTCTGTCCTTGACGGAAACCGTCAGCCGGTCTGCCTTCTGTTCGAGTTCCAGTTGTATGATCTGATTCTTCGGGGAATATTTGGCGGCATTGGCAAGCAGGTTGAGCAATACCTGTTCCAGCCGGTACTCATCTCCATAAAACAATCCGGTACTTTCGCCTTTAAGCTGTACCTGATATTCAGGAAAAGAAATCTTCCCGGCATCTAAACATTGCTGTACCATCTGGTTAAAATCAAAAAGCTTTTTACTGATCTGAAAGCGTCCTGTTTCGATCCGCGAAATATCTATCAAGCCTGTAACCAGGCTGGTAAGACGATCGGTCTGTTTTTTAACCCTTACCAGATGCTGGCTGATAGGTACTCCGGTCTTTACATTTTCCATCTCGATCAGCTGCAGGTAACCGTTAATACTGGTTAGAGGAGTCTTCAGCTCATGACTGGCTATAGAAAGGAACTCGTTCTTCTTATTCTCCTGTTCTTCGCGCCGCTCAATCTCTTTAAGCAATTCGTGCTGCGTTTCCTCCAGTTTTATAGCCTGCTGCCGCAGTTTATGAAAGGTTTTAACTTTCAACAATAAAATCTCAGGGTCTACCGGCTTGGTAACATAATCCACGCCACCGCATTCATAGCCTTTTTTGATAAATTCCTTACCGGTATAATTTGCAGATAAAAATAATATGGGCGTATCTTTCACCAGGCTGTAACCAGAAATAATTTCGGCAACTTCAAAGCCGTCCATCTCCGGCATCTGCACGTCCAGAATAATAAGGAAATACCTGTTCTTCAGTATTTTCCTTAGTGCTTCCTCTCCTGATAAAGCTGTATCCGCCTGGAATCCATTCTTTTCAAGCAACTGCTTTAAGGAGTAAAGGTTTTCGGGCCTGTCATCAACTAATAAAACCATTGTTACGACAACAAAATTAGAGTATAAAACATTCCGGTTTAAATAAAAATGGTAACATAACGTTTATTAAACTGCTTAACGTGTGTGAATATACTAAATTTGGAGCTAACTGGACCAGGCAAAGCAGGATGACAGAACTTATAATTATATTCTTATTATTAATCATTGTGGCACTTGTCTTTTTTATCTTCAAAGAGCGGAATATATCTAAGCAGCAGGAAGAAAAATTACGTGATCTTCAGTTGAGATTTGATTCTTCCAGCTTTGAAAGCATTCAGCATAAACTAAATCCACATCTTTTCAAAAATGCACTAAACTCAATACAGTCGCATGCTTATCAAACATATTACTCGCTCGATAAACTTGCGAATGTACTAGATTATATATTATATGGAAGTGATAGCAAATTTGTTACATTAGAAGAAGAGCTGGACTTTGCTTATAACCTGATCGAGATAAACAGGCTTAAGCTAACACCACTGTTCGATCTTCAGATCAAGAACAAGATCGACAAGTCTGACCCTCTTTATAATCAGCTGCTTATTGCTCCTCTGTTAAGTGTTGACCTCATTGAAAACGCGTTTAAACACACCGATTTCCAGAGTAGTAATTCTTTTATTTCCATAGTATTCGACCTCAAAGACGGCTGTTTTATACTTACAGTTTCCAACAAAGCCGGCCGCAGTCCGGCGCTGAGGAAGGAAAAAGGGGGATTTGGGAAAGAAAGCCTGAAAAAAAGGCTTGCCATAACCTATGCAGACAGGCATACACTGGACGAGAGTTTAGACGGCGATGTGTATATTGCCCGGCTTAAAATACAATTAAGTGGACAGACAACTTAAATGCCTTATTCTGGACGACGAATTGCCAGGGCTTGCCTATCTGCGGATGTTGTGCGAACAGTTCCCCGGGGTTGAGGTTGTAAGGGCCTTCAATGATCCTCTGCAGCTTATCGAATATTGCCGTGATGCTGAGTTTGATCTCTGCATACTGGACATAGAGATGCCCGGGCTGAACGGGCTGGAAGTTGCGCATCTGCTTGCCGAAAAGCCAGTTATCTTTACCTCGGCATATAAAGAATATGCTTCTGAAGCTTTTAATATCGACGCAGTTGACTATATTGTAAAACCTGTACATAAAGACCGGCTTGAGCGCGCGCTGGAAAAAGCAGCTGCCTTGCTGGAAAAAAACAGGCCGGTTAAACAATTTGTACAGCTTAACACCAATAAAGGACGCACGATAGTATTCTTTGATCAGCTACTGCTGATCAGGACAAGTGAAACTGATGCCAGAGACAAAATAGCCTACCTGGCCGATGGCCGTCGGCTGGTATTGAAAAACATCACCTTTACCCAGTTGCTGGCGCAGCTGCCTGAAGCACTCTTTTGTCGCACGAGCAAGAAGGAAGTAATCGCATTAAAGGCGATCAGCTATTTCAGTCACGACGAGATTACTACCGTGCTTAGCGATAAAGACGGAAACCCTGAAAGAATATCGCTGAGTGAGCTGTACCGCAAAGAGCTTGCCCGCAAGATCAACGAATAATCTTATTACATTTTATCCCGGCTTCATTACAGATAATCCACCAAAAGCTGCATTCACGGGATTATAGCTCCTGAATCTTATACTTTTACAAACGCACTGACAGGTATGAAAAACTTCAGAAATTTAGCTTTTTACGCAATTATTATTGTAGTATTTTCCGCCCTGATCTATTTTGTTATAAAACAGGGAATACTGCTTGAAGCAGGAAAAATGACAAACTTTGTTCCCCAGATAGCAGCATCAAACTGGGACCAGTTTATCGATACCTACCATCATAACGTCACTCACCCGCTGGCAATATTGCTGCTTCAGATCATTACCATAATTGTGGTGGCGAGGGCATTCGGCTTCATTTTCAAAAAGATCGGGCAGCCATCGGTTATAGGTGAAATTATAGCGGGTATATTCCTTGGCCCCTCCTTCGCTGGATCATATTTCCCGGAATTTACCCAGTTTCTTTTCCCCCAGAACTCACTTGGCAACCTGCAGTTTCTCAGTCAGATCGGCCTGATACTTTTCATGTTCGTTATTGGCATGGAGCTCGACCTTAACGTGCTTAAGAATAAGGCAACAGATGCTATTATCATAAGTCACGCCAGCATTATTTTCCCTTTTACCCTGGGTGTCGCTTTAGCTTATTTCATTTACCGGGAATCTGCTCCGGCCAATGTAAATTTCCTTTCATATGCCTTGTTTATAGGAATAGCGATGAGTATTACGGCATTTCCGGTGCTGGCCAGGATCGTGCAGGAACGCGGACTCTCCAAAACCAGGCTTGGCACTATCGCCATAACCTGTGCTGCGGCAGATGATATCACCGCATGGTGTATACTGGCTGCTGTAATTGCCATTGTAAAAGCAGGCTCGGTAGTAAGTTCGGTTTATACGATATTAATGGCGCTTGCCTATGTTATCCTGATGCTGAGATTTGTGCAGCCCTTCCTGAAGCGGCTTGGAGACATCTACTCCAGTAAGGAAGCCCTTAGCAAACCCGTAGTTGCCATATTCTTCATCACGCTGCTGGTGTCTTCATATATCACTGAAGTAATCGGGATACATGCCCTGTTCGGTGCCTTTATGGCCGGTGTCATTATGCCTCCAAATATGAAATTCAGAAGTATCTTCATCGAAAAGGTCGAAGATGTTTCACAGGTTCTGTTGTTACCCTTGTTTTTTGTATTTACGGGACTAAGAACCCAGATCGGGCTCCTTGACGACCCTTACCTATGGAAAGTATGCGCCGCAATTATAGGTGTTGCTATAACCGGGAAGTTTGCCGGAAGTGCGCTGGCGGCTAAGTTTGTCGGACAAAACTGGCGCGAAAGTCTTTCAATCGGAGCCTTGATGAATACAAGGGGACTTATGGAACTGATCGTTCTGAACATAGGTTACGATCTTGGTGTACTTACACCTGAAGTATTTGCCATGATGGTATTAATGGCGCTAGCCACCACTTTCATGACCGGACCAGCGCTCGATCTTATTAACCGGTTTAATCCTGATAAGTCCGCCGGACTGCTCGGCAATCCTGCTGCCGAAACAAAATATAATATTCTCGTTTCTTTCGGAAGTGCAGAAAAAGGCCCCGTTCTACTAAAACTTGCAAACAGCTTTATTAACAAGGCCAGGGAAAACGCTACTATTACAGCGCTGCACCTTTCGCCAAGCAATGAGCTAAACCAGTTTAATGAACATGAATACGAAATAGAAAGCTTTCTGCCTATAAAAAAGGAAGCAGAGCGGCTTAACATCCCTGTATTTACGATGTTCAAACCCTCCCGTGACGTAGAGAACGAAATTACTCATACGGCTAATTCAGGTAATTTTGACCTGCTGATCATTGGCATTGGCCGTTCTGTATTCGAAGGAACACTCATTGGCAGAATACTCGGACTAACTACCCGGATCATCAATCCGGAGCGCCTGTTCAATAAAATAACGGGGAAAGAGCCTTTATTTGAGAATTCGGTATTCGACGAGCGGATCAAGTCTATCACCAGGGCATCAAAGATCCCGGTTGGTATTTATATTGAGAAAGCCCCGCAGGAGTTTAAAAATATCTTTCTGCCTGTATTCTCCATCAGCGACAGCTTTTTGCTGATCTATGCGCAAAAACTGATACACCATAACGGCTCCCGTGTAATCATACTCGATGCCATGGGTGTGATCAGGCAAAATCCTGAGCTTAAGGAAGCGATACGTGCAGTAGAACAGATTGCCCCGAATCAGATAAGTTTATCGAGTGAAAAGATAATTGAAAAGGACTTTCTTGCCCGGCAGGATGTTATGATGATCAGCCTCGAAAGTTGGAAACAAGCTATTGAGACGCAGAGTATTTGGCTTTCTAATTCGCCCTCGGTACTGATCATTAAACCATGACGGTTGTTCATATATCATGATAATTTTACTAAGACAAATGCCTGAGTACACATTCGTCTGTTCCTCTGATATAAATATCAGGTTTCTTTATTGGCCTGCCTCACTACTTCCTTTACAACTTCATCCAGCTGACCTGCGCTGAACTCGATCATAGAAAAAAGATCCCGCAGCTGATCATCCATTTCCATATCCTTTATAAGTGCTACCAGGCCTAGTATATTAGATAAAGGACTCCTCACCAGATGCGCCTGGTTGAAAGCAACTTCGTTCAGTCTGCGGCTTTTAGAATCTATGATCTGCCCGGCTTCGCTGAGATCATCGTTAAGCCGGCTTATAGATTCGAGCTGCT
>Ga0265780_10011696_pt1 | contig 10355 bp, 11 predicted proteins | sample P1T30metagenome_FD_192432 | JGI IMG/M metagenome (GOLD analysis project Ga0265780, IMG submission 192432) | Plant litter microbial communities from East Loma Ridge, Irvine, California - P1 T30 | ecosystem: Environmental > Terrestrial > Plant litter > Unclassified | place: USA: California... | reverse complement strand
TCTTCTTCACAGACCTTATACGCGCCAACGAGCCCGTATCGCTCTTCATGGTATGTATACACGCCGCGCCGCCCTCCTCATGCGCACGCCCGTGGCGCGGCGCGGCATTTCCCGCACCACTTGGTTTTCTTTCCATCTGTCCCTCTCTCTGTCAATCCAATGCCTACGCAGCATTCGGGTCTTGCGGGCTAGTAGTCCCAGCAACCGCACCCTTCGTCGCCCTCTCAGCAACATCAGCCGCAGGCAACTGTCCTTGAGGCTTCACATGCGCGCGAACCGCATCCGTAACCCCCCTCCCCGATTTCTGCTCGTGTGTAGGGAACCTCACAGCCTTGAGGGCGTTCTCGGTCTGCTCGCCTGAGGGGAGGTATTTGGGTTCCAGGAGGCCAATCTATCCAATCCTGCGTTAGCGTTTCCTGTATAACTGCATGCAAGCATATCCGCTACAGATGATGATCCTTCTGCCTTACCATTGCCAATAACCTCCAAACGGTATCGCTGGGTTGTGCGCCGACTCCCAACCAGTACTTTGCCCTGCTCACATCGAGCTTGATGTCTTTCTGCTGGCGGTCGCCGGGCGCTGCGCCGACGGGGGTTTGGGGAATGGGATTGTAGGTTCCGAGGACTTCGAGGGGTTTGGAGTCGCGCGCGGTGCTGTTGGCGTTCGATTAGCACTTGTCCGATTGGACTAATCGCGGGTATTGAAGATTGGTTTGCGATGCGGCTTACCGGGCGTGTGCGAGGACGATGTTGTAGCGAGGAGCGTGTCTACGGCTACCGCCGGGTGTTGCAGGGCGAGCGAGGCGGAGTTTGAGGACCATGTTTGCGGTGTGATGTGGTTAGATATCTCTATGCGATGTTCATTCAATGTCGTCGTTGTCTCTCGGTCTCCTACAATTTGCGGCGCCGGAGCTGCCTCGGACTTTGGCCGCGTCCCCTGATTGCGACTACGCGACTTTAGCTATGTAAATCAACAGTCGAGAAACATTGAAATCAACACTCCGTTGAGAGCAAATGAACCAAAGATAAGAATGGCAACGACATTCTCACAGCCCGGCTCTTCGCACATAGCGACTCCCAGTAAACGACACACCGACCGACCCTCGAAGCGCAAAGAGAAGCGAACCGACATCTGGACCTCCCTGCTCCGCCAAACCCGACAAGCTCAAGCCCGGAACCGCAACAATGCTGTCGCGCATCGCCAGATAGTAGTATGTGGCGGCTCGCCAGACGATCAGAGACGCTTCCTCACATCAATCGCTCGCCCACCTCCGCCTTCACCTCCCAGCAGGAACCGTGACCAAAGGGACCAGAAATCAAAGGGCCAGCTCAACCTCTCGAACCGATATGCCTACGGCTATGGTCACATGTCATTATACTCGTCGCCACAAGTAGGGACTGGTGGAGCGAGCTTTGGACAGGAAGCAGAAGAGGCGGCAAAGCTCGAGGCGCATACCATTGCGGAACCCGAGGCAGCGTACGAGCCTGTATTGAGGAGGCTACTGGCACCCAGAGCCGAGGAGGCGTCTGAGGAACAAGATGAAGATGACCAGGATATGCTGGGAGCGGAAATCGTCAAAGAAGAAGGACGACGACCGGCTGTTGCAATTCTGCTTTCATGGAGGGAACCTTGGACTTTTCTCTCGAAACTGAGGGAGTGGTTGCAGCTGCTGGCGAAAGCTGTTGAACCGAACGCTAGGCCCGAGGAAGACATTATGGAATTGTTGAAAGAGTCGAAACTCGCCATCAGCCTTGTCGTGCAGCACGTCGAGGCACAACAGGATCTAGAACGCGACGGCTGGCAGGAAGAGACCTTTGATTTCGTCGCACAGGCCTTGCGTACATCATTACTGCCGTTGCACCCTCTGACTTCGCTGCTGTTCACTTCAAGTTCGACTCCTCCACAGCAGCCTGGCTCGAACCTGACGGAAGCTCAGAAGACGTTGTATCAATCGCTCGACCTCGACCTTGCCACACTAGGTCCCAAAGCCACCGCGGGCGGTGCGCCAGCAAAGGCGGAAGATCTGCTTCCCAGACACAACGTCGTCGATCGAATGAACATCGTCGTCCCGCAAGGCTGGGACAGCGCAGGCAAGATCAGACTACTATCGGAAGACTTCTCCCCCGAAGAAGTGCTCGCAGCATGGCAACAAGACTTGTCACACCCCGTGATCGCATTCTCATCAGCAACCCAACCTAACTCAGACGAACCAACACCCACAGAAGATACCAACGCAGCCAGCGGCGCAGCAGGCGAAGAAATCTACGCATCCGCCGTATCCCCCATCGAAGGCGAGAACGACATCCCTTCCAGCGATTCCCCGTCCGACTCCACACCCTCAGCCATCCGCTCCTACGAAACTCAAATCCAAGACCCCAACGCCCACAAACGCCCCAAACCCCCCACCATCACAGTCACGACGCGCAGCGAGCAAGACTTCCTCAAAGAAATGCGCACGGAACTCGACAACCTCATCGCCCGCGACCGCGAACGCGGCGAAGTCCACCGCACCCCCGCAGGCACGGCCTCCGGGCGAGGAGTCGGGATGCCGAGCGGCGAGTCGACCGGCGCCCTCAACGAACTCGGCGACGTGAGCTTCAACGTCGGGGGCGTGAGCTACAACACTGTTTCCGCGGAGGCTGCGATTGAAAGGTTGAAGAGGCCTGCGCAACCACTGCAGCCGACTCAGCAGCAGCAGCAGCAGCAACAGCAGGCTACGGACGGCGCTGTGTCGGGCTCGCCCAGAGCTGGGACTCCGAGGCAGCCGAGGAGGGAGGATAGAGGGGAGGTTGCGACGCCGACGAGTGGGAAGAGCGATTTCCCTAGCGAGGACTTGGAGAAGTATTTTGCTAGTTTGGCGAAGAAGGCGGGTGGGGCGGAGAGTAGTCGGGCGGGGACGCCGAGTAAGCAGTAGCCAGTGCAATATGGCATGGCCTCAACAATGCGCTATCGGGCCTTCAACTAAGTATACTGAGGCAACCTATCGACAGGAAGTGCAGAGCGTTCACGCTGCAGCCGACAGATCTGGATGGAAGGCCGACAGTCGCGCTGATCTGATTCCGTAGGCGGTTTTCGACTACCTACATACCTGTTAGTAGAAAGGTGCGTGAACCTCGCAGCATACACGCATGCAATACAGCTTCCAAAGCTCTCACTTCTAGCCCACCACGTAGAGATACCGGATCCTTCGTAGCTTCGTGCACTGGATCGGTGCGAGTCGATTGTTGGAAGTCCGTCACTGAATGTGACTTTATGCAAAGGCTCTCCGTTGGCGGCAACCGGCGATAAGACCAGGCTGCATTTCCAGTCAAAGGTATTTGGGCGGTCATTCATACATCCACTGGTACAGACTGCCCACCTTATGTACAGTAATGTTCGATTACGCCTGCAGAACCTGGGCGCACGCACATCTATGCGCACTCCCATGAACATCATGCGATTGATGAGTCTCTGCTAGAGCAGAGCGAACAAGGTGGACTGATTTTCATCTAACTCAGCTTTGCATCTGTTACCTCGCAACTCAGCCTTGCATCTGTTATCTCGCAACTCAGCCTTGCATCTGTTACCTCGCAACTCAGCCTTGCATCTGTTACCTCGCAACTCAGCCTCGCATCTGTTACCTCGCAACTCAGCCTCGCATCTGCAGGCGCCACCAATATTTCTGCCCGTTCGTTCACGCCGATCCCGAATACATATGTTGACCCCTCTCAGCCTTCCCACTCTTCCTCGGGCCACCCCGTCCCCATCATAACCCAGGTAGCTAAATTGCACTCAAACTCAAACCCTACTAACGACAATTCCGTTGATCTGTCCAGCGACAACGGTTCAAAACGGTCCATCACAACTCAGCATCCATGCAGAGACAACCACAGTGCCCATACGAATGCCATGAGCTCCCTCTACTGGATCAACAAGGCGCGACCGTACCGTCGCCACCTCGCCATACACGAGCGAGAGTGCGTCCTTGGCAAAGATTGACCCCAATGATAGTCGCTGCGTTAGTGACAGCGCTGAGTTCGGTCCCGGCCATTCTGCACTGGTCGGGCAAGACGTTCATGGAAGACTCGCTGCTCTACTCCTTGGCTTCAAACTATCGCAGCTCCGTCCAGGTCGTCATCAGTATCATGGCTCCCTCTCTTGCCTTTCTCGGGACGTTCGCAGCCTGTTCAGCTTTCAATCTGGCAATGCGTATCTTCTTGGCGAAAAACCAGACTTCGCTCAAATCGTTTCGTGTATACGTTTCACTCTCGAGAAGGACTATGGATACTTCCTTGCCTCCGAACTTGTTTCTGCTGACTGGAATGATTCTCGTCATTGGACTGGTTCCAAGCTGGCTCTGGACAGGTGCGCTGACGCCGTCTTTTGTGCAAACGTCGGTCTTGGACTCTATTGAAATAACGAAGACTGGCACCGGCTCGTATGAGGTTCTTCCACATTTTCCAGGAAACGTCATCAATTTACCCTGTACGGACCACTGGCTAGTTGATACATTTTACACAAACTGTCCCGGCTGGAGACAGCCTGGTCGCATACTAGACTCCATCGCTACTGCGAGCATGCCATCCAAGGTGGCGCGAAATAACGCAAAGCCCGACAACTCCGGTTTCGCCTACGTCAATCGATCCTTTGGCGTCGGCGCAGCCGTAGGCTTACAGGATCTCCCGTTGATACCTGGAATACGCAGCTACGACTTCCTGGAGCTGGGCTACTACACAGGTGTTTCGTGCGAGTACAACGACACATCTGATTGGACAATCGAGGAGACCATCACGCATCTTTCGCCCATCGATCCCAATTTTTATCACGTCAGCGGCAGAAGACCAAACGAGGACCGTACACCTGACAGTGTTTTCAATTTCTTAAATTGGTACGTGCAAGTTGCGTGGGGCGACGATGCCAACGACGTAGTCTCACTGTCTGCTGGTGGCTGTTGTGGCTTCCGAAATGGAAACCCCCCTTATCAAGTTGTTTTCGCTGCTGGGTCTAGCAACCTCGTCCTCAATCAGGTGCGTCAATCCCTCATCAAGCCACGTACGCTCTGGTGACGGGAGACTAATAGCAACGCTCTTGTTTAGGTACAATGCGAAGTCGATTTCACTCCAACAATCTTCAACGTCAGCGTTTCAGTGGCGAATCGGACAGTCCTCGTTTCCAAGGCAATTGGTGAAACCCCGTTCTACGACCCGGAGCCACGAGGTGAGCTTCGCGAATGGGCACTGAAAGCCCTAATGGACATGTCCATAGTGTCGACGACATTATACAGATCTATTGTTGGTGATGCCTTTGGAAGCAACATGCAGAATACTTTTGGAGAGGTATGTTCACACATCCGCTTTCCTATAGCTATACTTGCGCTTCGACGCGTTGCTCCATGGCATCGGAGCCCCGCTGGTATGGCCATACACTGACTTCGGCGTTGACACAAGACTCCATTCGACCTCAAAACAGCCAAGCAAGCTGCTGCACTACCAGCGATAGAGCAATCGTTGGAGGCTGCACTAGACAACATTCTAGTCAGCCTTGCCACGGCATCCTTTGCTAGCAGTAGCCTCGCGAAAGTCGAAACGACCTTCCATATAGAAAGCTTACGGATCGGCACCTCCAGGTAAGTGTAGCAGCTCTTCTCCGTGGCCTTCTCGACGTCTTGTTGTTTCCCTTCATATCGACATCAGGACTCATACCATACACACACACTCTGTCTCTCTCTCTCTGTCTCTCACCTTCGGAAGCCGACCGCTAACAACCCTCATCCTCCCAGCTACGCCCTAGCCATCTTCCTGACGAACGCAATCGTGCTCGTAGCCGTCATCGCCGTCAGTCTCTACACCAAACTGTTCGACACGAGCACCGCTTTCGACTTTGCCGACTTAGGATCGGTGATTGTCGGTGTCAGCAACAGCAACGGGCAGGTCAACGGCGCAGAGCACGAAGTAAAGCGGTGGCGTGGAGATCCTACCGAGCCCTCGCTGCAAAACGTTATACTTGAGCTCGACTGTGTTTCGCGCTCGACGGATCGCGCGCCTTCGGTGTCCGTCAGATGGCCTTCGGCAACAGTGCAAAGGCAATGGCGGGCCAGTGTGTGAGTCGCTGTCGAAGAGCTTGGGACGGGCGCAGTATTTGCGTTTGGGCTCTCGCGATTTCACCATTGCCACATGTGGAGAGGAATGAGCTCTTTTTTTTCACTTGGTCTGCAGGGAACCTAGTAATCTTTTCTGGGAGTACTCATGTCAATGCATGTTAGTCTCAAAAACTCCGAGAGCCTGGTTGATGTGACGAGGTCGTTTTCTAGCGAATTGGTTAATCACCTGCGAGCCATCCCAATCAGAGATCCTTTTTGACAATCGATTACCCGCTTTCATCACGGCATTTCTATGCGGGTCAAGCTCTACGAATACATTTACCCATGACCAATCACGGATTGACCGAGTAATGAAAAAGTCTGGATCTTGCAGGGTCTCAATTGAAATGTTGTTGATTTTGCAAGACGATGTCGAGTTGATGTAGAAGAACCCCAACTCCAACCCTATAAGTCTCAACCAATGAGAGCGTGCGCTTGCCGCAATCCATACCCGAGATGTACAATCAGTCGATCATTCGAGACGCATCCACCGATCTTCTGACAGTACATAGCAGGCAAAGGCACCGCACTGATTCCCTTACTTGCAGTGGTTCATGCAGTGATGCGCAAGCTGGTATGCCATCACGAGGCTTGCTGTTGCAGAGATCATGCAGCAAACGACTTGCCGCACTTTACTACAGTACAGTCCCGGTTCCCAGACGACCGCGCCCTTGGCCTCTTTCCATCCGGAGAACACATCAGACCATCGAGATGAGGGTGGTGTGGTGTGCCGTGCGTGCAGCAAGATTGATATTCCGCACACCACTCAATGAGAACGCGCACCAATAGAGACCGCAGTACGAAGTGGTCGCCTCTTTCTCTCCACCAGGGGGGCGTAAGTCTACACCGGTTTCGCTGGCTAGCGACGCGTCTAGATCCTGCGTACGCGACGTGCATACAAGTCACTGCAAGCACTAGGCCGGACAACATGTCAACTTCTCTCACAAAGGAAGTATGCCCTGGCACATGTTGCCGCATACCACTCAACACCGCACGAAACTGTCAGTTTTATACGTGGAATGCAAGAGCCAGTACACCGGCAAGACAGCAAGCTAGCGGAACTTTATACGGAAAACCCGTTCAGGACCTCACTTGGCGAGAACGTTGTCCTGTGACCAGCCTAACACCCCGTGTGGCGTTTCGCTCTTCGACTGCAGCTTTCTGGACGGCGGACTCGGCTCATCGAGTAAATGGTCTCAAGTACCATCGCTAAAGGTGTACCGCGATAGGCTCTGACGTGTCTACTTCTTACTCACCATGAGAGCATCTCAGTATCGAAGATAGCGCCTGCGCTGGGCTACTGTAGATGGTAAGCGTACGGACTCAAGGCTGATAGATCAGCCTCCAGCCTTCGCAGCTCAAACCCCTCGGTATCTCGACTCGCAAACCAATACAAGAAGACGCGCGAAGCCGCTCAGCTGCACACGAGGCCCTTTCTTTTCAACGTTCTATCCCTTTGCTCTTTCCTTGACTGTGCTCAAGCGATTCCAGAATGGATGCCCGCGCCGACGCTGAGAAAGCTGGGCGTGAGCTCCGCAGTTACCTCGCAAAACAACTTGTCTTTGGTTACCCCGAGTCGCGACAATACGTACCCCGAAGCTGTTTCGAGAAACGAATAACACTAGCTACGATCAAGCAATGTCTACCAGATGCTCGACAAGAGCTCCTGGACTTCATCTGGAATAGCGCCCAGAAGCTTTTCGCGATTCTGTTGTACAGCAAATGTCTTCCCGGGGAAATCAAGCTCGAGTCTGCATTGCAAACCTTCAAGGACAGGCACTTAACGGACGACCAGCTTCCGCTTCCGAGGTACACTGAGCAGTGTACCTGTATGCACGACCAAACATTATTTTGTCCTCATGAGGTCCCACGGGAAACCCTAGTGGAGTGGGATTTTTGTGGTTGGGAACATTTCTACGCCGACCAGTGGAAATTCCTTGCGCCCGAGTTCAAGATCGGCGAATTCGACTACGTTCTGGACGAACAGAGTGTCTTGCCGATTAAGTTACGTGACGGTCATGGTGAAGGGTCTTTTGGCGATGTCAGAGAAGGCGAGCTGAACCCAGATCATGCAAGAGCGTCCGAACGAGTGAGTCAAGTAGTCGGTTGAACATCGACAGCTGCTAATTCGGTGGTACACAGCGCGGCAGCCCTCGTCATGTAGCGATCAAAACGTTCAAGAATGTCTACGTGAACGATCCCCAAGGATTGTCCGCGCAACACGCGTGGAAAACGGAAGCGAAGAACCTCCGCGAACTGAGCGAGCGGGACCACCCCCATCTCATACGCAGGGTAGCAACTGTGGTTCTTGGCAGACAATACATCATACTGTCTGAGTGGGCGAACGGCGGCGATCTGAAGAACTTCTGGGAGCAGGAACTAAAGCCTTCCGTTAGGGCACAACTTGTCTCTGAGGTCGTTACGCAGTTGTGCGGTCTCGCAAGCGCTATCGACCTCATGCACAATGGCAATTACATGGGCACTCCGTCACCCGGCGTCTCACGGTCATCCTCTACCCATACCCTATCTCCTCCACTCGTCATTGGTGTCAATGGGGAAGTCAATCCCGCAGCGGACACAGGTGTCCCGGCCGGAAATTCGAATTGGCGACACGGAGATTTGAAGCCAGAAAACATCCTTCGCTTCGTGAAGGCGGATGAGCTGGTCGGAACCCTTCGCATTTCGGATCTTGGATTGGCGAAGCGACACGCTAAGGCGACCGAACTTCGGAGGGAAGCTTCAATTACAAAATTTGGGACACTGAACTATGAACCACCTGAAGCGATGACCAAACCCAATTCGCCAAGATCCAGACTCTACGATATCTGGTCCTTCGGATGCATTTTGTTAGAGTTTGTCGTTTGGCTACTCTACGGCCACCAAGGACTGGACGATCTCTGGCGCCTTCCCGCCGAGAAGGATGCAACACTTTTCTGGTCCAGACTTCCAGGGGGCGAGGAGCCGCACGCGAAGGTAAACTCTTCTGTGGCACAAGTCATGGATATAATACTCGCAACCAATCCCGCGTGTCGATCGCCAAGCGCTATCCGCGATCTCTTGATGCTCGTCAAAGACAGAGTCCTCGTGCCTGCTCTGCCTGGTGTTCACAATACAATCCTGCCGGAGTATCGACGTATCCAAGCTAATGTATTACTGGAAGCACTTGAGAAGATAAAGGACAAATGCGCGGACCCTCGATACTGTTGTCCTGGTCAGCTCGAGAGCAATGCACGCCTACCCACGAACACCTTGCAATTTGTCTCGAGAAACATTTCCGACACTCTGCATATTCCTGTAGCAAAACATGGCAGCGGAGCGGCGAACCTCCAAGTCCCTTCGAGCGCAGTGAGGGCACAACGAGTAATGCATATTTGATAGTGCAACTTGCATCAGGCTTTGACTGACCCGGATATCTAGGAGGTAAGCCCCATCCCATACCTTGCATAGCATGACTGCTTCAATGATCTCAGCTGATAGTTAGGACAAGACAGTAGGTCAACGGTCAAACCTCTTGCATTTTTGAGCTCCAGCTGATCGAATGGCTAGTATGTAGGCTGCGCCATCTCCGGCAATCCAAGCACTCGCTAATCCTAATGTCCGGAGCAAAAGCGCCACCAACCCGTAAGTAAGGTTGTTGTTACTTACCATATTGAAATGATCCTGACAAGCTCATTAGCTCGATCGTGATGATTGGGTGTTCCATTCAGACAAAGAATTCATCACCGATCTTTTCAACGCTCGTCCGTTCATGAAGGACCGCCCGATCGAGTCGAACGGCACGGATCTATGCAATAGGTGCTCGAACACCGTGCATCAGCTCTTGATCGATTTTGTGACAAGTATCGACGAGCTACGAAAGAGCTCCGTGCAATGCGAACTGTGCCGGCTTCTTCTCAAAGTCATTGTTGAAAGACTTTCAACGGAAACGACGACAGAGCCTCTGTCTATTCAGAGGAAAGGCTCCAAGATCACTATACAGCGAGGGTCACACAATTGCAGATTGATCACCATCAAAAGGTTTCCAGGTAAGGAAGCGCTCAATGTCCACATCATCGGCTTGCGAAGACTGACATCTGGGTTGAAGGCTCAGAAACCCACCAGTGCACGTCTTCCGATGACATTGAAATGGGGATGCCTTCCTTGTGCAGGATTGACGATCCTGAATACTCACAACTGCTGCTCGCATGGCTGCGAGATTGCGACGCAAAGCACACCGAATGCCGCAAGGATTTCGAT
>Ga0265780_10011695_pt1 | contig 10355 bp, 7 predicted proteins | sample P1T30metagenome_FD_192432 | JGI IMG/M metagenome (GOLD analysis project Ga0265780, IMG submission 192432) | Plant litter microbial communities from East Loma Ridge, Irvine, California - P1 T30 | ecosystem: Environmental > Terrestrial > Plant litter > Unclassified | place: USA: California... | reverse complement strand
TGGCGGCCCGGCCATCGGGCCTGGTGGCCGGGGTTGTTGTTGCCCTGATCCATATGTCGGTTAGTTGCAAATATTAGCTGGCATCAAGCGGCCGTGCGCGGGCCGGGTGGCGCTATCGTGCGGCTTGACTTCGATTGTCGGTTAGTTGCAAGATAAAGCATTCTTCCCGAGCTCATCGCCATGAACACGCCCCCTTCACCCGCCGCCTGGGACGCCCGTCCGGCCGAGGCCTTCGCCGACTTCGTCGTCACCCCCGCCTTCGTCGAAACCTCGAGCCGCCAGCGCGACACCGTGCCGCTGCCGATCTCGCCCGAATCGGCCGCCGTCTACCGCTTCATGTTCGGCAAGTTCGCGGCCTGGATGCTGGAGCGCGGCCTGCGCATGTCCACCGTCGATTCGGGCGACCTGCGCGACTTCGTGCTGCTGTCGAACCGCGGCAAGCGCGACCTCAACAGCAAGATCGCCTATCGCTACCTGCGCCTGCTGGAGCGCGTGTTCGACTATCTGCAGCGCACGCCGAATCCGGCGCGCCAGGCCATCGTCGCCTCCGACCGCGACCTGACGCCCCAGGACGCGCCGATGACCGCGCTCGACGCCGACCAGCTGCAGCGCTTCCTGGCCGCCCTGCCCGCCGCGCGCGAACAGGAACAGCGCAGCGGCGCCGGCTGGAAGCGCCGGCGCGACCGTGCGATGCAGGTGGTGATGGCCTTGTCGGGCCTGCGCGTGGCCGAGGCGATCGGCCTGCTGGTCGACGAGGTCGGACGCCAGGCCGACGTCGACGGCGGCATCGCGCTGTCGATCACGCCCGAGGCCAAGCATCCGACCAGCTATGAGCACAGCGTGCTGCTGCCGCGCGCCGGCGTGGCCGAATTGTCCGGCTGGCTGAAGGAACGCGAAGCCCTCGGCATCCCCGGCAGCCTGGCCTTCCCGGCCAACATGGCGGGCGAGCCGCTGCACAAGGCCACCGTCTACCGCCAGGTGCGCGCCACCTTCCAGCGCGCCGGCATCCCCGCCTCGCACGCCGGCGGGCGCACCCTGCGCAATACCTTCGCCCTGCACCAGCTGCAGCAAGGCACGCCGCAGGACGAGCTCACCACGGCGCTGGGACTGGCGCTGGAGCGCTCCACCGAGGCCTACCGGCACGCGCGCACGCGCCAGGAAGCGGCAGCCGACGGCAGCGCGGATGAGGCGACTGCACCGGACGCCGACGCGGAGAAGGACGCCGGCCAGGAAGCAGGATGAAGCGTCCATGGAGGCCGGTTTGATGCAGCGCGCATGGGCCGCGCAAGCCCCCTGCAGCGGTTTCACTCTTGACAACTCATCCGTCAGCTTCGTGTAAGTTTAGTGAAAGCATCGCGTAAGTTTCGGGGTGCAGAGTCGCCGCCATGGGCGGTGTAAATATCGGCCATTTCGAAGAGACATAACTTACAAAACGGAGACTCCAATGGCAATCACACCCGGCATGGCGGCAGGCGGGAAGTCGGCGCCCAGCGCGCCGATGACCAAGGAAGAACGCAAGGTCATCTTCGCATCCTCGCTCGGTACCGTGTTCGAATGGTACGATTTCTATCTCTACGGTTCGCTGGCGGCCGTCATCGCCAAGCAGTTCTTCATCGGCGACCCGACCACCTCCTTCATCTTCGCCCTGATGGCCTTCGCCGCCGGCTTCATCGTGCGTCCCTTCGGCGCGCTGGTGTTCGGCCGCCTGGGCGACATGATCGGCCGCAAGTATACCTTCCTGATGACCATCCTGATCATGGGCGGCTCGACCTTCATCGTCGGCCTGCTGCCGGGCTATGCCTCGATCGGCATCGCCGCGCCGATCATCCTGGTCACGCTGCGCATCCTGCAGGGCCTGGCCCTGGGCGGCGAATACGGCGGCGCCGCCACCTACGTCGCCGAACACGCGCCGCACGGCCGGCGCGGCTTCTTCACTTCCTGGATCCAGACCACCGCGACGCTCGGTCTGTTCCTGTCGCTGCTGGTGATCACCGGCGTGCGCAGCGCGATGGACACCGCCTCCTTCGACGCTTGGGGCTGGCGCATTCCCTTCCTGGTCTCGGTGCTGCTGCTGGGGGTCTCGGTGTGGATCCGCCTGTCGATGAACGAGTCGCCGGCCTTCGCCAAGATGAAAGCCGAGGGCAAGACCTCGAAGGCGCCGCTGTCGGAAGCCTTCCTGACCTGGAAGAACGGCAAGATCGCCCTGCTGGCCCTGATCGGCCTGGTGATGGGCCAGGCCGTGGTGTGGTACACCGGCCAGTTCTACGCCCTGTTCTTCCTGACCCAGACCCTGAAGATCGACCCGACCACGGCCAACATCCTGATCGCCCTCGGCCTGCTGCTGGCCACACCCTTCTTCGTCGTGTTCGGCGCCCTGTCCGACCGCATCGGCCGCAAGTGGATCATCATGGCCGGCTGCCTGATCGCCGCGCTGACCTATATCCCGATCTTCAAGGCCATCACCCACTACGGCAATCCGGCGCTGGAAGCCGCGATCAACAGCGCGCCGGTGGTGGTGGTGGCCGATCCGGAATCCTGCCACTTCCAGTTCAACGCCACCGGCACCAAGAAATTCCCGTCCTCCTGCGACATCGCGACCGGCCAGCTGACCGCCGCTTCCGTCAGCTACACGCGCCAGGACGCGCCGGCCGGCACCGTCGCCAGCATCCGCGTCGGCGACAAGGTCTACCCCTCCTTCACCGCCAGCATGACGGCGGACGGCCTGAACTTCGACAAGGCCAGCAAGGACCGCGAAGCCGCGCTGAAGAAAGACCTGTCCACCGCGCTGAAGGACGCCGGCTACCCGGCCAAGGCCGATCCGGCCCAGATCAACAAGCCGATGCTGGTGCTGCTGCTGTTCATCCTGGTGCTGTACGTGACCATGGTCTACGGCCCGATCGCGGCAATGCTGGTCGAGATGTTCCCGACCCGCATCCGCTACACCTCGATGTCCCTGCCCTACCACATCGGCAACGGCTGGTTCGGCGGCCTGCTGCCGACCACCGCCTTCGCGCTGGTGGCCGCCAACGGCAACATCTACTACGGCTTGTGGTATCCGATCGTGATCGCACTGGCGACCGTGATCATCGGTTCGCTGTTCGTGCGGGAGACCAAGGACAACAATATCTACGCGCAGGATTGAGCGTGGGGTCGTGAGCCCGAAGGCCGCCGGCGCTGGCGGCCTTTTTCGTTAACCGGTGCCACCCCGGCAATGCGCGCCTTCGATCACTCGACTTTTTCCGCCTCCGGCATCGCCGCCGGCGCCCGGCTCCAGGCATGCATGCGCGTCGCCGCCCACGCGGTCAGCACCGCCCCCAGCACCAGCACCAGGCGCGTGTCGATCAGGATCAGCACCGCCCCCGCCGCCGCCATCAGGATGTTGGCGAGGCAGAAGGTGGTCGACAGCAGCCCCATCACCGCGCCCTGGCCGTGGCCGCCGAAGCGGTCGGCCGCCCACACCTGCACCGTGGCGTTATAAAACGCGTGCGGCACGCTGAACACCATGATGCCCACCAGCCCCACCCACAGGTTGCCGACGCCGAGCGTGCCGATGGCCAGCGCCACCGCGCAGGCCAGCCAGGCGGAGCGGCGCATCGGTTCGATGCGGCTGCTGCGCCCGGCGAACAGGGCGGCGGTGGTCATCAGCCCGCACATGCCGACGTTCACCAGCGAGATCGCGCGGGTGTCGTAATGACCCACTTCCACCAGCCAGAGCGGGTAGAACTCGTAGAAGGCGGTGACGCCGCAGGTGTAGGCCAGCTGCACCCCGAACAGCGAGCGCAGGCCCTCGTGGCGCAGCAGGTTGAAGGCATGGCGCTCGCGCGCCACATGCCACCAGGACGGTCCGGCGATGCGCGGACCGCGCTCCAGCGCGATCGCCACCAGCAGGGCGCCCAGCAGCAGCGCGCCCGCGGCGATATAGAAAGGCACCGTCAACCCGAAGCCGACCGTGAGGCCGGCCAGCAGCGGCCCGACCAGCCAGCCGAGGTGCAGCGCTCCGTTCAGCCAGGACATCGCGTGGTTGCGGATCGGCCCCGAGAGGCGCTCGGCCAGCATCGCGCGCACGATGGCGCTGTGGCCTTCGAGCAGGCCGGTGCCGAAGCGCGCCAGCAGGAACAGCGGATACGAGCGGCTGGCCAGCGCCCAGGCCGTGAGCACGTGGCCGAGCGCCGCACCGAGCGCCGTCGCCAGCAGCAGCGGGCGGCGCCCGAAGCGGTCCGACAGCGATCCGAGCACCGCGGTGCCGAGCAGCAGCCCGATCGGATTGACCATCAGCGCCAGCGCGAACAGCAGCTTGGGCGGCAGCCCGAGGAAGTTGGTCAGGCTGTCGGGCGCGCCGTGCACGAACAGCGGCGGCAGGATCGGATACGGCAGCGAGGCGCCGGTCGTGGACAGCAGGCCGAGCAGACAGGCGGTCGCGATCAGCAGGGCGGTCTTGGCGTTGGACACGATGAATGGGTTTTGCTTTATTGGAAAGCAAAGCCTAGCACGGGGCTCTCCCTGAACGCATCAGGGATATTCGCCGTGCCGTCCGCCTCAGTTGAAACCCTTCCCTTCGCCCGCCAGCCGCTCCAGCAGCGGCGCCGGCATCCACGCCGCGCCCTGGTAGCCATCCGCAAAGCGCCGCACCGCCGCCAGCACCGCGGGCAGGCCGACGGTGTCGGCGTAGAACATCGGGCCGCCCCGGAACAGCGGGAAGCCGTAGCCGGACAGGTAGACCATGTCGATGTCGGAGGCGCGCAGCGCGATGCCTTCTTCCAGGATCCGGGCGCCTTCGTTCACCAGCGCGAACACCAGGCGTTCGACGATTTCCCCGTCGGCGATGGCGCGCCGCGCGATGCCCAGGTCTGCCGAATGGCGCACCACCATCTCCTCGACCGTGCTGGAAGCATGCGCCGTGCGCTCGCCTGCGCGGTAATCGTACCAGCCGGCGCCGCTCTTCTGGCCGAAGCGGCCCTGTTCGCACAGCAGGTCGGCGGTCTTCGAGTAGCGCAGGTCCGGCTGTTCCCGCAGGCGGCGCTTGCGGATCGCCCAGCCGATGTCGTTGCCGGCCAGGTCGCTCATGCGGAACGGCCCCATGGCGAAGCCGAAGCCTTCGATGGCGCGGTCCACCTGGCCCGGCAGCGCGCCTTCGTCCAGCAGGAAGCCGGCCTGGCGCAGATAGGCTTCGAGCATGCGGTTGCCGATGAAGCCATCGCACACGCCGGCCACCACGCCGGTCTTACCGAGCTTGCGCGACAGCGCCAGCGCGCTGGCCAGCACTTCGTCGCTGGTGGCGGCGCCGCGCACGATTTCCAGCAGCTTCATCACGTGGGCCGGGCTGAAGAAATGCAGGCCGATCACATCCTGGGGACGCGCGGTGAAGGCGGCGATGCGGTCGAGGTCGAGCGTCGAGGTGTTCGATGCCAGGATCGCCCCCGGCTTCATGAGGGCGTCGAGCCGGCGGAATACCTGTTCCTTCACGCCCATGTCCTCGAACACCGCCTCGACCACGATGTCGGCCTGGGCGATGTCGGCTTCGTCCAGGGTGCCGCCCACCAGCGCCATGCGCTGTTCCAGCTGCGCCGGCGCCAGCTTGCCCTTGCGCGCGGCCGCTTCGTAGTTGGCGCGGATCGTCGCCAGGCCCTGGTCGAGCGCCGCGCGCGAGGCTTCGAGGATCGTGACGGGAATGCCGGCACTGGCGAAGTTCATCGCGATGCCGCTCCCCATGGTGCCGGCGCCGACCACGGCCGCGCTTGCGATCGGGCGCACCGCGGTGTCGGGCGCCAGGCCAGGCACCTTGGCGGCGGCGCGCTCGGCGAAGAAGGCATGGCGCAGCGCCTTCGATTCGACGGTGGTGGTCAGCTCGATGAAGCGCGCGCGTTCGAACTTCAGGCCGTCCTCGAAGGGCATCTCGACGGCGGCGGCGAGTGCCTCGACGCAGGCGCGCGGCGCCGGGAAGGGCCCGCCCGCGACCTTCGCGCGCGCGGCGGTCAGGAAGGCGGCGGCGTCCGGATGGTCGACCGCCAGGTCGCGCACGCGCGGCAGCGGACGGCGCGCGGCGATGCCGCCGGCAAAGGCCACGGCGCCGGCCACGACGTCGCTGCCGGCCGGCAGCAGCGCGTCGAACAACAGGGTGCCGGACAGGGTTTCCGCGCTTGCCGGGGCGCCCGAGAGGATCATCTCGAGCGCCGCCTCGAGGCCGAGCACGCGCGGCAGGCGCTGGGTGCCGCCGGCGCCCGGCAGCAGGCCGAGCTTGACTTCCGGCAGCGCCACCTGGATGCCCGGCAGGGCCACGCGGTAGTGCGCGCCCAGCGCCAGTTCCAGCCCGCCGCCCATGCACACGCCGTTCAGCGCCGCCACCACCGGCTTGGGCGAAGCCTCGACCGTGCGGATCAGGGTGTGCAGGGTCGGCTCGGTGAGCGCCTTGGGCGAATTGAATTCGCGGATGTCGGCGCCGCCCGAGAAGGCCTTGCCGGCGCCGGTGATGACGATCGCCGTCACCGCCTCGTCGGCCGCGGCGCGCTGCAGGCCCGCGACCGCGGCGCTGCGGGTCGCCAGGCCGAGGCCGTTGACCGGCGGGTTGTTCAGCGTGATGACGGCGACGTGGTCCTGCACGTGGTAGTCGGCGCTCATGGGTCTCCTTTGATCGGTGTAGTTGGCTGCGGCAACTATAACCGATCAAAAGCACGGTCGTGTTATTTGCTGCCACATCAATTGGACGCGCCGTGCACGGGTTCGGAGGGCTGCGCGGCTCGTCGGCAGCTGGCTGGACGCGTGGACGGCGGAGTCGTCCACCTACGTGGGCAGGGGGTAATCCTTGAACTGCTCGCGCAGGCGATTCTTCTGGATCTTCCCCGTCGCCCCCGTCGGCAGCGCCTCGACGAACACCACATCGTCCGGCATCCAGAAGCGCGCCACCTTGCCCTCGAAGAAGGCCAGCAATTCCTCGCGTTCCAGGGCCGCGCCGGGCCGCCGTACCACCAGCAGCAGCGGGCGTTCGTCCCATTTCGGATGCGCCACCGCGATGCACGCCGCCTGCAGCACGGCCGGGTGGGCCATCGCGATGTTTTCCAGGTCGATCGAACCGATCCACTCGCCGCCCGACTTGATCACGTCCTTGCTGCGGTCGGTGATCTGCATGAAGCCGTCCGCATCGATGCTCGCCACGTCGCCGGTCGGGAACCAGCCGTCCTGCAGCGCATCCTGCTCCTCGCGGAAATAGCGCTTCAGGATCCACGGCCCCTTCACCAGCAAGTGGCCGGCGCTGCGGCCGTCCCAGGGCAGTTCGGCGCCGGCGTCGTCGACGATCTTCATGTCGACGCCATAGATGGCGTGGCCCTGCTTGCGCAGGATCGCGCGCTGCTGCTCCGGCGCCAGCGCGCGGTGGCGCGCCAGCAGGCCGCCGGTGGTGCCGAGCGGCGACATCTCGGTCATGCCCCAGCCGTGGATCACCTGCACGCCGAGGCGGTCGACCAGCGCGTCCATCAGCGCCGGCGGGCAGGCCGAACCGCCGATCACGGTGCGGCGGAAAGTGGAGAAGCGCAGGCCGTGCTCCAGCACGTAGTTCACCAGGCCGAGCCACACCGTCGGCACCCCGGCCGAAAACGTCACGCCCTCGCCCTCGAACAGTTCGTACAGCGACTTGCCGTCCAGCGCGGCGCCCGGGAACACCAGGCGCGCGCCCGACAGCAGGCAGGAATACGGCAGCCCCCAGGCGTTCACATGGAACATCGGCACCACCGGCAGCACGGTGTCGACGGCGCCCACGTTCAGCACGTTCGGCAGCGCCGAGGCGTAGGCATGCAGCACCGTCGAGCGGTGCGAGTACAGCACGCCCTTGGGCATGCCGGTGGTGCCCGAGGTGTAGCACAGCGAGGCTGCGGCGTTCTCGTCGAACAGCGGCCAGGCGTAGTCGCCGGGCGCGGCGGCCAGCACATCCTCGTAGCACAGCAGGTTCGGGATGGCGGCGCCGTCCGGCATGTGGGCGCGTTCGCTCATCAGCACGAAAGCCTCGACACCCGGACAATGCGGCGCGATCGCCTCGACCAGGGGCAGGAAGCCGAGGTCGAAGAACAGCACCCTGTCCGCGGCGTGGTTGACGATGTAGGCGATCTGCTCCGGGTGCAGGCGTGGATTGATGGTGTGCAGCACCGCGCCGGAGCCGGACACCGCGTAATACAGTTCGAGGTGGCGGTGGCCGTTCCAGGCCAGCGTGCCGACCCGCTCGCCCATGCGCACGCCGCGGCCCGCCAGCGCGGCGGCCAGGCGCCGCGCGCGCGCTTCGCAGTCGCGGTAACTGCTGCGGTGCAGGCTGGCCTGCAGCGCGGGTTCGGTGCGGCGCGACACGATCTCGGTCGCGCCATAATGGCGTGCGGCAAACTGCAGGATGCTCGAGATCAGGAGCGGCTGGTCCATCATCTGCCCCATGAGCGGGCTGTGCGCGTAGTTTTCCATCCATGCTCCTCGCTGGTCGTGGAACGAACGGCCCAGTGTCGAGCGCCGCCGCCGGCAGCGTCAACGGATTTCGATGCTGCGCTGCACGATGACAAACGTCGGGCAATCTGTAAAAGTTACTGAATGTAACGAGCGTAGGCCGCACACCGGCCCCGCCATAGAATCCGCCGACCTGGGTTAGAATCCCGACATTCTTGCAACCCGTACCGAAGGAAGCACCATTCGCGCCGAAGACCTGCCACTCGACAATTCCTTCGCTGAATTGCCGCCAGCGTTCTACACGCACCTGCGCCCGACGCCGCTGTCCGCGCCGTATTTTGTCGCGGCCAGTGCGAGGGCCGCTGCATTGCTCGGCCTCGATCCGGCCGAGCTCGCGCACCAGGATTTCGTCGACGTGTTTACCGGCAACCAGGTGCCGGCGCGCGCCAAGCCGCTGGCGGCCGTGTATTCCGGCCACCAGTTCGGCCACTGGGCCGGCCAGCTCGGCGACGGCCGCGCCATCCTGCTCGGCGAGCTGCGCGGCCCCGACGGTCCGATCGAGTTGCAACTGAAAGGCGCCGGCATGACGCCGTATTCGCGCATGGGCGACGGCCGCGCGGTGCTGCGCTCCTCGATCCGCGAATTCCTGTGCTCGGAAGCCATGGCCGCCCTCGGCATCCCGACCACGCGCGCGCTGATGGTCACCGGTTCGCAGCAGCGCGTCATGCGCGAGGGCGTCGAATCGGCCGCGGTGGTGACGCGCATGGCGCCCAGTTTCGTACGTTTCGGCTCCTTCGAGCACTGGCACTACCGCAACAAGCCGGAAGAACTGAAGATCCTGGCCGACTACGTGATCCGGAACTTCTATCCCGAACTGGAACGCGAAGCGCATCCCTACCTCGCCCTGCTGCGCGAAGTCACGCTGCGCACCGCGCGCATGATCGCGCACTGGCAGGCGGTCGGCTTCATGCATGGCGTGATGAACACCGACAATATGTCGATCCTCGGCCTGACGCTCGACTACGGCCCCTTCGGCTTCATGGACGCCTTCGACGTCGACCATATCTGCAACCACACCGACCAGGGCGGGCGCTATTCGTATGCGAACCAGGTGCCCGTGGGCCACTGGAACTGCTACGCGCTGGCAAACGCCCTGCTTCCGCTGATCGGCGACAACGACGCCGCCCAGGCCGTCCTCGACCTCTATGTCGACGCCTATGGCGAGAAATTCGACGCGCTCATGCACGGAAAGCTGGGCCTGGCCACCACGCGCGAGGAAGACCGCGCCCTGTTCGACGAGCTGTTCAAGCTGATGCAGGCGAATCACGTCGACTTCACGCTGTTCTTCCGCCGCCTCGGCGACTTGCGCCTGGACCTGCCGGCCGCCGACGTCCTCGCGGCCGACGCGCCGCTGCGCGACCTGTTCCTCGACCGCCCCGGCTTCGACGCCTGGGCGCTGGGCTACCGCGCGCGCCTGCGCCAGGAAGGCAGCGTGGACGGCCTGCGCCGCCTTGCCATGCACAAAATCAACCCCAAATATGTGCTGCGGAACTACCTGGCCCAGGTGGCGATCGAGAAGGCCCAGCAAGGGGACTACAGCGAGGTGCACAAACTCCTCGCGGTGCTGGAACAGCCTTTCGACGAGCAGCCGGAGAATGAATCCTATGCGGCCCCGCCGCCGGACTGGGCATCGCACCTCGAAGTGAGTTGCTCTTCCTGACCAATCGATAAAGGATGCTAGAGACATGACCGACAAAGTGACCAAGACCGACGCCGAGTGGCGCGGCCAGCTCGATCCGATGGAATACCAGGTGACCCGCCATGCGGCCACCGAACGCGCCTTCACGGGTAAATTCTGGGACCATCACGAGCACGGCATCTACCATTGCGTATGCTGCGACACCCCGCTGTTCGAGTAGGACGCCAAGTTCGATTCCGGC
>Ga0265780_10011694_pt1 | contig 10355 bp, 3 predicted proteins | sample P1T30metagenome_FD_192432 | JGI IMG/M metagenome (GOLD analysis project Ga0265780, IMG submission 192432) | Plant litter microbial communities from East Loma Ridge, Irvine, California - P1 T30 | ecosystem: Environmental > Terrestrial > Plant litter > Unclassified | place: USA: California... | reverse complement strand
TTTTCCATGGTGGCGCGGCTGGGGAAGGTGAATGCACGGGCAATGTGTGCGGTGAACTCGACGCTGATGCCGACGCAGATGATGAGGTTGACGAGCGAAACGGCGTTGAGGGATACGCCGAGGACAGCCATGGAGCCGATGATGGCAGAGACTGTCATGCCGACTACGAGGGTGACGACGAGACCGGTGGCTAGGGAGCCGAGCATGATGGTGGTGATGACGAGGACGGCGGCGAGGGCGGAGCCGATGAGGGCGCCGGCTAGACGGACGATGGTCGTGTATTGGTCGAAGAAGATGTAGAACTTGGAGTAGGGGAAGACTTCCGTGTCGACGTCCTTGGAGATCTCTTTCGAAATGCGACGTGCGGCCGTGTAGGCAGAGATGAAGTCGCTCTGCGAGCGGAGAGGCGTGTGCGAAGTGCGGAAGTGCGATGCGGGGATGGTGAGGTGCTTCGAGTCGATGACTAGAGCGTCAGAGTAAGCAGCCTTTCCTCCTAGCGGGCAGTCTTCTGTAGTCGGTGCGTCGATCCAGAGTTGAAGATAGTGGATGAACTCCTCGCCTTCGGGCATGCCCGACAAAGTCATGTTCCAAGGTGGTTGACGGCCCTGGAAACACGGCTTGCCTTTGTCGTCGACGCAGCACTTCTCGTTCTCGGGGTTGAGCCATAGGAAGAAGTCATCAAGCCAGTTAGCGGCTGAAGCTGCGAGATGAGAGACCTCAGGTCGCTTCCGCTCCGCTTCGATGATGTTGGCCAAGCTCTCTCGGTCGCAGGTGGAGAAGCGTCCACAAAGCTCCTTTTGAGGCTTCCGTTCGGTAACGTTCAGCTCCTTGGTGACAAAGTAGACTGGCGGGCCGACATCTAGGTAGTCGTAAAGATCGTTGAAGTAAGGAATGAGATAAGAATCGCTGGGGATAGCAATGCGTTGATCAAGGCCTAGCTCCACACTTGGGAAGAGGGCGAGACCAGCCGTGAAGATTCCAAAGAATAGCGCAATGATGCCGACCTTCGTCTTCTTTCCCAATATCGCCGGAGCATAGGTCTTGCGGATGAATCGCTGAAGTGCGCCTTCCTCGCCAGCGCCGTATCCCATGCCACCGTTGAGATAGCCAGGATCAGCACGACCAACACGAACACACGGGAAGCAGTCAGCTCGGTTGTTTTCCACACGTTGCTGATTCAGAGCTAAAACAGCAATGAACATGGTGACTTGGAGGATAGCGTTGATGAAGACAGCGCCTGCAGCGTACGCGGCGAAGTTTCGTACTGCAGGCATCCCTACGGCACACCCAAGAGCGAATGCGGTGGTCTCTGTGAGCGCAGAGAGTAGAATAGAAGGGCCCATGCGTCCAAGTGCACGTGATACACGTTCTGGTATGCTGCCTTCGGGGTGGCTGATGTTGATGCGCTCAAACTCGTGGACAATGAGGAAGATGTTGTCAACACCAACAGCCAGAACAAGGAACGGAATGACCTCTGCGATGATCAGGGTGACTTTGATACCGGCTGCCGAGAACAATCCGACCGATGCAGACACAGACATGAGGACAATCAAGATACCGACAGTACCAAGCATGAACTTGGACTGCACAAACGCGTTCGCGGGGTTGCGAAGAACGGACTTTACGGTGAGCGTGGTAGAGCCCAGAGCCAGGGATGCGTACAGGAACATGATGATGTAGCTGATGACCACGATCTTGGCATCCGTGTTGGTGCTCTTACTCAATTCCTGCTCAAGACTGACCTCAGTGTTGAAACTCAGTCGGAGACCTCTCTTGTGAGCTTCATCAGATACGAACTTGAGGTAGTTCTTCATCTCGTTCTCAAAGTCCATGGCGCGCTGTTCTTCTGGGGTGCCCTTGGGGAAATTCTGCACAACCCATGTAACGACGAGCGCTTTGGCGTCCAGAACGGTCTCGTTGACGCCGCCAAAAAGAAGATGAGGGTCGAGCGGCTGCTGGAAGGTTGGCAAGCACTGAGAAGGGTTGTCGACACATTGCAGTAGGTCGTCTTGCCAGCTGTCGGGAGAAACATTGGCAAAGTCGCCTTGGAAGTATCCAGTCACAGACTGAACAACACAGTCGTCGCCTACTGGCTTGAAGCAGACCTTGTCGAGAGTGACGCCGTGCTCGTAAGACTTAAGACGCTGGATCTGGTTCTCAACGCCAAACCACCAATCCAAAGTCTCGTAACTGAGAACGGGTCCGGCTTGTCCGTGGGTATCGTTGACAAGGAAAGCCTGTTCAGCACGGAAGAAGGGGCCGAATTTCTCATCGAAGAAGGTCTTCTCTTGCGCGGCAGCGGAATCAGGAGAGACCCATAGATTGACAGGGTCGGTCTCGATCTGGAAGCGTAACCATCCCAAGCTCATCAGGCCAACTACAATGACGCTGGTGACGATGGTAATGGCAGGAAAGCGAGCGCAGATGTAACCAAGACGGCTGAACATGCGATCGCACCACGTGTTGATGAAGTAGTGCTTAGTGGGGCGATCCAGCATGCCAACGTTGTGTACGATATCGCCCTCGTCCTCATCGTCGCTAGGGCTCGTGTCCTGCAACAGACGCATACGCTCGGTCTTGTGTTTCGAGTGATTCTTGTAAGCGACGTGTCCTGCGACAGCAGTACAGAGCAAGCCGAGGAAGAACGAGTAGATGATGATGACGGCGAAGGATAAGCAGGGCAGCAGACCAACGTGGCATTGCTTCTCCTCTTGCACTTCTGGCAGTTCAGTGCATGATCCACCGCAGTCGAGGCAGGCGCAACGATACTTCTCGTCGTCAGTGTCGCATGGGTAGGCGTGCTTGTTCATGGCATCCATTCCAGGGAACTCGTCTTCGCTGGGCCGAGGAAAGTTGATCTGGAAGGGCGAACCCAAAAACTTCTTGTCGCCCAGGAACTTGAGGAATTGTGTATAGTTCTTTGCGCCACCTCCAATAAAGTCCATAGCCTTGCCGTTCGTCGCACCGAATTTGACATCCTTACAGCTGTCGTAGAAGGTTGACGCGTACTTGTCAGATACCAGGTTGTCTAGTTCGGTGACCAGGTACTTGTCTCCTTTGGGCTCGGTTCGCGTGACGTTGATGAAGGTGGATTGGTCGGGAGAGCAGGTGAATGTGCAGAAGAGGTTGTAGAAGTTCTCCTTGCAGGCAGGGCAGGCGTTGATGATGGGCGTGGCGCGGTCGAGGTTCGTCTTGAGGGCGTCGAGTTGGTCTTCGTCGCAGCAAATGTCGGTGTCTGACCACTGACTGCCGCAGATGTCGACCAGCTTCTTCCGCACATCGCTGTCCGGCGTCTTGGCCGGGCCGTTGTCAGGGCAGGGCAGCTCTGACCCGAAGAAGCTCTGCTTCCCGCATTGTCCGCGGATCGCGCACCTTCCCTTCTCGTGTTTGGACGTCAGGTCTGGCCCTGCGAGAGCTGATCCGGTGAGGATGGAGAGCAGGCCAAACGTCATGGCCTTCCATCCTCGCGTGCTTGGCTGCACCATCTTATGCGATGCGCCTGGGCGCTGGGGCCGGTCGCGATGCGATATCGTGAGAAGAGCTATATGCGACTGGATATGGAAGAGTGCGAAGGAACGGACGATGTAAGGGCGATGGTGGACGGTGGGTGGTGAGGACTACACGTTCGAGCCGAGGTGGCGGGCGAAGCTGTCGGAAGCTATGTACGAGGCGAACGCGATCCAGGAGCGTCTAGCACTCGCGCGCTGTCATGAAGTGAGTGAAGGAATGCGCGTGGGATCGAATGGCGTTATATGGGAACAGCTCGCCGTAGAGAGTGTAGGTGTTGTTGTGAGGCGTGGGCGCACAGGCAGCCGCAAGTGTCTGGGGTGCAGACGTCACTGCTCCAGCTTGGATAAATGGCGCGCGCCGGCCCAGGAACAGGAAGCATGGGCCCCTTGTCACGCGTCTCAGCCACCCAACACAAGATTGTCACTTTTCAATACGTTCAAGTTCAGTGCAGTCTCTATATTGAACATTCATTCATTGCATGGTATCGTAAATCCGTATCTATATCCCATCCCACCATCCCATGCCTAAATCCATCACGTGTGTCTTTCGACGGGTATCCCTCTCTTTTAGCAAAACGAAACCTTCCTACTTGCGCAGATGCTGCACCAGCTCAACAAGCTGCGAGCGCGTCTCGTCCTCGAGCTGGTCCTCAGGCGGGCCGAGAACCTTCTCGAACACGGGCATCAGCGTAGACGTGAGCTGCTGCACCGTGGGCTCGTTGAGTTGGTAGAGCTTGACAATCATGCCGAACACAGGCTTGTTCTCCTCGTAGTCCTCGCGCAGAGGCAGGAGCTGCACCAAGCGGGGCAGTACCTCGGCAATGGGAAGCTTGCTGGGGTGTTTCGCGATGAACCGGCTGACGCATCCAGCCGTGTTGTCAAGAAGACGTGCTTGGTCCTGAGCATCGAGCAGAGGCTCGAGCTTGGAGAAGATGGTAGGCAATGACTTGAGGATCTCGTCGTCATTCGTCGTCTTCTCGCACAGGAGGCCAATACCGTAGACAGCGTTGGACTTGGTCTCTGGGTCCTCATCTGAGAGGCGGTGGAGGAAGAGCTTCAACATGCTAGTGGTGTAGGGAGTGCAGGCGGCACCCATGTTGCCGACACACTCAGCAATGGCGCCAACGGCAGCGCTGCGCTCAGTAGATTCCTGGCTGCTGGCGTACTTGACGATTGGCTTTTCAAACATCTTCCACAGTTCAGCGAACTGCTCGCCAAGTGCGACAGAGAGGCAGGTGACGGCCTCAAGGGCTGTCTCAATCACGAGCCAGTCGTACTCAGAGGATTCATCCATGATCTCCTCCTCAGCCTCGTCGCCGAGATCCTGCTGGCAAGGGTGACGCTTCGTGATAACGGCAAGCAGGTGCTGGCAAAGATCAGGTACAACGGTGCCGTTGTCGGTCAACAAGATAGCCGGTCCGCAGACCTTGAGGGTAGCCGCGACATCACGGTTGATGTCAGTGACAGTGCCACTGGAGAACGTTAGCCAGATTCTCAGTTATACATCATGTATATGTAGTAGTGTTGAGAGTTGCTCAGTCGTGATTTCGCTTTCACCTCAAGTGCACTTTGGCATCGGAGTGAGCTGGGATTAACGACAGTTGTGTCATCTTTGCAACGTGTGTCAGGAAAGAAAGTTGAGGGTACATACCGGTCCATCTCGTCTTGCCAGATTGTCATGGTGGCAGTCATGACGAGGTTGCCCAGCTTCTTCAGCTCATCGGGAATGTCTACCTTCAGAGGAAGACCAGGCTGCCACTTGCCCATACCATCGCCCTCGGCCATGCCGAAGAGGCAGGCAAAGGTGCGCCAGAGCGTACTGATAGCAGCCTTGCGGATACCCTCGTAGGAGTGGTCGACAAGTTCGAGCAGCTTGGTGACAGTCGACTCCATGTAAGGGATGAATTCACGGCGGGTGTGCGTGATGATGTCTCCGAAGACTTCAGCCGCGATCTCCTTCTCCATGGCAACAGCGCTGACGCCCTCGAGGTCATCCCAATCATCGTCGTCATCGCCGGCCATGAGAGCTTCGTTCAGATCGCTGTCATCGTCGTCGTCATCGCTAGCAGCTGCAACCTTGATCTTTTGGCCCTGGATGGTAACTTCTTGGCCGGCCAGGTCTGCTGCCTCCTCACCGAACTCGAGATCAAGGTTGGTCTCCTCCTGCTCAAGGCAGTCGTTGAGTCCCTTGACGATGCCGGCAAGGTACTTAGCGAAACCCTCCTCGTAGACCTTGGCCAGGACACTCCAGAGGATGTAGCTGGTCTCCCTGAGACGGGGGTGGTCCAAGTGCAGAGCTTCCTCGGAGGCCTCCATTAGCGGCATAACGTATGGCTCGAAAGGCTCAGGGCCGACAGCGGACGCGATCTTGGCCATGGAATCGCAAGTGACACCGCGGAGATCGAGCTCGTCTTGGCTGTCCTTGATCCTTACGTATGGCGAAAGCTCTTGCATGGTCTGGGCGAAGAAGGGGATGAAGGCCGTCTCAGCGGCAGAGGCGATGGAGCCAACGGCACCGATAGCTGCGCTCTTCACCTTGAGGTCTTCGTGGTGGAAGAGCTTGCTGAAGCGTGGGATGAGTTCAGGCACGTACTTGCCAGCGTCCTCTGGCTCGAGACCCTCGATGAGAGAATCGATGGCATGGCAGCTACCACGGACAATAGAAAGGTTGCGCTCGTCATCCGAACCCTGCATGTTGTTGGCGGCGAGGTCGAAGTTCTTGATCATGGCGGGGATCAGGCGAGCGTGCTCCTTGCCAACGTCCTCGGCCAGGTCATCAGCCAAGCGAGCGACACCGTTGAGAGCGGCAGCTCGGACCTTGAGCTCAGGGTCCTCCAACAAGTGCAGGACCATGGGCATGATCTCGTTGAGCTGGGTAGCAATGAAGTCAGGCGCGCCCTCGACACACATGCCAAGAGCCAGAATACCGGCTTGACGGTAGTCGGGGTTCTGGGACTGGAAGTAGTTGCCAAGGTTCTTGAGAAGAGGAATGACAACTTGGCTGGGAGGTAGGCTTGAGGCAAGGATGTCGAGAAGTCCAAGAGCGGAACGGGCAGGAGTGACATCCTCCTCCTCGCTGGAGAGGTCACCGAGCTCGGTGACGATGTGGAGAGCCTTCAAGGTCATCTCCTCACCAATCCTCAGACCCTGCACCTTGAGCTTCCTGTAGCGAACGCATTGCATGAGGAATGCGAGCGCCTGGGAACGGTAGTCGTCTTCGACGTTGGTGCTTGACGCAAGCTCGAGCATGAAGCGGACGAGATCGCCAAAGTGCTTTGCGAGAAGCGCGGACTCGCAGCCAAGAAGAGTCTGGAAGACCTCGAAAGCTTGCATGGCGCGGTCCTCGTCACCCTCATCGACAGTAGTCTTCAGAACGTTGACCATGCCAGGGATAGACTCCTGGAACAGAGCAAGCTCCTTGGGGCTCTCGTCAGGCTCAAGCAACATAGCTAAGCGGCTGAGACCAAGCATGGTGTTGATCCTGACTTCAACGCTCTGGGGGTCTTGGATGGTGGAGCTGAACAGCTTGTACAGATCGGCTTGCTTGCCGGGGAACGAGTCGCCCGCTGACTCAAGCGTGGTGAAGATGATGTAGGTACCGACTTCACGGTGGCGCGCCTCGTTGCTGGTGGCAGCCTGCTGGAGGTAGCCGGGTAGGTCAGCCCACTCGCCATCTTCGAAGTCTTGCGACGCGATAGCCGAGATGACGCGGGCAGCAGAGTGCCGTGTGAGAGTCACGTCCTCGTTTAGTGTGAACTGGAACAGCTGGTTGCGAAGAGAGTTCTTCTGGTCCGCAGGCAGGTTGGCCCAGTGCTTCGTCACCAGCTTCCTAGCCTCGACGGCCGCCAGTTGGCGGAGTTGAGGCTTGGGGTGGCCGCAGAGGATCTGAAGGAGGGCATTGAGAGAGGCGGGGGAGTTGTAGTAGTTCTTGTTGAGGGTAGAGGTAGCGGATTTGACACGCTCGGTGTCGGCTGGAGAAAGTCAGTCCAGGTTCTGTGGTAGAGCGGGGTTGGGTAACATACGCTCCATGAGGCCCTCGAGCAGCTGGACAAACTGTTGCTCGTCCATGGCGATGCTCTCACGGTGTGGTTGTGTAGAAAGCAAGGCTGTGGTGATCTATCGCGGGGCAGCGAAGACCTTTGATATTTACAGTTGTGAAAAAGAGCGCCGCTCGATAGAAGAAGGTGGGATTTCAACTTTTTTAGTGGGTCCAAAAATTAGGGTCCAAAAGTTAGGTAAGCCGGTTCACCGACCAATGGCAAACGAGCGCGGCAAACTCGAGAAGCAAACGCTGCACGAGCACGTAGCAGCGCGGAAAGCCTTCGGTGGGGACTCTCCTTTCGGTGTCCCTGTTGGCTAGTGGTCGTAGAGTCTGACCTGGTGCGTTGGTAGACTGCGCTGGGGATCGACTGTGCGAGCTGGCAGAGGTTCTTGAGCTCGAGCATTGAAGCTGCTCGTAGAGAGATCGAAGAAAAGCCATATGGAGGAAGTAGTGTGTCAAATGCCATCACCTGAAGTCGGTGACAGCTCTTCAGGTAGCTAGAAAACGAGACCGCGATGGCTGGCAGTGAGGCCATGTGCATGCCGGGAGGTAATGCAGAGGAAAGCCATCTTGTCAGAAGCTTCCATGACAGAAACGAGATGAAGAAACAGCGATACCATGAGGAAACAAAGCTCAATGGATGGAGGAAGCTGGGGGAGCTGGAGATGTAGAGGTTCCAGACAGCTCCAACGCGACTTGATAGGACGCGCTAGGCCAGGGTCTGTGCGGCGGAAAGCTGTTAGCAAAAACAGAAGGAGCAACGGCAGACCAGACAACTCGCCGCTGCCATCACTAAAGAGGAGGCTCTTCCACTACATTCTCTCTTACTCCGAAATTGTAATACCCCACCCCATCTCCGCCGCCCACCCCAGCCATCTGCATACCTCACCAGGACACGTTGCTCGACCCCTCCGCCTCCGACTCCATGGCTTCAGTATGTCTGGCAATTGCCGCTCCAGTCTGACAACATGTGACATCGATACTGACCTCATCCAGCAAGCTCCCAACCAGCCGCGCCCTTACCCAGGCAACTACCTCCCTAATGGCGGCGCTCCCGGTGGTCCCTCAGGCCCAGCGCCTGGAGCTGTCCCGCTGCTCCCCAACCAGGGCCGCGTGATCCAGCAGGGAAGCGTACGAGTGCTGTGCATTGCAGATGTCCGAGGTGAGGGCGATAACAATACCCGAGCATCAAATTCATCGCTAACATCGGTCAGGAAACCTGCAATCGCTAAACCAGCTCGCCGCCGACGCCCGCGCAAACTACATCATCCACACCGGCGACTTTGGCTTCTACGACGACCGCTCGCTCGATCGCATCGCCGAGAAGACTCTCAAGCACGTGGCACAATACTCACCGCTGTTGTCAGATGCAGTTAAGCGCTCCATTGCCACAGCCCCTCCGCAACCGCCTATCAAGGAGCGTTTCGCACGGGAGCACCTGCCACTCTCAGAACTGCCCCTCTTCCTCAACAAGACATACACCCTGAACGTGCCAGTATACACCGTATGGGGTGCTTGCGAGGATGTTCAGGTCCTGGAGAAGCTGCGATCGGGCGAGTACAAGGTGGACAACCTGCACATCATCGATGAGGCGCATTCGCGGCTGCTCGATGTAGGTGGCGTCAAGCTGCGCCTGCTCGGTCTCGGTGGCGCTGTCGTCATGCACAAGCTCTTCGACAACGGCGAGGGCAGGACGACCATTGCAGGTGGACAGGGCACCATGTGGACTACCCTGCTACAGATGGGCGAACTGGTCGACACAGCCAACCGCGTATACGACCCGACCGAAACCCGCATATTCGTCACCCACGCATCTCCCGCTCGCGAAGGCCTGCTCAACCAGCTGTCCGTCACGCTCAAGGCCGACTTCTCCGTCTCCGCGGGTCTGCATTTCCGCTACGGTAGCTCCTACAACGAGTTCAGTGTCAACCCCACCCTCGACCATTACCGCGGAAAGCTCGCTGCATCCAAGGCCTCCTTCAACGATGTTTGGGACACAGTCAAGACTGAAGTCGAGCCCGCGGTCGCTGACAGCGAATCTCAACAACGCCTGCTGGCACTGGCACTTGACATAGTAAACAAGATGCCAACCGTAGCCAACGGCGGCAACCCATTCGGTGGCCCTGCTCCTGGTCCTCAGAGCGGCCAAATCGACGAGAGCGCTTTCAAGAACATGTGGAACTTCAACCTTGCGGATGCGGCTTACGGTTGGCTCGTACTGGACATTGACAATGGCAGAATCGGTACTGAGATGAGGGCCCAAGGTTTCAACTTCGCTCACCGAGGCGGAAAGGTTGCACCTGGCCAGACTCAGCCCGCAGCTGCAAACACCAGCACTGGTCCCCCAGCTGCCGTGAACCCCAGCCCCTCCGCCCAGCCATCGCCTGCCCCAGGTCGTTCAGCCGGACCACCAGCGAACGCTCCTCAGCAGCCCCGCCCTGCCGTTGCGACCCCACCGGTTCCTCAACAGCAGAAGCAGAATGCCGGCCAGGCTGCACGGACCGGACCCTCGCCCGCCCCTGCTGCTGCACCCAAGGAGTCCGTGAAGGCCGCTACACCCCAGCCTCCGGCCAACAACACAGCAGTAAATGCTGCTGAAAAGTCCATTCCAAGCGAGGTCAAGCCCAATGGCACCGGCGCACCGGAGAAGGCTACATCTCCCGCTCCCCGGGAACCCGTCGAGCGCAAGGAGAGCAAGGGTCTCTTTATCGCCGGTGTAAAGGATGAGGAAGAAGCCAAGGGTCTGCTCGCAGAGGAAGACAGGTCCAAGGTCGAGAAGATGGAGAAGATCAAGCACTTCTTCG